>Ga0335083_10011098_pt1 | contig 10839 bp, 5 predicted proteins | sample Lox_Sample_42_FD_206716 | JGI IMG/M metagenome (GOLD analysis project Ga0335083, IMG submission 206716) | Soil microbial communities from Loxahatchee National Wildlife Refuge, Florida, United States - Lox_Sample_4.2 | ecosystem: Environmental > Terrestrial > Soil > Wetlands | place: USA: Florida... | reverse complement strand
CCGGGGGCAGGCTGCCCGGCAGCGGCACGTTGAAGGGGTTCGAGAGCAACAGCCCGCCCAGCAGCGTCAGCACGCCAAGCGTGAAGCTGCTGCCCGAAAGCGCCATGATGCGCGCAATGCCGCCCGGCGGCACCGCCCAATGGGCATAGAAGCGCAGGCGGATGGCCGCCGCGGTCAGCGCCGTCGCCCCCAGCACATGGCTGAGCGCATAGGCGCAGAACGAGGCCAGCCCGATGCTGGGATAGGGCAGATGCAGGCCCCCCCCCGCCCGCCGGGCGAAAAAGACCCCGGGCAGATCATAGGCCGCCATGATGCAGATGGAGGCCGCCAGCAGCGCCAGCGCGCGGATCACATCCCAGACCGGCGTGTCCAGGAAGGCGGTGAAAATCGCCGCCAGCCCGACCTTCTTGAAAACCCCGTGCAGCCCGAAGGCAATGGCCGTGAGAAGCAGAAGCCCAAGGACGGGCGGCAGGCGCTTCAGCAGCCGGCGCAAGGGGTCAGGCCACCGCCTCCTGCCGGGAGAGACTGAGCTCGATCAGCGCGATGGTCCGCTCCACGCCGTAAAGGGCGATGAACCCGCCAAAGCGCGGGCCCTCGGCGGTGCCCAGCAGCACCTGGTACAGGCAGTCAAACCACGCCTTCAGCGGGCTGAAGGGATGGCGTTTGCCGATGGCATAGACGAGATTCTGCAGCCGCTCCGCCTCGGTATCGCCGGGCTGGTGCGCCTGTTCGCGCTCGCGCAGGCTCTTGGCCAGATCGGCCAGCGCCGCGCGCTCCACCTCGGTGGGGGCGCGGTACTGGCGCTTGGGCGCCACGAAATCGCGGTTATAGGCCACGGCGTAATGCACCAGCTCCGCCAGGAACGGAAAACTCTCGGCATTCGCCTCTGGCATATAGGCGCGGATGAAGCCCCACAGCATCTCGGCGCTGTCGGCATTGCTCACCGAGGCGAGGTTGAGCAGCATGGTAAAGCCGATCGGCGCGCCGGCATGGTTGGGCAGCTTCCCGCCATGGATATGCCAGGCCGGGTTGTCATGCGGCTTCTCGGCCGTGGGCAGGGCGGCCACGGCGGCGATGTAGTCATCCGTCGCGCGGGGGATCACGTCGAAAAACAGCCGCTTGGCGCGCTGCGGGGCGTGATACATGAACTGCGCCAGCGATTCCTTGGGCGCGTAGGTCAGCCATTGCTCGATGGAGAGGCCGTTGCCCTTGGACTTGGAGATCTTCTGGCCCTTATCGTCCAGGAACAGCTCATAGGTCAGGTTCAGCGGCGGCTCCTTGCCAAGGGCGCGGCAGATCGTGGAGGAGAGCTTCACGGAATCGATCAGGTCCTTGCCGGACATCTCGTAATCCACGTCCAGCGCGTACCAGCGCATCGCCCAGTCGGCCTTCCATTGCAGCTTGGCGGCACCGCCGAGCACGGAGGTCTCGAACGTGGCACCGCTATCCGGGTCGGTCCAGAACACCGTGCCATGGTCGGCATCCACCTTCTCGATGGGCACCTGCATCACGACGCCGGTGCGCGGATGGATGGGCAGGATGGGCGAATAGGTCGCCTTGCGCTCCGCCCCGAGGGTTGGAAGGATGATCTGCACGATCTCGTCATGGTGCTGCAGCACATGCAGCAGCGCCGCGTCGAACCGGCCGGAAGCATAGTAATCGCTGGCGGAGGCGAATTCGAACTCGAACCCGAAGGCGCGCAGGAAGTCCTGCAGCATGTTGTTGTTATGGGCGCCGAAGCTCTCGAACTTGCCGAACGGATCGGGGATGCGCGTCAGCGGCTTGCCCAGATGCTGGCGCAGCATGTCCTTGTTGGGCACATTCTCCGGCACCTTGCGCAGGCCGTCCATGTCGTCGGAGAAGGCCAGCAGGCGCGACTTCATGCCCGTCAGCTCGGTGAAGGCTTTACGCACCCAGCTGGTGCGCGCCACCTCGCCGAATGTGCCGATATGAGGCAGGCCGGAGGGGCCATAGCCGGTCTCGAACAGCGCCTCGGTCTTGCCTTTCTGTTTCAACCGCTCGGCAATGCGTTCGGCTTCACGGAAGGGCCAGCTCAGCTGGGCGGTGGTGTTGTTTTCGCTCATGGTCTGCCTGCTCTAGAGCCGGAACGGCGCAAGTTCAATCACCTTGCGTGATTGAGCTGAAACCATGGACTGGCTTCAGGGATTGTCGATGACCCGCGGCAGGCCGGGCCGCCAGGTGGCGTTGTCGGAGCTGGCCATGGAATAGACATGCACCTTCCTGGCCGCGGCGGACTGGAGCACCACCACCGGGTCGGGCGCCGCAAAGGCAGCGGCCGTGATGTCAGCCCCCAGGTCGGGCGGCAGATTGCCCAGGCGCGTCCAGGCCGCCAGCACCTGGCGCTGATAGGGCAGGCCGAGATCCGGCAGGGCGGAATGATAATCGGCGATGGCGCTGTTCCAGGAGCCGGTCTGGCCCTTGAGCCGGGTGAGGTAGAGGGCCGCATAGGCGGCGTTCCTGGCGGGGTCGAGCGCGTCATCCAGCGAGGCGAAGGCGTCCGGGTGATATTCCAGGCTGACCTGGAAACAGCCGACATCGATGTCATGCGCGCCGGAGGCCTGCGCCAGCCGCACAAAGGCCTCGGCATCCTGCTTGCTGGCGAAATACTGGCCATTGCCATCGGCGTTCACCGTCCAGGGCCAGGGGGCGGCATGGCCGGTCAGCGGGTCGGCCCGGCCGCTTTCCACCATGCCGATGGACAGCAGGAGATTAGAGGGCAGCGAATCCGCCAGCTCCGCCGCATGGCCCGCCGCTAGGCAGGCGGCGCCGTCCGGCACATCGGCCAGAACCGGGCCGGCGCCCAGCACGAGCGCGCAGAGAGCAAAGCGGATTTTCACATCTGTCCCAGTGAAGCCAAAAATTTTGTAAACGCTTAAGCCGTTTTTTTCTAACCGGATCCGGCTCTTATGACGAGGCTTTCATGCGCCCTCCAGCCGGGCCGCCTTGGCATCCCGGCCAGCCGCCCCCAGCTTGAGGAAAGCGAGCCACACGGCAAAACCCGAACCAAGGAGAATGCCCCATGCGTTCCATCTGGCTGGCCTCCGCCGCCCTGATCCTGGGCGTGGGCGTTGCGTGCGCCCAGCCCATGCCGCCCACCCCGCCGACCGGCCCCGCCAGCATGCCGGCCACCCCGCCCTCCGCCATGACTCCCCCTGGCAGCGCGGCGCCCGCCGCCAACGCGCCGCCGTCCACTATGATGAAGCCGCATGGCGGCACGACAGGCATGATGCGCGGCCCGCTCCCCGCGGATGCATCGCCGGACGTCTACCTGCAGATTGCCAAGACAGCCCTCGCCCATCATGATTCCGCCCGGGCGGATGATGCGCTGGGCCATGCCGAAACCAGGCTGCTCACCCGCACCGTGATCCAGGGCCCGGCCATCCCCCAGGACAATTCCCCGGCCGTGACCGACATTGAGCAGGCGCGCCAGGCCCTGCAGGCGCATGATTTCGCCACGGCGATGCAGAAGACAGACGCCGCGCTGCAGGCCCTGCCGCCGCCCGGCGGCGCGGCGATGGCGCCACCGCCCTCGGCCCAGTAATGCGCAAAATTACCCGGGAATGGGCGCCGCGGGGCGCCCATGTCTTGCATGAAGCGTTTTTACCCTCGCTTTTGCGGCGCAATATCGCTATGCGGGGCACGACTGCAGCAACGAGCATCCCGGCCAGACCGACGCGCCCGCGCGCCCCGGCCCGGCCGGTTTGCTCATTTCAATAGGTATTCTTTGATGTCCGCGCCGAAAATCCGCAACATTGCCATCATCGCCCACGTCGACCATGGCAAGACCACCCTGACCGACCAGTTGCTCAAGCAGTCCGGCGCCTTCGCCGCCCACCAGGCGGTGGCCGAGCGGGCCCTTGACCGCAACGATCTGGAAAAGGAGCGCGGCATCACCATTCTGGCGAAGGTCGCCTCGGTGGTGTGGCAAGATACCCGCATCAACATCGTCGACACCCCCGGCCACGCCGATTTCGGCGGCGAGGTGGAGCGTATCCTGAGCATGGTGGATGGCGCCGTGATCCTGGTGGACGCCGCCGAGGGCGTGCTGCCGCAGACCAAGTTCGTGCTCGGCAAGGCGCTGAAGCGTGGCCTCAAGCCGATCGTGGTGGTCAACAAGATCGACCGTGGCGATGCCCGCCCGGACGACGTGCATAACGAGATGTTCGACCTGTTCGCCTCGCTGGATGCCAATGAGGAGCAGCTCGACTTCCCCATGCTCTTCGCCTCCGGCCGCCAGGGCTGGGCCGTGGCCGACCTGAACGACCCGCGCGAGAACCTGACCCCGCTCTTTGACCTGATCCTGAAGCATGTGCCGGCCCCGGCGCTGGATGTGGACGCGCCGTTCGCCATGGTCGCCACCATTCTGGAATCCGACACCTTCCTGGGCCGCGTGCTCACCGGGCGCGTGGAACAGGGCAAGGCCACCGTCAACATGCCGGTGAAGGTGCTGGACCTGGACGGCAAGGTGGTGGAAACCGGGCGCCTGACCAAGCTGCTCTCCTTCCGCGGGCTGGAGCGCGTGCCGGTGGATGAGGTGAGCGCGGGTGACATCGTCGCCGTGTCCGGCCTGTCCGACACGACCATCCCTTATACGATCTGCGCGCCCGAGGTTGCCGCCCCGCTGCCCGCCACGCCGATCGACCCGCCGACCCTGTCCATGACCTTCCGCATCAATGACGGCCCGCTGGGTGGCCGCGAGGGCAAGAAGGTTACCTCCCGCCAGATCCGCGACCGTCTGTTCGCCGAGACCGAGGGCAATGTCGCCATTCAGGTTGCCGTGGCGCCGGAGACGGACGCCTTCGAGGTGTCCGGCCGTGGCGAACTTCAGCTCGGCGTGCTGATCGAGACGATGCGCCGCGAAGGCTTCGAGCTGACCATCGGCCGCCCGCGCGTGCTGACCCGCACCAACGAGGAGACCGGTGAGCGCGAGGAGCCGTATGAGGAAGTGCTGATCGACGTGGATGAGCCCTATGCCGGCGCCGTGGTGGAGAAGATGAGCCGCCGCAAGGGCGAGCTGTCCGATATCCGCCCCTCCGGCGGCGACAAGCAGCGCCTGACCTTCAAGATCCCGTCGCGCGGCCTGATCGGCTATCACGGCGAGTTCCTGACCGACACGCGCGGCACCGGCGTGATGAACCGCCTGTTCGCCGGCTACGGCCCCTGGAAGGGCAAGATCGAGGGCCGCCGCAACGGTGCGCTGATCTCTTCCGAGGATGGCGAGGCCGTGCAGTACTCGCTGTTCTCCCTGCAGGACCGCGGCGTGCTGTTCGTGAACCCGGGCGACAAGGTCTATGTCGGCATGATCCTGGGCGAACATTCGCGCGAGAACGATCTGGACGTGAACCCGATCAAGGAAAAGAAGCTCACCAACATCCGCGCCGCCGGCAAGGACGAGGCGCTGCTGCTGGTGCCGCCCCGCCGCATGTCGCTGGAGCAGGCGATCGCCTATATCGAGGATGACGAGCTGGTCGAGGTGACGCCGAGCGCCGTGCGCATCCGCAAGCGCTACCTGAACCCGCATGACCGCAAGAAGGCCGAGCGCCGCAGCGACGACGCCGCATAAGCGCCGTTCCGGCACTTTGCCTAAACAAAAGGGCGCCTTTGGCGCCCTTTTTCATGTCCGGGCATCCGGTTCGCGGCCGCCGCCGGCTGCACCGCTGCCCCCGGCGCGGAAAAAACCGCCACAATAATTTATTGACACAAACAAAGCTTTGCGTGCTACCTAACACGCCGCCAAAAATCCATTGAATTCAAAGGTTTTTTTGAGAACTATGCACGGTCTCGATAACACAGAGGCAGAACAGGAACTCAGCGCGTTGCTGCCGCTGATCCGTCAGGACCAGCTTGCCGCCGTCCGCCGGAATGTTCGGGACGCCGCCCCGGTCAATGTTCTGGTCGGTGCCATCGCGCTCTTCGTATCGGTTCGCTACCAGCATGCCCGGCTGGGGATCGAGTGGTTCTCGGCCGTCGTCCTCGTGAATGCCATCCGGGTTGGCCAATGCTTTCTGCCCGTGCCAAGGCCAATGGCGTCCAACCCCCTGTCCAGCCTGCGCGCGGTGCAGCGCCAGTTGGGTTATTTCTGCGTCACCGCGCTGAGCTCCGGGTCGGTCCTGGCGCTCTTGGCGTTTCTGTGCGCGGGCTACACACATGCGCCAACCTTGTTTTATCTGACCGTCATCTGCGGCATTACGGCGGGCGCCATAACGCATGGCGCGCCCTATGCGCGGATGCCCAGCTGCTTCATCCTGCCGCCGCTGCTCTCCGTGTTCGGCTGCCTGCTTTACGCAGGCGGGTTCGAGCGCGACTGCCTGGCCGCGACGGTGCTGATCTACATTGTGGCGCTCATCAGATTTGCCTGGAAAAGCGAAACCGAGTTCCGGGAAACGAGCCGGTTGAAGCATCAGGCCGTGAGCCTCGTTGGCTCATTGGAGAGGGCCCACTCACAGGCGCTGGTGGTCGCCAAGCATATGAGCTACCGCGCCACGCATGATGAATTGACGGACCTGCTCAACCGCGCCGGTTTCCTGAAACAGGTGGAACAGCGCCTCAGTGGCGAACAATCCACGGTCTGCCTGATGCTTCTCGATCTCGACGGGTTCAAATCCGTCAATAACGCGTTCGGCCACAATGCGGGCGACCGGGTTCTGGTCGAAGTCGCGCGCCGGCTCTCCGAGACTCTGGACGGTGCGTTCACGATCGGGCGGCTGGGCGGCGATGAATTCGGGATTTTCTATGAGCCGTCCGTCGCGGGCGCCTTTCCGGCCGAGCTGGCAACCAGGCTGATCGCGTCGATCGCCGTGCCGTTCGCCTCCTTTGACGCGGGCCGCCTTGGCGCCTGCATCGGCCTCTATATCGGCGCTGAGCGCAATGTGACCGAGCTGCTGACCCGTGCCGATGAAGCGCTCCATGCCGCGAAGGAGGCCGGCCGCAACCAGTTTTACATATTCGACGATATTCTGCGCGACCGGCTGGAGATGCGGCGCGACATTAAGCGCGATCTGCAACGCGCTTTGGCGGATGCGGCCCCGGAGGTCTGGTATCAGCCGATATTGGGCTATGACGGCCAGAAACTCGTAAGCCTTGAGGCGCTGCTGCGCTGGCGCCATCCGCAATACGGGCTGGTGCCGCCGCAGGAGGTGATCGAAACCGCCGCCATGGCCGGGCTCGCCGAGCCGCTGCTGCGCTATATTCTGGCCGATGTCTGCGCAATGATTCAGGAACTGCGCGCGCGCGGGCTGGGGCATGTGCGGGTGGCGATGAATATTTCCCCGCGCGAGATCTCCAGGCTGGCGGTCGACGAAATCCTGCTCGCCGAACTGAGGAAACATAACTGCCCCACCTCCATGCTCGAAGTCGAGATCACGGAGGAAACGGTGCTGGATATACGCTCCGTGCAGGACAAGCTAATCCGGCTGTCACGCGGCGGGGTTCACATCACCATCGATGATTTCGGTGTCGGCTATTCAACCATGGCCACGCTGCGCCAGCCTTATGTCAAAAAGATCAAAATCGACCGCAGCTTCGTGAAGGACATCTCCATATCCCGCGGCAACCAGATCCTGGTTCAGTCCATCCTGAATCTGGGACAGTCGCTGGGGCTTCAGGTGGTGGCTGAAGGGGTGGAGACAAAGGAGGACCGGGACTTGCTGCGGCGAATTGGCTGCAGCCTGATGCAGGGCTATTTTTTCCGCAAGCCAGCACCCCGTGAGACCGTGCTGGCATGGCTCCCGCTCAGCCTGAGCTGACGCCCCTGCACGCCCCGCCAAGGGCATCGACAGCCCATTTCCCCCTGGGCATGATACAATCCAGGGAGGGCAAAGCGTGGACGTACACACTCAGGCTGAATGCGACATCATCCGGCAAAGCGGTTTGCTCCTGCCGGCGTGGTATCTCAGCCAGCACCCGCAGGCGGCGCAGGAAGGGGCGGATGGCATTGACCATTTCTGCCGCATCGGCTGGCGCGAGGGGGCCCGGCCCAACCCCTATTTCCACCCGCAATGGTATTTAAGCCGCTACCCGGACGTGGCGGAAAATGGCGGCAACCCGCTGCTGCACTATATCACGGCAGGCGAAGCGGAAGGGCGCGACCCCTGCCCCTATTTTTTCACCGCCTGGTACCGCGAAACCTATGATCTGCCGCCCGGCACCTCCTGCCTCAAGCATTTCCTCACCCGGCGCCACTCCGGCCAGGTGAACCCGGTGCCGGTGTTCGATTCCGCCTGGTATCTGGACCAGAACCGCGACGTGGCCGAGGGCGGGGCCGACCCGTTCGAGCATTTCCTGGCCTTCGGCGTGCCGGAAGAGCGCGATCCCTCTGCTGAATTCGACCTCAAATTCTATCTCGGCCGCTACGGAAACTATCTGCACGGGCAGAACCCGCTGCTGCATTACCTCGCCAATCTCGAAAGCGGCGTGTTCCTGCCCAGAAGGCCGGAGCAGGAAGGGCTGATCCCCGCCGCCATGCGCCGCGCCACCCGCCCGGCGCCGTTCTTCGAGGAATTCAGCCCCGCCCCCGCCCATGCCACCCGCAAGGCGACGCTGCTGGCCTTCTACCTGCCGCAATTCCACCGCGTGGCGGAGAACGATGCCTGGTGGGGCAAGGGCTTTACGGACTGGACGAATCTTGGCCGCGCCATGCCCCGCTTCGTTGGCCATGTGCAGCCGCGCGTGCCGCGCGACCTTGGCCATTATTCGCTGGATGACCCCGCCACGCTGAAGCGCCAGGTGGAGATGGCCAAGGCGGCGGGGCTCTCGGGCTTCGTGTTCTATTACTACTGGTTCAACCGCCACCGGCTGCTGGAAAAGCCGCTGGAGCAGTTTCTGGCTGACAAAAGCCTGGATTTTTCCTTCTGCGCCATGTGGGCGAACGAGAACTGGACCCGCCGCTGGGATGGCATGGAGCGCGAGGTGCTCATCGCCCAGGAATATCTGGAGGAGGATGACGAGGCGCTGGTCGAAAGCTTCGCCCGTCTGTTCGCCGATGCCCGCTATATCCGCATCGAGGGCCGGCCGCTGCTGATGATCTACCGCGCCAGCCTGATCCCCGACGCGGTGGCGCGGCTGCTGAAATGGCGCAGGCTGTTCGAGCAAAACCACGATGAACGCCCGCTGCTGATCATGGCGCAGAGCATGGGCGATGATTACGCCCCCACGCCCTACGGGCTGGATGGGGCGGTGGAATTTCCGCCCCACAAGCTCAGCCAGGCGACGCCGAAAATCAATGACAGCCTGGACCTGCTGGACCCTGACTTCACCGCCACGGTGCATGACTACGCCGCCCTGGCGGAAACCTCGCTCACCCTGCCGGTGCCGGATTATCCGCTGATCAAGACCATCGTGCCCGGCTGGGACAATGACCCGCGCCGCGAGGGCAAGGGGCTGGCGCTGCACAACGCCACCCCGGCCGCCTATCAGGACTGGCTGGAAAAACTCATCGGCTACGCCAGCGACCATCCCTTCTACGGCCAGAAGATCATCTGCGTGAATGCCTGGAACGAATGGGCGGAAGGGGCGTTTCTGGAGCCCGACATCCATGCGGGTGCTGCCTTCCTCAACGCCACGGCGCGGGCGATCTGTGCGCGGGATTCGGGCAGCTTGGCGGCGGGCCTGTTGCTGGTGGGGCATGACGCGCAGGCCCATGGCGCGCAGCTTCTGCTGCTGCACATCGCCCGGCATCTGCGGCGCCAATGGGGGCTGAAGGTGCATCTGCTGCTGCTGGGCGTCGGCCCGCTGCTGGCGCAATATTACGAGATTGCCGACGTCACCATCGCCTACGACAAAACCATCATCGGCAACCATCTCGACCAGTACCGGGCCATGGGCATCCGCCATGCCATCGTCAACTCGGCGGCCTCCGCGCGCGTGGTGCCCTGGGCGCAGGCCCGCAATATTGAAAGCGTGCTGCTGGTGCATGAGCTACCGCAGCTGCTGAAGGAATATAACCTCGAAATCCAGGCGCGGCTCGGCGGGGCCGCGGCGCAGAGGCTCGTCTTCTCTTCCGGCTTTGGGGCGCAACAATTCCGCGCCGCCGTGGGGCTGGATGGCAGCAACGAGGCGGTGCTGCCCCAGGGCAACTACCAGCGCATGACTTTTGACCCGCTGGCGCGGGCGCGCAGCCGCGCCGGGCTGGGGCTGACGGAGGCGCATTACCTCATCCTCGGCGCCGGCTTCGCGCATATCCGCAAGGGGTTCGACCTCTTCCTGCAACTCGCCCGCCGGCTTGCCATGAAGCGCCAGGATGTGCATTTCCTCTGGGCGGGGGATATCGAGTTCAAGCTGAAAACCTATCTCGAACCAGAGATGGCGGCACTTCAGGCCAGCGGGCATTTCACCCATATCCCCTTCACCGAAAATGTGGCGGAATATTTCTCCGCCGCCGATGTGCTGGCGCTGACCTCCCGCGAGGACCCGCTGCCGACCGTGGTGATGGAGGCGCTGGCCTGCGGCATGCCCTGTGTGGCCTTCGATGAAAGCGGCGGCGTGCCCGAGCTGCTGCGCGCCGAAGCGGCCGGTTATGTCGCCCGGGCGGCGGACCTCGATGATTACCAGGCCGGGCTGGAGGCGCTGCTGGACCACAAGGCGCTGAAACGCCTGCGCCCGCGCCTGATGGACATGGCGGCGAAGCGGTTCGATTTTCCGCGTTACGTGGATGAGCTGCTGCGCCTTGCCGCCCCGGGGCTCAAGCGCATCAGTGCCATGGTGCTGAATTACCAATACGAGGCCTATCTGCCGGAGCGGCTGACCAGCATTTTCGAGCAGACCTACCCGGTACAGGAGATTCTGCTCCTGGACGATGCCTCCACGGATAACAGCCTGAAC
>Ga0335083_10011097_pt1 | contig 10840 bp, 10 predicted proteins | sample Lox_Sample_42_FD_206716 | JGI IMG/M metagenome (GOLD analysis project Ga0335083, IMG submission 206716) | Soil microbial communities from Loxahatchee National Wildlife Refuge, Florida, United States - Lox_Sample_4.2 | ecosystem: Environmental > Terrestrial > Soil > Wetlands | place: USA... | reverse complement strand
TATCCGGAGTTTTTTGAGGACCTGCGAAGCGTCGCACAAGTGTAATCGTCACTTGTGATGGAGATATTCCCTGACGATACTCGACACTATCGCTGACCGGCGGCTCATCGATGAAATGGCCGTCAGACGGAGGACCCAGATGTATATCGACCCGCAGATGAAGGCCCTGCTCGACATGGCGAATTCAGCGCCGGGAGCCAGACCTTTCCACGACATGACGCCGGTTGAGGCACGTCAGGCCGCTGAAGTGATGTTCGCCGCTTTTCGCGCCGGAGCGAAGGCAGTGGCCAAGGTCACGGATATGAAGATTCCGGGTCCGGCCGGGGAGATTCCGATCCGTGTCTATACTCCGGCCGGAACTGGGCCCTTTGGCTGCTTGGTCTTCTTTCACGGCGGTGGATGGGTGATCGGCAGTATCGAGACCCACGATACTCTATGCCGTGAACTGACCGTCGGTGCTGGAGTTGTGACAGTGTCGGTCGATTATCGCCTAGCACCCGAGCATAAGTTTCCTGCCGCACCCGAGGATTGTTATGCGGCGACCAAGTGCGCGTATGACAGCGCGAAATCGATCAACGTTGATCCGAATCGTATCGCCGTCGGTGGCGACAGCGCCGGTGGTAATCTGGCCGCAGTAGTTTCGCAGATGGCGCGGGATCGGGGAGGTCCGAAGATCGCCTATCAGTATCTGATCTACCCGGCGACGGATTGTTCTGACGAAACACCCTCACAGCGCGAGTTCGCGCTGGACGGCTATATCCTGTCGCGCGCCGATATGGAGTGGTTCTACGGCCACTACCTGAATGCGCCGGACAAGACGAATCCCTACGCGTGCCCCGGAGTGGCAAAAAACCTCGCTGGGCTGCCGCCGGCGTTCGTGATCACAGCTTCAATCGATCCTCTGCGCGACGAGGGTGAGACCTACGCTGAAGCGCTGCGTAAGGCGGGGGTGCAGGTCAAAGCCAAGCGATATGAAGGCGTCTGTCACGGCTTCCTGAGCATGGCTTCGATGGTCGATCTCGGTAAGCAGGCGATCGCCGATAGTTGCGCGGAGCTGCGCGCAGCGATTGGGCGCTAAGCGGTTATTACGTTTTGCCAAAGGCGGTTCGCGCGTTGGCGCGAGCCGCCTTTTCGCTTCGATTTCGTTCGCGCGCGTATCGCAGTTATGATCCGAAGCATCGCCGGAACATCGGCTGCGATCGATGGCAGAAGATAACCTCGAAATTCGCATTCTCCGCATCGAGCTGGGCGAGGAGATTGTCCACGCGCGGAAAATCCAGCTCCGCACAACACGCGGTGAAATCCCGCTCATCATGCATTCGAGTGCTACCCAGCCACGCGCGGTGTTGTGCGTATATGGGGCGCGCGGTGGGTTCGACGGTCCGGAACTGCTCTACGCGCCTCGGTCGGGACCTGCCGAGCCAGGGGATCCTCGTCGCGCGGATGAATTATCGACTCCCCGACGAATTCGACGAGTGCCTGCTTGATACGATGGCCGCGCTGGCCTTTCTGCAGGGCTGGGCGTCGAGCGGGTCGCGCTGATTGGGCACTCCTTCGGTGGTGCGGTTGCCATTAACGCCGGTATCCGCAGCCCGCTGGTCGTCACGGTTATCGCGGTCGCGAGTCAGCTCTTCGGTGCCTATGGCGTGGCGGAACTCGCACCCAAACCACTTTTGCTGGTTCATGGCACCGCCGACACGATCCTGCCGGATTTGAGTTCGCGGATGCTCTATGAAAACGCGAAGGAGCCAAAGACGCTGAAGCTGTTCGAGGGTGCGGATCATCGGTTGAACCCCGTCGGCGGCGAGTTGCACGGCCTCGTGACCGACTGGGTGACCGCCAAAACTTGAGTCGCGCGTATAGATCGAGCGTGGCCTGAACGCTAGGCTGGTTGGACTTTTTGACTAATCAGAAGCGACCATGAAAATTCCAGTTGCAGTTGTGGGCGCCACCGGGATCGCCGGGCAGCAAGTGCTCGCGGCCCTCGATGGCCATCCGACCTTCCAAATCGCCGCGCTGGCGGCTTCCGAGCGTTCAGCGGGAAGAAATTTTGACGAAGCGATCACCGATGCGCAAAGCGGGATGCGCCGCTGGTATGTCGGCGGCACTGAACCACCCGCCGATGCGCTGAAGCTCGAAGTGCAGGACGCCAAGGCGCTGCGCCTCGATGGTATCAAGATTGTCTTTGCGGCAGTGGAATCGGATGCGGCCCGCGAACTCGAACCGATCTATGCGCAGCACGTGCCGACGATCAGCACGGCGCGTCCATACCGGATGGAACCGGATGTGCCGCTGATCGTTCCGGGCGTCAATCTGGACCACATGGCGATTGCGAAAGAGCAGCGCAAGCGTGGATGGAAAGGCTATATTGCGACGCTGCCGAACTGCACGGCGATTGGTCTGGCGATCACGCTCAAGGCGCTCGACCTGAAGTTCGGCGTCGATTGTGCGCTCGTGACGACGATGCAGGGAATCTCGGGTGCCGGTCGCGATCTCCCCGCGCTCGATATCGTGGAAAATATCATCCCGTACATCCCGCGCGAGGAAGAGCGTGTGATGATCGAGACGCGCAAGATTCTCGGCAAGCTGGGCAGCGGCAATGTCGATGAGTTGCCGGTGAAGATCAGCGCAACCTGTACCCGCGCTTCGGTGCTTCAGGGCCATACGGAAGCGGTGACGGCTGGGCTCAAGCGTCCGGCGTCCGTCGATGAAGTTATCGCCGCGTTCGAGGAGTTCGGCCAGGAGTTCACCAAGCTGGGCTTGCCCAATTCGCCGCAGCACATGATTACCGTTCATCGGAATCCGATGCGTCCGCAGCCGCGGCTTGATCGCGATGCGGAAAACGGCATGACCACGTCGGTCGGCCGGGTGCGCGCAGACGAGGTAATTCCGAACGGCGTGAAATATCTACTAGTGAGTCACAACTCGGCGATGGGCGCCGGCCGTGGCGCAGTGCTGCTTGCCGAGTATCTGCAGAAGACAGGATTGGCCGGGTAAAATGTGAGGCCGCACGGTCCGGCCTCACATTTTTTCTCGCTAGATTTCGTCGACAAAGACATTTAACTCTTGGCCGGAGGGGTAGTTAACATAGGGCTGATCGAAGCCAGCCAAGGGTCTGCGGCCCTGATGCCCTTGCATATACAGGCCATCTCGCACCCATAAGACGGTGACAACTGTACGAATAGAAGCCCACTTTTTTTAATTTGCGACATAACCCGCGAGAGCTGAGATGGAGCAACGGAGGAGCCTTCATCGCCTAACGCGCGCACTACTTCGTCCGCCCTTACTGCGTCGCCCGTCGATACAGTAAAATCTAAAATGATACTTCCTGCTCTCACGTCATCCGCGCGGAGCATCACCACTCCGTCCAGTTCATAGGAGTGAACGCGATCCTTCACGTTTTTAAGGATGAGAATTACTCGCTTGCCAGGCGGGAATAACATTCCAACCAGCCCGCCATCGTGAAAATCAGGTATCTCGAGCATCCCGTCTGACTTTACCCGAATTTCGTTTTCCTGCTGCATCTTTCTAATAACTAATGGCGACCGGCTCGATTACTTAACTTCCATGAGCGGCGAGCGCGAGGAAATCGGCGATATGAATGACGCGGATCTTCGCGTTCCGACGCTTGATCTCGGCAGCGATCTGAAACTCGCATCCGGGATTCGACAGAATCACGTAATCCGCGCCGGTCGCAATAATATTGTCGGCCTTACGCGCAGCCAACGCCGAGGCCATCGCGGGCTCGGTCAGGTTATAGCTGCCCGCCGAGCCGCAGCAGAGGTCGGACTCGTTTAATTCGGTCAGGCGGAGCCCCGGGATCGAGCGTAACAGTTCGCGAGGCGACTCGCGCACGCCGAGGCCATGCACCAGATGACACGAATCGTGATACGTCACCGTCACGTTGAAGGGGCGGGTGAAGGGATTCGTCGCGCCCATCACGAGGGAGCTTAGATCTGAGACGCGGGAGGCAACCTCGCGCGCATCTGCTGCCAGCTCCGGATCGTTCTTAAGCAACTCGCCATAGCCGGCGATTACCGCGGCGCATCCCGAGGCCGCCGAGACGATCGCGTCAGCGCCGCAGCGCTTCAACTCGCGCACGTTGGTGCGAGCGAATTCGAGAGCGCGTTCGTGATTGCCGTTATGGATATCGAGCGCCCCGCAGCATACCGTGCGCTCCATCCTGGCGATCTTGTAGCCGGCCGCCGCCAGTGTAGCTTCGCTGTTTTCGTTCTCCGAGCGAGTGAGAACCTGCGCCACGCATCCGTGATGCACGACCGCGGTCTTGGCTGGGGCCATCGTCGTGGCAGGAGCAGGCTTGGGAAATTGGGGTGCGTCCTTGCGTGTGAGCGAAGGCAGCAGCGTAATCCAATTGCGCAATGCGGCGGGTGTGAGGCGTTCGAGCAAGCCACGCAAGCCGAACGCTTCGACCAGCTTGAGCGGCGTGAGCAGCACGCGCAGCCGGTTGGGAAACGGGAAGATCTCGGCGATCGCGCGATCACGGAAGCGTTCGGTGAAGCTCCTCTTCCAGTTGTGCTTCACATACACGCGGGCTTTTTCGACCAGCCGCCCGTAATGGACGCCGGAGGGGCATGCGGTTTCGCATCCGCGGCACTCAAGGCACAAATCGAGATGGCGCACCGCGTCCGCGTCGAGATCGAGGGTGCCCTGCGCCAGCGATTTCATCAGGTAGATACGGCCGCGCGGCGAATCCATCTCGGCGCGCGTCAGCGTGTAAGTCGGGCAAGCCTCCAGACACAGGCCGCAATGAACGCAATCGAAGAGCAGGTCGTAGTCGACTACGTCGCGTACCGGACCGGCGCTAGCCTGGGTCGCGGTCGCCGAGGATGTCGATGGAGAAACTTCAGATGTAGCTGCCATAGATGTTGTCAGAGACCGCCAACGAACGAACCGGGATTGAAGATATTGCGCGGATCGAAGGATTCCTTGAGCTTTCGCATCAGCGCCATCGCGGGTGCCGGAGGGGCATCGAAACACGCCAAACCAGCTCGAAGCGCGGGGGGCGCCGTGATCACGCGCACATGACCGCGCGAGCGATGCGCAATCTCGCGCCAGGTCTTGAGAAGCTCATTGGCCTCTTCAGTCGTGCCAACGTTTGCGTGATAAATTTGCGCGACACCGTTGAGGGCATGAGCGCGAAACGCCTCGTGCCCTTCTCGGAGACATCGTTCCAACTCGACGGGCAAAACCGCGATCTGCGCGGAGAAACCGCTCTCATCGGGGACGAAATCGCACAACTGCTGATACGCCATCGCAGCGTCAGCCTCAGCAAAAATCTGCACGGAGTCGCCCAGCGCTGCGATAAGTTGCGCGCGTTGATAATCAGCCTCTGCGGGGATACCGCCGAAACCCGCCAGCAGGACAAATTCACCCGTATCGACAAACGGTGTGGCATAGGAGCCGCCAAGCACTTCGCAATGAAAAAGGCGGACGGCCTTATCCGCGGCTTGCGCCGCCGCGAAAGCGTCCGCAATATTCTTGAAGGAAGCGCCGACCAGAGTGTAATTGGGCGGGATTGGGCGTACTTTGAAGTTCGCCTCGACGATTATCCCGAGTGTGCCGTATGAGCCGCTGAGCACCTTCATCAGATCGTAACCCGCGACGTTCTTCACGACCCGTCCGCCGGCATGAACGATACGCCCATCGTGGCCCACAAACGTGATACCGATAAGCAGGTCGCGCACGGTGCCTTCGCTCAGGCGTATCGGCCCGGACTTCGCGCCCGCTATCAGCGAACCGATCGTCGTAAGCTCCGGATGCGGCGGATCGACCGGTAATCGCTGCCCGTGTTGCGCAGCTACCCGATTGAGGTCGCCAAGTAAGACGCCCGCCTGCGCGACGACGGTCATGTCTTCAGACTCATACGCGATAATCTGATTCATGCGCGCGAGTGACAGGGCCACGGGTTGCGGATCGCTGCGCAAGCAACTGCGTGTGGCGCCAATCGGAACGAGAGGGATTTGATCGCGCTCGCATTTCTGGACGATCGCGGCGACCTGTTGCGCGTCCGTCGGTTCGAGCACCAGGTTGGCAGCTAAAGCTTCGCGGCCCTGTGAGTTGCGCACCTTGTCCGTGCCGATTAGGTCACCGAATTCGCTGCTGAGCTGGGCGTTATCGAACTGCGAACTCATACCAGGGCACTCATATCGGGACTTGACGGCGCGGCGTGCGCACTTCGACGCATCCACCCGGCACCGGTATTACTTTGTTCGGGTTGGAGCGCTCTTCCGGATCGAAGACGCGGCGCAACTCGCTCATCACGAGCAAATCGTCCGGGGAAAAGAGCATCGGCATCTCGTTGATCTTCTCGACACCGATACCGTGTTCGCCCGTGAGGCTGCCGCCCAACTCGACACAGGCCGACAGAATATCGTGGCCGGCCTCGATCGCACGACGGACTTGATCCGGGTCGCGCTCATCGTACAGCACAATCGGATGGATATTGCCGTCCCCAGCGTGAAAGACGTTGCCGATTTTCAGTTGATGCTTCTGGCTGATCGCGGTGATGCGTTCGAGGATATCGGGCAGTCGCGTTCGCGGAACGACACCGTCGTGCGTCGCATAATTCGGGGCGAGTCGACCGACCGCGCCAAAAGCCCGCTTACGTGCTTTCCAGAGCAGTGTGCGTTCGTGCTCGTCTCGCGCGAGGCGGATTTCGCTGGCGCCCGCGCCGCGTACCAACTCGCTCACGCGCGAGGCTTGATCATCCATCCCCGCGGCTAGACCGTCGAGCTCGATAATCAGCACTGCGCCCGCCTCGATAGGCAATCCAACGTTAAAGGCATCTTCCACCGCGCGGATGATCATCTGGTCCATCATCTCGATAGCGCCCGGAATGATACCCTGAGCAATAATCGCGGAGACGGCCCGAGTCGCATCGGCGACTTCGGCGAAGATCGCGAGCATCGTGCGATGAGCTTCCGGTTCGCGTGAGAGTTTTAGCGTTGCGCGCGTGACGATGCCGGCAGTGCCTTCGGCACCGACGACCGCGCCAACCAAATCGTAGCCGCAGAGTTCTTCGACTGGGCCGCCAAGCTCCGCAATCTCGCCATCGGGCAGGACAATTTCGAGACCTAACACATGATTCGTTGTGACGCCGTACTTCAGGGTGTGCGGCCCGCCCGAGTTCTCCGCGATATTGCCGCCGATCGTGCAGGCCATCTGTGAAGACGGGTCAGGCGCGTAAAAGAGGTTATGCGCTTTGACTGCGTTGGTGACGTTGAGGTTAACCACGCCGCTCTCGACCTCGATCCGACGATTGGCCAAATCGATACTCAGGATATGGTTCATCCGCGACGTACAAATCATGATCGGCGCGTTGAGCGGAAGGCATCCACCGGATAGCCCGGTTCCTGCGCCGCGCGGTACGAACGGAATCTTGTGGCGATGGAGCAGTTTCAGCACCGCGCTGATTTCGGCCGTCGAGCGCGGGCGGACCAACAGATCGGGGACGCTCTTTTCGATTGTCCAACCGTCGCATTCATAGACCTTGAGTTCGGTCGGGCGCGAGACGATCGCGTCTGCGCCGAGAATAGCGACCAGTTCGCCAGGAACTTTGGGGTCAATCGAGGAGCGAGCTGAATCCATGGCAGCGCAACTCTAGCACGAAAATTCGCGGTTCCGCCTCGATACGAAGGGGGCCGATCTCTTTAAAAGTGGAGTGGTGATGTCGATAATACGACGGCGCGGTGGTAGCAACCGGCCCCGCCGGTATCGGGGCTCTCCTCGACCTGCGCGACTAATCGGCGATACGGTGATGTAGTGTCTAACTCCTATAGCGAACTTCAACCGGCGGCACGCCTGCTTCTAGGCCCCGGCCCGTCTAATGTCCATCCGCGCGTTATGAAGGCGATGGTATCGCCGGTCGTCGGCCATCTCGATCCTGATTTCGTCCGGGTTATGGAAGACATCAAGCTGATGCTCCGCACTGTCTTCCAGACCGAGAACAAAATGACCTTTCCGGTATCCGGTACCGGATCGGCCGGGATGGAGACCGCCCTCATGAATCTGGTCGAGGAGGGCGACGAGGTAATCGTCGGCGTCAATGGCGTCTTCGGCAGTCGGGTGGCCGATGCGGCCGAGCGGCTCGGCGCCAAGGTCATGCGTGTCGAGGCCGAATGGGGTCAAATCGTCGAGCCCGAAAAGATCGAAGCCCAGGTCAAGGCGGCGAATAAGCCCAAGCTGCTGGTGGTCGTTCATGCCGAGACTTCAACCGGAATCTATCAGCCGGTGGCGGAACTCGGTGCGATGGCCCATCGCTATGGTGCGCTCTTCATGATGGATGCGGTGACCTCGCTCGGATGCGTTCCCGTCGAGGTCGACAAGTGGGAAGTCGACGCCTGCTTCAGTTGCACGCAGAAGGGTATCGGGGCGCCTCCGGGACTTGCGCCGGCGACCTTCAGCGAACGTGCGATGCAGGTCGTGCGCTCGCGCAAGACGAAGTGCCGGTCGTGGTACTTCGATCTCGCCGGTATCGAGCAATATTGGGGCGCCGATCGCGTCTATCATCACACGGCGCCGATCACGATGAACTATGCACTGTACGAAGCGCTGCGCATTATCATCGAAGAAGGACTCGAGGCCCGCTTCGCACGCCATCAGGAGAACTCAAAGGCGCTCAAGGCCGGCGTCGTCGCGATGGGTCTCGAACTCGCGGCACAGGAGGGCTATCGCCTGCCGCAACTGACCGCAGTTCGTGTGCCTAATGGCATAAATGACGGCAAGGTGCGTACTGAGCTGCTGCGACTCTTCAACACAGAAATCGGCGCAGGGCTGGGGCCCTTCAAGGGCAAGGTCTGGCGTATCGGTCTGATGGGTGAATCGTCGCGGCGCGGCAATACGATGCTCGTCCTAAACGCCCTGGAGACAATCCTCGGCGGCGAAGGGATGGAGATTCCGCGCGGTGCCGCCGTTGCAGCAGCCGATCGCGCTTATAACGGCGCGTAGCGGACGTTTCGCAAGAATCCCCCGAAGATCGCTCTGCGCCGGCCGCGATAGCCTTAGGCGCGCCATTGGACTCAAGTATCAGTTGCGCGGGATGTGGCCAAATCCGGTAGATAATCTTCGAGCTGCGCTTCCTCTATCTCGATAAACTCGCCCGCAGCCAAGGCGTCCAAACCAATCCTAATTTGTGCGCGCAACGCCTTGAGCTTTAGCGCGTCCTCGCGACCCTTCTGCCGCAAGACCCGCAGTGCATCGCGAACTGCCTCGCTCGCATTTTGGTAGTCGCCCGCTTTGACTACGCGGTCAATGAACGCGTCCTGTTCGGCGGTCAGACTGATCTTGCGCGTAGGCACGATCGGCCATCCTCAGAGCCAACAGCTTTTCCCGTCGATGATGGCAAAGTTTGCCATTATTTTAATGACCAGACACCGGTTGGTCTTCAGAGCGGGCGCAGGAAGACCATCACGAGAATCAGCAGGAGGAGGGCGCTCACGATACCGTGGAGCATCGCGAATTCCTTGCGTGTCGACGAGCCCGGTTCTTTCTCGATCGCGTTAATTCGCTGATACAGCCGGACGTGGCAAACGATCATCCCGAGGACGAAGAGCAGTTTCGCGTGGAGCCAGCCGTGCGTCAGGATTTGTGGTTCGGCGAAGATGGCCGTAGCTCCGAAGGCGACCGCTGCCATCGCGCCGATATTGGTGGTGCTCGCCATCAGGCGCTTCGCCGAAAGGATCAGGGCCTCGCGCGCCGCACCGACTTCGTCCGGCACCTGCTTCATCATGGTGCACACCACGAGCAGGCCGCCGATCCACATGATTACGCCGAAGACGTGAAAAATAATTAGCCAGGTTAGCGTGGCACTTCTCCCTTGATTTGATTAATCGGACCAGCCAGCAGCAGACCAGCAATCGCGATTATCCCGCCGGTGGCATAGACCACCGTCGGCCCGTCAAAGTCGTATAGCAGGCCCGCGACGAGCGGGCCGAAGATTCGCGCTAGCGCCAGCGCCGATTGGTTGAGGCCAAGCAACTCGCCCTGCAGATGGCGACCCGTCAGCTTCGAGATCAAACTCGCGATCGAGGGATTGGTAAAGCCGTAGCCAATCGCCAACGCTGCCAACAGCAGGAACAGCAGTCCGTTCGAGCCGAAATTCGCCATCGGCACCATCCCGACCGCGAAAAGCAGCAACCCAGCGCGAATCAGACGGTACTCGCCGACTTTGCCGACGATTTTGCGGAGCAGGTAGCCCTGCGTGATCGCCTGCATCAGTCCGGCGTATGCGAGCATCCCGCCAACGCCTGCGGTGCTGAGTCCATAGATGACCGGCGCCATCAGGGCAAAGGTGGCCTCGAAGAGCACCATCGCGAAGGTCGCGAGAAAACCGACGAGAAAAATCCGCGCCATGTGATGACGCATCAGCTCGAAGGGCAAGCGCAGAGGCGGAACGAGCAGGTTCAGTTGCAGGCGATGTCCGCTGGTTGGGCGATGCGACTCCGGCAGGGCGATCACGGCGAAGAGCAGGTTCGCGAGCGTAAGGGCACTCGCAAAAAAGACCGGCACCCGCAGCCCCGAACGCCCGAGCAGACCCCCAATCGCGGGACCGAGCACGAAGCCGAGGCCGAACGCGGCCCCTATCATGCCCATCCCGTGGGCACGTTTTTCTTCAGGCGTGATATCGGCGACGTAGGCCTGCGCGGTCGAGACGGTCGCGGCACACGCGCCGTGAATCGCGCGTGAAAGCAGCAGGATCGGCATCGAGTAGGCGAACCCGTAAACGAAGTAGCTCAGCGACGAACCGAGCAATCCTAGCATGATAATCGGGCGGCGGCCGACGTGATCCGAGATACGTCCCAGGACCGGCGATACGAGAAAT
>Ga0335083_10011095_pt1 | contig 10840 bp, 6 predicted proteins | sample Lox_Sample_42_FD_206716 | JGI IMG/M metagenome (GOLD analysis project Ga0335083, IMG submission 206716) | Soil microbial communities from Loxahatchee National Wildlife Refuge, Florida, United States - Lox_Sample_4.2 | ecosystem: Environmental > Terrestrial > Soil > Wetlands | place: USA: Florida... | reverse complement strand
CGCGGTCGTAGTAACTTCCGGCCTCGGCAAACGACAGCGCGATGAGAATGGCGGCTACGGCGGCTACTACATAGGCCGTCGGACTTCCGCGTCCGAGTAGTGCGGCTACCGTGGCGGGCATCACGAACATACCGGAGCCGATGACGCCATTCACAGCGATGGCGGTGAGGCCGAAGGGGCCGACGGCTCGCACCAGCTGCGGCTGCTTGGTCACACGATTTGTTCCGAAATTCGTGCGGCGGTCAGCGGGGCGAGCAATATCCCGTTGCGAAAATGTCCATAAGCCAACCAGACGTTGGTTCCGTCTACTTGCCCGATGTGCGGCTCGGATGAATACGGACGGAAGCCGATCCAGCATTTCGACGGCGTGGCTTGTTCAAGGGCAGGGAATAGGTCGGCGGCCGCGCGATGAATTTGCTCGCAGGTCCCGGCGCTCACGCTGCGATCAAAGCCGGCGTCCTCTTCAGTGGATCCCGCGATGGTGAATCCGTTCGAGCGCTGTAGGACGTAAGTATGTCCCCGCCGCAGCATCGGACCCAGCGATCCGGGCGTCAGATCGAAGCCCACCAGGTGGCCCTTGATCGGTTTCACCGGCGGCAGCATTAGCGGCTGGCCGTGAAACGTGACGCGCACCTGTTGGGACCAGGCTCCGGCGGCGATCACGACGGCGTCATGTTGGCTTGCTTCGAGTTCTGAAACGGGTTGGTGTTCAACAATCGCGACGCCGCGGGCTTGGATCGCACAACGGAGTGCGCGCAACATGTCGGTGGGATCGACAAATCCAGCATCCGGATAAAAGAGGCCGCCGGGCGTTAGTTCAACCCGAATTCCGTGGGCGGATTGAAACGTGGCCCGAGCCTGCGCCTCAGCCGCAGCCATGAAGTGCCGGCATCCGCACAGCGCGAAATCAACGGGCATCCCGGCTTCAGCATGGAGCTCGTCGACAAAATCCGGATACATTCTCATGCCATCGACTCCCAGGTCGAACCACACGGAGGGCCCCGCGAATTCGCCGCCCGGCGCGAGCATACCCGCACCGGCCGAGCTGGTTTCGCCACCGAACCGGCCGGCGTCGGTTAGCGTCACTCGTGCTCCGGCCTGCGCCAGCCGCCAGGCGGTGGAGCTGCCAATCAGCCCGGCTCCCACGATCAAGACGTTCATCGATTTATTGTCTCAACGTTCATGGTGACGGCCGCATTCCCTGAAGGCGTCACGTCGTATAGTAGCTTTATACAGCGATGAGAAATCGGCCGTTTGTGATGTGGATCCTCGGATGCACGTTCGCAGCGTTTATGTTTAGTACTGGCTGCGGCGAGAGGTCGCAATCCCATGCTGAAGCGTCCGGCTCCGACGCTCGCTTGGGCTTTTCGAGTCACGCCCTCGTTCAGGAACGCGAGGCCGAGGCGAGGTATGCTGCGCAGCTTTCCACCGAATCGATTTCCCAGTTCCACCGGGTTATAACAAAGCGGCCGCATATTGCGGGGTCGCCCGCCTCGATGGCGGTGGCCGAGTTCATCCGGCAAGGATTGGAAAAAGCCGGCCTTCAGACCGAGGTTCACGAGTTTCAAGTGTATCTCTCGACGCCGCGATCGATCCGCGCCGAGCTTGTGGAACCGGAGAAAGAGACGCTCAATGTGCGCGAACCCGCGAATCCGCTGGACCCGGACTCTGCGAATCCGGAATTGGTTCCCGCGTTCGTGGCGTACTCGGCTTCCGGCGACGTTCGAGCGCCAGTGGTGTACGTCAACTATGGATTACCGGCCGATTACGCCAAGATCGAGGCGGCCGGCGTCGACGTGCGCGGCAAGATCGCAATGGCTCGTTACGCCAAGAGTCATCGGGCGGTGAAGATTCACACCGCGCAAGAACACGGCGCCGCAGCCATCATTATTTATAGCGACCCAGCCGACGATGGCTACGCCAAAGGGCTCACGTGGCCGGAAGGCCCTTGGCGCGCCGACTTTCAGGCCCAGGACGGGAATGGGAAATACAGTTGGTTTTGGCACGGCGATCCGTTGTCGCCGGGCGTGGGTGCGCGCGCCGATTCGCAGGTGTTGGATCCCGCCACCGCACCGACGCTGCCCCGAATTCCCGCCATTGTTCTTTCGTCCAAAGAGGCCGCCAAGGTCCTCGCTCGGTTGCGCGGTCCCTCCGCGCCTCCGGGCTTTCAAGGCGCCCTGCCATTCACATATCGTCTGGGACCGGGGCCGGCGGTGGTTGGCTTGAATGTGCAGATGGACTCCAGCCGCCGCCCGATCCGCGACGTCGTCGCTCGTTTGCGCGGAAAAAATCCAGATCGCTGGGTGGTGCTGGGCACGCATCACGATGCGTGGACGTTCGGTGGCATGGACCCGGGCAGCGGTACGTCCGGAGTTTTTGAAACCGCGCGGGCGTTGGCCGCCCTGGCCAAGCAGGGATGGACGCCGGACCGGTCCATTGTTTTTGCCTTTTGGGATGCCGAGGAGGCTGGGCTGGTTGGATCCACTGAATACGCCGAGGCGTTCGAACGGGAACTGCGCCAGAAGGCGGTGGCCTACATCAATACCGACCTGTTCATGCAAGGCCATTTCTTTGGAGGAGGAACGCCGTCCTTACGCGACTTTCTGGTTCAGGTAGCCAAGGATGTGCCGGCCATCAACGGGCGCGGCAGTGTTTACGACCAATGGCGCGCGGATGCCTGGCAAAAGCAGCCGGTTGCGCGGAGGAGGCAGGGTCCCAACGGTTTCGAGGTGGAACTGGCTGCTCTCGGCAGCGGCGCGGATTTCGTGCCTTTCCAGGATTACCTGGGCCTGCCTACTTTATCGGTACAGTACGATTTCGAGGGAAGCTACGGCCCTTATCACTCGAATTACGACTCGCGATATTACGTGGAGCACTTCAGCGATCCCGGATTCCACGTAGCGCGGAATCTCGGGCAAGTTTTCGGCGTGGCGGTCATGCGGCTGGCGGACGCGGCCGTGCTGCCATACCGCTACTCGCACTACGCGCAGAAAATCTCTGGTTTTCTCGACGACGCTGCCGGATGGGCCGTGGACGATGAAGGACATCAGATCGTTGAACTCAACTTGGAAAATGCGAAAGCGCTGGCGGCCCAGATAGCCACGCGATCGGCGACGCTGGAGCGGCGCATCGACGAAAATATCGAGAGCGGCCGCTGGCCGGACGCGTCCACGGCTTTATTAAATGACCGGCTGACGCATCTGGAGCAAGCGTTACTCGACGAGAGCGGGGGTCCAGCCGAAAGGTGGTACCGGCACGTGATCTACGGCTGGAACATCTACTCGCTTTACGACGGGCAGCCCTTGCCAGGATTGGCGGAGGCGATCCGGTTGAAAGATCCGGCGCGGGCGGCGCAAGAGACAGGGCGAATTGAGAACGCGTTGCGGCGCATGCTGGCGGAACTGCGGGAAGCGGGAGGTTGATTGGCGTCGAACAAGACAGCGGTGGTGGGTCAGGGTGCGCCGTCGCTCGCGAAATACCGCGAGCCCGAGGCACTGTCGCGGCAGCTCTACGAGCGCGCTTCGCGAGTGATGCCCGGCGGCAACACGCGACACTCCATTGCGCTGGCCCCCTATCCGATCTATGCGCGCAGCGGCAGCGGGTGCCGCGTCACGGACGTAGAGGGCGAAGAGCGGGTCGATTTCCTGAATAACTACACGTCGCTGATTCTTGGCCACGCGCATCCGGAAGTTACTGCGGCGGTGCAACGCCGGGCCGCTCTGGGAAGCGCGTTCACCATGCCGACTCCGGAAGAAGTGGAGCTGGCGGAGTTACTCGCCTCACGCGTCGCGTATGTGGAACAAATCCGCTTTTGTAACTCCGGCACCGAGGCCGTGATGCTGGCTATCAAGGCAGCGCGAGCTCATACAGGCAGGCGCAAGATCGCAAAATTTGAAGGCGCTTATCACGGTATCTACGACTACGCGGAGGTCAGCGAGGGTCCACCGGCCGAGGCGTGGGGCGAAGCGGACGCACCCGCTTCCGTAACCGAGCCCGGCACTTCCGACAGCGTGGCTAGTGATGTGCTGGTGCTGCCGTGGAACCGGCCGGAAGCCTGCCACAAATTGATCGAGCAGAATAAGGACGATCTGGCGGCCCTGCTGGTGGATCCCATGCCGTTGGGGATCGGAATGATTGCGCCGCGTCCCGGCTTTCTCGGCATGTTGCGCGAGCAGACGTCGCGTCACGGAATTGTTTTCCTGGCAGATGAGGTTCTGAATTTCCGGCTTGGCTATCATGGCGCCTATTCCGCGCATGGCGTAACGCCCGATCTCGTCACCTTCGGAAAGATCATCGGCGGCGGATTTCCGGTGGGCGCCGTGGCAGGATTGCGGCGCGTGATGTCGGTCTTCGATCACACCGGGGCGCTCAAAGTGCATCACGGTGGAACGTTCAATGCGAATCCAGTCACCATCGCGGCCGGCCTGGAAACCATGCGGCACATGACGCCGGAAGCGTTTGACCGGTTGAATCGATTGGGCGATTATGTCCGCGATCGGTTGCGGCGGCTGTTCCGCGATATGCATCGGCCGGCCCAGGTATGCGGCGCCGGGTCTATGTTCCTGGCGCATCAGACCGCCGACGAATTGATCGACTACCGCTCTCTGCGCGGGTTCTCGCGAACCAATCCCATCTATGGCAACCTGTGTCACAAGATGCTGGAGTACGGATTCATTCTTTCGCCGCGCGGGATTTTTGGCTGTCTATCGACGCCCATGACCGAGGCCGAGCTGGATGGGTTGGTGGAGGCGCTAGGACGCGCGTTAAGTAATTTGGAATAACCGTCCGCGTTGATGGTGCCGATGAACTCATTCACCGGCTCGCCTACCGCCGGCGGCGGACCCATGCGCGGCGTCATCCCGCCATTGATGCCCGGCCAAGCCACGCCGGCTTGGTCTTTGCCCGTGGTGACCATCCGGTAATTGCGGAATCAGCGCTACCAATACCTGCGCAGGCTAGACCGGTCGCTGAAACTCTTTCGACGGTGTCTGATATCCTGAAGCTGCGTGCGATTTTTCCTTGCGTTAATCCTGGCCGTTCCTTTGTCCGCCGCACCGCCGCCGCCCTCCCTGCTCGATATCCTCAGCGCGGAGCTGCAGCGGAATTTCACGATTCTCAAGGAAAAGGCCGATCCGCCACCCTATTACATGAGCTATACGGTGACCGAGGACGAAACCGAAATCGTCACCGCCAGCCTGGGCGCAGTGGTAAACCAGAATAAACGCCACTTGCGCTATTTGGACGTCACGGTCAGGGTAGGCAGTCCCAAGTTGGACAACTATCACGTCGTGAAAGGCGAGCGCGTGCGCTTCACCAGCGGCTCCGTGATCCCCTTGGACAATGTGGCGCCGGCGATCGACCGCAGATTGTGGCTGGAGACCGACCGTACTTACCATCTGGCGGCGCGCCGTTTGATTGAAATAAAGTCAGACCAGCAAGTTCAGGTGCAGCCCGGCCAGGATTCGGACGATTTTTCGAGCGAGCCGCCGGCGGTTGCCTCCGAACCTCCGCCCGCCCTGGAACCCCTGGCGGCGGAATGGGCCGGCCGGCTTCGCAAATGGTCAGGCGATCTGGGCAATGTCTCCGGCGTTCTGAATTCTGGAATCGCCGTCGCCATCGAGCGAGAAAGCAAGTACATGGTGAGCACCGAAGGCACCAAGCTGCTGCACGGGCGCACCTTCGCCAACATCTCTATCAGCGCCCGGGGAAAGGCGCCTGACGGCATGGACGTCTCGGCGTCGGAGGATTTTCAGGGCGCCGAGTTGGACCGCATGCCTAAACCCGAAGCCGTCGAGGCCGCAGTCAAACGGGTGGGCACGGATCTCGCGGGCTTGTTGCAAGCGCCAGTGGTAGAGCCTTACGTGGGACCCGCGATTCTATCCGGCCGGGCCGCGGGCGTTTTCTTCCACGAGATTTTCGGCCATCGCATCGAGGGTCATCGCCAAAAGGATGAGGCCGAAGGCCAGACCTTCGCCAAAGCGATTGGAACGCCGGTTCTGCCGGACTTTCTCTCGGTGGTCTTCGATCCCACTCGCAAGGCCATCGACTCCACGGACCTGAACGGCTACTACACCTACGACGACGAGGGCGTGAAGGCCCGGCCTGTCACCGTGGTGGACAACGGCATCCTGAAAACCTTCTTGATGTCCCGTGCTCCAATCCCCGGTATCGAGCACTCCAACGGCCATGGGCGCCGCCAGGCGGGCCTGGAGATCGTCTCGCGCCAGTCGAATCTGATCGTGGAATCGAAAAAGCAAGTGTCCGATCAGACTTTGCGCGAAATGCTGATCGCTGAGATCAAGCGCCAGAATAAGCCCTACGGCTTGTATTTCGAACAAGTCACCGGCGGCTATACAACGACGCAGCGGCGGGGGTTGCAAGCTTTTACGGTGATTCCGCTGATCGTCTATCGCGTCTATCCGGACGGCCGTCCGGACCAGCTGGTGCGCGGCGCCGACATCGTGGGCACGCCGCTGGCAAGCTTTGCCAAGATTCTGGCAACCTCCGACAAGCTAGCGGTGTTCAACGGTTATTGCGGCGCCGAATCCGGACAGGTGCCGGTGTCGGCCGTTTCACCCGCGCTCCTGGTTTCCGAGATCGAGATTCAGAAGAAGGACCATTCCATCGACCGGCCGCCTTTGCTTGAAAGGCCCACAGGGCAGTGATGCGGATTTTCTGGAGCATCGGCGCTTTCGCCCTGATCGCCGGGCTGTGCCTTTCTACACTGGAGAGCCAGGAAACGAAGGCCCAGGAAACGGATCCGGTTCTGCGCGCCATGCGAGACGAGCTGAAACGATCCAGCCAGCTGCACATCGTGAACCTGGATCCGGCGTATTTCTTCGAATATCGCGTCGAAGACACGCAATCTTTTGAAGCCACCGCGACCTTGGGTGGGCTGGTCTCAACGGGCGAAGCCCGCACCCGAATACCGCTGGTTCAAGTCCGCGTGGGCGATTACAATTTCGACAACACCAATCACATCTATTCGGATGCCTACAGTGGAGCCCGCTACGATTCCGGGGAGCTGCCTCGCGACGATGATTACAGCGCGATCCGGCAGGTGTTGTGGCTCGCCACGGATCGCACCTACAAGGCGGCTGAAGACGCCATCGCGCGTAAACGGTCGTCCTTGAAGAATGTCAATTTGCCGGACCAATTGCCGGATTTTTCTAAAGCTCCAGCCGTGGAAGCGGTGCTGCCCGTCCGCAGAACGCCAGTGGATGAGAGCCAGTGGAAAGATCGTGTCGTGAAGCTGTCGGCGGTTTTTTCCCAATATCCCGCGGTGTTGAGTTCCAGCGTCGACGTGCAGATTTCGCAGTCTGTCAATTACCTGGTCAATTCGGAAGGAACCGCGGAACGGACGCCCGAGAATCTTGCTTCCGTGCGCATTCAGGCACGCGCGCTGGCGCCGGATGGTACAGGGGTCCGCGACGGCGAGGTCATTGATGCCTTGCAGGCGGCCGGACTTCCGTCTGAAAGTGAACTGCTGCGCAAAACCACCGCAATTGCCGATCGCGTGACGGCCTTGGCTCAAGCCCCGGCCGGCGAAGCCTATGACGGCCCCATGCTATTCGAGGCGCCTGCCGCCGCGCAGCTTTTCGCTCAAGTGCTCGGCGACAACTTGAAGGTGACGCGCAAGCCGGTGACGGATGCCGGACGCACGCCGCCCTATTTGCCCAGCGAATTTGAAAACCGCATGGGATCGCGTGTTCTTCCCGAGTGGATGACGGTTGTCGATGACCCCTCCCAAACCGAATGGCACGGCCAAGGGCTGGTGGGACATTACGTGTACGACATGGAGGGTGTCGCGGCGCAACCGCTGACCCTGGTGGAACAAGGACTGCTCAAATCGTTCCTGCTGACACGCACCCCCGTCTTCAAAGGATCCGATGCCTCCAATGGGCACGCGCGCCTGGCCGGGTCGTTCGGCGCACGCGCACCCGGCTTCGGCAACATTTTCATCCGCTCGTCGGAGACCAAGAAGGCCGCCGACATGAAAAAGATTCTCATGGATATGTGCCAGCAGCGCAACAAGCCGTATGGGATTCTCATCCGGAAACTGGATTTTCCGTCCATGGCTTCGATTGACGAATTTCGCAGAATGGCCGCTGCGATGGGTCGGTCCGGAGGCGGCAGCCATCTTGTCGCTCAGCCGCTGCTGGTCTATAAGATTTTCCCCGACGGCAAGGAGGAATTGGTGCGCAATGTGCGGTTCGGCGGCCTCAGCGCACGGTCATTGCGCGACATCGTCGCGGTCTCCGACGAAAGCTACGTGTTCAATTTCACCGATTCCAATGCGCCGCTGGCATTGATGGGCGCGGGGAACTACACCACCTCATCATCGGTAATCGCACCGGCTATTTTGTTCGACGAATTGGAACTGGAGCCCATCCAGGAAGAAGTATCCAAACCACCCATCGTGCCGGCGCCGCCCCTTACCTCGCAAACCAGCGCGAGAGCCGCGCGCGCGCTGCCGGCCGGAGATTAAGATGCGCTTGCTCAGCCGGGCCATCTTTCGCGAAGTCGCGCTCAGCGCCTTCTTCGGCACGGTTCTGTTCACGTTCGTTCTGTTCCTGCAACGAGTGGGGCGATTCTTCGAGATCCTGGTGCGCGCCTCGGCCCCACCGCTGACGGTCGCGCATCTGTTCGTCCTGGCAATTCCGTTCACCTTCACATTCGCCGTGCCGATGGGCGTGCTGGTGGGTGTGCTGATCTCTTTGAGCCGCATGTCCACCGATGGAGAGATCACGGCCATGCGAGCCGCCGGTGTTCCCAGCCGCCGCGTGATCGCTCCGGTGATGACATGCGCGGCGTTGGCCACACTGGTGACGGCTGCCTCTTCCTTGTGGCTCACACCCTACGCCACGTGGAAAACATACAGAGTGTTGAACCAGCTGGTGGCCGCCTCCCTGACCGCTGACGTGCAGCCGCGCGTGTTTGAAGAAAATTTCCCGAATCGCATCATCTATATTGGCGACGTCATCCCAGGCGCCATCACGCGCTGGCGCAACGTTTTCATCGCCGACACCACTCCGCTGGACGAACAAAAAAAGAGCGATCATGACCGGAGCGATGGCCCGCAAATCACGATTGCCTCGAACGCCATCGCCATTCCGGATGTAAAGCGCAACGAGATTCAGTTGTCGCTCCAAAACGGTATCAAATACGACGTCGGCAAGGATTTTACCGATTACTATGTCCAGGGAGGCCTAAAAGGCGATCAGATTCTCGCCGCAACCAAGCCAAACGAAGTGCACGCCCGGGGCTACACGGAGTTGGATACCATTCCGCTCTATCAGAAGGCATATCACGACCCTACGCTGAACCACGACGATGTCATCCAGGCGCGCGTCGAGCTGCAGCAACGTTTCGCGTTGCCTCCGGCCTGCTTGCTTCTTGCCCTGGTCGGAATCCCGCTGGGCGTGTCCTCTCGCAAGGGCGGCAAATCCACGGCTTTCGTCGTCACAGTTGCGCTGGCTTTCATTTATTGGATGGGGCTACTGGCCTGCAACGGCCTGGCGAAGGATCAGAGGCTGCCCGTACCTGTCGCAATGTGGATCCCGAACGCGGTTTTCGCGCTGGTCGGAATCGTTCTGGTGAGCCGCCTGGAGCGTCCTGGCGACCGCGACATCATGGGGATGCTTACCGGATGGGCGCCGGCGCTATGGCGGCGCCTCCGCAGCAATCTTCCTGGCCCGGCGCCCTTAGCCCAACCTCAGCGCAAGGGCTGGCGCTTCTTTTTCGTCCCGCAGGTGGTGGACACCTACGTCCTGCAAAGTTTTCTGTTTTACTTCGCAGTCCTGCTCATCAGCTTCGTGCTGATGATTCACGTCTACACCTTCTTCGAACTTCTGAGCGACATCGTTAAGAACCATATCGCCATAACGCGAGTATTCACGTATTTGTTCTTCCTGACGCCCCAATTGATTTACGACTCAGCGCCGTTCAGCGTGCTGGTCGCGGTCCTGGTCACGTTCGGCATTCTTACCAAACACAACGAGATCACCGCCTTCAAAGCCACCGGCATCAGCTTGTACCGCTTGGCCGTTCCGGTTCTGCTGGCTGCAATGGCCCTGAGCGCCGCCTTGTTCGCTTTCGATCATTACTACGTTCCAGACGCGAATCGGAAGCAGGACGCGATCCGCAAAGAGATCAAAGGCAAGCCGGTGCAGACTTACTTGCACCCGGGGCGGCAGTGGGTGTTCGATCCCGGGCCCAACGACGATCCGCGTGTCTTCTACTACAAATACTTCGATCCTTCCGAGAAGGCCATGATCGGGCCGCAGATCTTTGAACTGGACCCGTCGAATTTCCGCGTGCGAAAACACATCGCAGCCGAGAAGGCGCGCTGGGAGCCCGCGCTGCGCACCTGGATTTTCGAGAACGGCTGGAGCCGCGATCCGTCGCGACCGGACAGCTTCGTCAACTTCAGCGGTCAAGCCACCACGATCCCGGAAATCAACGAACGCCCGGATTATTTCCTGCAGGAAGTGCTGCAAGACCAGCAGATGAACTTCCAGCAACTCGCGGCGTACATAAAGGACCTGCAGCGCAGCGGAATCGATACCATCACGCTTCAGGTGCGTTTCTATTTGAAATTCGCGTTGCCGCTGATTGCGCTGGTAATGGCGCTCATCTCGGTCCCCTTCGCCTTTATGACCGGAAATCGCGGCGCCATGGCCGGGGTGGGAGTGAGTTTCGCGATTGCCATTGCATACAAGTCGGTCGAAAAGCTGTTCGAGCAGCTAGGCGACGTCAACCTGCTGCCGGCGACGCTGGCGGCCTGGTCGCCGGATCTGCTGTTCGCCATGGCCGGCATGTATTTCTTCACGCGAATGCG
>Ga0335083_10011094_pt1 | contig 10842 bp, 10 predicted proteins | sample Lox_Sample_42_FD_206716 | JGI IMG/M metagenome (GOLD analysis project Ga0335083, IMG submission 206716) | Soil microbial communities from Loxahatchee National Wildlife Refuge, Florida, United States - Lox_Sample_4.2 | ecosystem: Environmental > Terrestrial > Soil > Wetlands | place: USA... | reverse complement strand
AGATGCTGCGGCAGGTAGGCGTACTTGACCGGCCCGAACATCGTCGAGTGGACGCCCATCAGAAACGTGCAGAGATAGAGCAGCGCCGCGTTGTGCAACACGAAGCCCGCACCACCAATCAACATGACGCCAATTTCAAAGTCCTTGACGAAGCGGGTCAGCATCGCCTTGTCGTATTTGTCCGCGATCTGACCGGACGTGGCCGAGAAGAGCACGAATGGCAGGATGAAAACGGCGGAAATCAGAAACGCTGCCGTCTTTGGATCGACGCCGGAAAAACGCGCCGCCTGATAGGTCACGAGCGACGTGAAGCCGATCTTGAACACGTTGTCGTTCATGGCACCGAGAAACTGTGTCCAGAAAAACGGCGCGAAGCGGCGCTCCCGCAACAAACGAAACTGCGACTCGTGCTGCTGGCCAGAACGGCTCGCAGAACGAGCGGCGGGCAAGGGTCGATCACTCATGAAGGAAGACGGGTGAATCCGGAAAATGACGAGGCAACGCGCCCCTGGGAACAGCAGACACCACTCGCATGGACGCAAAAAAGGCGCACGCTTTCGCGCGCGCCTTTTGTTCGTACTTCATATGCGTGGCAGCAGTGTGGCAAACGCGGAAATCCGAGACAGCCGACCGGTGCTTCAATCCACCCGCGGACCGGCCCGGACACCAGCAATCAGCGATTTAGCGCGCCTGTTCCTGCTCCTGCTCCGGCCAGTCGCGGATATAGGCCTTGAGCATGCGATTTTCGAAGCCCTGCTCTTCCACGACGGCCTTCGCGACGTCGTAGAACGAGATTACGCCCATCAGCGTACGGCTTTCCATCACCGGCAGGTAGCGGACATGATGCTCGAGCATCATGCGGCGGACTTCGTTCACATCCGTTTCTGGCGTGCAGGTGAGCGGATGGTCATCCATGACCTTACGGATCGTCGAGGTGCCGACGCTGCCGCCGTTACGGCTCAACTGAAGAATAATCTCGCGAAACGTCAGCATCCCGACCAGATCGCCATATTCCATGACGACGAGCGAGCCGATATCGTGATCGGCCATCGTATTGACTGCGTCGTTTAGCGGCGTATCGGGCGTGACGGTAAAAAGGGTGTTGCCCTTGACCTTGAGAATGTCGCTGACTCGCATGATTGTCTCCTGTGATGCTGGTAGAGCCTGTTGATTTTCGATCCTAACGGAAAGGGGTCTAAAAGAAAAGCACGCAAACCCCACGCCACCCCGCTGGAAGCCGCCCCGGCAGGCACGGCATCTCGAAAAAAGGCGCTCGAAGCGCGCCTCCCGAGTGATACGATGACCCCCACTTTCATCCTTCGCCGGGCTCCCAGGAGCCCCGCCGCTCACGATGTCCGCCAACCGTTTCGATACGCTTGCGCTGCATGCCGGCGCCGCCCCCGACCCCGCCACCGGCGCACGCGCCACGCCAATCTATCAGACCACCTCGTTTTCATTCCGCGACACCGACCACGCGGCGTCGTTATTCAACATGGAGCGCGCGGGCCACGTCTACTCACGCATCTCGAACCCGACCGTTGCCGTGTTCGAAGAGCGCGTGGCCGCGCTGGAAAACGGTGCGGGCGCAATCGGCACCGCCAGCGGCCAGGCCGCGCTACACCTCGCGATCGCCACGTTGATGGGCGCCGGCTCGCACATCGTGGCCTCAGGCGCGCTGTATGGCGGCTCGCATAATCTGCTCAGCTACACGCTGCGGCGTTTCGGCATCGAAACGACTTTCGTGAAGCCCGGCGACCTCGCAGCCTGGCGTGCGGCGCTGCGCCCCAATACTCGGCTGCTGTTTGGCGAAACCCTCGGCAACCCGGGGCTCGACGTGCTCGATATCGAAGCCGTCGCACAGATCGCGCACGACCACCGCGTTCCGCTCCTCGTCGATTCGACCTTCACGACGCCCTGGCTGCTCAAGCCGTTCGACCATGGCGCGGACTTCGTTTATCACTCGGCCACCAAGTTCCTCGGCGGCCATGGCACAACCATCGGCGGCGTATTGGTAGACGGCGGTATTTTCGACTTCGAGGCTTCCGGCCGCTTTCCTGAATTTACCGAACCGTACGAGGGCTTTCACGGCATGGTGTTCGCCGAAGAAAGCACGGTTGCCCCCTTTCTCCTGCGAGCCCGCCGCGAAGGCCTGCGGGACTTCGGCGCGTGCCTCCACCCGCAGGCGGCCTGGCAACTTCTGCAAGGCATCGAAACGCTACCGTTGCGCATGGAACGCCATGTCACGAACACGCGCAAGGTGGTCGAGTTTCTTGCCAGCCACGCCGCGGTCGAGTCCGTGGCGTATCCGGAACTGACGTCGCACCCCGATCACGCCCTGGCGAAGCGCCTGTTGCCGCGCGGCGCAGGCGCCGTGTTCAGCTTCAATCTGCGCGGCGACCGTGCCGCAGGCCGCCGTTTCATCGAAGCGCTGTCGCTGTTCTCGCATCTGGCCAATGTCGGCGACGCACGCTCGCTCGTCATTCATCCCGCTTCGACCACGCATTTCCGCATGGACGCCCCTGCACTCGCCGCGGCAGGCATCGCGGAAGGCACGATCCGGCTCTCCATCGGCCTCGAAGATCCCGACGACCTGATCGACGATCTCAAGCGCGCGCTCAAGGCATCGCAAAAGAGCGCGCCGGCAACCGCACGCGAGCACAATGGTTCGCGCAAGGAGTCCACATGATCGTCGACGTTCATGGCGTTCCCGCCTATGCCTACACCGGCGGCAAAACGTTCGACCCCGCGCTGCCCACGGCCGTATTCATTCACGGCGCGCAAAACGACCACAGCGTGTGGGCGCTGCAGACCCGTTATTTCGCGCATCATGGCTTCGGCGTACTGGCGGTCGACCTGCCCGGCCACCAGCGCAGTGCCGGGCCCGCCTTGCGCAACATCGAGGCCATGGCCGACTGGCTGGCGGCACTGCTCGACGCCACGGGCGTGCAGCGTGCGTTCGTGGCCGGCCACAGCATGGGCTCGCTAGTCGCACTCGATTTTGCCGCCCGCTATCCGGCCCGCTCGAGCCACCTCGCGCTGGTCGCCACCGCTGTGCCGATGGCGGTTTCCGACACGCTGCTCGACGCAGCACTCAACCGCGAGCCCGACGCGATCGAGATGGTCAACCAGTGGTCTCATTCGACCATTGCCGCCAAGCCATCGTGCCCGGGCCCGGGTTTCTGGCTGCACGGCATGAGCCAGCGGCTGATGGAACGCGTCTCCGCGAAAGGCGAGCCACACCTCTTTCACACCGACTTCACAGCCTGCAATACCTATGCGCATGGCCTTGAACGCGCCGCGCAGGTGCGTTGCCCGGTGCGCCTCGTCACCGGCCGTCGCGATGCGATGACGCCGCCGCGCGCCACGCGAGCGCTCGCGGATGCTTTCGCGCAGGCGGGCGTAGCGCTCGACACCGTTATGCTCGACGCGGGCCACGCGCTGATGGCCGAACAGCCCGACGCCGCACTCGACGCCCTATTCGCGTTTGCCTCACGGCCCCACGTAGCCGGTTAGCGCATGCAACAGGCCTCACGATAGCGGAGCTCTTCGGCGCGCACCATCGGCCGGATGGCCAGGTTGCGTCCGCCTTTCGATGGCAGCACAATGGGTCAGAGGCAACCCGAGCCACGCGTCGTGGGTCAGGCATGTGGCAAATGCGGGTCGCTATGGCAGGCACGGAGGCGATGATGGCTCATACCGCTCACACTGATCACTTCGCGAACTTCGCGGAGTTCTATCCGTTCTATCTGGAAGAGCATCGCAACATCGTCTCGCGCCGGCTGCATTTTGTCGGCTCGCTCGGCGTAATCGGGTGCCTTGCCATGGCGCTTGCCACGGGCGACTGGCTATGGCTGCCTGTCGCCGTCGTTTGCGGCTATGGCTTTGCGTGGGTGGGACACTTTTTCTTCGAGAAAAACCGTCCGGCCACCTTCAGGCATCCGGTCTACAGTCTGATGGGCGACTGGGTGATGTTCAAGGACATCTGCGTCGGCAAGATTTCGCTTTAACCGCGTGATCGCCGGGTGATAGTGGCCTGGCAGTTACTTCGATCCGGCGCGACGCAAAACACACCCCGCGCCCAGGTCCTGTCCACCCCTTCGCGATCGCCAATGCAGGCAATGGCGTCACTAGGCTGTCTGAGGAGGCATCGTCCGCTGCGGCGGCCCTTCTTCCGCGGCACGCGCCGCGCGTGCCGCCGTTCGTGCCGCCAGCAACGTTGCAAGTGACACGCCCAGCTTGTCGTTGTCGAGCGCCGCCAGCAGCAGACCGCCATCGACTCGGGTCGAATCGAGATTGACCTGGTACGCCAGTTCGGCGCGATCGATGACGAACATGTCGAACAGTTCCCCGACCACGATCTGCACCGGATTCGCGATCAGAAGGAAACATTGCCGCGCGTCGTTGGCTTCGAGCCGCGCAATCCACTCGGTATCTTCGAGCCGCTGGAGTAATCGCGTGGTCGTATCCACATCCCTGCGGAGCATGCGCGCGAGTTCCTGCATCGTGTAACCAGGCTTGCCCGCCTCGCGCGCTTCGGACAGCCGCGCCAGCAATTCGAGCGCATCGAGCAGATCGCTGCCCGGAAACTGCGGCCGGTGGTACTGGCCGATACGGATCTCCGGCAAAGCCGAAGTAATCATCGCGCCTGCCAGCGTGATGACCCAACATAGATACACCCAGAGCAGGAACACCGGCAGGGCGGCGAACGCACCATACACGGCCGTATAGGTGGGAATGCGGCGGACGTAGTAGCCGAAGCCGCGCTTGGTGAGCTCGAACGCCACCGCCGCGCACAGCCCGCCCACCACGGCATCGCGCCACTCCACGCGGCAGTTCGGCAGATACACATACAACATCGAGAACGCGAGCGCGGTGATCGGCAACGCAGCGCCCGTCAGCGCCCATTCGATGACGGACGGCACATGCTGCGCGCCGGTATAGGCCATCGACTGGGTGAACAGATACGACGACACCGACAGGCTGAAGCCGAGCATCAGCGGACTGAGCGTAAGAATCGCCCAATAGACCAGCACGCGCTGCGCAAACGGCCGCCCCTTGCGCACGCGCCAGATCACGTTGAATGCGGATTCCACCGTCATCATCGTCATCACCGACGTGACGAACAGGATGATCATGCCCATCGTCGTCAGGCCTTTCGCCTTGGACGCGAACTGGTTCAGGTAGAGGAAGATCTGGTCGTTGATCTGCGAGGGCATCAGATGGTCGGCGAGGAAACCCTGCAGCGACATCTGGAACCTGGCGAAGATCGGAAAGGCGGTGAAAAGCGCGAACGCGACCGTCGCCAGCGGCACCACCGAGAGCAAGGTGGTGAACGTGAGGCTGCCGGCCACCTGGGCAATACGATCTTCGCCGCTCCGTTGCGCGGCAAACCGTGCGAGACGCTTGAGCGTATCGAGATCGAGACGCACCCTGGACAACAAGCCAACCTCCGTCACCTTCGTGAGCATGCCCGCGGCGCAGCGTGCGCGTGGACCGAACCCCTATAATACCCGCTCAACGTTGAGGCTTATGAAAGACATTCTCGTGCTCTATTACAGCCGGCAAGGCGCCACGCGTGAACTCGCGCTGGCGATCGCGCACGGCGTCGACAGCGTGCCCGGCATGCAGGCGCGTGTGCGCACCGTGCCGCCCGTTTCCACGGTCTGCGAGGCCACCCAGCCGGATATTCCCACCGAAGGTCCGCCCTATGCCGAACTGCGCGACCTCGAAGAATGCGCGGGTCTCGCGCTCGGTTCGCCAACCCGCTTCGGCAACATGGCGGCGTCGCTCAAATATTTCCTCGATGGCACCACGCCACAGTGGCTCTCAGGAGCGCTGGCGGGCAAACCAGCCTGCGTGTTCACGTCCACCGGCAGCCTGCACGGCGGGCAGGAATCGACGCTACTGTCCATGATGCTGCCGCTGCTGCATCACGGCATGATGATCGTCGGCATCCCGTACACCGAATCCACGCTGACTACCACGCAGACTGGCGGCACGCCTTACGGCGCGTCGCACTTCGCGCGCGCGGGAACCGCTGAGCAAGGGATTTCCGCCGACGAAAAAACGCTCGCGATCGCGCTCGGCGCGCGCGTCGCACGGGCGGCCTCGATGATGAGCGGCCGGCCGTGAGCGAACCCAAACTCGCGGCAGCGGAATCGGACTCGTCGCCGCACGCGTCGCGCGCCGCACAGTCCGCTGCGCAGCCTGCTACACAGCAAGGCGCACAGCCAGGCACGCCGCCCGTCGCGGGCCCCCGCGGTCTCGCGCTCGGCGCAGCGGTTGCGCTGATCGCGCTGATCGTGTTGTCGGTCGCGTGGGAATGGTGGCTCGCGCCGCTGCGTCCGGGCGGCTCGGCGCTCGTACTGAAAGCCGTACCGCTCCTGCTTGCGCTTCGCGGCGTATTGCGCCGCCGGGTGTACACGCTGCAATGGGCGTCGATGCTGGTCCTGCTCTATTTCGCGGAAGGCATCGTGCGCGGCATGACCGATCGCGGGGCACTCAGCGCCGCGCTTGGCTGGCTCGAAGCCGCCCTGGCGCTGGTCTTTTTTGTCTGCGCACTCGGCTACGTCGCCCCATTCAAGCGCGCGGCAAAGCGCGCCAAAAAGGCGACGGCCGAACCCGCATGAACCCCTCCAGCCACGACGGCAATCAAGGCCGGCATCCGGGCCCGACCACGCAGCGGTGGCATCCGTGGGTAACATCCGCAAGCAACTGCATTTCCTGCATCACCGGGCGCGGCTCAAAATGAGCAAAGCGGTACGAAGCGCCCCGAAACACATCCTGACCGACCCATCATGACTCAAGCTGCCGAATCGTCCGTAACGCCGTCGCCTTTCCTCGCGGCCTGCATCGAAGCTATCGGTGCCGCACACGTCCTGACCGACCCGCACGACACCGCCCCCTACCTCACCGACTGGCGTCGCCGTTATACCGGTGACGCGCGCGCCGTACTGTGCCCGTCGACGGCCGGCGAAGTCGCCGCGCTGGTGAAGCTCGCGGTCGAACATCGCGTGGCGCTGGTGCCGCAGGGCGGCAATACCGGACTCGCCGGCGGCGCCACACCCGACGCCAGCGGCACGCAGGCCGTACTGAGTCTGCGGCGTCTCAACCGGGTCCGCGACATCGACCCGCATAACAATACGATCACCGTCGAAGCCGGTGTCGTGCTCGCCGAACTCCAGGCTCGCGCCGAGGAAGCCGGCCGGCTGTTTCCGCTGAGCCTCGCCGCCGAAGGCAGCTGCACGATAGGCGGCAATCTCGCGACCAACGCCGGCGGCACGGGTGTCCTGCGCTACGGCAATACGCGCGAGCTGTGCCTCGGGCTCGAAGTCGTGACGCCCCAGGGCGAACTATGGGACGGCCTGCGCGGGCTGCGCAAGGACAACACCGGTTACGACCTGCGCGACCTGTTCATCGGCGCGGAGGGCACGCTCGGCATCATTACGGCAGCCGTCATGAAGCTGCATCCGCAGCCGGCCGCACGCGTCACCGCGCTTGCCGCGCTCGCGTCGCCGCACGCCGCGCTCGATTTTCTGGCGCTGACGCAGCGTTTCGCCGGGCCGCTTCTGACCGGCTTCGAACTGATGTCGGACTTCTGTCTGCGCCTCGTCGGCCGGCACTTTCCGCAGATGCGCTACCCGTTCGCCGAAGCGCACGCCCAGGTCGTACTGCTCGAACTGTCGGACAGCGAAAGCGAAGAACATGGCCGCGCGCTGTTCGAACGGCTGATGGAAACGGCGCTTGAAGACGGCCTCGTCGAAGATGCCGTGGTCGCGGAAAATCTCGCGCAGTCGCAGGCGTTCTGGAATCTGCGCGAACACATTCCGCTCGCACAGGCTGAAGAAGGTCTCAACATCAAGCACGATATCGCAGTGCCGATCTCGCGCATCGGCCACTTCATCGACGAAACCGACGCCGCCATTGCGCAGGCCGTGCCGGGCGCGCGGATGGTCACGTTCGGTCACCTCGGCGACGGCAACCTGCACTACAACGTGCAGGCCCCGGAGGGCGTCGACGCAAAGGCGTTTCTCAAGCAGTATCAGACGCCCATCAACCAGATCGTCTACGACAGCGTGCACCGGCATCGCGGCAGCATCAGCGCCGAACACGGTCTCGGGCAGCTCAAGGTCGACGAGGCGATGCACTACAAGCAGCCCGTCGAAGTCCAGTTGATGCGCACGCTCAAGGCCGCGCTCGATCCGCTCAACCTGATGAACCCCGGCAAGGTGCTACGCTAAAGGTTCAGGGTTCGCCCATCCCGTTTCGCGCAGGAGTTGTCCCGTGAAGATTCGCGTGCTGTCCGATCTGCATCTCGAAAGCGAAGAGCCCGAGCTGATTCCGCACGCCAGCGCGGATCTCGTCGTGCTGGCCGGCGACATTCATAACCATGCGGCCGGGCTGCGCTGGGCCGCCGAGACCTTCGACGACGAAGTGCCGGTGGTCTATGTGCCGGGCAATCACGAGTACTACGACGGCGAATTCGGCGCGCTCGAGGCCGCCATGCATGATGCCGCCGGCTCGGTCGACAACGTGCACTTTCTCAACAATGCGGCGCTCGTCGATCCGGCCGGACAATGGCGGGTTCTCGGCACGACGCTGTGGACGGACTTCACGCTATACGGCGCGGACGAAGCCGCGCTCAACGAGTCGATTGAAGCTGCCCGGCGCGTGATGCTCGATTTCCGCGGCCTGATCCAGCTGGCGTGGCCCGCCGCTGCGAGCACCGCCGCCGCGGCTCCGCGCGATTTCACGCCCGCTGATTCGCTCGCGCTGCACGCCCACGCCCGGGCCTGGCTCGAAGCCGAGCTGGCGAAACCTTTTGCCGGGAAAACGATTGTCGTGACGCACCATGGGCCGCACCGCCTGAGTCTGGCCGAACGCTACGCAAATGATCGCGTGTCTGCCGGCTTCATCAGCGATCTGCCGATGCTCGTGCGCGCGCCGGTGGCGTTGTGGGTTCATGGACACACGCACACGTCGTTCGATTACGCGGTAAACGGGACGCGCGTGGTGTGCAATCCGCGCGGCTATATCGACCGCCGGACGAGACAGCCGGAAAACCCGGCGTTCGCATGGGACAAGGTTGTCGAGATCTGAACGGATCGGGAGTTGGAAGGGGGCAGGCAAGCGCTCGAAGTGGCCACCCGCATTGATCGCGGCGAGCGCCACGGCTCGCCGCGGCCGCCACGCTAAAAGCGCCTTATCGCGGCCCTGCCCTGTCCGAACGAACCGGGCGTGAAATTCGCACCGGGATCAATTGCGGCTGAGCCCGCCGGCTGCGCAACAGTTCGCGCGACGCTGCGATTCCAATCAGTCCAAGCAAGACGGCAACGCCGACGAGCAGATGCGTATCCATGAATTCCTCTTCGTGCAGTGACGACGCCTCCAGGCGACGCAGATCAAATCAATCAGACCAGTAGCGACACGTTAGCAAATCGACTGGCTCGAAGAAGTAAGGAAATGTTGCGATGCCGCATGTCTGTAACCGGGCGCAACGGGCGCGCCTGCAGTACCCCATATTGCCGGGCGAACAAGCCCGAGCCCATCACCTGCCTCAGCTGCGCGCAAAACGCCGCAACTCGGCCTGATCGGTGGCGAGCGTCGACGGCAGTTCATCGCGCATGAATTCGACCCACGTGCGGATCTTGGCATCCAGGTACTGTCGCGACGCGTAAAGCGCGTATACGTTCATCTCCTGCGACGTGTACTCCGGCAGAACCCACACGAGTTCGCCGCTGCGCAGCCCGCTGATCGCCGAATAAATCGGAATCAGGCCGACCCCCATCCCCTCCCGCACCGCGAGCGCCATCGCCTCGGCCACGTTCACCTGGAACGTCGGCGCGCTGAACGTAACGGATTCTGTGCCGTTCGGGCCATCGAAAATCCATTCGTTCAATGGAAAGATCGGCGTGACCATCTGTAGACAGGTATGACGCGCGAGGTCGGTAGGCACCTGCGGCACGCCGCGTCGTTCCAGGTATTCCGGCGACGCGCAAACGATGCTGAACGCGCTGCCGAGCCGCTGCGACACGAGACCGGAATCCGGCAGATCGGTCGCGAGCGTCAGCGACACGTCATAGCCTTCGTCAAGCAGATCCGGGATGCGTTGCGCAAGCGTCAGCTCGATCTGCACATCCGGATAGCGCTGCTGGTAGCGACCCACCGCCGGCACCACGTAGTGCAGACCGAAGCTCGACATCGCATGCACCTTCAGCCTGCCGGACGGCCGCGCATGCGCATCGCCCGCCTCCGCTTCCGCCTGCTCGACGTACGCCAGAATCTGCTCGCAACGCTGCAGATAGCGCTCGCCCGCCTCCGTCAGCGCGATGCGGCGCGTCGTGCGGTTCAGGAGCCGCGTGCGCAGATGCGCCTCGAGATCGGACACGGCGCGCGAACAATAGGCCGTCGTCGTATTGAGATGCTGCGCGGCACCCGTGAAGCTGCCGGCTTCCACGACGCGGGCGAATACACGCATGTTTTGGAGGGTATCCATGACTATCCTTCTTCAGACCGGACGGATTGTTACATGAATTGTAAGGGCTATTATCTCAAAACGCGTAAGAATGCCTTACATTTTTACGGGTTATTCAGTAATCACTGAAAAAATATAATGACGCACAGTGTTCTATAGTCAATTAAGGAGCAAATCGTGCAGTCTCCGGTACAAAAAGGGGTCGTCGCGCTAGCGGTTCTTACGATCTCATTAACAATAGCCGGCTGCGCCAGTACCGGGGGCATTGCGCCGGAATCGAAGGGGCTCGAGCCCGCCACACTAGACGCGGGCGCGGCCATCCGCGCGGCCAATGCCGACGCGCAATGGCCCGCCGCCGAATGGTGGCG
>Ga0335083_10011093_pt1 | contig 10842 bp, 9 predicted proteins | sample Lox_Sample_42_FD_206716 | JGI IMG/M metagenome (GOLD analysis project Ga0335083, IMG submission 206716) | Soil microbial communities from Loxahatchee National Wildlife Refuge, Florida, United States - Lox_Sample_4.2 | ecosystem: Environmental > Terrestrial > Soil > Wetlands | place: USA: Florida... | reverse complement strand
CTCTAGCCTCAACGGCCAATTCGAGATGCCCTACGGACCTGTCGGCCCGCCGACAATGTTCACGATCCCCGTGCTGCGCTACATGAAGACCTATGGCGTGACGGAGGCCGATCTCGCGATGGTCGCGGTCATCCAGCGCGAATGGGCGGCGAAGAATCCGCGCGCCTCTTTCCGGGACCCGATCAGCGTCGACGACGTGCTGAATTCGCCGATGATCGCGTGGCCGTTCCGCATGCTGATGTGCTGCCTCGTCACCGATGGCGGCGGCGCGCTGGTGCTGACGAGCGCCGAACGCGCGAAGGATTTCCCGTCGAAGCCCGTCTATGTGCTCGGCACCGGCGAGAGTGTCGAGACGCCGATGGTGAGCCAGATGGAAGATTTCACCTCGTCGAAAGCCTTCCGTATCTCGGGAAGGAAGGCGTTCGCCGAAGCGGGCATCGCGCACAAGGACGTCGATCACCTGATGATCTACGACGCCTTCGCGCATCTGCCGCTCTACGGTCTCGAGGATCTGGGCTTCTGCAAGCCGGGCGAAGCCGCGGCATTCATCCGCGAGCGGAACACCGCCATCGGCGGCAAGCTGCCGCTCAACACCAATGGCGGCGGACTCTCCTACATGCATTCGGGCATGTACGGCATGTACGCGATGCAGGAGTCGATCCGGCAGATGCGCGGCATCGCGCCGGCCCAGGTGCCGAACGCGAAGATCTCGATCAGCCACGGCGTCGGCGGCATGTTCGGCGCGTCCGGCACCATCGTGTGGACGAACGACGCGCCCTGAAGAAGGAAGACGGGGACAGTTGCTTGTGTCCCCGCTAATCGCAGACAGCGAGAGGACACAAGCAACTGTCCCCCACCCAAGCAACTGTCTCCTCCCGCGGCTCCTGTTTGCGCGCGAAAGTTCCCACGGCTTTTGAAGAAAGTTCCCGTGAGTTCCCTAAGCGGGCGTGAAAACTTTCACATGAAGTCTGCGTCAGGCGGTGGCAACGTCGTGACATGAATCCGGGCGTGGAGCGCCCGGCGGGGAATTCTCCCGGCGTGCGTCTTCTCGAGTGCCGCGTACCGCGCTGCCGCTCGCAAAGGCAGCCGCTTTGCCAGATCAGATTGTTCGAAGCCCAGCGATTTCCGTCAGGAGGATTCGTCATGGCCTTTCGCCCACACCGCGCTCTTGTTGCGCTCGCCGCCGCTGTAGCGATTCTCGTCGTTCCGGTCTTCGCGCAGCCGCACTTCGTAGGGACAAACAAAAACATTCACGAGATCCAGAGCCCGGCGCCAAGCCTGCCGGTTCTGGAAGTGCCGATCCTGGGCGGCGGGTTCGCCACGCACAGCACGATCGCGACCGATACATATCAGGTGCTGCCGCTCTTCGGCGCGACGCCGATGGTGCAGATGTGGTTGAGCGCCACGGGAAATCAATTGCATGTCCGCGCCACGCCCGCGGGCGCGGCCCCCGTCATCATTCCCGAAGTCCCGAGCGGCACGACGCTGACGCAGACCGGCTTCCAGGTCCTCAGCGTCAACCGCACGAAGACGCCCGCGCAGTGGCACATCAGGATCCAGCTGCCCATCAACTTTGTGGGTTTGCGGGATTACACCATCGCGGTCACGTCGAGCCTGCCGCAGCCGACAACGCCTATGGCGGGCATCGAAAGCCTGCCCAGGAATTTCCGCCTTGTCGGCCAGACGAATTACAATGTCGCCGTCACCGTTACGGGAAACGGCACCGTCGTCAGCGGTCCGCCCGGCATGAACTGTTCCTCGGGTGGAGCAGGCACCTGCAATTACGGCTTTTCGCCGGGAAGCCCGGGAGTCCCGCCGGCACCGCCGGGTACGTTCGACCCGACCGTCACGGTGGTGTTGGGTGCGAGTTTCGGCGGGGATGTCTCGTTCGCCGGCTGGGGCGGCGCATGCGCGGCGGCAGCGTCGTCCAAGCAGTGCATCCTGAAACTCGACGGCATCAACCCGGTAACGGTCAGCGCCAGTTTCAAGACCGCGCCGCAGCAGCCGGCCGGCGGCACCTGTCCAACGCACGTGCCCACACTGGGCAACATGACCTATGCGGACATGCCCGAATGCACGCCTTCGGTGGGCGCGACTTCGCCCGCCCTATGCGATGCCAACGGATATTTCTGCTGCGAGCACTCCAACGGCGCGAATTCGGCACGTTGCGGTGGTCAGGACATGCATGAATTCCCGGCCGATTGCATGCAGAACCAGAACTATTCGCTGAAGCAGCCTTACGGCTGTTATCACTAGGCGGGGGCAGGCATGCGAACCGCGATCTTCCATCGCGCCGGGTTCGGCGCGGCGTTCTTCATCGTCGCGTCGCATGCTTTCGCGGCGCCGCCCGTGACCACACTGCCCGCAAGTTTTATGCCCGACACGCTCAATCCCGTCCCGGGCACTTGCGATGTCTACAACGGCGCGATCGCCACCGGCACCCAGAATCCGGGCGGACCTGCACATCCTGGCTCGTGCCGCTTCGCCGATCTCGATCTCGAAATCGAAGGCAAGCCAGCTTCGCAATATTGGCAGCTCGTAGAGGCAGGGACCGTTCCACCGCCTTATCTGCCTGTCGTTTCCCTCACGCCGTTCAGCTTCTGCGTCACCGCGCAGAACATGCATCTGCATCTTTCCGCTTCGGTCCACGCCTCGCGGCTCAACTGGACAGATGCGCCGGTCGCGCCGCAGAAGCCCATTTGCGCGGCCGAGTGGGCCCAGCATGACCCGGCAGGGCTGACGACGAGCGCCTATGTGCAAGCCAGCGTCGCGAATTTCCTGCAGCACACGGCGGACACCTTCAACCTGACGCTCGCGCATGCGCCGCCGCTGAAGGCCTGTCTCAGCGGGCGGCCCTACTCGCTGGCCGTCGTGCGGGAGCGCGCCCAGCTCGCGCAGAATATCGCGAACCTGCTGGCGCATCCGCTGGCCGTCGCTCTCGCCCATTGGAGCGGCGTGTCCCAGACCGCGTCGTGCCCGATGCATTGCGGCCTCTGCGCCTCGGGCTGGGTGGGCAAGATCACGGAACAGAAGGCATGGAGCACGGCCGGCCAGCCGAACTACTACACGGAGACCGACACCTGGCTCATCGGTGGCCAGGCTTCGAACCAGCCAGGCAACAAGATCGACATTCCGGTGCAATGGACCGCGCAGGGATCGGGCACTTACAACGTTCCGACTGGTGGAAGCAAAATCTGGAACACAAGCGCCAGTGTCGCGGGATCCTGTCCGCCCAACAATGTCGTCTGCATCGAGGCGTTGACGCAGACCGTGGCGGGCGGCGCCACCACGGTCACCTTCAGCGAAGTCAATGGCCCCATCACTGTGTCGAACGCGATCCAGGAGACACAAGTGGGGCCGACCGGACTGAGCTCGACGGCGCCCTATCCGCTCTACGAGGACACAATCAACGGGCTGTCACCGCGCATCGTGTTCGACGCATCGCAGCTGCCGAATCCGCCGGCCGGCGGACGCATGGTGACGACTTGCGGAGGCCCTTCGATGAACCCCGGAAGTTCAACCTGCGCCGCCACCTGGACCTGGCAACTGGCCGTTCAGTAGGTCATTCCGCAGATCCGGTGACAACGTAGGATGGCGTCTCGCCGGGCGGATTCTCGGCCACACGATGGATCGCATCGAGCGTCTCCACTGATACACGCACAAATCCGGCGCGCTCAAACATGGCCACGACAGGCTTCGGATCGAAGAACTGCCATCCTGGCAGGGCGCGCCGCATGTCGCGCGTGTAGTATTCTTCGAACAATCCTTCGGGCTCCGCAGCATCGTCGGAAACAGGCTTGAACCAGAAGCCGTCGATGACGATGGCGCGACCTCCGGGCTTGAGGAGTTTGCGCCATGCCGAGAGCGCCGCGACCGGGTCGCGCAAGGTCCAGAACAGATGCCGGCTGATCAGGGCATCGAAGCTTGCCTCGGGAAACGCGGGCGCCACGACATCGCCGGAAGCGAACACGACCGGCAGCTTGCGCTGCGCTGACGTCGCGCGCGCTTCCTCGAGCATCGGTTCGGCGAGGTCGATCCCGGTCACGTCATGGCCGAGCCCGGCTGCGATCAACGCAACAAAGCCCGTGCCCGCGGCGAGATCGAGCACGCGCGCCGGCGCCTGAGGCAGGAGCCGCGCGATGGCCTCGACCCACAGCCGGTATTCGGCGCTGTCGCGCGCGGGCACGTTGCCGCCATGGGCCTCGTAGCCCGACGCGACCGTGCTCCAGAATCCGGTGATGCGCGCCTGGACGTCGTCCTTGTCGCTCATCCGCGTTCCCTCGCCCTTGGACGGGCGAGCATAACGCATTTCCGGCCCCTCCAGGCTCGCTTATCGCGCGTGCACGTCCTCGCCGGCGGCGGGCGCCTCGAGCCGCGAGATCCTGTCGGTGCCGCTCCACGGATAGACCGGGGGCTTCGCGGCATCGAGGTCGAACTCCGCCGCGTCGTTCGCACCCCCGAAGCGATGGCAATTGCGTGCGTACTGCCACATCTCGTCGCGCACGCTCACCTGGCCGAGCGCATCGGTGTCGCTCTCCACCCAGTAAGGCAACGGACCGCAATCCGAGGAGTCGATATAGCGCGCGAACCAGAGCACCGAGATCGGCAGCCCGTCGCGAACCCCATCCTCGATCACTGCGCGGGTCTCCTGGCTGTAGGCACCCGAGAGATAGATCCCGAACCGCGCGCCGCTCGAAAGAATGCCGTCGCTCTCGAAGCGCCGCGCAAGCGCGCTAAGATAGTCGGCGGAGAGCTGCGTGCCGTGCTCGACGTCGAGCATGATCATCACATCGCTCGGGAAGACGTAAGTCCCGGTGCTCCTGAGCGCGGCCAGCTGGTTCTCGAAGCATTGCGCGGCACTTTCCGCGTCCGAGGAGCCGCCTGCGAGCGTCGACTGGCCAGGCTGCAGGATCAGGATCGGCCTCAGATTCGCGCGCGCGAAAACGGAAAGCTCGTCAGCGGTCAGATCGTAGACGGGCGTTTTGTTGCAGATGTAGCGGCCCCAGTAGATGGGCTGCTTGCCTGTCAGCATGGCAAAATCCTGGACCTTCATGTCGGTCACAGGGCTCGCGCTGTCGGCGAAGAGATTCATTTCCGCATAGTTGGTATGCCAACGTTCGATCGGCGCCGTCGCGTGCTGTGGAGGCGGTGCCTCCGTCGCGCAGGAGGCAAGCCCCAGGCCGGCAAGAAGAAGTGCGCCCGTCCGCAAGATCTGTTGCATGGTTGTGCCCTCGAGTTGCGCCCACTCCGCTCCCCATACCACTGCGCGTTGCATACGCCGCGCGCGCGGCACCCTCGCCTATATTCCGCGAGTCTCCCTTAACGAGAAATACGCATGCGCGCGGAGAATCCTACGCGACCCGCTGCCAGGGCCGCGCCAGCAGCGGAAAAATGACGAGGAAGGCAGCAAAATATATGAGAGTGAGAACCTGCCCCGCCCGCATCGTGCCCTCCGTCGCTTCCTGCGCGCCGAGATAACCGAGCGCGTACACGCGGGGCACGAGCACCGCGAGCAATACTGCCCACGCGCGCGCCGGCACCTTGTCCCAATCGAAAAAACCGAGCGACAGCGGCGCGAGGAACGCGGCGCCTGCAACGATCACGCCTGCGAGCTTCCAGGGAACGGAGCGGAGGATTGCGTACAGAGGCAGCAGATACCATGGCGGCACGATCTCCATCTCCTGCGGTTGACCGCCCAGCAATGGAGAGATCGCGGTGCACGGCGCCACCCACGATCCGAGCGCATGGCCCGCCGGCCCCCAAGGCACCGCAGGCGATGGAAGTGGAGACGGTCGTCGAGCCGCCGGCATCCAGCGACGTGTCGATGCATGCGAAGCCTGCGGCTGTGGCCGAGATGCGAGTGTGTACTCATCTTAAATGTTGGGTCTGTGAGAGTCACCGGCACATAAACACGCTCTATGCGCCGGGGCGCTCCCGGTACCACGCCAGCTGCTCGCTCGTGGCCAGCAACTTCCCGTCGCGACGCCAATAGCGCGAGTACTCGTCCGAAGAACCCGCGTTGCCGACCCGGCCGTCATACTCGACGAGAATGTAGTCGTTCCCCACTTCGGCGAGCTCCGCATTCGTGGCGTGCAGATAGGCGGTGAGCGTCAAGGTCGTCGACATCACGCGTCCAAATCCCAGCGCATACATGGCGCGCGGCGGCGAATTGTCGGTCGCCATGCCAAGGAGCGCGCGGTCCATCGGCGCGTGGCGCGCCCTGACCCACATGAGCGAGCGCGCGCTCGCGCCCGCCTGCGGCGGAAAGCCTTCCACCGAGCGTCGCTCGAAGGCGAGCGCGCCATAACGCTGCGGCGCGCCGGGGACTTCCATGGTCGGCAGCGACAGCGGATCCGGCGCCTCCGGCATCTTCGCGAAGGCGAAGTTGGGCGTATCGGGGCGCTTGGCCATCGTCACCATCGCGTGCACGCCGACTTCGGCCGAGCCCGCTTTCAACAGCTCGACTTCCCACACGCCGATGGATCCGCCCTGCCTGATCCTCCGTGTACGGATGTCGAGCGGACCGAACGGCAGTGCCGCGGCATAGGTGACGGTTAGCGACAGCGCCTCGCCGACCGCGTCCTGTTCGGCCTCGAGCACCTTGATCGCAAGCCCGATCGCATAGCCGCCCCACAGGCCCCCGCCCGGATTGGCCCAGGCTTCGGCGGCAAGGGTGGACCAGCGCCCGGACGCGATGGCGGTCAGGGGCATGGCAACGGACGGCGGCGCAAGCGTCATGAATGGGGTTCTTTCGAATAGCGATGGACGAGGATACGCGGCCCCGCTCGCCCTGCGCCACGCGACCGAATTGCTTGGCTCGCCAGACGCGTGCGCCAATGGCACATTGGCGCACGGCGATTCGTTCTCGGGGGGCGACGCATGGCCGGCACAAATCCAGTCACCAGCACCGATCCGATCACCGGCCAGGAGCTGACGATCGCCTTCGACACGATCGAGGCGTTATCGCACGCCGATGCGATCGCACTCCTCGCTTACTGGCACGATTGCCGGAAGGCCGATGGTTTCGTCATGGGCCGCCATGTCCCGGCACGAGCCATCGCGCGGCTGACGAAGCATCTCGTGGTGCTCGAGCCCCTGCCCGGGCTAGCCGACTTCAAGTACCGCCTTGCCGGCGCCGTTCTGCTGCAGCGTCTGGGCCGCGACGTCACGGGTCTTTCGATCTCGGACGTGTTCGAGGGAGAGCCGGCCAGGAGCCTGATCGCCGCCGCGCGAAGCGTCATCGAGACGGACGCCCCCGTCTTCCAGCGAATCCATGTGCGCGGCGTGCTCGCGGACGTGCGAAGGCCCGAGCTGGTGCTGCTGCCGATGTCGTCACCCGACGCGAAAGCGAGGTGGGTCCTGATCGGCGTCTTCTATCACGAAGTGTAGTTCTATCCCGCGAGCATGGACGCAATCGCGTCGAGCAGCACTCGGGAATCGAGCGGTTTCTTGAGGAACGTTCTTGCGCCCAACGCCAGCGCCTCGCTCTGGGCGTTCTCATCGTCCGACCCGCTCATCGCCAGCAGCGGCCAGGAAGGCCGCGCTTGTCTTATATGCGCGATGAGGTCGAGCCCGCTCATGCCGGTGAGCTGGATATCGACGATGAGGCAGCCGGGGTTGATCCGGTCCAGTTCGAGCAGAAAGGCCTCGCCGGAATCGAAGGTGCGCACGTTGAAACCCGAGAGCTTGATGAGGCGCCCGAGCGAACGGCGCACGCTGTCGTCGTCGTCGATGACATGGACCCACGCGCCCGCGGGCGCACCGCCGGACTCGAGCGGCGGCCGCTCATCGCCTCGCGGCGTTTCAGCGCCATCGCCGCCATCGCCATGCGTGTGCTCGGCGCGAATGGCGTGGACATGGGCGACATCGTCTCCGCTGAAATGCGCGCGCGCATAGCCGCACAGGATCGTGAGAAGCGGCTCGCTCGCAAACAGCTTCGGGCAAAGGGCTTCGATCGCCAGCGCTGCGGAAAAATTGCCTCGCTCGCACAACACATCCACGCACTCGCCATAAAAGCGGATCGTGCCGGCCGGCTCGCGCGCACGCACCTGCCCCAGGATGCCGAGGAAGAACGCGTTGGCGCGTTCGGGATCGGCCCGATCGCCCGACATGATCTCGAGGAGCGCGTCCTCGACATCGGCAAAATAGATGCGACCGGCGGCTTGGGGTGGCCCGAAGCGGCCGGAGGCGAGAAGCGCCGACACGCTCAGATATGTCGAGCGCCGCGACACCAGCACAAGCGGATCGTAGCGGCTCGCTTGCGCGGTGAAGAACTCGGCGATCGCGACATGCGATGCCGCCACGCCGTCGAAAAACTTCACGCCATGCGTGCCCGGATCGAGCCAGACCTCGCTCATCCGCGCTGCGCGCTATTCGACATCGCCTCAGGCTCCCAATAGGGCAGCATGACGGAGAACGTCATGCCGCGTTCCACGTTCCGGGATGCCTCAAGCCTACCTTCATGCGCGGCGACAATGGCGCGGCAAATCGACAGACCAAGCCCCAGTCCCTCACTCTTGGTGGAATAGAATGGATCAAAAATACGGGCCAAGTCTTCGTCGGAAAGTCCTGTGCCGTTGTCTTCCACAGTTACCATGACACCGTCCGCCCCGGCCCGCGTGCGCAGGGCAATACGGCGTTGTCCCGCCTCGTTGTGTTCGACCGCATCGCACGCGTTCATCAGGAGATTGAGCAGCACTTGCTGCACCTGCACACGGTCGCCCTTGACCGGTGCGGTTTTTCCTTCCCGCATGAGTGAAATCCGGATGCCCCGGCGCTCGGCGCTGGACCGGCCCGAAGCGGGTTGTCTCCTTCTTGAGCAGCATTCGCACTCGCTGCAGCACCTCGCCGGCGCGGCGGTTGTCGTTGCCGATGTCCTTGAGCGCCTGACGCAATTCCTCGATCGGCAGCGGCTCCTGCGACAGGAGCAGGGTCGCGGCGTCGGCATTGACGCTGACCGCGGTCAGAGGCTGGTTGATCTCATGGGCAAGCGCGCCGGACAGCGCGCTCATCAGGCTCACCCGCCCCAGATGCGCGAGCTCCTCGCGCAGCGCCTCGGCGCGGTGGCGCTCGCTGACATCGCGCGCGATGGCCGATTCGCCGATCAGCCGCCCGGACGCGTCATGGATCGGTGAGATCGAGAGCGAGACCGCAAAGCGCGTCCCGTCCTTCTTTATATGCACGGTCTCGCGCTTGGTGGTGGCCTCGGGCGCAACTTCTGCGGGTATCGACTCCTCGCGCACCAGCAAGAAGAAATTTCGCCCGATCGCCTCTGAGGCCAGGTAGCCGTAGAGCCGGGAGGCGCCCGCATTCCAGTCGGTGATCGTCCCGTCCTTGTCCTGCGCCACGATCGCGTCGTCGGAGGATTCCACGATCGCCGCGAGCCTCAGCCGCGCCTCGAGCCCCGCCTGCTCCGCAATCAGCTTCTCCCGCTCGGCTTCGGCGCGCCCGCGCTCGGCGATCACCGCGGCGAGAAACAATCCGGTGATCGAGAGGATCGCGAAGAACACGTCGAGCATCGCGGCGTTGATGAACGTCGTGTTCTGCGCGAAAGGCCCGCGGCCGAGCGCCGTCGCCACCGTCGCGAAGGTCGCCACCAGCACGGTCGAGATCGCGACTCCGATCGTGCCGACGCGGATCGCGGACCAGATGATGAAAGGCAGCACCGCGAAGGCCAGCACATGCAGGCGCACCGCGAACAAGAGCACGTCGCCGAAGATGAGGAAGCAGGCGAAGATCAGCACGACCATGAGCGCGGCGAACTCGGTGAGCTTCTCCCAGTCCCGGCTGCGCCAGAGATCGGGGAAGGAAAGCACCAGCGGCGTGACGAGGAGCACGCCCGTGCCGTCTCCCATCCAGTAGATGAGCCAGGCCGGCACGATGCCCGAATAGGGCTGCACCCCCGTCGCGGTCAGCGCGGCGATCCCGAGCACGGAGCTGATGAGCGGGCTCACGCCCGCGCCGAGCACGACGAGCGCCATCGCATCCTTGAGGCGCGACAGCGAGCGGTCGAAGCCGACTCTCTTGAGCAGCCAGTCGCCCGTGACGGCGGCCAGCACCGAGGCGATGCCCTGGGCGATGGCCGTGAGCGCCGGCACCGGGCTCTGGATGGCGACCGCGATGGACGCTGCGAGGAGCGCAGGCCACACGCGCGGACCCCGCACGATGACTGCGGCCAGCGCCACGCCATAGGCCGGCCACACGGGCCCCAGATTGCTGTCGCGGATCTCCGTCGTGGCCTGGCCGAGCTTGCCGGCCACGTAATAGGCCGCAAAGACGATGGCGAGTTCGAGAGCACGCTGGCGCCAACGCGCCAGGGCGTGCGCGCGGCCGATCGGTCCTTCGCTTCCCCCGCTCACGATTCGATATTGCCACACTTCGGAAGGCACGAGCCCTCCCCAATCAGGGAAACCCGCGGCCTCACGGCGATTGATGTGGAGAATTCAATTCAAATGTCGCTCTGCCGCGCCCCCGGATCTCATCTCAAGCGGTCACCCAGTCCGGGCCACCGCCCCTCACGCGTTCTCCACGCGAGACACAGAATTTTCATGCGGGAAACGACTCAGGACATCATTTGCAATTCGTGCGCCGCAACTCCACGCGCCGGTTCTTGAAACGGTTCTGGTCGGTGTCGTTCGGAACGAGCGGCCGCGTGTCGCCATAGCCGCGCGAACTCACCCGCGTCGCCTGCACGCCGTGCGCGACCAGCCACGCCTTCACAGCTGCCGCACGCTGATCGGAGAGCTTCATGTTGTAGTCGGCCGTGCCGATATTGTCGGTGTGCCCGCTCACTTCCGCCGCGAAGGACGGCGTGCCCGTGAACAGCGCCAGCACCTGCTTCAG
>Ga0335083_10011092_pt1 | contig 10842 bp, 9 predicted proteins | sample Lox_Sample_42_FD_206716 | JGI IMG/M metagenome (GOLD analysis project Ga0335083, IMG submission 206716) | Soil microbial communities from Loxahatchee National Wildlife Refuge, Florida, United States - Lox_Sample_4.2 | ecosystem: Environmental > Terrestrial > Soil > Wetlands | place: USA: Florida... | reverse complement strand
CTGCGTGATCCACCGCCGACCGTCAGGCACCCTGGGGACCGGTAGACTCGTTGCGCCGCCGTCCCTGCGGGCGGCCTCGCCGCCTTAGCTCAGTCGGACAGAGCGACGCACTCGTAATGCGTAGGTCTGGGGTTCGATTCCCCAAGGCGGCTCAGGTGGAGATACAAATTTCGTAAGTACGTTCAATTGCCGTGGACCGACCGAGCCAGTCCACCAACGTGATGTGCCTCCTCTCCGCGGGACGGTAGACGATTACGCAGAGTGAAGATGGATGCTCTTGTGGTGTGAGCGGCCAGCCAGCACAGACCACGGGTTGATAGGCAAGCCGCCACCGCACAGTGATCAGCTCAAGGTCACTCATTACCCGTTTTGTGGCGGATGTCTGACCGAGCATTCCCACCCTGCACCCACACAGCGCTCCGCCAGTTGGACCGTCGGCCAAAGACGAGGAATACAAGCCCCAGAGACCGCTATCGGACCCACATTTGGTCGAACAGTGGTCCATATTCTGCGGATTCTTGGTAGTTTCCTACGCGGGAGGAGACGAATTCGGTCAATGCTTCGTTGAGGACCGGGACCCATGGTGCCTTGTTGGTGACGATGCGGTCCACCTGTGCCCACAACCTCCGGGCGGCGGCGGGGTCCGTAAGTTGCCTCGCCTGCGCCTCGCTGACCAGCTTGTCCACGTGCGGGTCGCAGAACCCAGCGTGATTATTGGTATTGGTGGGATCCCGGTAAAAGGACCGGCAGGTCAAGACGGGGAGGAAGAAAGTCGAGGCGGCGGGAAAGTCGGCACCCCATGACTCTAGACCGAGCTGGATTTTGCTGCGGGCGTCGTTGACCTTATCGAAGAACCGCACTACTGGCACCGTGCGCAGCCTGGCCCGGTATCCGAGATCTTTGAGCAGCCGGACAAGATAGAAGCCCACCGCCTTGTCCGCGAAACCCTGGAAGGTCCAGATGGTCACCGGCGTATTCTTCGTGCCAGAATCCTTCGCCAGCTGCAGCGCCTTCTGCATGTCCGGGCCATGCCAGCTCCCGTCCTTCGGGCCGGTCGTGTAGGGGCAGTAGTTCTGGTGAGCGGGGAAGCCAGCCGGGAGGATCTGGCACGTGATGGCGCCTTGGCCAGGGGGCAAGTGGAATAGCTGAAGCATCCGCGCGCGATCGATGGCGTAGCTGACGGCTTGCCGCGCCTTGATGTTCGTAAACGGCGGCTGGCGGGTGTTAAGAAATAGATAGGCAGTCCACATGGTGAGGGTGGAGTGCACGCGGGTCGGGTACCGGATAGCAAGAGACTGATTGTCCGCACCGATATCTGCCAGATCGGCCCGGTCGGCGATAACCGCCGCTTGCTGCTTGGCCGGGCTGGCCACCCGTTCGAAGCGGATGACAGACGGGTAGCCGGCTGGCTGGGCGGCGTATGACCATTGGCGAAAGTGCGGGTTCCGCACGAGGGTGAAGGATGCGTTCGGCCGGTATCGCGAGATCATGTAGGGGCCGGTGCCGGGCAGGAACGGAGCACCGCTGATCACACGATGCGGAGGAGCGCCAGGCGCGGCGGGCACGGCGAAGAGCAGCGCGAGCTTGTAGAGGAAGTCGGGGTCGGCCTGGGCCAAGTGGAACGTGACGGTGCCCGCCGCGTCGTCGACGACGATCCCTGAGGACAGGTCGCACCGCCGCGGCTGCCGCTTGCATGCTGGTGCGCCGAGAATGTCGTCGTAATAGCCGGGATTGAGGCCCACGGTGATCTGCCGCTCGAGGCCGAGGCGGAAATCGGACGCTCGCACGGGGGTGCCGTTGGAGTAGCGAATTCCGGGGCGGAGCGTGAACGTGTACGTCGTGCCGCCGTCGGCCGGGCGCGGCAGAGTGAGGGCCAGGTCCGGCACGGGCGTGAGCCCTGGCACGCCGCCCGATCGGCGCAGTGCGACCAGGCCGTCGTACACGGTTTCCAGCGCGGATACGGTCCAGAGATCGTACGCCTGCGTTGGGTCCGGCTTGGGCAGCGAGTCGACCGCTGCGGTGAGGGTGCCGCCGCGGTGGCTGGCCGCCGCGGACGCGCGCGCCGCGACCCAAATGCCGGACCCGGTCACCGCAATGCCCCGCGGCGAACTTCCCAGGGAGACGGCGCGGTCGACGTGATCAGCCTGTGGGTCGATGTGATCGAGCGTCGCGGCGAACTCATTGCTCACCCACACGCCGTTCCGGGCCGCGACGATCGCGCTGGGCCCGTCACCGACGGGGATGACGTCGGTCACCCTGCCGGTCGCCGGGTCGATCTTCGAGACGGTGAGATCCAGTGAATTAGCCACCCACACTGCTGCCGGGGTGACCGCGATGCCGGCCGGTCCGCTGCCGACCGATATCGGGGCGCTGACGTCGCCAGTGGCCGGATCGATCCGGGAGACCGTGCCGTCCTCGCTGTTCGCGACCCATACGGCATCCGGCCCGGCCGCGATGCCGTCCGGGCGCCCGCCGACCTGGACCGTCTTCGTCACTGTGCCGGTCGCGGGATTGATCTGGTCTGCGGTGTCGTCGCCCTCGTTGGCCACCCATACGCCGCTGGGCCCGTTGGTGATGGCGGCCGGGAGGTTGCCGACCGGGATCGTCTGGACGACCTTGTTTGCTGCGGTGTTGACCTGTGACACCGTCCCGTCGCCGCCGTTGGTGACCCACACGTCCTGGCCGGCGACTGCTACGGCGGTTGGTGTGGAGCCGACCGGGATCTGGTCTACCACGGCGTGGGTTGCCGGGTTGATCCGGGACAGGGTGCCTTCGGTGCTGTTCACGGCCCAGACCGAGCCGTCGCCGTAGGCGAGCGCTTCCGGGCTGCCCACGCTCACCGGCGCGCCGATCTGCCCTCCGGCCGGGTCGATCAGGGCCACGCTGTTGGCCGGCAGGGCCGTTGGCCCGCCCGTCCACGGCCGGGCCACGACCACGATGCATGCGGCCGCGGCGACCGCCAGCACCGAGCCGATAGCAAGCAGGCGGCGGGCGCGCCGCCGCACCCAGGCCAGCTCCCGGCTGTCGGCGGCCGGCCACCGGCGAGGCCGTCCTGGCGGCGGGGACATAACCGGGGTACCGGCGTCGGCTCGGTGATCCTCCGCTGAGACGAGTGGCTGGCTTCCTGGGTGCCAGTCGAGGGCTGGGTCGTGTGCGAGAACGGCTGCGTGCAGGTGCTGCAGTGGCTCGCCGGGGTCGATGCCGAGCTCCCCCGCGAGCAGGTCGCGGACCTGGCGGTAGGCGGTGAGCGCGTCGGCCTGGCGGCTGCACCGGTACAGCGCCAGCATGAGCTGGCCGTGCAGCCGCTCCCGCAGCGGATGCCCGGCCACCATCTGCTCCAGCTCGGCGATGAGCGCGTCGTGCCGGCCGAGCGCAATGTCGGCGTCGATCCGGGCCTCCAGCGCGGCGAGCCGCAGTTCCTCCAGCCGGGCGGCCTCCGGCCGGGTGCAGGCGTAGTCGGCCAGGTCGGCCAGCACCGGGCCGCGCCACAGATCCAGCGCCTGGCGCAGCGTCTCGGCGGCTTCGATATACCGGCCAGCTTCCAGCGCGGCCCGTCCCGAGGTGAAGCCGTCCTGGAACAGCGTCGCGTCCAGGTGCTCACGGTTCACGCGCAGCACATAACCGCGGCCCCGGGTCACCAGGAGCCCCCCCGCGGCGCCGCGGGCCCGGTTCGGCTCCAGCGCCTGGCGCAGGTGGAACACATAGGTCTGCAAGGTCGTGGCCCATCCCTCGGGTGGATGGCCGCCCCAGACGTCCTCGGCCAGCCGGTCCATCGACACGACCCGGTTCGCCTCGAGCAGCAGCAGCGCCAGCACCGCCCGCTGCCGCGGACCGCCCAGCGGCACCACATGCCCAGACCGCGAAACCTCCAGTGGCCCGAGAATGCCGAACTCCGCGAGTCCCGTCTCGCTGGCCGCTGCGTCAGCAGCCATCACAACCCCCCGCCCGGCCTTAGCTCCCCAGCCGTCCGGGCATGCGGCTTTCGCCTATTCCACCACTGTGCCCACCGCGGGGTCCACCGCTGTTCCAAGCCGCCGTTCCAAGCCGATCCCAAGGCAATTCCGGTCGCCCCGCGTTGCTGTGTCGGTACGGATAACGCAACAGGCCATCCAAAGAGACGCCCGCCCAGCCAGCCGAAGGAGCTACCCAGATGATTCACCGACCAGCGTCATCACAGCCGCGTCCCCCAAGACGCGGCATCACGCGCACCCGCCGAACGCTCACCGCCCTCAGCGGGCTGGCAGTTCTCCTGACCGCCGCGATCGGCCTTGCCCCCGCCGCGTCCGCAATCCGCCTGCCCCCGCCGGGGGGCGGCGGTGCACCACCACCACCACCCCCACCGCCCGCCACAGCGGCCGCGCACTTCCCGCTGTGGGCCGTCATCGCGATCGTGGCCGCAACAGTCGTCCTATCCATCGCCACCACGCTCATCACCCTGTCGCTGGAGCACATGCACCGTGCCCGCCGCACACCAGCGTCCGCGGCCGACCTTCAGGCCAGCGCGCAAACCCCCTCAGCCACGGCAGAACCCGGAGCCGAGCAGGGCGCCATCCTCAGCAGCCATCAACCACCACAAACAGATCAGCCACCCGCCCATGTCGGCCGCTGACCCACTGCAACTGACATCACCGGAGGTCGTTATGAACCGCATCCGCCGCATCACCGTCACGCTGGCCGCATTGGCCACCGCCGTGCTGGCCTTCACCGCCGTCTCTCCCGCGGCATTCGCGATCAGAGTGCCCCCGCCAGGGGGAGCCGGTGGGCCCGCCCCCGCCCCACCCCAGATTCACACCATCGTCACCGCCGGCATGCCCGGCTGGCAGATCACCGTAATCGCAGCTACAGCCGCGCTGCTCGCGGCCGTGCTAGCGGTGTCTTTGGACCGGGCACGGGCAGCACGGCGGCACCTGAGCGCGCCAAGCGCCTGACACATGGGCCGCCCGCACCGGGCCGTGCAGCCGGCAGCCACGGCCGCACGGCCCGGTGCGGCTGTAACCCTTAACACGCAGCCGGCCCCGAGGGTGGCCACTCAGATGCTCTGGAGACTATCCGCCACCCGCGTGTCGTGGCACGGTCAGCTGCTGGATCCATATCAGGTCAGCGCCCAGCCTGTCGACATCTGCGCATGGTCGCCCATGCGGCGCGCACAAGAGCTGTTCATGATGGTGCGTTTTGATACCATTACGGTATGGCTATGACACTACGGCTCGATCCGGGTCTAGAAGCAGAGCTTCGCCTGGCCGCTGAGGAAGATCACCGCAGCGTGCACCAGACCGTGGTACTCGCTGTTGAGACCTACCTGGCTCTTCGAGAGACAGCCGAGGTTAGGGCAGACCCTGAGGCGCTGCGGGCCCTCGCCGAGGCCAGGCAGGCAGTGCAGGAAGGTAGCGTGATCTACGGCACTGGTGCAGTTCGCGATCTGCTGAAAGAGCGCCAGGCTTCGTGACCGCCCGCTACGAGCTGGGGACCGCGCCCCCGGCTCGGCGGGCCCTGGCCGACCTGCTACCGTTCGAGGTCGCCAGCGCAGCGGTCGAATTCATCACCGGACCCCTCCTGGACGATCCACGGCGGGTCGGCAAGCCGCTTGGCACGGAGCTGGCCGGGATATACAGCGCCCGCCTCGGCCGCGACTGGCGAGTGCTGTATGAGATCGATGACAGCAAGCACGCGGTGATCGTGCTCGACATCCGCCATCGCTCCTCCGCTTACCGCCACCGTTGAACCCCGGCCCTCGCCATCCAGCGTCCGACTGCTTTATTAACACTCTGTCACCGGACGGCTGGGCCGGGCCGTGGCCCGGGTCGTGGACCGGGAACCCCGTGCACACCGTTCGCTGAGTGCATTCCGGGACACAAGTGAGGCGATCTGCGCAGGTAGTACACCCTGGGCGGTGTGCCGGGCTTCTCGTAAAGCGTAGGTCTGGGGTTCGATTCCCCAAGGCGGCTCAGGTCAAGGCGCTAATTTTGTTAGTGAGTTCAGCAGCCGTGGACCGGCCATGCCGGTCCACGGGCATCGTGAGCCGTCTCCCCCCCAGACGACAGGCGGTCACACAGAGTGAAAACGGGAAGCCCTACTGGCGTCATTGCCCGATGGGATCCCGGGCGCTCTGGAACTGGCGGCCGGCCTGGAAAGACGACGGCCGACCGTCGTTGTCGCCTGCCAGCAGCATGCTCGTGTCAGAAGGCCTCCGGAAGGTGGTCCCACGCTGCTGGCAGGCGACAGTGAGCCAAAGGCGCCCGGTTCAGGTCAATGGCGCACGTCCTCTGGCAGTTCATACCACTGGATGCGTTCCCCGATGCTGGCGCGCAAATGCCATCCCAGGCTCTTTGCTCCTTTGTCAAGGGCCGCGAGGATGCCCGCAATGTGCTCATTGACCGTGCTGCTTACCGCTTCCGGCAGCCCGGATTCGGCGACGGACGCGCGGAGCTTGGCGAGGTTGAGGCGGGCCGTGTGCTCGAACCCCCAGTCCTTCCCGAGCAGGGCGGTCAGGTGGCCGAGATCGATCGAGCCTGCTTCCGGGCCGCCCAGGGAGTGGTCGGCCAGGAGTGCGGTGAGGTCAAGAAGGTCCTTCCGGTTGACTCGCACCACCTGAAGCTTGGTGAGCAGCAGATCAGCGAGTGGGATGGTGACGGGATCGATGCCGAGCCGGTCTTTCAGGTCGATTGTGTGGCACATCGCGAACCGGTCGAGCAGGACGTCCAGGGGGCGGCCGGTAGCCGCGTCGGTGAAGTTGAGGCGTTGCGCCCCGTGCAGCGCGTTAAAGAGTTTGTCGGGCTGATAGCCCATTGATTCGGCAAAACGGATGAGGTCCCGCGACACCTTGCGGAGGCTGATGATGTCCACGTCTCCGTAGTCGCGCCGCAACTGCGGGATGCTCGCGCTCGGGCACTGGGCCCAGACCGCGACCCCCCCGATCAGCCGGACCGGAATGCCACGCTCGGCGGCCGCATGCACCAGCCGCAGCCCCTCCTGCCGGACGTCGCTGAGCGGTGCTAGCTGATCGGCGGCATAACCCATCGCACTCGGCTCCCGCTCTCCCCGGTTCGCCGCGGGGTCGCCCGCCGACATCATCCGCGCACGAACTGATAGGCCTTGACCTTCTGCGGCTCCAGCGTCACGAGCACGCCGTTGAGGACGCCCGTGCCGTAGTCGCTGCCCGGGTTGATGGCGAGCGTCCGGCCGATCTTCCGGAACCCTGCGCTCTCGTGGATATGCCCATGGAGCCCGAGCAGCGGCTGGAACCGCTCCAGTGCCTCGCGCACCGCGTGGCTGCCGACCGGGCTCATCTTGGCCTGGCCCGCAGACGACTGGACCTGGAGATTCTCATCCAGTACGGGCGCCTCATCGAGCCCGCTGTCAAAGGGCGGCGGGTGGAGATTGAAGATGGCGCTCCCAGCGTCAGCCAGCTCGCCCGCGAGCCGCGTGAACACCGCCCTCAGGTCGTCCTCGCTCATTTCCCGGTATGTGTGCCACGGAGTCGGGTTCGCGTAGCCCCAGGAGATCATCTCGTGGCCCTCCACCAGCACGTCCCGGCCTTCGCAGTGCACACCCCACGGCGCGCTGTCCAGCAGCGGCGCCAGCTCGGGCGGGTCGTCGTTGCCGAGCATCCAGTAGATCGGGATATCTCGCGGGCGCAGCCGCTCATCGGCGAGGTCCAGCCACTGCCGTAGGCGTTCGGTAATCAGCTGCAGGAACAGGTCATCGAGCTTGCCCGCTGCCTGCATGTCCGCAAGCTCGCCCGGCTCGGCGCGGTAAGGGTAGTAGCCGTGGTCGGCGATGAGCTGCTCCACCGCGCGGAGTTCCTCGCCGTCCTCCAGATCGTATGAGGCACCCCGGAAGCTGAACTCGAAGCGGCCATGCGGCGCAGCAGTGATCGCCTGGATCGCCTTGCCTGCCAGGTCACCGCCGAGCACCATGACGTCAGCCTGGTAGATCGGCCCGCCGTTGAGGAACTTGCGGAAGCACTTGCCGGAGCCGTGCAGGTCGCTGACGAAGTAGAGCCTGGATCGCTTGGCCATCGCGCCGCCTCAGCCGCCTCGCGCCGAACGGACGATTTTCACCATCTGCTCTGCGCGGACGGGGTCGACGGCGTTCCAGGTCGAGCCGTCCACTTTGAGGGCGGTCCCGACGATGACCCCATCGGCGATCGCGAGGGTCTCCTCGGCACTGTCGTGAGTGACACCCGTATTGGCGAGCACCGGCACATCTCCGGCGCTCTCTTTGGCCGCCCGGAGATCGGCCAGATCGATGTGGGCACCCGCCTGCGGTCCGCTGATCAGCAGGGCGTCCGCGCCCAGAAACGCGGCGCCGCGAGCGCGCTCACCGACCGTCCGGCCCGCGACCGAGCGGCTGAACTCCGGCGTCACGTTGGTGAAGATCGCGATGTCATCGGCGCCGATAGCATGCCGGTAGCCGGCCAGCTCACCGAAGTCCGGCGCCAGCAGCCCCATATCGGATTCGAAGACGCCGGTGAAGACCTCCCGGACGAAGGCACCCTCGGTTGCCCGGGCGACCGCAAGCGCGGCCCTCGGATCCCACAGCACGTCCACCCCGAACGGGACGGCCAGATCCTGCCGGAGGCGCGCGATCACCGCCGCCTCCGCAGCGGCTATCTCGACGCCGACCCGGGGCGAGTACGGAAGATCGTGCTCGTTGCAGAAGAGCAGCCCATCCACGCCGGCCTCCTGCAGGGCGAGCACATCCTGGCGGAGCGCCTGGTAGACGGCGGTCATCCCGGCCCGGGCATCGTGGCGTGGCCGTCCCGGCAGCGCACGCAAATGGCACATGGCTATCAACGGCTTGGATACTCCGAAGATCCGCTGCAGGACATTCACTGGCCAATCTCCCCGTTATCGTGAGCTGCGCGCCGCTGTCCGCCCGGTGCCCGGCGACCGTCATCGGTGCGCTCTGCCTGCCATTCTGCCGACGTGACCCGGGCGGTCCGCCGCGGGTGTCGCTGCCGCCCGGCCTTGGCGATTACTATCTCCACGCCAGCGGCCCGGAGCAGCTCAAGCTCGCCCTCCGGGGCACCGGCACTGGTTACCAGCATCGAGATGGCCGCGGGCGGCGCGACGACGGCATGGGCGTCCACGCCGATCTTCGAGGCGTCAGCCAACACCACAAGCCGCGAGCTGTGGCTGATCGCGGCGCGGTTCACCTCTGCGATGTCGTCGTCGAACTCGGTGATGCCGCACTTTGCCGAGACACCCGCGGCACTGAGCACGGCGATATCGGCCCGGTATCTGGCGATGGTGGCCGTGGCGATGGGACCGACGCAGGACAGTTCCTCCTCCCGCACCGTTCCGCCCAGGGTGATGACGTGCACCGGCCGGGATCCGAGCAGGCTGGCGACCGGCAGCGATCCGGTGATCACCTGCAGCCCGGGGGCGGGGGTGAGAAAGAGTGAGAACTGCTCGGTGGTTGTGCCGACGCCGATGAACAGTACCGACGGGCCTGCCAGTTCCTCGGCGGCCCGCATGCCGATCAGCCGTTTCTCGGCTGCGTGCTCGAGCGCGCGTGCGTTGAAGGTGAGCTCGATGGACTTGGTGATATGCGCGGTCGCGCCGCCGTGGGTATGCCGGAGGAACCCATCCTGCTCGAGTCGGCTGATGTCCCGCCGGATCGTCATCTCGGAGACGTCCAGCTCGCGTGCCAGCTCGCCGATCTTGATGGTCTGCTCCTCGGCCACCCGCTGCAGGATGCGGCGACGGCGGTCGACGGCGAACACAGCGGCTGGCACCCTTCCCTGCGGCGCGCTTTGCCCAGGAGGCTTCCCATGTGGGCACTAGCCCGGTGAGCAATCCCGGCACCTGCAGTCGATCAGACTCTAACACTTCTAGAGCTGAATACGCACAGACTTCTCTTGTATCAATTGTTCGATCCTGTTACTCTCGCTGTGCCCGGGTTACCGCCAGGCCGATCGGGGCGCTCGGGCGTGAGGAGCAGCCATGAGTACGGCCGGGACAGGTAGCGAGCAGCAACTATTCGTGCGGAAGAGCACCGGCCTGGTCCGCGAGGCCAACGCGTTCGACGCGATGGTGTTCAACGCCGTGTTCTCCGCGCCGGTGGGGGCGACCCTCGCCTGGGGCGTCTTCTTCGCGCTCTCGCTGTTCCCGGGGGCGGACCTGGTGACGGCGACGCTCATCGCGTTCGTCATCAACGCGCCGGTGCTGGTGATGATGGCGCTGATGGCCTCGAGCATGCCCCGGACCGGCGGGGACTACGTGTGGGTCAGCCGCATCCTGTCGCCGCCGCTGGCCACTGTGTCCAATTTCGGTGCCGCGTTCTCAGCGATGATCGGCGCGACGTTCTGGGCCAGGTACTTCCCCGTCTTCGCGCTGGGGCCGACCCTCGTCACCTTCGGCATCTTCTTCCACAACAACGACCTGATCGCCTGGGGCAACCGGTTCCAGACGGACCATGTATGGATCTTCCTCGGCGGCCTCTTCATGATCGTGCTGATGACCGCGATCCTCATCGCCGGCACGAAGATGACGTTCCGCTGGCAGAACACGTTCTGGATCATCGCGTCGGCCGGGACGTTCCTGGCGTTCATCGTCCTCGCGGTCGGCTCGTCAAGCTCCTTCCGGAACCACTTCAACGCGCTCTCGGCCCGGTTCGGCGCCCACGGCGACTCCTACCACCAGGTCATTAACGCCGTCCGGGGCAGCATTTCGACGCACCCGGACCCGGGCCTGGCGTCGAGCACGCTCCCCGCCATTTTCGTGATCATGACGTTCATGATGTGGAACTGGTGGAGCGTCTACCTCTCCGGCGAACTGAAGAGCGCATCGAACCGGAACCGGCACCTGAAGATCATGTTCTCGGCGCTCGCCTGGGATG
>Ga0335083_10011090_pt1 | contig 10844 bp, 13 predicted proteins | sample Lox_Sample_42_FD_206716 | JGI IMG/M metagenome (GOLD analysis project Ga0335083, IMG submission 206716) | Soil microbial communities from Loxahatchee National Wildlife Refuge, Florida, United States - Lox_Sample_4.2 | ecosystem: Environmental > Terrestrial > Soil > Wetlands | place: USA... | reverse complement strand
CCCGGTCGCACCGGCAGCGTCGGTGGCGCCGGCAGCGTCGGTGGCGCTGGCAGGCCCGTTCGTTCCCTGGAGCAGGCCTCCGCTCCAGTTAGCAGCCGTGCTCATCTAACCCGCCGGGATCCGCCCTAGCCCACCGGGACCCGGCGTAGCGCACCGGCCTCGGTGCCGCCGGCTATCTCCCGGCGGCACCGAGGCGGTGCCCAGCCCGGTCAAGGCTCAGCGCCGGACGCGATAGCGGATGTGGGTCGCGTCCGGCGCGTCGATCACCCGGACGATCTCAAGCTCGATGCGCGACGGCAGTACCTCGAACAGCCGTCGCCCGGCGCCGAACAGCACCGGGATCTGGTGGATTTGCAGCTCGTCGAGCACGTCGGCCTCGAGCGCGCGCTGCGCTGTGTACGCGCCGTGCACCATCACGTTCCGGTCGCCGGCCGCGGCCTTGGCCTGCGCCATCGCGGCGGCGATCCCGTCGGTCACGTACGTCACCAGCGGATAGTCCGCGACCGACGGGTCAGGCGGCCGGTGGCTCGGCACGAAGATCGGGACGCCGTGATGATCGCCGCCCCAGTGATCGACTTGCTCCACGGTCCGCCGGCCCGCCAGCACGGCGCCGGTCGCATCGAACTCGTCGATCAGCTGTCCAGCCGGTCCGGCTGGCCGGACGAACTCCCCGTCCCCGGTGACGAACCACTCGTGCAGCCGCATGAAGCCGTCGCCGCCCGGGTTACCCGGCTCGTCGTTCGGGGCCGCGATGTACCCGTCGACCGACATCGACATGTAAAGCACGGATACGGACATTCTGGCCTCCCATGGTCTGGATCCAGGCTCGCTTCACATGCGTGTAGACCGGGCCCGCTGGCCTATCTCATCGGCCGGCCCCAGGCCTGGCCTGCCGACAATCCCCGGTCACCTCATCCAGCGCGCCAGCCTCAGCACCCGCCTGCCGCTCACCCCCGGCCGTCAGCGCCACCGCGGCAACCGGCACGATGCGAATCTGTACCGCCTATGACGGCTCTGGCTCATATTTCGGGATGATCGCCGTAAGCGCACGGGCTGGTAACGAGGCCGGTGGCCCCCGGGTACCCAAGAGGGATGTTGTCCAGATCTCACAGCAGCTCAGGCAGCCCGGCGCACCGGCTGAGGATCGAAGCTGCTCACTTGCTGTGATCCTGTGGCCCGGCAGCCTCTGGCGTCACGGTGCTAACGGCCCTGGCCTCCGGAACTATGTCATGGATGCTGCAATGTCTACCTCAGGACGTGCATGGTGTGGCAACCATGCGCAGGTCGTGACCTTCGCCGGGGGCCTGTGGTGCGTGAGTGGCCAGCGGTAGGCAGATGCCGCCGCTGCCCCTCGTCCGGATGGGCTGCGGGTGCCTCTGGGTACCCAAGACGGTACCCCGGGGCACCGGCCCCCGGGCGGGCAGCAGGGCAGTGACCGGTGCTGCTTGTGAGGTGCATGTGCCGGCTGCCGAAGACCGGGCAACGTTATCGTCCCGCGAGATATGGGCCAGAGCCCCTATGACCGGTACAACTTCACATCGTGTCGGCCGCAGCCCGTCCGCGCCGAGGTCCGCCCGGGACGGCTGAGACCTCCGGCGACATCTGGGACCCGAGATGCCACTGCCCGTGGTTCAACCAGAGAAAGCCGTAGCCCGCTCCGCTATCACCCGGTGGCGCGGGGCGCGGGCAGGCCGATGGGGCTGGGGAAGGGGAGCACGCTGGCGCAGGCCGCGGAGATCGGGGCGAGAGCGGCCGCGATCTCCGCCGTAACCTCAGGACCGAGCTTGGCCCACGGCCGGGCCGCGGCCCAGTCAGTGGCGTTCTCCACCGCCGCGTGCGCCTCCCGCCCCGCGCCGGTCAGCGTCAGCACGCTGTCCATGCCATCCCCGCCGTCCCTGCCGTCCCGGCCGCCCCCGCCGTCGCGACCGTCCCCACTAACACCGCCGACCCAGCCGCGGGCGGCTAGCCGGGCCAGCGCGTCGTCCCACGCCTCGTCGGTCCAGCCGCGGACCGGTTGCATGTTCTCGCGCGAAAGGTCCATGAGGCAGCGCAGTGCCACGGCCTCGCAGCCGTCGATGTCGGCCGCCGCCAGCGCGGCGAAGTGCCCGTCGCCCCGGTGCTCGCGCAGCACCGTCGCCGCCTGCCAGAGCCGGCCAAGCCCGTCCTCGGGCACCGGCAGCGCCGCGTTCGCCGCGGACAGCACCCGGCCGGGGAAGTCCAGTTTCCCGACCGCCCGCCAGAGCAGGTCGGCCGCCGCGGCCGCCGCGGACTCCTGGCCGGCGAGCAGCCCGCGCAGGGCCGCGGTCGCACCCTCCAGCCGGGCCCGCAGCGCCTCCTCCGGCGTGATCAGCTCCCACACGCCAGGGATGGCCCGGCCGACGAAGGCGGGCGCGAAGTTGAAGAACGAGGCGGTGACCACCGCGGCGTTCACGGTGCCGAGCGCCGCCGCCCGGCCGGCGAAATAGCCGCGCCAGAACCCGCGCAGGCCCGCCTGCTCATAGGCCGAACGGGAGTCCGCCGTGAAGTAGGTCACCGCGTGGACGGGCTCGAACAGAGTCCACATCGTCCTGGCGGTTGACGCCGCGTCGGCCACGACCACGCCTCCTCAAAAGTACGCCGGGGGATACGCCGGTTCGACCGCAGGATAACCCTTGTTGCTCGTGTGACCGCGTTCTTGCCCGCCGACCGGGTAATACGGTGGATATGCGGACTGACCCGGCGGAAGCCGGCCGGAAGCCCGGTGACGGCCTCGCCGAGGCCAGCGAGCAAGCCAGCGACCAGACCGACGACCAGGCCAGCGACCAGGCCGACGACCAGGCCGACGACCAGGCCAGCGAGCAGACCGACGACCAGGCCAGCGACCAGGCCAGCGACCAGGCCAGCGAACGAACAGAGCAGGCCGGCGAACCCGCAGCGCAGCCCGCCACGCCAGGCAGCGACCTCAGGGGAAGGTGGCGCACCTGGCTCCCCTTCCTGGTCAAGCCACTGCGGCGCGGCATCATCCTGTTCGCCCTGGTCTTGATCGTCGAGTACCTGGTCGTGCCCGAACTGGTCGGCGCGAGCAAGGATCTCTTCCTGCTCGGCCAGGTCGATGCCGCCTGGCTGGTCGCGGGCCTGGCGCTCGAGGGCCTGTCGCTGTTCTGCTACGGCCTGCTGACCCAGGCCATGCTGCCGCCGGGCAGCTTCAACCCCGGTCTGTCCCGGCTGTTCCGCATCGACCTGGCCGCCGCGGCGGTCGCGCACGTGATCCCCGCCGGGACGCTGGGCAGCGCCGGGCTCGGCTACAAGCTGTTCACCGCCGAGGGCATCAAGGGCAACGACGCCGCGGTGATGATGGCGAGCAAGGGCCTGGGCTCCACCGTGGTGCTGAACGTCCTGCTCTGGCTGTCCCTGGTGGTCTCCATCCCGCTGGCGGGCTTCCACCCGATCTACGGGACCGTGGCCATCACCGGTGCCGTGGTGCTGCTCGCCGTGGCCGCGCTGGCCTTCGGGATCACCCGGGGGGCCAGCCGCGCGTCCCGCATCCTGCACGCTGTCGGCGACCGGATTCCCGGCCTGTCCGGCGACCGGCTGGAACGGGCCATGCTCGACACCGCGGCCTCCCTGTACGCCCTCGCCCGCGACCGGCGCACCCTGGTCATGTCGCTGACCTGGGCCTCGCTCAACTGGCTGCTCGACGCGGCGTCGCTGTGGTGCTTCGTGGCGGCGTTCGGCCACTTCGCCAACCCGGTTGAGCTCTTCGCCGCCTACGGGATCGCCAACGTGGCCGGCGCGCTGCCGGTGACCCCGGCCGGCCTCGGCGTGGTCGACTCGATCGCGCCGCTGCTGCTGGTCAGCTTCGGCGTCACCCGCAGCGTGGCGACCCTGGGGGTGCTCGGCTGGCGGCTGGTCAACTTCTGGCTGCCTATCCCGGCCGGCGCCGCCGCCTACGTGTCCCTCAAGGTGCCCCGCGGCGCCGGCCTCAAGGCCAGGCGCGCGGCCGTGTCCGCCATGCTGGCCCGCGCCGCGCCAGCGGAAGAACCGGAAGAACCGGAAGAACCGGAAAAACCAGGAGAACCAGAAGAACCGCCGTCCGCGGACCCGCCTACGAACAGCTGAACTTGGGGTCGGCCCCGAGGTAGTTCGTCGGCCCGAACAAGATGGTCAGCGCGATCGTGCCCACGCCCGAGCAGTCCACGTACTGGCTGGTGTAGTAGTGTCGCTGCCCGGCCGCGAGGGCGCCGATGAGCAGCCAGGCGAACAAGATCACCCAGACCAGGCGCATGGCCACCTCCGGTTCCGCGCGACAGGACGCGAGCGGACAGCGTCATAGGACGGGGCCGGTACCCCCCACATTTCCAGTGATACCAGCCCAGACGCCCGGACGGTAGGTGACGCGGCCGTCGGCACCAGTAACAAAGCGTCCGAATACGTGATATTACGGTGGGCCGAAGTGACCCCGTCGACCTGCGGCGACGCACCTTATTTAAAATTCCGCCATGTCTCGCCCATCCGATCCGGCGTTTGCTTCGAAGGTGACATATGAACCCGAGCGATTCGGACGCGTCCCGGCTCGAGTCAGCGACTGCGGATAGGAGGGGAGAGCGGGACCTCGACGACCTGCTTGTCCACGTGGCGCGCGGCGACTCGGACGCGTTCGAGGCGGTGTACGACCGGCTGGTCGGCCCGGTCTACGGCGTCATCCGCCGGGTTCTGCGGGACCCGTCGCAGTCCGAGGAGGTAACCCAGGAAGTGCTCCTCGAGGTATGGCGGACCGCCACCAGGTTCGACCCGGCCGTTGGTGGCGCGGCGACGTGGGTGATGACCATAGCCCACCGCCGCGCCATCGACCGCGTCCGGTCGATCACGGCGGCGGCCGGCCGTGAGCAGCGGACCGCGGAGGTCCACACGCCGCACGACGAGGTGGCCGAGGCGGTGGAGGCGAGCCTGGACCGCGAGCGGGTGCGGCGCTGCCTGGACGGGCTCACCGAGGTCCAGCGCGAGTCGATCACCCTCGCCTACTACGGCGGATACACCTACCGGCAGGTAGCCGACAGGCTTAAGGTCACCCTGGGCGCGATCAAGACGAGGATCCGCGACGGGCTGATCCGGATGCGCGACTGCCTGGGGGTGAGCTGAAATGAGGCTGCGCCTCCGGCACGACCTGCATTCGCTGGCCGGCGCCTACGCGCTCGACGCGCTCGGCGGCCCGGCCGAGCAGGACCGTTTCGCCCGTCACCTGAGCCGCTGCCCGTCGTGCGAGGCCGAGGTGCGCGGCTTCCGCGAGGTGGCGACCGCGATGGCCTTCGCCGTGACCGCCGAGGCGCCGGCCGCGCTGCGCCCCCAGGTCCTCGCCGAAGCCGCCCGCACCCGCCAGCTCCCGCCCGAGGTCAGCAGCCAGGCCCGCCCCCAGCGCACCAGAAGCACACTGCCCTGGATACCGTGGCTGTCCGGCGCGGTCGCGCTGGCCTCTATCGCGGTCGCGGTCTTCTTCGGCCTGGCCCAGTCGCACACCCAGGACGAGCTCAACCAGGCCCGGGCCGAGAACCAGGCCCTCAACGTGGTCCTGTCCGCGCCCCACGTGCAGGTGCTCAGCCAGGTCGCGACCAGCGGCGGCACGGCCGTCGTGGTCCTGGCCGCCGAACGGCACGCCCTGGCCGTGGTCACGACCGGCCTGCCCGCGCTGCCGTCGGGCAAGGTGTACCAGCTGTGGCTGATCGGCACGAAGAAGACCGAGTCGGCGGGCCTGCTGCCGCCGGCCAAGGACGGCCAGACCCCGGCGGTCCTGGCCACCGGGGTGGTCAAGGGCGACACCCTCGGCCTGACCGTCGAGCCCGCCCCGGGGTCGGCTCAGCCCACGACCAAGCCGATCGTCGCGCTGCCGCTCCCGATCTAAAAACCCAAAAAGCCATATAACGAACGGGGTGGGTTGCCCGCCAACCTCATGGCGAGCACCCACCCCGTTCGTTAAAAAGCCCTTACTCCGGCCAGTGGCAGCTGCTGACCTGGCCCCCGGTGACCGTGGCAGTGGCTGCCGCGGTGCGCTCGTCGCGCCAGATCGTGTAGCGGCCGGCCGGCAGGCCCGGGTAGACCGCCGCGTACACGGTCTCGCCGGGCAGCGGCCGCGGCCGCACCCGCGAGTGGGTGCGCCGGGCGCCGGGCTCGCCGTCCCGGCTGATCTCGATCTCCTCGCCGTCAAGCCCGGGCGGCGTGTACAGGACCAGGGCGCCGATGCCGGCGCCGAGCTCCATGACCACGCTGCCCGGACCAGTCGGACCCGCGACGGCCTCGGTCATGAGGACGGGTTGTGGTAGCCGTCGTACGGGGTCCCCAGGTAGGGGAAGTGCCCGGTCGGCGGGGAAGCCACGCTGGCCCCGGTCAGCCCGTCGGAGACCGACTTCACGACCGTGTCGACCTTGTAGTTCTTGTCGATCAGCGGGTACGTCAGGCCAGCCAGCGCCTGCAGTTCGATCGTCACCACGTCGTCGATCGGCCGGCGGCCGTTCGGGAAGCCGGCCGCGTCGCCGGCCACCAGCCCGATCGGGTTCGGCGACTTGGCCGGCGGGACGGAGGTGTTCAGCCGGAGCATGTCGGCCTGCACCGGGCCGGTGAAGTTCTGGAAGCCGGGCACGATGCCGGACGGGATGCCGGTCAGCAAGATGGCCTCGATGTCGGCGCGCGCCTTGCCCGACTTGTTCAGCGCCTCCAGGTTGGGGAACGCCCCCGGGTACAGGACGGGCAGCAGCGCGGACAGCCCGGGCTGGGCGAAGTAGCGGGCGAACAGCTTGTCGTCGGCCGGCGGCAGCGAGTTCCACTGGTCCTTGTGCCCCATCGGGATGATGACCTCGTTGACCAGCGGGTTGCCCAGTCGCGACACCTGCCGGAACGGCCCGCTGTCGACGTTCTTGCCGTGGTCGGCGTCCCAGAGCCTGACCTTCTGGCGGCTCGCCGTGGTCCACACCCCGATGGTCGGGTGGCCGCTCCTGGTCAGCGCCGAGATCGGCACCTGGATCGCGATCGAGTGGACGTTCAGGTGGTTGGTGGCGTTCACGCCGGGCGCGTTCTTGCTGAACACCGACTTGCCGAACACGTTGGCCGTCTGCAGCGGCCGCAGGTTGCCCAGGTCGAAGATCGAGCCCAGGTCGACGTAGAAGGCCTCGGCTCGCTGCCCGGCGAACACGGTCATCCCGCTGCCCAGGCTGTGCACCGCCTGGCCGGCCAGCGCGGCGTAGTTAGGCGTGGACAGCGGCCCGATGTTGCAGGGCGGGCAGGTGAGCCCGCGGGCGATGGTCCGGCTGGCGCCCGCAGCCGACGCCACCGAGACGCTGTAGGTCTGCCGGCGGTTCCAGTTCGGGCTGGTCAGCGACGTGATCGGGGCCGTGTTGTAGAGGAACGTCTCCGGGTTGACCACCTGGGTGGTGAACCGGAACTGGAACGAGATGTCGGCCCGGCTGTCGCCGTTGTTGTCGATGTGGATCTCGTACAGCACGTCGTCGCCGAACTCGTAGAAGTTCGGGCCGCCGGCCGGCTCCTGCAGCGGGATGTAGTTGGCGATCAGCGTGACCGTGTCCGGCTGGTCCGGGCTGCGGAACGCGTACAGGTCGGTGCTGTCGGCTACCGGATCCTTGGCGATCTCCGGCGCCTCGCGGTGCGATGACATGAATTACCTCACTGGCTCGAAGGGGGAAAGTCGATGGTGCGGACGTCAGCCGATGGCGCGGGTGATCCGGGCGGCCAGGTCCTTGTCGCGGACCCGGGTCTGGCTGGTCCCGGCGAACACCTCGATGTCGCCCGACCGCGCGTCGCGTACGTGCACCACGATCGGCCCGTCGTGGTCGTGGGACTGGTCCGGCGCCGCGGGCGCGGCGGGCCGGCTGACGGCGGCCAGGGCCGGGCTGGCGGCCGCGCCCATCGCGGTGGCGGCCAGGCCGGCCGCGCCCGCGGTCGCCGCCCCCTGGAGCAGGGAGCGCCGGGTCAGCCGGCGTCCCGGGGATCCCGCGTCGGCGGCGCGCTTCGCATCCTGACTGGACATGACGATCCTTTCGGTGGCTGGATGGCGCGCGTCATGAAAGGACGCGGGCCACGCCGGGCAGCGTTTACTGAACGTGATCAGGGGATAGGGAAATTACTTTCCGTGAGCACAGCGCCTGCCCGGCCGAGCCTCCGGGGTTCGGTGTCAGGCGACCCGGGGAGCCGGGTGAATCGTCACGGCACGGACTGGTGTGCCCCTGCCCGGCTCGGATGCCGCGACCTTCACCGGTTCCCGGATCGCCTGTCACGCCGGTGCTTCGCGGCCGGCGGCCCTCCGGATGGGTAGCGCGGCCAAAAGATTAGGTAACGTTCAGGTCTCGCTGGCTTGCGGAGATTCCGCCGTTAGCCGGGGCAGGGCAAATCCCCAGGCTGCTGCCGGTGCTAGTCCTTGCGGCCGGTCACCGCGACGCTCAAGCCGAGCCCGATCATCACCAGGCCGCCGGTCCCGCCGATCAGCGCCAGCCGCCGCGGCGACCCGGTGAGCCACTGCCGGGCCGTGCCGGCGATGGCCACCCAGCCGCTGTCCAGGACCAGCGCGACGACCGGGAACAGGGCACCAAGGATGAGCATCTGCGCCTGCACCGGCAGGTGGCCGGGAGCGGTGCTGGTGAACCCGGGCAGCGCGGCCACCAGGAACACGATCGTCTTGGGGTTGGCCACCCCGGCCGCGAACCCGTCGCGGATTGCGCGCAGCGGCGACACCGGCGGCACCCGCGCGGCCAGCGCCGCGGCCATCGACCCGCGGTGCCTGATCGCCTGCACGCCGAGGAAGACCAGGTACGCGGCCCCGGCCAGCTTCACCGCGACCAGGACCTGCGCGGACCGCTCGATCACGACCCCGACGCCGAACGCGACGGCGACCACCTGCGCGCACAGCCCGATCTCGTTGCCCACCACGGTGAGCAGCGCCGCGCGATGACCGCCAGGTACAGCCCGAACCAGGTGGTCGCGACGGCCAGCACCCCGACGAGCGGGACCAGCACCGAGGTCCGCAGCGGCGCCAGCAGCACCGCGGGCAGCACGAAGCGGGGCTTGGAACTGATCCAGTTCGCGCTGGTGGCGAACGCCACGATCCGCCCCGGCGCCACCGCGTGCCGTCCCGGCCGTCTCACCGGGACGTAACCCGCGCCCGGTAACATCCCGGCCATGGCAGGCTCACCCGGCTCCGCCGGTCTCGTCCTGGTGCTCAACTCGGGCAGTTCGTCGGTCAAGTACGCGCTGGTCGACCCGGACACCGGCGAGCGCCCGCTGAGCGGCCAGGCCGAGAACATCGGCGCCGCGGGCGGCAGCTACCACGACGCCCTCACCCGGATCCTCAGTCACCTCGACGACAAGGGGCACGTGGACCTGGCAGGGGCTGGCCACCGGGTGGTCCACGGGGGAGAACGGTTCAGCGGTTCGGTCCTGGTCGACGACGAGGTGCTGGACGCGATCCGTTCCTTCTCCTGCCTGGCGCCGCTGCACAACCCGGCGAACCTGGCCGGCATCGAGGCGGTCGCCCAGGTACGGCCCGGGCTGCCGCAGGTGGCGGTGTTCGACACCGCGTTCCACCAGACCATGCCGCCCGCCGCCTACCGGTACGCGGTCCCGCAGGAGTGGTACACCCGGCACGCGGTGCGCCGGTACGGCTTCCACGGCACCAGTTACCGCTTCGTCAGCGAGCGGGCCGCCACCCTGCTCGGCCGCCCGCTCGCCGGTCACCTACCCGTCGGCCCCCCGTCCGCCGGCCACCCGCTCGCTGCCCTGCGCCTGGTCGTGGCGCACCTGGGCAACGGGTGCAGCGCCGCGGCCATCTCCGGCGGCCGGTCGGTGGACACCACGATGGGCCTGACCCCGATGGAAGGCCTGGTCATGGGGACCCGTTCCGGCGACGTCGACCCCGGTCTGCTCGGCTACCTAGCCGAGCAGACCGGGCGCGGCGCGGCCGACCTGACCGACGTGCTGGACACCAGGAGCGGCCTGCTCGGGCTGTCCGGCGCCAGCAACGACCTGCGCACCATCTCCGAAGCCGCCGAACGGGGCGACGAACGAGCCGGGCTCGCCCTGGACGTCTTCGTGCACCGCCTGGCCAAGGCGATCGCCGGGCTGACCGCCAGCCTGGGCGGCCTCGACGCGCTGGTCTTCACGGCCGGCATCGGCGAGAACAGCGTCCTGGTCCGCAGCCGGGTCCTGGCCCGGCTCGGCTTCCTCGGCCTGGCCGAGGACCCCGCGGCCAACGCCGCCCACGGCCGGACGACCGGCGGCCGGATCAGCTTCCCCGGCCCGGTCCAGGCTCTGGTGGTCCCCACCGACGAGGAGCTCATGATCGCCCGCGACACCGCCCGCCTCGTCGGCGCGGAACGGTGAGCCCGATGGTCCGCTACCGTGTCCTGGTCTCCGGGCGGGTCCAGGGCGTCTTCTTCCGCGACAGCTGCCGCCGCGTGGCCGAGGAGCATGACGTGGGCGGCTGGGTACGCAACCTGCCCGACGGCCGCGTCGAAGCCGTCTTCGAAGGGCCGCCCGACGACGTCGGCCTCCTCGTCGACTGGGCCCGCCATGGCCCCCGCCGCGCCGTCGTCGACGACATCGCCGTCCACCCCGAACCCCCCGAAGGCCTAACCACCTTCCGCATCAGGTAACCCATCCGCAACACCGGCCGCACTCCGAGCGACCACTGTGACCTGTGTGACTCGCACCCCCGCCCCGCAACGACATGAATGCCACATTCTTGTCGCCCCAGCGACATGATTGCCACATTCTTGTCGTTGCCAACGCCGCCGCCTGATCATCAAGGCCGCTACACCCCGCGCGGACACTCACCTGCACCCCACTGGTCCCATGCCCCCCTGCTGCTC
>Ga0335083_10011089_pt1 | contig 10845 bp, 6 predicted proteins | sample Lox_Sample_42_FD_206716 | JGI IMG/M metagenome (GOLD analysis project Ga0335083, IMG submission 206716) | Soil microbial communities from Loxahatchee National Wildlife Refuge, Florida, United States - Lox_Sample_4.2 | ecosystem: Environmental > Terrestrial > Soil > Wetlands | place: USA: Florida... | reverse complement strand
TTGCGCTCGGCCCAGAGGCTGGCCGGGGCGATATAGCCGAGCGTCTTGCCCGTGCCGGTGCCGGCCTCGGCCAGCACCAGCCGGGGATCGCCGGCCGCCGCGCGCGGGGCGAAGGCGGCGCTGGCGGCGCTGGCGTAATCCGCCTGCCCCGGCCGCTGCTCCGCCCCCGGCCCGAGGATCTCGGCGAGCCGGGCCCGCGCCTCGGCCGGTTGCACCGGATGCGCGGCGGGGGGCGGCGGCGGCGCGATCTCCTCCCATTCCGGCAGCCGGCGCCAGACGCGGTAGCCCTCCATGGCGGGCGCGGCGCCGGGCTTGCCGAGGGCGGCCAGCACGCTGGGCGCCCAGCCCCAGCCCGCCTGACCCATGCGCGCGGCGAGCCCCGCCGCCTCGGCGTTGAGCGGCAGATGCCGCGCGGTGGCGAGGCGGCGCAGCAGCACGGTGGCGAGTTCCGGCAGCAACGCCGCCGCATCCTCCCGCGTCTGCGGCGGGTCGAGGTCGAGGGCCAAGGCGAGGCCGCGCGGCGTCGGGGCGACCGGGCGCGCCGGCAGGACGAAGGCGAAGAGTTCGAGCAGGTCATAAGCGGGCATCGGCCGCAGGCCGAGGCGGCCGAGCGTCGCCGGCGCATGCACGAGCAGCGGCGGCGCGGCGTGGACGAGCGGCGCCGCCTCCGCCTGGCTCAGGGTCAGCAGCTCGCCTTCCACCGTCAGCACAGCCGCGCGGCCATGACCGGCCACGATGGCGGGGGCTTCCGGCAGAAGGAGGGCGGGAGCGGGCATGGGAATCAGTATGGGGCCGCGGGCCGCCTGCCGCCATGCCCCTCCCCGGCTCGGAGCAAGGCCGCCCCCTTATCAGGGCGAGGCGCCGATGATATCGTTTTCATACCGCAATGGGATGAACCCCCGATGTCGCCGTCGTCGCGTCGCACCCGGAAGCTGCCACGACACCGCCTGGCCGCGAGATTCCTTCACCCGCACCCAACGCAGGGCGCGATCCCGCCGGGTCGTGAACCCGGCCGGTCATCCATGGTCAGGCGTTTTGCACCCTCTTGCGCCGCTTTGTTCGCGCTCCTGGCCCTGGCCGGCGGCGCGCGGGCCAATCCGCCGGCATCCAGCAGCCCCGGAACACCCCCGAGCCCGAACAGCGGCGTGGCCCGGCCGATCGGCAACCACTCCTTCCTGCCCAGCGCCGGCAGCAACGAGAACAGCTCGACCAAAAACGAAAATACCATCATCTGGCGGCAATTGGTCCGCATTCCCGCGGACGCCCCGGCCTATTGCGGCATCCGGATCGCCTTCCTCAACGGCCATTATCCCGGCGCCAACCACCCCTTCGTCCCCGATGCCGCGGTGATCCGCACCGCGACGCTGCAGGCCGGGCCGATCGGCCATCAGACGATCCTCGGCCAATTCACCTGGAGCCGGTCGAAATCCCACGTTTTCCAGCCGGGCGAGGAGACGAAAAGCGATCCGTTGCCGGTCTGCCTCCAGCCCGGAACCGATGCCTTCATCGCCGGCTGGACCCAGCTCGCCCAGCCCGGCCCCGGCGCGTTCCCGCTCTCCTTCTCCGTCATCAGCCCGGGCGAGGCGATGCGGGCCGGAAACGGCCTCGCCGACAACACCAAGGTGGCTGGCGATTCTTACAAGGCCGGCACGGCGGCAGCGGCATCAGATGGGCCCTTTGCCGTCTATGGCGTGCCGGCGAACGCGTCCCAACCCGGCATCTGCCTCGTCGGCGACAGCCTTACCGCCGGTCTGGGCGACAGCCCCACCGGCTTCACGCCCCTGACCGGCGACGGCCATGGCGATTACGGCGCCTATCAGCGCGCGGTCTGGGCCGCGGGGTACGGCATGGCCAAGATCGCGCGCAGCGGCACGCTCGCGCAGGATTTCCACCTGACCACGCAATGGCGGGACGCGCTGTGGCAATGCTCCCGCGCCGTCATCCTGTTCGGCACCAACGATCTCTACTGGGGATTGCCGGTGAAGGACATCGAGCAATCGCTGCTCGACATCTGGATGGCGGCGGCGGTCCGCACCGGCCATCCCGCCGTGGCGCGCACCCTGCCGCCGCGAACCGCATCGGTTGATCAGCGAGCCCGCGCGCCGCGCACTCAACGCCTGGATTCGTTCGGCACCGAGGACCTACCCGAGCCTGGTCGGCCATGTCATCGACGACGACGCGGCGCTCGCCGTGCCGATGAAAGGCGACGAGATCTGGTGCGCCGGCTGCACCGCTGATGGCGTCCACCCGAACCAGAGCGGCATGCAACGCCTCATCCCCCTGGTCCAGGCCGCGATCGCGGCCGGCACCCTCCACTGAGACGCGCCGCCGGCCGCTGATCTCGCAACCCGAAGCGGGTGCTGTGCGGAATAACCCCGCCCCACCCGCTCGCGCAGATTGACCGCGCCCGGCCCGGTTTCTAGCTTGCGGGCAAATGTCCGCACCCCAGCAAACCGCCCCGCTCTCCCCCCTCCCGAAGGCCTGGCCCTTCGAGGAGGCGAACCGCCTCGCCACCCGCATCGCGGAGCTGGCCAAACCGGAGGCGCTGTTCGAGACCGGCTACGGCCCCTCCGGCCTGCCGCATATCGGCACGTTCGGCGAGGTCGCCCGCACCTCCTGGATCCGGCACGCCTATACGGCGCTGACCGGCCGCCCCTCCCGCCTGCTCGCCTTCAGCGACGACATGGACGGGCTGCGCAAGGTGCCGGACAACGTGCCGAACCGGGACATGCTGAAGCAGCATCTCGGCAAGCCGCTGACCCGGATTCCCGACCCGTTCGGCACGCATGAGAGCTTCGGCCACCACAATAACGCGCGGCTGCGCTCCTTCCTCGACAGTTTCGGCTTCGCCTACGAATTCGCCTCCGCCACCGACTACTACGCCTCCGGCCGGTTCGACGCGGCGCTCCGCCGCGTGCTGGAGGTGCATGACGAGATCGTCGCCATCATCCTGCCCACGCTCGGGGCGGAGCGGCGCGCCACCTACTCGCCGATCCTGCCGGTCCACCCGAAGACCGGGCAGGTGATGCAGGTCCGCATCGAGAAGGTCGATCCCGATGCCGCCACCGTGGTCTGGACCGACGATGACGGCGAGCGGTTCGAGACGCCGGTAACGGGCGGCCACGCCAAGTGCCAGTGGAAGGCCGACTGGGCGATGCGCTGGTATGCGCTCGGCGTCGATTACGAGATGTCGGGCAAGGATCTGATCGACAGCGTCCGCCTCTCCAGCCGCATCTGCGAGGTGCTCGGCGGCCGCCCGCCGGTCACCCTCACTTATGAGCTGTTCCTCGATGAGCACGCGCAGAAGATCAGCAAGTCCAAGGGCAACGGCCTGTCGGTGGAGGAGTGGCTGCGCTACGCCCCGCAGGAGAGCCTGGCGCAGTTCATGTACAACGCCCCGCAGCGGGCGAAGCGGCTGTTCTTCGACGTGATCCCCAAGGCCACGGACGAATACGTGGCCAACGTGGAGAAGGCGGGCGCCCAGGACGACGCGGCGCGGCTCGCCAACCCCGCCTGGCACATCCATGGCGGTGCAGTCCCGCCCGAGGCCGGCAGCCCGGTTCCCTTCTCCATGCTGCTCAACCTCGCGAGCGTGGTGAACGCCGAGACGCCGGACATCCTCTGGGGCTTCATCCGCCGCTATCTGCCGGATGCCTCGCCCGAGTCCACGCCGTTCCTGGCCAAGCTGGTCGATCACGCGATCGTCTATTACCGGGACTTCGTGCGCCCGGCGAAGCAGTACCGCGCCCCGGACGAAACCGAGCGGGCGGCGCTCGCCGACCTCGCCGAGACGCTGCGCGGCCTCGACGTGTTCGCGGATGCCGAGACGATCCAGGGCGTGGTCTATGAGGTCGGCAAGCGGCATCCCTTCCCGGAACTGCGCGCCTGGTTCGGCTGCCTGTATCAGGTGCTGCTCGGCCAGAACGAGGGGCCGCGCTTCGGCGGCTTCGCGGCGCTCTACGGCCTCACCGAGACCATCGCCCTGATCGACGGGGCGCTCACCGGGCCGCATCCGGGGTGGGAGAAGCCGCCCGCGACGGACGGAGCCGATTGACCACCGTGTCCAAGGGGGTGAAGCGCTGGCTGCGGCACGCGCCGGCCGTGCTCGGCGTCGCGCTGCTGATCGGCGCGATCTATGTCGTGCAACGCGAGTTCCGCCATCTCAAGGTGGCGGACATCGCCCGCGCGCTGGCCGCGATCCCGCGCCGGGACCTGCTGTACTCGGCCGGCTGGACGCTCCTCGCCTATGGCGTGCTGACCTTCTACGACAAGCTGGCGACCATCTACGCCCGGCACAAGGTCAGCTTCCGCCGCACCGCCTTCGCCTCGTTCTGCGCCTATGCGCTGTCGCATAATCTCGGCTTCGCGGCGGTTTCGGGTGCCGCGGTGCGCTACCGGCTCTATGCGCATTGGGGGCTGACGCCGCTGCAGATCGGCAAGGTGGTGGCGTTCTGCTCCCTCACCTTCGGCCTCGGCGGCATGGTGCTCGGCGGCCTGATCCTGTTCACCGAGCCGGACGCGGTGCCGTTCTTCGGCACGCATCTGCCGCGCTGGGCGCTGGGCGCCGTCGGCGCCGGGCTGTGGTGCGTCGTCGCCGCCTATGTCACGCTCGCCCGCGTGTTCGGCACCGTCCGCTTCGGCGGGAATGAGGTGCAGTTGCCCGGCTGGCGGATGGCGGTGGTGCAGGTGCTGCTCGCCACCGTCGATGTCGCGGTGACGGCGGCGATCGGCTACGCCCTCGTCTCGCACGCGCACGGCCTCACCTATCCGCGCTTCCTCGCCGTCTATCTCGCCTCCTACACGGCGGGTCTGGTGGCGAGCCTGCCCGGCGGGCTCGGCGTGTTCGACACGGCGATGCTGCTCGGGCTGGAGCCCTATCTCTCGGCGCCGCAGATCCTCGGCGCCGTCGCTGTGTTCCGGCTCTATTATTACGTGATCCCGCTGTTCCTGGCGGGCTCCCTGTTCGCCGGCAACGAGATCCTGCTGCGTGGCCGCACCATGCTGCGCCGGCCAGTGGCGGGCGTGCCGGCCAAACCCTCCCGCCTGCGCTGGAGCGAACCGGATTTCGCCGCCGCCGCCTCCACCGGGGTCGTCGCCCTGTGCGGGGCGATGCTGCTCTCGCTCGGCGTGTTCAATCCGCCGCCCGCCTTTTCCTGGATCGAGCCGGATTTCTTCCAGCTCGTGGCGAATGCCGGCAACTACGTGCCCTCGCTGATCGGCACGGCGCTGATGGTGTTCGCGATCGGCCTCGCGCAGCGTGTGACGCTCGCGTGGGGCGCGACCATCGTGCTGCTGCTCGCCGGCGCCGTCGCCACCTGGATGCAGGACGCGCCGATCTGGGTATCCGGCGTGCTGGTGCTCGCCACCCTGCTGATCGCCCCGTTCCGCGACGCCTATTACCGGCATGCGTGGTTGCTCAGCGGCCCGACCCGCGCCTCGACCATCGTGCCGCTGTTCGGCCTCGCGACCGCGGTGCTCTGGCTCGCCGCCTTCGAGCCGCGGGTGCGCTACCTGGCCGAGACGAGCTGGTGGAAGATCGTGCTCTCGCCGGACGTGCCGAACGGGGTGCGGGCGGCGATGGGGCTTGCCGTGGGCCTCGCGCTGGTGGCGCTCTGGGGCGTGATCCGGCCGGGCAAGGTGGCCTGGCTGCCCTGGGCGGAAGGGCGGTCCCGCTACGCGGCGCTCGGCGCGACGCCGCCGGCCGAGGCGGACGGGCTGGTGCTCGGCGAGGCCGGCCGCGCCGGCATCCCCTTCCGCCGCATCGGCCGGGTGCTGCTCGGCCTCGGCGATCCGGCCGGCTCGGAGAGCGACCGCGTCTCGGCGATCTGGCGGCTGCGCGACCTCGCGGCGCAGGAAGGGCAGGATGCCGCGGTGTGGCAGGCCGGGCCGGAGCTGCTCAAGGTGTACGGCGATCTCGGGCTGACGGCGCTGCCGCTCGGGCCGGATGGAGCGCCGCTACCCGAGGGCTCGAGCGATACGGCCCCGGCCCGCCGCTATCTCTGCTGCGTGGCGGAGCGCGACCTCTCCGTGCTGCTGCCGCTGCTGCCGGCCCTGGCGGGGAATGGGGTGGGGAACTGAGGGAAAGGGAAGGCCAGGGGCTTTGCCCTTGGACCCCACCAAAGGCTAAACCTTTGGAATCCATTACTTAAGTGATTGGGGGTCTGGGGCCTCAAGGCCCCGTCGTGCGCAGGCACGCCTTCGCGTGACGGGTCCAGGGCGGAGCCCTGGTCTTGCCCCCCACCATCATCCCACCGTGGCCGCATCACGGAGGGCCGGTTGCGCGGCAGCCGGGGCAACGGCGCGCGGAGCCGGGAAGCCGCCGTACAGGCAGCGCCCGATTTCCATCCCCAGCTGCCCAACATTCGGCTCCTGGAGCATCGTCGTGTGACTGCCGGGGACGTCCACGATGCGCACCGAGGACGCCCGACGCCGCCAGACAATCAACGGATCGCAGAACTGGATGCGCCGTTCCTGGGAGCGAAAGAACACCGCCTCGCCCGGATAGGAGGGCGGGTTGTAGGCATCAAGGGCGCGCTCGCAGGCGAGGCGGACGCGCTGCAGCACGGGCGGCAGCACCACCCCGGCGCTGTTGCTGAAATCGGGCTGGGACACCAGCGCCTGCCCGCGCGCGCTGCACCGCACTTTCTGCCAGACGAAGCTCAGCATGCCCCGCCCCCCCATCCTCCGGTAGAACTGTCCCAGCCGTCCAAGGCGAAAGCTCAGCCAGGCGAGCGGGGGCAGCGTCCTCGCATGCACGTTGGTGTCGATCAGGCCGAGCAGATCAACAGTCTCGCCGAGGCGGTTCAGGCGCACGGCGATCTCGTAGGCGAGCAGCCCGCCGAACGAATAGCCGAGCAAGGTATAGGGCCCCTCGGGCTGCCGGGCACGGATCAGGCCGATATAGTCGGCGGCCATCTCCTCCACCGTTGCCGACGCCGTCTCGGCAGGGTCAAGACCGCGTGCCTGCAAGGCCTCGATCGGACGGCCGAGGCTATCCAGCCGGCGCAGCAGCGCGTGCCACTCGAATACGTTGCCGTCGATGCTGTGCAGCAGGAACACCGGCCGTCCCTCCCCCGCCCTCAGCAACACCAGAGGAGAATCCCCCTGCCACACCACGCCGCCATCCAGCAGCCGGGCCAGGGCGGCGATGGTGCTGGCATGAAACAGCGTCGCGATCGGCAGGTCGTAGCCGAAAGCTTCGGTGATCTCGGCGCAGATGGCGACCGCCATCAACGAATCCCCGCCGAGCGCGAAGAAATCCTCGTCCACACCGATGCTGCCCACACCGAAAGCGCGGGCCCAGATGGCCTGGAGCACCGCCTCAGTGCCCTGGCCGCTCTTCGCCGCCACCACCGGCGCGGTGCCCGGGCGGAGCGCCGGATGCGCGGCGATGACCTCCAGACAGGCAGGATTACGCAGCGCCTCCCGGTTGCGTACCGGATAGCCGTTGATGATGTCCGTGGCCGCGCGCTCGGAGAGCTTACCGCTATGGGTAGTCGGCAGTTCCGGCGCGTCGATGATCAAGCCCGGCACATGGTCGGCGGAGGCATGCCGCTTGATCTCCCGCCGCAATCGCAGGATCAGCGCGCTGGTCAGCGCGACCCCCGGGCTGAGAACGACGAACAGAACCATCCGGCTCCCGGCCGGGGTGTCGGGTAATGCCTGCTCGACCGCCATGGCCTCGACCAGTTCCGGCACGTCCTGCAAGGCCGCGTAGATCTCGGCGGTGCCGAGGCGTATGCCGCGCACGTTCAGAACGCCATCGGAACGGCCATACAGCCGTGCCGTGCCCAGCGCGCTGAAGGCGATGCGGTCGCCATGCGTCCACAGCCCCGGATTCTGGCTGAAATAGGCATCATGGAACCGCTCGCCGCCGGTATCGCCGAAAAAGCCGAGCGGTCGCGAGGGAAACGGGTTGCGGCACACCAACTCGCCGATCTCGCCCCGCGCCGCGCCGACCGCATCCACATCCAGCCCCAGGCTGCGGCACTGCGCCTCGCCGCGATATACGGGCAGGTTTGGATTACCCAGCACAAAGCAGCCGATGATATCGGTGCCACCGGAAATCGACTGGATCGGCAGCCGCTTCACATCCCGCAACACCCAGTCGTACTGCGCGTCATACAGGACCGAGCCGGTGGAGAGAATCGCCCGCAAGCGGGTGAGATCATACTGGTTCGCCGGCACGGAGCCGACGCTCTCGCATAGCTTGAGATAGGCCGGGCTGGTGCCGAACACGTCCACCGCGTGTTCCGCCACGATGGACCACAGCGTATCGGCCTCCTCCACCGGGCCGTCGTAGAGGACGAGCGTGACTTTGCTGGCGAGCGCCGAAAGCTGCCAATTCCACATCATCCAGGCGCAGGAGGTCTGAAAGAACAACCGCTCGCCGCGCCGCAGATCGGTATGCAGCCGGTGTTCCTTCAGATGCTCCAGCAGCGTGCCGCCGGCGCCATGCACGATGCATTTGGGCACTCCCGTCGTGCCGGACGAAAACAGGATGAACAGCGGATGATTGAAGGGAAAACGCTGCCAGCCTGAGAGCGGCGACGCGGTTTCGATGAGATCGGCGAGGCGATGCACCGGCAGCCCGCACTCCGCCACCGGCGCGGCCTCGCCCAGCGTGACCAGGGAGCGCAGCGAGGGCAGCCCGGCGATGATTTCGGCGAGACTGTCCCGCAATGGATTCCCTGGCCGGTCCTCCGTATGCGCGACCAGGACAACCGGGGAGAGCTGACCGAACCGGCTCAGGATCGCCGGCGCGCCCATGCCCGGCGCCGCGGTGGAGAAACTGGCGCCGAGGGCCGCCGTGGCGAGACAAGCCACGATCGCGTCGGCATCGTTATAGGTGATCGCGACCACGCGGTCCGCCGGCCCGACCCCAAGAGCGGCAAGGCCGGACGCAGCACGCCGCACGCGCTCGCGCAAGGACCCGCGGCTCAGATGCTCCGCCGGCCGGCCGGCATGGCAGGCGATCACCGCCGGCAATTCGTCGTCACCCTCCAACAGGTTTTCGGCATAGTTCAGCCGCAGGTTGGGAAAGAACTCTGCCTCCTCGATCCCGTCGCCACGGCATACGGGATCGGGCACGCCTTCGGTCAGGGGCGCCGACCAATCGAGGAACGCGCGCCAGAATAAACGAAATTCACGGATCGCGCGCTGCGAGAAATCAGAATAATCCTGAAATTCAACTTTATTTATATTTTCATAATAGTTTATGAATTCTGTGGTCTGTGAGGATTTTACGCGCATCCGATCCGGGATGAAGCACACCGAGGGTAGAGCTACCCCATTCGCCATGATCGTATCCCTTAATTAACCATTATGTCCGAGAGCGCACCAAATGAGACGAATGATGGAGAAATCTTATAACGACGAGATAATCATTTCTTTTTGTAACGATAGCACCGTTTTTTGATTATGACGACCGGACAGGGGGCCGCGTTCCGGCAAGGCGCGATGCCCCGGAACAACCCACGCCCATGGGGCGGAGCGCCCCATGGCTCCATTGGCCGGAATGGCCGACAATGAAATGGCCTCGAAGGGAGCGCCCCTGGTCTTTCCTGCCGCCTCAGGCACGCTTACGCATGCGCCAGGCTTGCACGGCGATCAGCGTGAGCAGGCGCAGCATCAGCATCCCGGAAATCTCGGCGCGAAGTGCCCGGATCGACTGATCCCGCACATCCCGCGCCTCCCGCTCGACCGGATCGCGCCGCTTTCCCGCCGCGAGCAGGCCAAACAGCATTGCGCACGCCACATCCGCGCCAAACACGATGGCGGCGGCGACGAACGGCGACAGGCGGGCGTATTGCACCAGGGCAGTCCACGCCAGGGCATGCAGCAGCGCCAGCGCCGATGTCGCGAATATCGCGGCGATGACGGCGAACAGGACGCGGATGACGGCCTGCCGGACGAGTCGGCGGAGGCGCACGCCCTCCGCCTGGGCGGCGACGCGCGCGAGGCGGAGGGTTCGCATCGGTCAGCGGGTGACGCGGCCGAGCAGGTAGCCGACACCGGCCGCGATCAGGATCGCGGTCAGCGGCCGCTCGCGCACATGGCCGGAAACCACCGCCGCCTGCTCGCCGGTGAAATCGCGCGCCCGGTGTGCGGCCTCCCCGGCCCGCTCGGCGGCGTCGGCCAGCGCCGGGCGGACGCGCTCGGCCATCAATTGTTCGACCTGGTCGCGCAACTGGCGGAGCTGCTCCCGGGCATCCTGGGCGGTTTCCTCGATTTTGTCGGTCGCGGCCATGCTCGGCTTTCTCCCACGGCTGGTGCGCCCCCGATCCGGACGGGACCATCCGATCCGGCGGCAGCGCAGGCGAAGATGAAAACAATCCCCTCTGGACACTTACGCCCGGATGGAGGAACAGGCCCGCACGAATACCCGGACCGAGCCGGGCTCCGGGCGATCTTGCCCCGAATCAGTCTCCGGTCAACGTGATCTTGCGGGACAGGTTGCTTCCGGGGAATGAGTACCCCATGCCCGACCCGTTCCTCAGCCTCCGCGCCGTTGATGCCTGGCAAGGTGGCGTCCAGACTCTGCGCGCCGTCTCGCTCGACGTCGCGCACGGCGAGTTCCTCACCCTGCTCGGTCCCGCCGGCGCCGGCAAGACGAGCCTGCTGCGGCTGCTTGCCGGGGAACGGCGCAAGGCGGCGGGCGGAATCCTGTGCGAGGGCGAGGATCTGGACCGGCGGCCGGCGGACCGGCGCGGCTTCGCCCTCGTCGCCGCGGAGGACGCGCTGCTCCGGCGCCTCGACGTGCGGGACAATCTCGCCCTCGCCCCCGCCTTGCGCCGCATGCCCGTGGCGGCACGCCGCCACGCGGTGGACCGGGCGCTGGACCTG
>Ga0335083_10011087_pt1 | contig 10846 bp, 10 predicted proteins | sample Lox_Sample_42_FD_206716 | JGI IMG/M metagenome (GOLD analysis project Ga0335083, IMG submission 206716) | Soil microbial communities from Loxahatchee National Wildlife Refuge, Florida, United States - Lox_Sample_4.2 | ecosystem: Environmental > Terrestrial > Soil > Wetlands | place: USA... | reverse complement strand
AAGGCAAGCGCCTGATCGCCATTCTGGTGGTCAAGGGTGTCATTCTCTTCCTGGCGCTGGCTTCGGCCGTCTCCGTCCTTAAACTCGCTTTCTCCTGAACGAGGGGCCCAATGAACGCGATCTCCAAACCCTCTAACGGGGCATATAACATCATCGACCATACTTACGACGTGGTCGTGGTTGGTGCCGGTGGTTCTGGCCTGCGCGCCACGCTCGGCATGGGCGCGGCCGGTCTGAAGACGGCCTGTGTCACCAAGGTTTTTCCCACCCGTTCGCATACCGTGGCGGCGCAGGGTGGTATTGGCGCCTCTCTCGGCAATATGAGCGAGGATAACTGGCGCTGGCACATGTACGACACCGTGAAGGGGTCTGACTGGCTGGGCGACCAGGACGCCATTGAATATATGTGCCGCGAAGCGGTTCCGGCGATTTATGAGCTGGAGCATTTCGGCGTGCCGTTCTCCCGCACGGAAGACGGCAAGATTTACCAGCGCCCCTTCGGCGGCCATATGAAGGAGTACGGCAAGGAGCCGGCCCAGCGCGCTTGCGCCGCCGCCGACCGTACGGGCCATGCCATTCTTCACACACTGTATCAGCAGTGCCTGAAGCATGACGTGGAGTTCTTCGTCGAATATTTCGCGCTCGACCTGATCATGGACGCGGAAGGCGCCTGCCGTGGCGTCATGGCCTGGTGCCTTGAAGATGGCACCATTCATCGCTTCCGGGCCCAGATGGTTGTGCTGGCGACCGGCGGTTATGGCCGTGCCTATCTCTCCTGCACCTCCGCCCATACTTGCACGGGCGATGGCGGCGGCATGGCGATTCGCGCCGGTCTGCCGGTTCAGGACATGGAATTTGTGCAGTTCCACCCGACTGGCATTTTCCCCGCCGGCTGCCTCATTACCGAGGGTGCGCGCGGCGAAGGTGGCTATCTGACCAACTCCGAGGGCGAGCGCTTCATGGAGCGCTATGCGCCGACAGCGAAGGATCTGGCCTCCCGCGACGTCGTCTCCCGCTCGATGACTGTCGAGATCAATGAGGGGCGCGGCGTTGGGCCGAACAAGGATCATATCCTCCTGCATCTTGAGCATCTGGGGGCTGACATCCTGCATGAGCGCCTGCCGGGCATTTCTGAGACGGCCCGTGTGTTCGCCGGCGTGGATGTGACCAAGGCGCCGATCCCGGTTCTGCCGACCGTGCATTATAACATGGGCGGCATCCCGACGAACTATCATGCCGAGGTGCTGCGCCCGACAGCGGAGAACCCCGATGCCGTGGTGCCGGGCCTGATGGCGGTGGGTGAGGCGGCTTGCGTCTCCGTGCATGGCGCCAACCGTTTGGGAACCAACTCGCTGCTCGATCTCGTGGTGTTCGGCCGCGCTGCCGGGCATCGTGCCGCTGCGGTCGTGAAGCCTGGCGCCACGCAGGCCCCGCTGCCGGCCGGTGCCGGTGAGGCTTCGCTCGACCGCTTCGACAAGACACGCCATGCCAAGGGCTCGACCCGCGTGGCCGCTTTGCGCGACCAGTTGCAGCGCACCATGCAGAGCCATGCGGCCGTGTTCCGCAGCTCCAAATCCCTGATCGAGGGTGTCGGGAAGATGGAGAAGCTCTGGGGCGGTCTGGGTGACATCAAGGTGGCTGACCAGTCCCTGATCTGGAACTCCGACCTCATGGAGGCGCTGGAGCTGCAGAACCTCATGGGCAATGCCGCTGCCACCATGGTTGGCGCGGAAGCGCGCAAGGAGAGCCGCGGCGCCCAGGCGCATGACGATTACCCCGAGCGCGATGATGTGAACTGGATGAAGCACACCGTCGCCCAGGTTTCGGAGAAGGGTGAGGTTGCTTTGAGCTATCGTCCGGTGAAGATGCAGACCCTCACCAATGAGGTCTCCGTTTTCCCGCCCGCGAAGCGCGTGTACTAAGGAAGGGGCTGAACAATGGCTGAATTTGCACTTCCGGCTAACTCGAAGATTGGCGAGGGCAAGACCTACAAGGCCGATGCCGGTGCCAAGCGCGTAAAGTCTTTCAAAGTGTATCGCTGGAACCCGGATGACGGGAAGAATCCGGTGATGGATACCTATGAGATCGACCTCGATAAATGCGGGCCGATGGTTCTCGACGCGATCATCAAGATCAAGAACGAGATCGACAGCTCCCTGACCTTCCGCCGCTCCTGCCGTGAGGGCATCTGCGGCTCCTGCGCGATGAACATTGACGGGACCAACACGCTCGCCTGCCTGAAGCCCATCGCGGAGGTGAAGGGCGACGTGAAGATCAACCCGCTGCCGCATATGCCGGTGGTGAAGGATCTGGTCCCGGATCTGTCCCAGCCTTACGCGCAGCTGCGTTCCATTGAGCCCTGGCTGCAGTCCGAAACCCCGGCGCCGCCGGATGGTGAACGCCTGCAGAGCAAGGAAGAGCGTGCCGAGCTCGACGGGCTTTGGGAATGCATTCTGTGCTTCTGCTGCTCGACCTCTTGCCCCAGCTATTGGTGGAACGGTGACAGGTATCTTGGCCCGGCCGTGCTGCTGCAGGCCTATCGCTGGATTGCCGATTCCCGTGACGAGGCAACCGGCAAGCGGCTGGATGCGCTGGAGGATCCCTTCAAGCTCTATCGCTGCCATACGATCATGAACTGCACCCAGACCTGCCCCAAGGGCCTTAACCCGGCCAAGGCGATCGGCAAGGTCAAGCAGTTGATGCTTGAACGCCAGGGCTGAATTTTCAGCTTTGGAAATAAAAAGGCCCGGTTTCCGGGCCTTTTTTGTTTTTATGGCCTTGTGGTTGATCGATTTTTTCGATTGTTGCATCGCATAAAATCAATTTCCTTGAATGCGAAAAGCTGGTTATTAGATTTGCGTTGCGGCGCAACATCCCAAAGAGGAGTAAGTTTATGTCTTTGATCAACAGTGAAGTTAAGCCTTTCAAGGCCCAGGCTTTTAAGAGCGGCAAGTTTGTCGAGGTCACTGAGGCCGACCTGCAGGGCAAGTGGTCTGTCGTTTTCTTCTATCCGGCTGACTTCACCTTTGTCTGCCCGACCGAGTTGGAAGATCTCGCCGACAATTATGTTGAATTCAAGAATCTGGGCGTGGAAATCTACGCCGTGTCCACCGACACGCATTTCGCCCACAAGGCGTGGTACGACACCTCCGAGGCGGTGAACAAAATCGATTATTTCATGGTCGGTGACCCGACGCATGCAATCTCCCGGAATTTTGAGGTTCTGATCGAGGAGGCTGGCCTCGCCGATCGCGGTACTTTCGTGATCGATCCGCAGGGCAAGATCCAGATCGTCGAGATCACCGCTGGCGGTATTGGCCGTGATGCCAAGGAGCTGCTCCGCAAGGTGAAGGCTGCCCAGTATGTCGCCTCTCATCCTGGCGAGGTTTGCCCCGCCAAGTGGACCGAGGGCGAGAAGACGCTTGCGCCGTCCCTCGACCTGGTTGGCAAGATCTAACATTTGAACCCGCTTGCGCCGGTCCGCCGGCGGAAGTTGTGATGGAATTGGCGTGCGCTCCCTGCGCCTCGTGTTGCAGGGAGCGGCGCCAGAGACAACGGAGCCGTCATGTTGGACGAAAGCCTGAAGGGCCAGTTGAAGGCCTATCTAGCCCGGATCGCCGAACCGATTGAGTTGGTGGCAAGCCTTGATGACGGCCCGCTTTCTCGGGAAATGCGCGGCCTTCTGGATGATGTGGCGGCGCAGAGCGACAAGATTTCCTTGCGGCTGGACGGCGCGGATGAGCGTGTGCCCTCCTTTGACATTCGTCGTCTGGGGGGAGCGGATGGCGTGCGCTTCGCCGGGATGCCGATGGGGCATGAATTCACATCTCTGGTTCTCGCTCTGCTGCAGACAGGCGGATATCCCCCCAAGGTTGCCCCTGAAATTATTGAGCAGATCAAGGGGCTCAAGGGCGAGTTCAAGTTTGTGACTTATTTTTCCCAGTCCTGCCAGAACTGCCCGGATGTGGTGCAGGCGCTGAACCTGCTGGCGATTCTCAATCCAGGGATCACCCATGTTGCGGTGGATGGTGCGGCCTTCCAGGCGGAAGTGGAAGCGCAGAAGGTGATGGCGGTTCCGACGGTTCTGTTGAATGGGCAGGAATTTGGCCAGGGCAGGATGGATATTGAACAGATCCTTGCCAAAATCGATACTGGTGCTGCTGCGCGCGATGCGGAAAAACTCTCCGCCAAGGATGCGTTTGATGTTCTGGTGGTTGGCGCTGGGCCGGCTGGCGCGGCGGCGGCGATCTATGCCGCGCGCAAGGGCATTCGGACCGGCGTGGTGTCGGAGCGGTTCGGCGGTCAGGTTCTGGATACTTTGGGCATCGAGAATTTCATCTCTGTCTCGCATACCGAGGGACCGAAATTCGCTGCGGCGCTGGAACAGCATACGAGCGACTATGACGTCGATATCATGAAGGCGCAGACCGCCACGGCGATTATTCCGCCCGCCCACAAGGGTGGAGCGTATGAGGTGAAGCTGTCAGGCGGCGGTTCTCTGAAGTCCAAAACATTGGTGCTGTCTCCGGGGGCGCGCTGGCGGACAATGAATGTTCCTGGTGAAGCGGAATATCGCAACAAGGGCGTGGCCTATTGCCCTCATTGCGACGGCCCGCTCTTCAAGGGCAAGCGGGTGGCGGTGATCGGCGGCGGTAATTCGGGTGTCGAGGCGGCGATCGATCTGGCTGGTATCGTTTCGCATGTCACGCTGGTCGAGTTCGACAGCCAATTGCGCGCTGATGCGGTGCTGCAGGCCAAGCTGAGGAGCCTGCCGAATGCCAGTATCATTGTCTCCGCCAAAACGACGGAAGTGCATGGCGATGGGGAGAAGGTGGTCGGTCTCTCTTATGAAGATCGCGTTTCCGGTGAGTTGCATCGGCTGGGGCTGGAGGGGATCTTCGTTCAGATCGGGCTGGTTCCCAACACTGAGTGGCTGAAGGGCGCCGTAGCTCTGACCCAGCGTGGCGAGATCGATGTCGATGCGCGCGGTGAGACGTCCTTGTCCGGCGTGTTTGCCGCGGGCGACGCGACGACAGTGCCCTATAAGCAGATCATCATCGCGGCCGGTGAGGGGGCGAAGGCGGCTCTGTCGGCGTTTGATTATCTCATCCGGCTTGTTCCGGCGGACGCAAAAGCCGCCTGAACGGAGGCTTGCCGCGCCATGGCTTATCTGCCCACGCCTCAGCAGCTTCGCTATCTGGTCATGCTGGCTGAGACGGGGCATTTCGGCCGGGCGGCTTCAGCCTGCGCTGTTTCGCAATCCACGCTTTCCGCCGGTATCCTGGCGCTTGAAAGGGCGTTGGATACACAGATACTCGACCGGGCGGCGGCGAAGCATCCTGTCTTCACACCACTTGGGCTGGAACTGGTAGCCAAGGCGCGCACAGCCTTGTCGGCTTTGTCAGATGTGGCGGAGACGGCGGATTCGGCGCGTGCGCCCATGTCCGGGCCGCTCAGACTCGGGATTATTCCTACAATCGGGCCATTCCTTCTCCCACGGCTGATGCCAGAGCTCAGGGAGAGATACAGGGCACTCAAGTTGTTTTTGCGGGAGGACCAAACGGATCGGCTGCTCGACCAGCTGGATTCGGGCTTGCTCGATATTCTGATCCTGGCTCAGCCCTGTGCGTGCGGCGATGCGGAGATGCTGACTTTGGGGCGGGATGATTTTCTTGTGGCTTTGCCGCCTGGCCACGTGCTTGCGGCACGCCAAAACATAGCCGTGGCGGAGCTTGCGGCAGAGCAGTTTCTGCTGCTGGAGGACGGGCACTGCCTGCGCGATCAGGTGTTGACCGTCTGTGGTACGGCATTGGCGCGTGAGCGCGAGCAGCGTTTTGCGGCCACGTCATTGCATACACTGATTCAGATGGTCGCCGGTGGGTTAGGCGTTACGCTTGTGCCCAGGCTGGCCGTTGAAGCCGGCCTGGCAGCGGGCACTGGGGTAGAGATTCGTAGGCTGGAGGGGGCAGGCGGCTGGCGCAGCCTGGCATTGGCCTGGCGGGCCGGGAGTCCTAGGGGAGGAGAATATCGCACCCTCGCACCCCTTGTGACATCAGCGCTCGGTTGGAGCGCTTTGTGAATAGGTTGAACCTGTTTGTTCAACCTTCTAACTTTTGTCTGAGCAATCAATAGGCTTGGATTGACTGAACGCATTGTCGCCTAGAGCGCGTTGAGGCTGCCGCATGCGCGCCAACCTCAAGCGATCAGGCTTTTTGTTAAGAGGCTGATTCACGCCCTCGGTTGCCGCGCAAGGGCGCGTCAGCCTCAAGCGATCAGGCTCTATTGACCGACGCTATCGCGGAAATAAGCCTCGACAGTGCCTTTGAGCTTGACCATGAGCGGCTTGCCTTTGCGGTCCACAGCCTTGCCGGCAGCGACGCGGATCCAGCCTTCGGAGACGCAATATTCCTCGACATTCGTCTTTTCTGCGCCGTTGAAACGGATACCAACGCCGCGTTCAAGAAGTGTCTGGTCGAAAAACTTGCTCTCGGGGTCAGAGGAGAGATGGTTGGGCGGCACGTCGGTCATAGCATTTTCCGTATTTTGCGGGAGAGTTTGGTGATGAAGCTGGATGCCGGGGAATCCGCCAGGGCAATGACAGGCGCGCTGGCCAGGGTTTTGCCGTTGGCGCTATAGGTGACATTGCCCAGTATCTCCCCCTTGGTGACACCTGGGATCAGGTTCGCCGTAATGTTGATGCTGTGGGAAACGGATTTTTCAGCATCTGTCGGCAAGGTGAGCACAATATCCTGCGCGGTGCCAACGGGAACCTCGCCGCTATCCAGCGCATCGCTTTTCACGATGTCGATCTGCTGGTTGGCGTTGGCGATCTGCAAATCAGTGAAGAAATGCTGGCCATAATCCAGGAGCGATTCAATAGCGGCCGTGCTCTCTGCCCAGGTTGGGCCGCCGGTCACGACGGCGATCAGCCGCATATTGCCGCGCGGGGCCGTGGCATCGATGCTATGTCCGCTCTCGCGTGTCAGGCCGGTCTTCAGGCCATCAACGGTGGAATCCTTGAACAGGACCGGGTTCCAGCTCCGCTGGGTGATATTGTCGTATGTATAGCTCTGCTGATTGGAGATCTGCAGGATTTCCGGTTCGCCCTCCAGGATGGCACGAGATAGCAGGGCAATATCCATAGCCGATGTGTGCAGATTCGGGTCCGGCAGGCCGGTGGGGTTGGTATAATTGGTGTCGGTCAGGCCGATCTTGGTAGCCGTCGTGTTCATCATCTGAACAAACGCATCTGTGCTGCCGGCCACCTGTTCCGCCAGGGCGACCGCGGCGTCATTGCCAGAATCGATGATCATTCCGTGCAATAGCTGGTCGACCGTGACCACGGAATTAGGGTCGATAAACATGGTCGAGCCCTGTTGGTGCCAGGCATTAACCGAGACAGGTACTGTCTGATCCATCTTCAGGCTGCCATGGTGGATGGCCTGGTACACGAGGTGCGCGGTCATCAATTTGGTCAGGCTGGCAGGTGGAAGCTGCAGATGGGGGGCGGCCTCAGCCAAGATGGCGCCGGTCTTGGCGTCCATCAGCACATAGGCCGTTATGTCCGGCAATGTCGGCGGAATCGGGGTCGATTTATCGCCAGCGGGGCTGTCTGGGACCGGAGCGGGGCCAGTCGGCATTGCCGTGGCGCCGATTTTGCCCGTGTCACCCGTATTGGCGCTGACAGGTGTGGTGGCGGAATGAATTTTGGCCAGGGCGGGAGAAGCAAATGCCAAGGAGGCGACAAGGGCGATTCGCGACAGGCCAGATGGTTTCAACATGGGCGACTCATACTCCAGGCTGGATAAACGTGAGTTCTCTGCACCTGTTTATCGCCTTCTCGCAAGCAGGTGCGTGTTAACGGCGTGTAACTTTGGTGAAAAAACGGCGGCGATAACCAGATTTTTGCCTTGCGCCCTGACGTTTCTTGACATCTGGCCCGGCGCGGGTTTGATGCGCCAATCTACGGTGGACAGGGGCTAAATGGCACGGCGCGAACAAAATACAGGTGGGCTGGCTGAGTTCGTCAAGACCATCGTCTATGCCGGGCTTATCGCTGTGGGCATCCACACATTCCTGTTCGAGCCGTTTTATATCCCTTCAGGCTCCATGGTGCCCACCCTGTTGGTGGGAGATTACCTGGTCGTTAACAAATTTGCCTATGGCTATTCCCACTTTTCCCTGCCCTTCGCGCCGGACTGGTTCTCGGGCCGGATCTTTGGGCATATGCCAGAGCGGGGGAGTGTCGTCGTGTTCCGCCCTCCCGGCGCCCCGGATGAGGATTATATCAAGCGCGTGATCGGCTTGCCTGGGGATACGCTGCAGGTCACCAATGGGCAGCTTTATATCAATGGCAAGCTCGTGACTCGTGTTGATGCGGGGGACTACACGGACACCAGCTCCGGGGCTCCGGTTGTTGCGCGTGACTATACGGAGACCTTGCCGGGTGGGGTTGTGCACTCCATTCTGAAACTGACCGATGCGCCGGAGAATGAGGGGGGGGTCGACCCCAACAACACGCCGCTTTATACTGTTCCTCCCGGCGACTTGTTCATGATGGGCGATAACCGGGATAATTCTGAGGATTCCCGGTTCATGGACGGGCCGGTCGGCTATGTTCCGTTGGAGAATGTGGTCGGGCCGGCTGAACTGATTTTCTTCTCCATCGATTTGCAGCATCCATTCTGGGAGATTTGGGAGTGGCCGTTCGAGATCCGCTGGGGGCGGATGTTCCACACCATCCGTTGACCAAGCTCGACGAAGCAGCCGCTCTGTTGGGGCACAGCTTCCTGCGCCCCTGTTTGCTGGCCGAGGCCCTGACACATCGTTCAGCCGCTGGTGCCAAGGGCGTTGGTTCGAATGAAAGGTTGGAATTCATCGGCGACAGGGTTCTTGGGTTGGTTGTTGCTGAATGGTTGATTGAGCGTTTTCCCGACGAGCAGGAAGGCAAGCTCGGGCCGAGGCTGGCGGCGCTGGTTTCCAAACCTGCCCTGGCAGCGGTTGCTGAAGCCAATAATGTTGGGGCAATGCTCAGTGTGGCGCCTGGCGAAGCCAAGCGCGGCGTAAGCTCTCAGCCCAATGTGCTGGCGGATGCGGTGGAAGCCATGATCGGCGCCTTGTACCTGGATGCAGGGCTGGAGGCCGCCAAGTTATTCATTCATCGCGTGTTGGCCGAAGTGGTGGAAGCACAGGCTGCGCCCCCGAAAGACCCGAAAACGGCCTTGCAGGAATGGGCGCTGAAGCGAGCCCTGCCATTGCCGCATTACCAGATCGTTCAACAGTCCGGCCCCTCCCATGCGCCAAAATTCGTTGTGAGTGTAAGCGTTGGTGATGCAAGCGCCTCGGCCACCGCAGGCGCCAAACGGGCTGCGGAGCAGGAAGCGGCGCGCAATTTATTGGAAATTCTACCTAAATGACAAAATGTGGTTTCGTTGCACTGATTGGTGCGCCCAATGCCGGAAAGTCCACGTTGCTGAACAAGCTGACGGGGGCAAAGATCTCCATTGTCAGCCCCAAGGCGCAGACGACGCGGGCGCGTGTGCTGGGCATTTTGGTCCGCGATGAGGCGCAGATCATCTTTGTTGATACGCCAGGCATTTTCGCGCCGAAGCGGCGCTTGGACCAGGCCATGGTGGAGGCCGCCTGGAATGGGGCAGGGGAGGCGGATCTGCTTCTTCTGCTGTTGGATGCAAAGTCGGGGCTGACTGACGCGATCCGTGAGATTGTGGGCAAGCTTGCCGCCACGGGTATTAAAATGGCGCTTTTGCTGAATAAGATTGATCTCGTTGAGCGGCAGGCCTTGCTTCCCTTGGCACAGGAGGCAGCGCAATTGGCGCCGTTTGAACAGGTCTTCATGATATCCGCTCAAACAGGTGACGGCATTGATGCGTTGCTTGATTTTTGCGTGGAGAGACTCCCGGAAAGCCCATTTCTTTATCCTGAAGATGACATGACGGATTTGCCGGACCGCCAATTGGCGGCGGAAATTGTGCGGGAGCAGATTTTTCTGCAGACGCGCGATGAAGTCCCCTATGGGGCAACCGTGGAGACGGAGAGCTTCAAGGAACAGAAGAATGGTGCCATCCGTATCGACGCCGTGATTTATGTCGCGCGTGAAGGGCATAAGGCGATCCTGATCGGCGCAAAGGGGGCGCGGATCAAGGAAATCGGCAGCCGGGCCAGGCGTGAATTGGAGCGGCTTTTGGAAACGAAAGTGGATTTGTTCCTGCGCGTGGTTGAGCGTCCGGGCTGGGATGAAGAGGCCGCCAGAATTCGGGCGGCGGGGCTTGATTTGCCGAAAGGCTGAGTTGGGGCTGCCTTTTTTGAGAATCTAATGATGGGGGCGGGTTTGGTAAGGAAGCGGAGCCATATTGGAGCATTGGCGATTTATTGCCTATTGTCGGCTGCTTTAGTTTGGCAAGGTGCTTCTTTAACTGGCCAGCTTTCTGGCCAGGGCTCAGATCCTTACGATACGCCGTGGTTTCTCGCTTGGTGGCCATACGCCATCACCCATCATTTGAATCCGTTCGTTACGAAATTGGTTTGGTATCCTGTCGGTGTCTGCCTTCTCTGGATTACGTCGGTGCCGCTTTTGGCATTGCTTGGTTGGCCGCTGACGGCTTCGTTAGGGGCTGCCTTCACCTATAATGTTTATATTCTTCTTGCGCCGGTTCTGGCTTCTTGGTTCGCCTATTTGGTCTGCCGGCATGTTGTGAAAGCTTTTTGGCCAGCCTTAATTGGGGGCTTTTTGTTCGGCTTTTCGACCTATGAGCTGGCGCAGGATAGCTCCGCATTAAACTTATCAATGATATTCTGCGTTCCGGCTCTGCTGTTGGTAATATTAAAG
>Ga0335083_10011086_pt1 | contig 10846 bp, 9 predicted proteins | sample Lox_Sample_42_FD_206716 | JGI IMG/M metagenome (GOLD analysis project Ga0335083, IMG submission 206716) | Soil microbial communities from Loxahatchee National Wildlife Refuge, Florida, United States - Lox_Sample_4.2 | ecosystem: Environmental > Terrestrial > Soil > Wetlands | place: USA: Florida... | reverse complement strand
GCAAGTTCATCAGTGCCATCGTCAATTGGATATTGGTCAACGATAGTTTTATCGTTACATCGTCGATGAATGCCGACCATCCATGGCTGGCCGTCAATAACTCGGTGCGCACTGCTTCGGCGTTTTTGCTAGCCACCGCGGCATCTTCGGGAAAGGCCCTGCTGGCTTCTTGCCAAGTTTGGAAGCCATGCTTGCTATCGACGATCAACCGCTGAGAATCGGGCATCCAAGCCGCGTATTTTGCATCGGGCACCAGCAGCGGCGATAGCTTTCCGGAAACATCGCACACATGCAGCCCGTCGTCGCCTAAAATTGCGGCGAGTTTACCATCCGGCGACCAGACCACTCGTTGGGCCACACAGCCGCCGATGAAAACCGCCGCCAGCAAGCAGCAGGTCCGGAAAAGATATCGCATCATCATCATCCTCCAAGTTGATGGAATAGAACCGGCAGATTTTTGATCGAATATGAAGGCGATCGAATTGTCCGATCCGCGCTCCGCTGAGCCATAGCCTGCCACCACGACGGCGAGCCGAAATTTTCTACGGCAGCGACAGGCAAATGCTCGACGGCCGGCGCCGATGCCACAAGGCTTCCTGCTGACAGGCTGCTGCGAGCTAACGCCTCAGAATGACGCTGGCTTACACTCCCCGCAAAAAAGCCCACAGCCAAACACGCCGCCAAAGCCGCGCCCCACACTGCGGCCCGCCGCCACCACATGGTTCGCCCAGCAGTTTGCAACAATTGCCGGGGAAAAATCGGCACGGTTACGGCCTCTTCCGTTGGAATCACCCGGCGCGCCAATTGGGCCACGCCCCGCCATTGTTCCAGTTGGGTGCGCACATCCGCGTCTTTGTCCTGGTAGGCCTCGATCAACGCCGAAACTTCCGACGTCGTGACGCCCAGGGCATAATCCAACAACAGCGGTTCAAATTTTTGCAGTTCCATGATGTCGTCTCGCAAGGTTAATGCTTTGTCATCACCTGTCCGTTTTCGCACAACTAGGTCATTGCAGCGCGCAGCAGTTGCAGGGCGTTGTGCAGCCGGGAACGGACGGTGCCAACGGGTATTTCCAGCGCGGCGGCGATTTCTTCGTACGACAGTTCATCACGCAGGCGCAGCTCCAACGTCTCGCGAATTTGCTGGGGAAGCGTGGCGATGGCCGTCTGCATGCGTTGCAAATCGGCATCGGTTTCTGTCTGCGGCCGGGCGGCCACTTCGCCAATGGCTTCTGTCGTTTTCCGCCGAGACCGCCGCGCCGCCGTCAGGCCCACATGCCGCGCAATGCCGAACAAAAATGCCCGCGGCGAAGCGGTGGTCTGTTCGGCTTCGCTCCGGCTCAGCCAGCGCAGAAAGGTTTCCTGAAGCAAGTCTTCGGCACAGGCGCAGGAGGCAAAGTTTCGTTGCAAATAACGCAACAATGCGGGAGCGTGGCTGCGATAAACGGCCTCAACTTGCGCCATCCGGCCATCATCCATCTGGAAGTTCCCTCTTCGACCACGGTAGCTTTCTATCTTTACGTCGCGCAGACCACGGATAAGTTCATGGCAAATTTGCTATCCCCAGGCGCAGAACAGGACATGCTATCAGACCGTGGCCCTGTTCATCGTGGAATTGTGAACTGTATCCCAGCCAATTGCTTCCATTTTTACTTGATGGCTGAAGCGCTTACATCCGCAGAATATCTCGCAGTTGTTGGGCCACTTCCGGCGGCGTGGTATGCAACAGCAGCGCTAGAGGCCAACCGAACAGCGCCAGGCTGCAAGCTAAAAACGTAAAACCGCGAGGATTGCTCGTGGTCTGGATAGCAGCCAAATCCGACGCCAATTCGTACTGCAAGCGTTTCCAGCCTGCGTAGCTTTGACGGTTGCCGATGGCCACGATCGAAACATTTCGCATCGTCGCCACGACATCAAGATAAAACTGCATTTGCATTTGCGGCAATTGCAGGGCATCGCCCGCCAGTTTGGTGTCGCTATCCAGTCGCCGCGCCGCCGTTTCCAGCACCGGTCGCAGTTGCTGCGGCGTAATATTGAAAATCACTAAGCGGGGTCGAGCTAACATTGCGTACAGCAGCACGCAAAGAATGTAAAAACCCAACAGCAGGCACCATGCGAACGGACCAAAGCGCACTGCGGCCGAAGCGGGCAAAAACAAATTCATCGGCCCCACGATCACCAGGCCACACACTGCGAACGCCAATCCTGCGACATCGGCGTGCCCTGCAACCACCGTTGGCCGCCGGCGCAAATTGACCATCCCCACGAAAAATAAATAGGCCGATAGCGGCAAGCAGCCAATCGCCAGTGGAACCGCATCCATGATCACCGCCTATGTAGTTTAACGCTGCGAATCAAACGATCAAAATATCATTTTTGCTCGATCGTTTTCGGTTCGTACGGATGATTGCGCTTGCGCAGCACTTCGGCTTTGAGAATTTTGTCAACCGGCACACTGGACGGATGGTCCCTTTCCCAGTCGGGATTGATTCGCTGGAGCCGCGTCAGCACATCCGTTCCTTCGAGCACTCGCCCAAACACGGTATGTAACCCGTCCAGTTGCGGCGTGGGAGCAAACGTGATGAAGAATTGCGAGCCACCGGAGTCAGGCGCCGCCGTGTGCGCCATGCTGAGCGTGCCGGCAAAATGCTCGCGGTGGTTGGGCAATTTGCATTCGTCAGCAATGGTGTAACCCGGGCCGCCGGTCCCGATGCGCCCCATATTTTTTTCGGCGTCCTTGCTGAGCGGATCACCCCCTTGGGCCATAAAGCCCGGCAGCACGCGATGGAATTGCGTCCCGTCGTACAGTCCCTTCTCGACCAGGCTGATGAAGTTGGCCACGGTGTTGGGCGCTTCGCTCTCGAACAATTCCAAGACGATGTCCCCCTTCGTAGTATGCAATTTTACTCGGGGCAAGTCATCGGCTTTGGTTTCCGCTTGGCGCAGTTTTTGTTCTCGCAGCCACATGGGGCGATAATGCTCGATTTCGGCCTCCAGCGCTTTCAAATCGCCCTCGTTCGGAATATTGCCGCCCCCCAGCGCTTCCAGATATTTTTTTGCCTCGTCCAATCGCATCGTGGCAAAGGCCGTGGTCGCCGCCACGCGATAAATGCTTTGGTCCGAATAGTGATGATCGATCAGCAGCTTCGCCAGTTGCCAGGCTTCCTCGTAATTGTCGATTCGCAAATTATTCACCGCCATGTTGTACAACAGCAAACCCAACTCTGGATTTTTGTCGTCCGCGGCATAGGCCTTTTCCGCGGCGGCTTGCAAAGGCGGCACCAAAGCATCGGCTTGAGCCACCACCGTGGCATACTGTATTGCAAGAGCATCTGGTTTCTGCGGCCCGGCCACCCGAAGTTGCGCTTGCACATTGGCCACAACGGCCAGCGCCGCCCGCCACTGGTCCAACAATTGGCGATATTCCGTCCCCGCGTCCGCGTTCGTCGGCTTTCCGCTGGCATCGGCCGCACTGGATTGCTTGCCATCGCTTTTAGCAGCGACTGTGTCTGCCGCCATTAGCGGCAACTGGGTTCCGCACCACACTAAACCGGCAAGGACCAGCGTTCCCCAGCGTTTCATAGTGACGGTTCTCAGCGGTGCTCGAACTTCGGAAATATGATTGGGCATGAACTTATTCTAACCCGCAGCCCTTATCTAGTACGCAACAAGCACGTCTCTAGTTGTAACGCAACGATGGGCAATCCCTGCGGTATAGCGTACCATAACATAATTGCCGCCGAACGCCGGGAGAAGAATTGCGTGCCCACCCAACCGCCAAAATCTCAAACGCCGCAGTCGAAATCCGATTCGCCCCCCCGGATTATTGGCGGTTCGCTGCGCGGACGGAAACTCATTTACACCGGCGATCCTCGCACCCGACCCATGAAAGATCGGGCCCGCGAGGGCCTGTTCAACCTGCTAGCCGATGCCGTGAAGGGCAAACACGCGGTCGATCTGTTTGCCGGAACCGGCGCGTTGGGGTTGGAGGCCATCAGCCGCGGCGCCGCTGGCGCTACGCTGGTCGAGCGGCATTTTCCCACGGCCGATATTCTCCGGCAAAATGCAGCGGCATTGGGCGTGGAAGCGCAATGTACGATTCTGCCGGCCAACACGCTGCTGTGGCCCCAGCGCTGGCCCCAGTTGCCCGCCACACCCTGGCTTGTGTTTTGTTCGCCGCCGTACGATTTCTACATTCAGCACACCGACGAAATGCTCGCGTTGGTGAATGGCCTGATCGAACGCGCTTTGCCCCTAAGCATCTTCTGTTTGGAAGCCGATACACGGTTCGATTTCGCCACGCTCCCCCAAGCCCACCAGTGGAATGTGCATACATATCCGCCCGCCGTTATCGGCATCTGGGAAAAAATCACGTCATCCACGCCGCCCCAGCAGCCGTAGTTTTCGCAAACGATGGCGCTACCACGAATGCACCCACGCAGCCAGTGGCCCTTCCACCAGGCACCAGACCAGCGCGCCGAAATACACCACGGCCGTGGGCTGAATTCGCGCAAGCACATTTTTTGTGGGCGCTGATGGTTTAGCCAACGACCAGGTATTCGCCAACCCGCCAATCACCAACACCGCCTGCCAGCCCAAAAACGCGCCCACGGCATACAGCGCCAAGGTGCTGTTTAACAAACCCATTTCGCGCGGCCGCTTCAAACCCATGTGATCCAGAACCGCCAACCGCATGATTACCGCCATTAGCATGCCGACGAACGATGTTGCTAAAGCCCGAAAGCTAATCCACTCCGGAGCCGCCGGCAGGGAATGCCACAGTGGAAACGCTTGCACCGTCGGCCAAAACATCGCCAATAAAATTCCGACGCCGGCGGGCCACGTGATCAACCGTCGCGGCAGCAGCTGACCGTCGATGTCGATCAACGCCGCGCAGAACAGCACGCACAACAGCAGCAGATGATACGTAAATCTCGCAGCATACGGAAGTGCTGCCAGCTTGCCGTGCGAAAGGTCTGTTGGAGCGATATGCGGCGCGGCTTGGACAGCGGCTTGAACCGCCGCGACCTCATCCGCTTCAAGCGCCCGTTGCTGCGGCCCGGCCCAATCGATCCAGCCCAGCGCCAAAAACATCAGGCCGACCGTCAATTCCACCAGTGGATAGCGCGCCGAAATGGTCGCCCCGCAATCGCGGCAATGGCCCCGCAACCACAGCCAGCCAAAAACCGGCACGTTGTCGTACCAGCGGATCGCGTGGCCGCATTTTGGGCAGTGCGAACCGGGGCGCTGCAAACTCAAGCCCCGCGGCAGCCGATAAATCACCACGTTCAAAAAACTGCCGATAATCGCCCCCAGGACGAACAGCCACCCGAGCAAGATGTAGGTTTGTGTTGCCATGCTCGTAATTTTAGCACGTCCGCCGCACTCAGCCGATTCCATGCAGCAGACCGCCGGCAGCAAACAATTTGTCGACCCGTCGGACCACTTCCGGATCGGGTTCCAGTGGCGGGGCATGATGCGGCTTGAGCCGGGCGTCGATCACCAGCGCCCCCGTGCAACCCCAATGTTTGTTTTCGGTGAACGAACCGATCCCGTCGATATCGACCGCCGGATTGCTGCGCGTAAATGTGACCCACAGGAAGTTGGCCAGCGAAGCCGCGGTGAACGCACTGTCGTCGACAGCCACAATCAGCGGGAACTGATTGATCGATTCACTCAGCCCGATTCCTGCACAAAACGCCGTGATGGTTTTATCAACTTCGCCGCCGGGCGCGTATTTCGGTCCCTCAATCGCCAACACGCCGGGCGAGCAAACTCGCGGATTTCTGAATCCATGGGGCAAGCGCAAATCGGCTGGCAGTTCCGTCGGCAACTCCCGCCGCACCGGCCCCGCGGCCGCAATCACGACTTTGGAACCCTCGTTCAACCGGCCGCCCGAGTAATCCAACGTGTCGATGGTCGTACAAGTTTGAAAATGCAAATCGCGCCGCCAATCGATTCGCCGCAGCACGTGTGCAAAAAACGCGGTCACGTTGCGAACATCCAATTGCGGATCATCGCTGCTGTTTGCAATAAACAAATACTTGGCAAGCGACAATTGTCCCTGACCCAAAATGGCATTTGCCTGCGTGAGCAATTCTTGCGGTCGGCCCGGCTCGGAGTAAGGCGTGTAGCGCTCGCTGCCGATGGCCAATAGCAGCGGATGCACGCCGGCTGCATCGACTGCATGCACGGCCCGCACGCCGGCAATCACTGTCGGAATAATCGGCCCGCTGATTTCGTGAATCAACTGACCGAAGACGGTATCTTCCTGTGGCGGTCGGCCGACTACGGTGAACGGCCAAATCGCGCCGGTACGATGATACACCCGCTGCACACGCAGCACCGGAAATTCATGCGCCAGACTGTAATAACCCAAGTGATCGCCAAACGGCCCCTCGGGCAAAGTGCGGTGGGGATCGACCGAGCCGCAAATGCAGAAATCGGCTTCGGCGTAAATCGGTAAGCGTGCCAGCGTAGAATCCGGATCGATCAGTGGAATCCGCCGCCGCCCCAGCGCGCCGGCAAACGAAATTTCCGGCAACCCTTCCGGCAGCGGCATCACTGCGGCCAACATCATGGCCGGCGCTCCGCCGACAAAAATGGTCACTTTCAATGGTTCTCCCCGCCGCACAGAAACTGCATGATGCACGCCAATGCCGCGATGAATTTGGTAGTGCAAGCCAACTTCTTCGTTTAGCCGATATTGGCCGCCGGAAAGCTGCACCCGATACATGCCCAAGTTCGAATGCCGCCAGCCGGGGCGGTTGGCATCTTCGGTATAAACCAGCGGCAGCGTGATGAACGCGCCGCCATCGCCCGGCCAACATTTAAGCTGCGGCAGTCGGTCGATCGTGGTTTCATGCTCCAATACCGGGCCACTCTTCACACGTTTGGGCAACAGCGTGAGCGCCGTTCGGGCCGCCCCCAACCATTGCGAGGGTTCTTGCAACACAGCGCGGGGATCAATTTTCATTTCGACAAGCCGCCGCACGCTATCCAGCGAATCGCGAAATATGTATCGGGCCCGCTCGATAGTGCCGAATAAATTCGACACCATTGGGAATGTGCACCCCTTCACCTGTGTGTATAGCACGGCCGGGCCGCCCGCCTGATTCACCCGGCGGTGAATTTCCGCAGCTTCCAGATTGGCGTCGACTTCCTCGTCCACCCGCACCAATTGGCGCGAGGCGGCCAAATCATGAATGCATTCACGTAAATTGCGGTAACCCATGAGCTGTTATTCCATCGCCGGCTGATCGCTTCTTTTCCAAGTTTATCCACCGGGGCCTGCAGAAACAGCGGTCCATCCGCTAAAATCACCGGCATGAACATCATACTTTGCTCAACGCCGCTGGCCCAAACGGCCGCCGACGCCGTCGTGCTGGGTATTTTCGCCAACGAGAAACCATCTGACGGCAAAGCACCGCCCGCCGTGGCCGCAGCCGACAAGGCCACCGACGGCCTGCTTTCCAAGCTCATTGAACGCGAGGAAATTGCCGGCAAAAAATTTGAACTGACGCCCCTGTTGGCTCCGCCGGGAATCGCAGCGGGCCAGTTATTGGTCGTCGGTTTGGGCGAGCGTGAAAAATTCAACCCCGGCGTTTCTTTTCGTGCTGCGGCCGCAGCCGCCAAACAATTGGCCGGCAAGAAACGCAAAACCGTGGCCTTCTTTCTGGGCGACACCAAGGCGGATCAGACTGAAGCGGCCGTCGCCGGCGCCATTGTCGGCTGCCAAGGACAAGATTTATATCGAGCCGAAAAAAAGCGGCAGCCGTTCGGCGAAATTTTATGGGCCGGCAGTGATGAAAAAACACTTGCCGCCGGTACTGCCATTGGCGAAAGCATGAATCTCACCCGCCGCCTCGTCAACGAGCCTCCCGACAACATTTACCCGGAAACCTTCGCCACGCAGGCACGTGAGGTAGCCAAAGCCCATAATTTGGCTTGCGAAATTTGGGATCAAGCCCGTCTGGAAAAAGAACGTTGCGGATCGTTGCTGGCTGTCGCCCGCGGTTCGGCGCGTGAGGCCCGACTAGTGATTTTGCGTTACCATGGTGGAAGCCCCGATGCGCCGAAATTGGCGCTGGTGGGCAAAGGCGTTACGTTTGATTCCGGCGGATTGTCACTCAAGCCGACCGATGGCATGCTAACCATGAAGTGCGACATGGCCGGCGCTGCCACGGTGTTGGGCGCGATGCAAGCCATCGCGCGGCTAAAGTTGCCGATCAACGTCGTTGGCCTGATGGGCTTGGTCGAAAACATGACCGGCCCGGCGGCGTTCAAATTGGGCGACGTGCTCACGGCTCGCAGCGGCAAAACCATCGAAGTTCACAACACCGACGCAGAAGGCCGGCTGGTGCTAGCCGATGTGCTGAACGTGGCTTTGGACGAAAAGCCGGCGAAAATCATCGATCTGGCCACACTCACCGGCGCCTGCATGGTTGCGCTGGGGACCGAAACTGTCGGCGCGATGACGAACAATCAACCGTGGTGCGATACAGTTCTCGATGCCGCCCGTCGTGTCGGCGAACCTGCTTGGCAGTTGCCCATGACGCCGGAAATTTACGACGAGCAAATCAAAAGCGACGTGGCCGACATCAAAAACGTGGGCGAGGGCCGCTGGGGCGGGGCGATCACCGCCGCGAAATTCTTAGAACAATTCGTGCACGATGTGCCGTGGACGCACCTGGACATCGCCGGACCGGCATTTCTGGAAAAACCCAAGCCCTGGTCTGATGGCGGCGCCAGCGCCTGCATGCTACGCACGCTGGTTGCAGTGGCGCGGCGCTGGAAATGATGATATAATGCCGCGACCGTTGGTCGCGCTGAAGTGTAAGTTAACGTCGACTGGCAGGGCTGCGCGACCAACGGTCGCGGCTTTATGTGGCAGCAGCTTTAAAACGCCCGTTACGAATTCGCCGCAGTGCAAAGGGAAGTGCCATTCCCAATAGCACCAGAGTATTGGGTTCCGGCACAACAACGGCTGTCAGCGTAACGCCAGTTGAGGTGTAATTCAGATTGAAATGGCCGCCGGAAAATGTTGGTAAACTGGTTTGTGAAAAAGTGTTTGTTCGCGATTGGGCGCTGATGATGTTAAATGTCTCGCCGTTGAAGGGAATAAAATTGTTGGTTAGCGTAACTTTCAGGGTGCCGCTCAGCGAAGCCGAAGCGGTGGTGGTTAGCGCGCCGTAGTCGGTTCCGGCATTGGGGCCACCCAGGCCAATGTCTAGCTCGTTGGTTTGGTGGTAATTGCCGGAAAGGCTCAGCGCGCCGGCCGTTGCAGTGGCCGTGGCGCCAGCCAAAGTTAGTACGCCGTTGTTGTTCAACGTTGCTGCGGTGTCCGCTGCATTCGCAATGCTCAAACTCGAACCGGTGGTGAGGAGTGAAAGAGTATTGGAAATGTTGAACGAGCCGCCCGTTTGGGAAAAGACGCCAGTACCCTGATAGCCAATGTAGAGTATGGCGGCGCTCAACGTGCCGCCGGAAAGATTATAGTTGCCGCTGGTGTTGATGCTGCCCGAGGCCATGTAGATGGTCGTGGCGCTATTGGATCCGCCGCTTTGATTCATCGTGCCGCTGCCTCCCTCGCCGATATATTCAAAGGCCGCGCCAGAGAGATTGGGGTTAATGGCGCCCGTGCCGGAGAGATAGTAGATGCCCGTGGAATTGGTGTTCGCGCCCAACACCAAGGTTCCCGAAGCAGTGAAATTGTTCGCTCCGGCCGAATGCGTGAACGTGCCTGACCCTGCCACGCCAATTTGTTCGTCGTCGGCAGTTAGGGAACCGCCAGTGAGCGAAACCAAACCGCTTTGACTCGACGACTGCCCTAAATTCAAAAAACTAACGAACGCGCTGCTGGAGCCAATTTGCGCCGTGCCCCCGTTATTGATGTTGGCGTTGACCGACGAATTCGGCGCACCACTGTCCCAATTTCCATCAGTATACCAACTGCCAGTGGTGCCCATCCAATTAGTATCGGCTCCGGCGTTAGGTGACCACGCTAAGGCTAATACGAACGCCAACATCAAGCGGCAGTCAGCGCGCAATAACACGGTTAGATTCATTCCTACCATTCAGGCCTCCCACGAAAGAGTCACCCGATTGTAAACCGTCTGCACTCGATTGCAACGATTTTTTGTGGAAAAGCCCAACGCAATGCCGGCAGAAAACGGCAAAAAAACTACAAACTCGCCGCTTTGTGTAGCGCTGCGATGTTGTCGGCCACGCTGGCTTCGCGGTTGAAGACCGCGGTGCCGCACACGGCCAATGTTGCGCCGGCTTTCTCGGCCGCGGCAATCGTGCCCGTGTGAATGCCGCCGTCGACTTCGATGTGCACGTCAAGAGATTGCGAACTGCTGCGGCCGGACGATTTGCTCGCCGCCAGCATCTTTTTCAACCGCGCAATTTTATCCACGCTCTCGGGAATGAACTCCTGTCCGCCGAAGCCCGGATTGACAGTCATCACCAATACCAAATCGACGTCGCCCAAAATCTCTTCCAGCATTACCAGCGGCGTGGCCGGGTTCAACGCCACGCCAACCTGTGCGCCCAATTCGCGAATTTGCTGCAGCGTGCGGTGCAAATGGGGACACGTCTCTACATGCACGGTTACCAAATTCGCGCCGGCCTGCACAAAATCGGCAATGTAGCGATCCGGCTGCTCGATCATCAGGTGCGTTTCGATCATCGCACCCATCTTGGCGACAATCGGCTTAATCGCTTGCACCACCAACGGCCCCATCGAAATGTTGGGCACGAACTGCCCGTCCATGATGTCGCAATGAATCCGCTTCACGCCGCAAGCCAAAGCGTCGGAAACTTGCTGGCCCAGGCGAGTAAAATCG
>Ga0335083_10011084_pt1 | contig 10850 bp, 7 predicted proteins | sample Lox_Sample_42_FD_206716 | JGI IMG/M metagenome (GOLD analysis project Ga0335083, IMG submission 206716) | Soil microbial communities from Loxahatchee National Wildlife Refuge, Florida, United States - Lox_Sample_4.2 | ecosystem: Environmental > Terrestrial > Soil > Wetlands | place: USA: Florida... | reverse complement strand
ATTGGGTAAATGAATTCAGTTTTGATAGGAACCGGCACAGCCAAAAATTCTATCGTATTATCAATGAGGTACCGACGGTTTTGCTGATTGTTATCGTTGTGTTAGCAACCGTGAAGCCGTTCTAGCCCATTCATCAATTGCACAAACAGTGCCGCGCCTCTTGCGCGAAACCTCTACTCAACTTATCTTGTTGCCATCCCACCGAACGCAGGCGGATGCAGTTGCGTTCCGGCACCCAGCGTTTGGGCCGGTCGCAGCATCGGGTTCCGGGCTCCTTTCCCAACTTCCTCGTTACCCCAGACCTGCGATCTCTCCTAAGTCACACGGCGTAAGTCTATCCAATTTAAAAAACTTCGCCGGCAGAAACTCCCAAGGACGTAACCCCCCAATGCGGGAAATGAAACTCCAGGACCTTAAGTCCAAGACGCCTGCCGAACTTGTCGCCTTCGCTGAAGAGCACCAGGTCGAAAATGCCAGCACCATGCGCAAGCAGGAGCTGATGTTCGCGATTCTGAAACAGCTTGCGACCCAAGAAGTCGACATCATCGGTGAGGGTGTCGTCGAAGTGCTCTCTGACGGATTTGGCTTTTTGCGGTCGCCAGAATCGAACTACCTCTCCGGACCCGACGATATCTATGTCTCGCCCAGCCAGATCCGCCGCTTCGGCCTGCGTACCGGCGATACCGTCGAAGGCCACATCCGTTCCCCGAAAGAAGGTGAGCGCTATTTTGCCCTGCTCAAGGTCAACACGATCAATTTCGAAGACCCCGAGAAGGCGCGCCACAAGGTCAATTTCGACAACTTGACACCGCTTTATCCTGACGAGCGGCTCAAGATGGAATACGAGGACCCGACCAAAAAGGATCTCTCCGCGCGTGTCATCGATATTGTCGCACCGATCGGCAAGGGCCAGCGCGCCCTCATCGTTTCTCCGCCGCGCACCGGCAAAACCGTGCTGCTGCAGAATATCGCGCACTCAATCACCGCCAATCACCCCGAGACTTACCTGATCGTGCTGCTGATCGACGAACGACCCGAGGAAGTCACCGACATGCAGCGCTCCGTGAAGGGCGAAGTGATCTCCTCGACCTTTGACGAGCCGGCATCGCGCCACGTACAGGTCGCCGAAATGGTGATCGAAAAGGCCAAACGCCTGGTCGAGCATCAACGCGATGTGGTGATTTTGCTCGATTCAATCACTCGTCTCGGCCGCGCTTACAACACGGTTGTGCCCTCCTCCGGCAAAGTGTTGACCGGCGGTGTCGATGCCAATGCGCTTCAGCGCCCGAAGCGTTTCTTCGGCGCCGCACGTAACATCGAGGAAGGCGGGTCCCTTACCATCATCGCCACCGCGTTGATCGACACCGGAAGCCGCATGGACGAAGTGATTTTCGAAGAATTCAAGGGTACCGGTAACTCGGAATTGATCCTCGATCGCAAGGTCGCCGACAAGCGTACCTTCCCGGCAATCGACATCACGCGGTCTGGCACGCGCAAGGAAGAGCTGCTCACCGATCCGGCGATCCTCAAGAAGATGTATGTGTTGCGCAGGATTTTGAACCCGATGGGCACAATGGACGCCATCGACTTCCTGCTCGACAAGCTGCGTAACACAAAGAACAACGCCGAGTTTTTCGAGTCGATGAATACATAAATGGAGTGACCGACTTACCGCAACGAGTTACGGCCGGGCTTTTTGCCCGGCCGTTTTTTTGCGAGTCAGGGTCCGAGGTCGGTAATGCCTTCTGACAGCGTCAGAGCGTATTCAGGAAATTCACGAGATCGGTTTTCTGCTGGTGGGTAAAGCCGATGCCGAAGCGCTGGTCGTAGAAGTCGACGACGTCGCGCAAGGTGGCGGCCGCACCGTTGTGGAAATAGGGGGCGCGCGCTGCGAGTCCGCGCAAGATCGGTCCCTTGAAGCGGCCGATATCCTTGCACTTGCCGCTGATCATGGCGCGTCCCAGGTCGGTGACTTTGTAGACTTTACCCTTGAGCGGATTGTCATCGGCGACATTGGCGCATGTCAGCGTGAATACCGGCAGCCCGGCAATGTCGAGCACCGGTGGTGTTTTGTCGCCGGCATCGGGGACCCCGATATCGAGCGGAGCCTTGACCGAATGGTGGCCGATATTCGGCGAGTCGTGACAGGTGCCGCAGAAGCCCGGGATGCTCGGCGTATTAAGATCATCGTTGAGGCCGGCAACGCCGGTGATATTGATCGGGGTGGCGTTGAAGAGATCTTCGCCGCGGGCGACTGACCGGCGATGCTCGCTGACCATGCCGCGCTCGTGATCGTCACGGCGCCAGTCGTCGGTGGCGTTGACAGTGCGGAACAGCTCTTCGCTGCCCATCGACTGGTGGTGGCCGCCATCATCGCGGCCAGCTCCAGCGCTGGCCCAGGCAGAGTAAAGATCGAAGATCTGCGAGTTAAACGGGGTACCCTTGGGATTAAGCCCAAGCGGATCGTTCACGCCGATGAAGAAGTCCTGCATCGAGAGCGCGACCGGACCGCCCCTGGCATTATGGTCGGTGAGGAACTTGGCCTTTTTGTCGAAAACCTGCGCGGTGAACATGCCGATTTCGAAGTCGACAATTTCTTTCAACTGGGCGTCCGTGGGTGGCACGGATGCCTGCGCATGGCCGAGGGTTGCATCGAGCGCCTGGTTGATAAGGTTGCCGTTGAGATCTTTGTTCGGATTGGATTCGCGTCCGTCCCACATGACCGTGCTCAGGAACTTGATATTCGCGATCGGCAAGGGACGGCGGTACATCGAGAGGATGCCCGATGTGCCGATTGCGGGGTTATTGCTGCACGCATAGGGGTCCTCGATCGCCGTGACGACGAATTCCGCTGTTGCCGGAACTGACAGGCCGATACGGATCAGGCCCTTGTCCAACAGCAACTTATAAGCGCGGCGCTTGGCGCGCAGGCTTGAGACGTCGTCGCTCGGGCAGGTCGCGCCGTCGACCAAACGAAAGATCGGGTCAGTCCCGCGGCTTCTCTCGAAGCGCTCGGCGATATCGCCCGGTGTCACGCTCCAGCCGTTTTGCGGCTGATGGCAGGTGAAGCAGGTTCTGCCATTGATCCCCATGTCCTTGAAGAACGCATTGTTCGAGGTGATCGTCGCACCGTTGGGCTGGAACGAGGCGATCACGCCTTTTGGATCGCGATCGACGCTGAAGCGATCGATTACCGGTGGCGTGTGCTGAACGCCGCGATCGGTATCCCTGTAGCGTCGCATCTTCTGCATGTGCTCGATCATGGCGGGCGCGAAGTCCGGCGCACTCGCAGCCTCGGGTGCTTTTTGCGCCAGCGCGACTTGCGACGCGTCGGCGGCCAAGCAGACGAGCGTGACTCCGAAGAGAAGACCTTTCGAAGTTCTTATGATGTTTGCAGCGGTAGAAATCCTACGGCTCGAGTGCATGACGAGTGGTCCCCTGGTTTTTTCATAGATCCGAAGAGTGATCCTGAATGAAAATTCAACTTGTCAGTGAGATGGGATATACCGGAACCAATGACGACGTGCGTCCGCTGAATAGATTAGGTGTAGTGCGCGACAGCGCTGCTTATTACGCGTCAGCCGATCAGATGAGTGTGGAATACTGCGCGCAGGAGGCCGTTTTTGATTCTGCCGTGGCGCGCAGGAAGAAAATTGAAAGGCTAAGAACTTCGCATCGCCGCGACTGATGCAGCGATCTGGCTTGGCTCGGTTACCGGCAGCGAACATTGCTCGCCAACGCATACAAAAGCCGCGCTTGCAGGAGCGGTCTTCAGTTTCTTTTGTGCGGGATGCGATGCCGGCAGCTGCGTGGCAGAGGCAGCGCGGAGCACAACTCGATCAAGATAAGGCAACCTCAGCGCTGCACGCGCGAAGCGCTCGGCGTCGCTTCCAGTCGCGACAACTTCGGCGGCTCGCAGACGTAGATCGAGCGCATTGAGCAACGCCACGTGTCCGAACAGATTGCGGTCCGCCGCCGAAAGTATGCCTTCAATCAAACGATCGGTCTTTGCACGCCATTCGTCATCGCCGGCCAGAAGCGCCAGCCGCACCATGTTCTGCGCGGCCACTGCGTTCGGATTGGGTGTGGCATCGTCGCTCGTTGAATGAGGCCGCAATAGCAAGTCGGACGCATCATCGGCGGAAAGATAATAGGTGCCCGTGTCGAGATCGACGTAGTGCCTGTCGAATGCTTTTTGCCAGACCAGCGCCTGATCGAGGTATTGGCGCTCTCCGGTCGCTTCAAAAAGCGCCGCTGCCGCGCGGATCATCGCGGCGAAATCCGAAGCAAGTCCGGGAAACAGCAGCTTTCCCTCACGCCATGAATGCCCGAGCCGATCACCCTTGCTCATATTACTGGCAATAAAACGAAACGCCCGTTTGGCCATTGCCAGCCAGTCCGGTTCGTCCAGGGCAATCCCGGCGTTGACCAGTGCGGCGATCATCAGGCCGTTCCAGTCGGCAAGCACCTTGTCATCGAGACCCGGCCGTATGCGTCCGGCACGTGCATCGAGCAGGATTTTGCGCAAGCTCGAAAGCCTTGCTTCCTCTGCTTCGGTCCGTGGCACATTCCCGAGCCGGTTAAGAATATTGTGGCCCTCGAAGTTGCCGTCATCCGTTACGTCGTAGTGGTGTGCGAAAAATCCGCCCGCATCGGGGCCAAGCAATTCGATAATTTCATTTTTCGACCAGACGTAGAATTTGCCCTCTTCGCCCTCCGAATCGGCATCGAGCGATGCGGCAAAGGCGCCCTCGCCCGTGGTCATTTCACGCTGAAGCCATTCCACTGTCTCACGCGCGCGCTGGGCGAATAATGGCTTGCCGCCGCGCTGAAAAGCGAGGGCCAGCAACTCCAGCAGCTGCGCATTGTCGTAGAGCATTTTCTCGAAATGCGGCACCAGCCATTTCTCGTCGACGGAATAGCGCGAGAAGCCTCCGCCGAGATGGTCGAAGATACCACCCTCACTCATTCGCTCGAGAGAATGTTCGACCGTCTCGAAAAAGCGTACATCGTTCGTGCGCGTGCCCGCGCGCCACAACATTTCCAAAATGGCAGGCTGCGGAAACTTTGGCGCGCCGCGCAGGCCACCGTTGATCTGGTCGAACATATTGCCGAGCTGCATGGCGGCAGCATCGAGCTCTTTCAGTCCGACTGTCATCTTGCCTGCCGGGCGCCCTTTGTCGGCGAGCCGTGATAGCAGCGCCGCGCGGTTTTGTTCGATGCGGCCCGGCTCCTCACGAAAGAGTCGCGCGACTTCACGCAGTACATCGACAAAGGCCGGGCGGCCAAAGCGCGAGTCTTTTGGGAAATAAGTGCCGCCCCATACCGGCTCGGCCTGCGGAGTCAAAAACATGGTCAACGGCCAGCCGCCCTGCTCGCCCAGAAGATGGAGCGCATTCATATAAATCTGGTCGATGTCGGGCCGTTCCTCGCGGTCGACTTTGATATTGACGAATAGCTCGTTCATTACGCGCGCGGTGGCTTCGTCTTCGAACGATTCGTGCGCCATCACGTGGCACCAATGGCACGCTGCGTAACCGACCGAGAGCAGGATTGGCCGGTTCGATGCTTTCGCTGCGGCCAACGCCTCCGGTCCCCATGTCCACCAGTCCACCGGATTGTGTTTGTGCTGGAGCAGATAAGGCGACGTCGCTTCGCCGAGGCGATTCAGGCGTGCAGTATTTTGAGCAGACGACATCAGCGCAGCCTAGCGTGGATCAAGACTGACGGGAAATTGCCCTCGCCGGTCAACGCTGCCGGCACCGGCGATGTGTCACGGCAGTATTGCGAAGGCTCGTGCCGGGAAGCCAAGGCCATTTTTCACTTTCGGCCAGGTCACTACGATCAAGGCGCCCGTCGGCGGCACCTTGTCGAGATTGGCCATGACTTCGATCTGGTAGTGAGCGTGCTGGAGAATGTAAGTCTCGGAAAGCATTTTGTCGGTGGTGTCGGCGTCCATCGACTCGTGGCCAGTCGCAACGACGCCGCGTTGCTCGTAGAGGAACTTGATAGTTTCGAAAGCCCAGGCCGGAAATGGCTCGCGCTTGAAACGTTCTGGATTGCTGTCCCAATCTTTCGACATATCGGTGCGCAGAGCCACGAATGCACCCCGCGGTATGCGGCCGTGGTTTCTCTCCCAAACTTTGAGATCGGAAATTGAAAATGCGTGAGTCGGATCTTTTGCCAGGTATGGCGTATCGTCCAAAACGATAAGCGGCAGGATCATCTGCTTGAGCGGGATTTTGTCCATGGTAAGTCCGCTCTCGTCGAAGTGAGCCGGCGGATCGACATGCGTGCCGTATTGGCCGACCATTTCGTAGAATGTGGCGCGGAATCCATCGTCCTTGATTGTGTAAGGTTTGTGCGTCTTCGGATCGGTTGCCAGATTCATTTTTGCCTGGCCGAAGCCGGACCATACCGGCGTCTCCGGCCCAAAGCTGTGGGTCAAATCGACAAACGTCTTCGACGCGATCACCCGATAGGCGCGCGCGAGATCGTTTTGCGCGTTTGCGCACGATTGAGAACAAACCGCAAATACAATTGACAGCGGGACAATAAGGCGGAGCTTCGGTGACATGTTGCCTACCCCATGTTCGCCCGATCATATCGCGGGCTGCGCCGGCGATCACGTGACTGCGTTTTCAAACGATCCGACGGCCCATTCATTCACAACGGTTTCTTCGCGCGCGGCCATCGGGCCAGTCAGCTTGCGGCCTTTGCCGGCTGTCCAATCTGAAGCGATGGTCGCGGTGTCGGGTAGGGCTTGACCCTGCCCTATCTCGGGGCTTCCGTGCGCCGCGATGTCTGGGCCAACACGCGACACCATTTATGCGCTGTCTTCCGGCAGGCCGCCGGCAGCGATTGCGGTCGTGCGCATTTCGGGGGCACGCGCTGGCGAAGCGCTGCAAACACTGGCCGGGAAAATCCCCGCTCCACGAAAAGCTTCATTGGCCCGCATCCGTGGACGCGATGGTGCGATCATCGATGACGCCCTGGTGCTGTGGTTTCCCCGGCCACACAGCGAGACCGGGGAGGACGTCGCCGAGCTCCAGTTGCATGGCGGTCGCGCGGTTGTTGCCGCCGTGTTTGCGGCGCTTTCTACGATAGCGGACTTGCGTCCAGCGGAGGCGGGTGAGTTCACCCGCCGTGCCTTCGAGAATGGCAAGCTCGACCTGACCGCTGTGGAAGGCCTGGCGGATCTGGTGATGGCGGAGACCGAAGGTCAGCGCCGCCAGGCTTTTCGGCAGTTGAGCGGCGCGTTAGGCAATCGCGCGGAGAACTGGCGCGCGCAACTGATTCAGGCATTGGCGCTGGTTGAAGCGCGCATCGATTTCTCCGATGAGGCGGATGTACCGCAAGACCTGGTGACGCCGGCATTACGAATTGCCCGTGCGCTTGAGGGTGAGATCGCATCGGTGCTTGCCGATGGCGGACGCGGCGAAAGGTTGCGTGAGGGGCTCGTCGTTGCGATTGCTGGCCCGCCGAATGCCGGCAAGTCCACATTGCTCAATCGGATTGCAAAGCGCGATGCGGCGATCGTTTCGCCTTACGCGGGCACAACCCGCGACGTGATCGAGGTGCATCTCGACCTCGGGGGATTGCCGGTGACGATGCTCGATACCGCGGGCGTTCGCGAAACCGAAGATCCTGTCGAGCGCGAGGGCGTGCGGCGTGCGCGCGAACGTGCGAACGCCGCCGATCTGGTGCTTTGGGTCGTTGATGCAAATGATTGCGTCACCGGGGCGCGAGTACGCAAGGTCGAAACGAATCGCCCTGCCCCGCCAGTTTGGTTGGTTCGCAATAAAATCGACCTGCTGCAAAGGCCCGGAAGCAATGAACGGTCATGTCAAAACGAGCGAAACAGTGAACGAAGTGTTCGGACTAATAAATCTCTAAGAAATGTGGTTAACAAAGGGTTAATGGAAAACAATGAATTTGAGTTCAATTCGAATGAATTCCAGTTCAGCATTTCGGCGGTGTCTGGCGAAGGGTTTGAGCTGCTGTTGTCTCGCCTTGGCCGATATGCGTCGGAGTTTTTGGCCGGCGCCGAATCGACATTGGTGACCCGCGAGCGTCACCGGCATCTTCTGGAAGAAGTCCTAATTTCCTTACGCCGTGCCCTCACCTCCGAGATCTCTGGCCACGAGGATTTGCTGGCGGAGGAGCTCCGCATTGCGTCCCGAGCACTGGGGCGCCTCACCGGGCGAGTCGACGTTGAAGATATTTTGGACGTTATTTTCCGCGACTTCTGCATAGGAAAATAAAGGCTCTGAGGGGCAGAGACACTCTTCTTCCGAATGTTTCACGTGAAACAATTTCGCCAAAATCAATGATTTTGACCCCTCCCCGCACCTTCGTTACAAGGCGGCCTTCGAGGTTTTAATGCCCAACCGATTCGACGTTGTGGTGATTGGCGGCGGTCACGCAGGCTGTGAGGCCGCGGCCGCGGCCGCCCGTATGGGCGCCCATACAGTTCTGATTACCCACCAGTTCTCTACGGTTGGCGTCATGTCCTGTAATCCGGCGATCGGTGGCCTCGGTAAAGGACATCTGGTCCGTGAAATTGATGCTCTGGACGGCCTTATGGGGCGAATCGCCGACCTGGGCGGAATCCAATTTCGCGTCCTGAACCGTCGAAAAGGCCCCGCCGTGCGGGGGCCACGCGCCCAGGCCGACCGCAAGCTCTACGCGGCAGCAATGCAGGCCGCGATTCTCGCCACAGCCAATCTTCAGGTGATCGAAGCAGAGGCCGACGATCTCGTGATCGAGCGCGATCGTGTGCGTGCCGTCAAACTGGCTGACGGCCGCAAAATTTTGGCCGGCGCTGTGGTTCTCACGACGGGAACATTCTTACGCGGCCTCATTCACATCGGTGAAAGGCAAATTCCAGCGGGTCGCGTCGGTGAAGCGCCGGCAATCGGCCTGTCGCGCACGCTGGAAACGCTCGGCTTTATGCTCGGCCGGCTGAAAACAGGAACACCGCCGCGCCTTGATGGCCGCACCATTAATTGGTCTGCACTCGAAATGCAGCCCGGCGATGATCCGCCAGAACCGTTTTCAATTCTCACAGCGCGCATCGGCAATCCGCAGATCCAGTGCGGTATCACGCGGACCAGTCAAGTCACGCATAAGATCATTCGTGACAACGTACATCGTTCGCCGATGTATTCTGGACAGATCGCGAGTCGTGGCCCGCGCTATTGTCCCTCGATCGAAGACAAGATTGTGAAGTTTGGCGAGCGCGACGGGCACCAAATCTTTTTGGAGCCGGAAGGTCTCGACGATCACACCGTTTATCCGAATGGAATTTCAACGTCGCTTCCTGAGGAAATTCAACACGCGCTGGTTGCAACGATTCCCGGTTTGCAAAATGCGCAGTTCATCCGTCCTGGCTACGCGATTGAATACGACTATGTAGATCCGCGCGAACTCACACCAACGCTGCAAACAAAACGTTTGCGCGGATTGTTTTTGGCGGGCCAGATCAATGGCACCACTGGTTATGAAGAAGCTGCAGCACAAGGGCTCCTTGCAGGCCTCAACGCGGCCTCTTTGGCAGGCGAGGGCAGTGAAGTCGTCTTGGATCGCGCGCAAGCCTATCTCGGCGTAATGATCGACGATCTTGTCACGCGCGGCGTCAGTGAGCCATATCGCATGTTCACTTCGCGCGCCGAATATCGTTTGCAATTGCGCGCGGATAACGCCGATCAACGTCTGACCGGCTTCGGAACAGCAATTGGTTGTGTGAGCGCGGAACGCGCGCGAGCGCATCAACAAAAATCTTTAGCGCTGAAAGATGCGCGCGAATTTGCGAAAACAAATTCGCTCACGCCAAGAGAAGCCGAGCGCTACGGGCTGTCGCTTAATAAAGATGGACAGCGTCGCACTGCATTTGAGTTGTTGTCATATCCAAATGTAACGGTCTCCGATCTCGCAAAGATCTGGCCTCGCTTTGGTGAACTCGCGCCGAAGATTGCAGAGCAGATCGAGATCGACGCGAAGTACGATGTGTATCTTTCCCGTCAGGCCGCAGATATCGCGGCGTATCGGCGCGATGAAAGTTTTGAACTACCCGATGATTTCGACTACGCAGCGCTGCCTGGTTTGTCGAACGAGATGAAACAAAAATTGCAAACGCATCGTCCGCGCACGATCGGACATGCGAGCCGAATCGATGGAGTTACTCCGGCGGCATTGACACTGCTTGTCGCCCATGTTCGCCGGGTCAAAAAAACCTCCGCGAAAATTGCGTGAGCAAGAGCGGGCAGGGGACTTTCAATCTCGATGCCGACAAATTGCGTGCGCTCGCGCTTGTGCCTGTTTCACGTGAAACGAAAACGCGACTCGAAACCTACGTAAAACTGCTGCTGCTCTGGCAGAGCAAGCTCAACCTCGTTGCATCTTCCACAGTGCGCGAGCTCTGGACCCGGCACATCGCTGATTCGCTCCAGCTCCTGCCGCTGGCGCCACAAGCGCGCGTCTGGGTCGATATTGGATCTGGCGGTGGCTTTCCTGGGGTACCGATCGCTTGCGCACTCGCAGATCAACCCGGAGCCCAAGTGCATCTCATTGAAAGTAATGGAAAAAAAGCAGCTTTTTTGCGCGAAGCTGTGAGGGCTACCGGTGTACCGGCCATCATCCACCAGGAGCGGGCGGAGAAATTTGCAGAATCCTGTGTAGAAACCGTCCACGTCGTAACCGCCCGGGCCTTGGCCCCATTGAAAATCCTATGCGATCAGGCGTTTCCTCTGATCAACCGCGGTGCGATTGGCCTGTTCCTGAAAGGCCAAGATGTAGATGCCGAATTGACCGAAGCCGCTAAATATTGGAGACTCGAGGCTTCAAAAGTG
>Ga0335083_10011083_pt1 | contig 10850 bp, 11 predicted proteins | sample Lox_Sample_42_FD_206716 | JGI IMG/M metagenome (GOLD analysis project Ga0335083, IMG submission 206716) | Soil microbial communities from Loxahatchee National Wildlife Refuge, Florida, United States - Lox_Sample_4.2 | ecosystem: Environmental > Terrestrial > Soil > Wetlands | place: USA... | reverse complement strand
GAGATCCACGCGCCGCTGCTGTACCCGGGGGGAAGGCACATCCCTTACGCCTCGCTGAGCGAGGCAGCGGCGAGGCACACGGTGACCGGCACCGCCGCGTCCAAGGGCTGGAACCTGCCCGGGCTCAAGTGCGCGCAGCTTGTGCTGTCAAGCGACGCGGACGCCGCGCTGTGGGCGGAGCGCGGCTTCACGTTCGAGCACGGCACGTCCACCCCGGGCGCCTGGGCCGCGGCCGCCGCCTACACCGGCGGCGGCCGGTGGCTGGACGACGTCGTCGGCTATCTCGACGGCAGCCGCCTGCTCCTCGCCAGGCTGCTTGCGGACCGGCTGCCCGAGATCGGCTACCGGCCGCCGGAGGGCACCTACCTCGCCTGGCTCGACTGCCGCGGGCTGCTCGCCGCGCGTGGCATCGAGGAGAATCCGGCGGACTTCTTCCTCGAGCGGGCGCGGGTGCTGCTGACCGATGGCGCGGCCTGCGGCGACGCGGGCCAGGGTCATGTCAGGCTCAACTTCGCGACCCCGCGCCCGATCCTCGCCGAGATGGTCAGCCGGATGGCGGACGCGGTGAACGCCAGGTGACATTCCGGTGTCCGTCGCTGGCGATCATCGCGGGCGCGTGGGGTGTCGCAGTCGGCCCGAATCGTTCGGGTAAATGTCTTTTACGTCGTGTTTGTTGAGAATGATCCTCATTGGGTAGATGGGGCGTTTCCCGCAAGGCGGGATTTCCCGGTACAGGCGAAGATTCATGCGGTGAAGGGTGCGCAATCGATGCTCGTCTGTGTCAATCTGATCATCGTCCGTTTTTCGGTCGATGCGGGAAGAGCTTGCTGCGATGACTCGGTGGAGCCTCAGGCGCCGCTTTGGGGTAACTCAGGACACTGAGCACCAGTACCAACCGGAAGCGGCGGAACCGGAGGCCGCGCGCGGGCGCAACGGCCAGGTCGCCGGCAGGCCGGACGCGGCGACGGTGGTCCAGCCGGGCACCGCTGCGCAGGCCAACTGGTTCGAGCCGGGTCGCGGCCGCCAGGCGCTGCCCGGACCGGCTCCGTCGGGGAGCGGTCCGTACGGCGTGATCGACGCCGGGGCGAGCCCTTCGGGACCAGGCCAGCAGGGCACGTCTCAGTACGGTGCCGGCCAGTACGGTGCCGGTCAATACAGTGCTGGCCAGTACGGTGCCGGCCAGTACGGCCCCGCCGTGTACGGCCAGTACCCGGGCCAGGCCGCCGCGAGTCCGCAGGCGGGCACGGTTGCCGTGCTCGCGCCCGCGCAGCCCCCTGCCTGGCAGGCATCCGCGCAGCCGTCCGCCGTCGCGCCCGCCACCCCGCCGGTCACTGGGCGCGACGCGCCGGCCGAGCCGGGCCAGGCCGTCGAGCTCGGCATGCGGCAGAGCACCTGGCCGGACATCTGCGACCAGTTCGGACTCCACCTGCTCGTCCTCGCCGAGCAGCTGCGCGCCTCGCTCGACGAACTCGAATCCGACGAGGGTGACCCGGAACGGCTGCGGCGGCTCTACCAGGTCGACCACGCGGTGACCCGGATGCGGCGCGCCAGCCGTGACCTGCGCACCCTCGCAGGAAGAAGCGAGGAGGAGCTGGCCGGGTTCACCACCTCACTGCTCGACGTCATCCGGATGGCCGCCTCGGCGATCGAGCGGTACACCCAGGTCACGGTCGGGCGCGTCACCGACCTCGCCGTGCTCGGCTACGCCGCCGACGACGTGGGGTCGCTGATGTCGGCGCTGCTCGACAACGCCACCAGGTACTCACCAGGCGCGGTCAGCGTGAGCTGCCATCTGCTCGAAGACGGCGGCGTGATGTTCCGCGTCGAGGACACCGGGATCGGCATCGGGGCGGAGCAGGTCAACACGCTCAACGCCACCCTGGCCGGGCCGGTACCCGACGTCGATGAGCGAACCGGGCGGCACACCGGGTTCCCCGTTGTGCACCGGATCGCACGCAAGCACTCGATTGGCGTGCGGCTCGCCTCGCGCCCCTTGCCGAGCAGTGGCACGGTCGCGATGGTGACACTCCCGCCGCACCTGCTCTGCGAGGTGCCCGTGGACGAGGCACAGCGCCGGGCCGCGCCGGCCGCGGGACCAGCTTCGCAGCCCGCGCCGCGGCCGGCCGCGGTCCCCGACCTGCCGCGCGGTGAGCCAGAACAGCCGCCTGCGTGGGAACCGCCCGAGCTGCCTGACCGCGACCAGCAACCAAGGCAGCCCGGAGAGCTGCCGCGAAGGGAGCGGGCCAGCCTGCGCGGCGACGAGCCGCGGCCGAAGCCGCAAGAACCGGCCCCGGTGCCGACGGCTGAGCAGCAGGCAGCGGCGCGCCGGGCCTTCGCCGACGAGCTCAACGCCTTCTCGCTTGGCACGGCAGGCGCATTGGAAACCGTCGACGACACCGCACCCGAGGAGGAAGCCTAACCATGACCAACTCCGCAGTGCTGCCGCGCGACCCGCAGGACTTCGGGTGGCTCGTCGATAACTTCGCCGCGTCCACGCCGGGGGTCACCCACGCGCTTATCGTCTCGGCCGACGGGCTGCCGCTGATCGCGGCCGGCGGGATGTCGTCCGACCTGGCCGATCCGCTGGCCGCGATGACCAGCGGGATCATCAGCCTCGGCAACAACATCGCGGGCAAGGTCGGCGAGCCTGGCTGCGACCAGGTGATGCTGAAGTTTCGTTCCGGCCACTTCCTCTTCATGGGCATCGGCAACCTCGCCGGGTTCGCCGTGCTCGTGCGCGACGGCGCGAACCTCGGCGTGGTCGCCCACCAGATGGCTCAGCTGGTCGACGCGGTCGGCCACGTCCTGACCCCGCAACTCCGCGACGACCTGCGCCGATTGAACGCCATGAACGGAGGGGCGGGACGATGACCGCCAATCCCTGGGTCCGCCCCTATGTGCTGACCGGGGGGCGGACAAGGACCCGGCACCACCTGTACGTGCACACCCTGGTCTCGGTGCAGCGCTATGACCCGGCCGCCGCGGTCCGGCTGTCGCCCGAGGCGCGCCGGCTGTACGAGCGGGCGTCCTTCGGCGCGCAATCGGTCGCGGAGTTGTCGGCGCACTGCGGTGTGTCGCTCGGTGTCACCCGGGTGCTGCTCGAGGACCTGGCCTCCACCGACCACGTGCAGATCAACGAGGAGGCGTACGCGTCTCCCTACGACCACAGGCTGCTGAAGAGAGTGATCGATGGCCTTCGCGAGTTCGCCTGACATGGTGGCGCCGAGTGTGACCTCGGCGAAGATCGTCGTCGCTGGCGGGTTCGGCGTGGGAAAGACAACCCTGGTCAGCACCGTCTCGGAGATTCCGCCCGTCAACACCGAGGCGTGGATGACCCAGGCGAGCAAGACGGTCGACCCGCTGCACGGCACCGACCAGAAGACAACCACCACGGTCGCCATGGACTTCGGCCGCATCACCCTCGGCAGGGACCTGATCCTGTACCTGTTCGGCACGCCGGGCCAGCCGCGGTTCTGGCCGATGTGGGACGACCTGTGCCGCGGCGCGAGCGCCGCGCTCGTCCTGGTGGACACGCGGCGCCTCGACGTCTCCTTCCCCGCGGTGAACTACTTCGAGAACGACTCGGACGTGCCGTTCGTGGTGGGCGTCAACCTGTTCGACGGCCGCCAGACGCACCCGCTTGACCAGGTCCGTGACGCCCTCGGCCTCGCCGACACCGTGCCGCTCGTCACCGTCGACGCGCGTGAACGCCGCTCGTCCATACAGGCACTGCTCGCCGGCCTGACTAACACGCTGGAAAAGACCTCGCCGGTCGCCACTCGCTGAATCCGGCGTTAGGTGCTGCCCCCACTCAAGGAGTGTGTTCCCCCGTGCGCAGAATTCTCATCGTAGGCGCCGGCCAGGCCGGGCTTCAGCTGGCGCTGAGCCTGCAGGCCGAAGGCTACGACGTGACCGTGATGTCGGCCCGCACAGCCGACGAAATCCGCAATGGGTGGCCGACCTCCACCCAGGTGATGATGTACCGGGCCCTGGACAGGGAACGCGAGGTCAAGCTGAACCTGTGGGACGACACCGCGACGCCGATCGGCGGAATCGGCTTCAACCTGTCGCCGGCCCCCGGCGTGTCGGCCTTTTCCTTCTCCGGCGCGTGGGCGCGCCCCGGTAACTCGGTCGACCAGCGGCTCAAGATGTCGACCTGGATCGAGCTGTTCGAGCAGCGCGGCGGCCGGATGATCTACCACTCGGTGATGACCTCCGACCTGCCCGGCCTCGCGCCGATGTACGACCTGACGATCATCGCCGCGGGCAAGGGCGAGATCGTGGAGATGTTCGACAGGGACGCCGAGCGATCGCTCTACTCCAGGCCCGCCAGGAACCTGGCGGCGATCTACCTGAACGGAATCGACCCGTTCCCCGGTGCCGCCGAGCCGCGGATGCGGGTAAACCTGCGGCCGGGTGCGGGCGAGTACCTGCACATGCAGTCCTACACGCTCACCGGCCCGTGCGATGTGCTGCTGGTTGAGGCCATACCCGGTGGTCCCTTCGACATCTTCACCGACCGCCCGTCGCCCGCCGAGCACCTGCGGCGGCTGCACGCCATGCTGGCTGAGCACTTCCCGTGGGAAGCCGAGCTGTACCGCAACGCCGAGCCGACCGACGCGCGCGCCTCCCTGATCGGCGCGTTCCCCGGCACCGTCCGCCGTCCCTACGCGGAGGTCGCGCCCGGCAGCTACGTGTTCGGCATCGGCGACGTGGTCGTGGTCAACGACCCGATCAGCGGCCAGGGCGCCAACAACGCCGCCCACGCGTCAGGCATGTACCTCCAGGCGATCCTGGACCGCGGCGACGCGCCGTTCACGCCGCAGTGGATGCAGCAGACCTTCGACACCTTCTGGGCGCACGCGCAGAACTCCTGCATCCTCACCCAGATGATGCTGGAACCGATGCCCATCCACGCGCAGCAGGTGCTCGGTGCGGCGGCCCAGTTCCAGGAGATCGCCGACCGGTTCGCCAGCATCTTCATCCACCCGGAGACCATCCACGACTTCCTGCTCGACCCGGCCAAGGCCGCGGCCTATCTGGAGCAGGTCGCCGGCGCGCACCGCTAGCCACCCGCTCTCGCGGGCAAACATCCCAGGTCAGCGTCCCCGTCAGCGTCGCCGAGTTCGCTGCCATGGCAGGATTAGTGGGTTTTTCGTCATTGCTGCCATGACCGTCGCCCGGCCAGACTGGTCACGTGCGAACAGTCCAGATCATTGTGTTCGACGGTGTGCAGTCCCTCGACGCCATCGGGCCGCTCGAGGTATTCGCCCACGCCGTAAGCCACGACGGCAGGCCCGCCTACCGGGTGCGCACCGCCAGCCTGGGCGGCGGCGCGGTGCGCTCGTCGAGCGGCCTCAGCATCACTCCTGACGACGACCTGGCCGCCCTGGACGCGAGCCAGCTGAGCCTGCTCGTCGTCCCCGGCGGTGACGGTGCCCGCCGCCGCCCGCCGGAACTCGTCCAGTGGCTGCGTGAGCACGCGCCGCGCGCGTCGCGCGTCGCGTCCGTCTGCACCGGCGCCTACCTGCTCGCCGAGGCGGGCCTGCTCGACGGCAGGCGCGTCACCACGCACTGGTCGCGGTGCGCGGACTTTGCGAAGAGCTACCCGGCTGTCGACGTCGACCCCGACCCCATTTTCATCAAGGACGGCGACATCGCCACGTCGGCCGGCGTCACCGCCGGCATCGACCTCGCGCTCGCCTTCGTCGAGGACGACCTCGGCCGCGACGAGGCGCTCACTGTCGCCCGCACCCTGGTGGTCTTCCTGCGCAGGCCCGGCGGCCAGTCGCAGTTCAGCGTCCAGCTGTCGGCCCAGGTGGCCAAGAGCACGCCGCTGCGCCGCGTCCAGCAGTGGATCGCCGAGCATCCCGCGGATGACCTGTCCGTCGAGACGCTCGCGGGCAGGGCAAGCCTGTCGCCGCGCCAGTTCGCCCGCGCGTTCGCCGCCGAGACCGGCATGTCGCCGGGCAAGTACGTGGAGCGCACTCGCCTGGAGGCCGCGCGGCGCCACCTGGAGGACACCGCGGAAGGCATCGAGCAGACCGCCCGCGTTTGCGGATATGGCACCCCCGAGGCGATGCGCCGCGCGTTTCTCCTGGCCCTGGGCGTCGGCCCCGCCGAGTACCGCCGCCGTTTCCGTCCCGCACCGAGCTCACTCTAGAAGGAGCACCATGCAAATCGCCATCGCACTGTTCGACCGGTTCACCGCGCTGGACGCCGTCGGACCGCACCAGGTCCTGCATCACCTGCCCGGGGCCGAGGTGATCTTCGCAGCGCAGCGGGTTCGTGGCATCACCGATGACTCAGGCACCCTTACCCTCCAGGCGCAGGCCGCCTACGCCGATGTCCCGCGTCCGGACATCATCGTCGTGCCCGGCGGTCCTGGCCAGGCCGCGCAGATGACCCCCGGGCCGCTGCAGGACTGGGTCATCGAGGCGGACAAGACGAGCACCTGGACCACCTCGGTGTGCACCGGCGCGCTGGTGCTCGCCGGGGCAGGCCTGCTGACCGGCCGGGCGGCCACCACGTACTGGCTTGCCCTGGACGAACTCGGCCGCCTCGGCGCAGTGCCGAAGCGCGAGCGCTACGTCTTCGACGGCAAGTACGTCACCGGCGCTGGCGTCTCCGCCGGCATCGACATGGCACTCGCGCTCGCGGGCCGCGTCGCGGGCGACGAGGAGGCCAAGCGCATCCAGCTGGCCATCGAATACGACCCGCATCCGCCGTACCAGTCGGGCTCGCCGGCCACCGCAAGCCCCGAGATTGTCGCGCCTTTCGTCGCCAGGAGCCGGTTCGGCCGCGTCTAGGCTTGGGGCATGAGCACAGCCGGCGAGTTCAAGCGCGACACTACCTACCTCAACGGGCGGATTACCGCAGACGGCCGGGACGGCTGGCCCCTGGAGGCCGGCCGTTACCGGCTGGTGGTGGCCCGCGGCTGCCCGTGGGCTAACAGGTCCATGATCGTCCGTCGGCTGCTCGGCCTGGAGGACGCGCTTGGCATGGGCATCTGCGGCCCCACGCACGACTGGCGCTCCTGGCAGTTCGACCTGGACCCGGGGGAGAAGGACCCGGTGCTCGGCATCCACTGGCTCCGCGAGGCCTACGAGAAGGCCGTGCCCGGCTACGAGCGGGGCGTCACGGTGCCCGCGATCGTGGACATCCCGAGCGGCAAGGTGGTCACCTCGGACTTCCGGCAGATCACCAGGGACATGGAGAGCGAATGGACGGCCTACCAGCGTGACGGTGCGCCCGACCTCTACCCGGACGCCCTGGCGGACGAGATCGAGGAGGTCAGCGATCCCATCTACCGTGAGGTCAACAACGGGGTCTACCGCTGCGGCTTCGCCTCGAGCCAGCGCGCCTACGACGAGGCCTACCGCGCGCTGTTCGCCCGGCTTGACTGGCTCGAGGAGCGCCTCGCCACCCGCCGCTACCTGGTCGGCGACACCATCACCGAGGCGGACGTCCGGCTGTGGACCACCCTGGCCAGGTTCGACGCCGTCTACCACGGTCACTTCAAGTGCAACAGGAACAAGCTGATCGAGATGCCGGCCCTGTGGGCCTACGCCCGCGACCTGTTCCAGACCCCTGGCTTCGGCGACACCATCGACTTCGTCCAGACCAAGCAGCACTACTACCTGGTGCACACGAACCTCAACCCGTCGGGCATCGTCCCCGACGGCCCCGACCTGTCCGGCTGGCTGACTCCGCACCGCAGGGCGGAACTCGGCGGCCGCCCGTTCGGCGACGGCACGCCGCCGGGCCCACCCCCCGAGTCGGAGCGTGTGCCGGCCAGCCGCACCGCTCACTAGGCTCCTTCGTATGGCGAATAATCTCAGCCGGATCTGTGTCACCGGCGCGACAGGCAAGGCGGGCCGCGCCGCCGTCAGGGAACTGCGCGAGCACGGCTACGCCGTCGTGGCCACCGACTCCGCGGTCGGGCCCGAGGACCAGTCGGCTGGTGTCCTGCGCGCCGACCTCACCGACTACGGCCAGGCGACAGAAGCGCTGCGCGGCTGCGACGGCGTGGTGCACCTGGCGAACATCCCGGCACCGGGACGGTCGACACCCGCGGTCACCTTCAACGCCAACGTCACGATGAACTTCAACGTGTTCCACGCCGCCGCCGCACTGGGGCTTGCCCGAGTGGTCTGGGCGTCCAGCGAGACGACGCTCGGCCTGCCCTTCGGCCACGGTCCCGAGCAGGAGCCAGGCGCGCCCGGCGAGCTCCGCTACGCCCCCGTCGACGAGGACCACTTCCCGTTCCCCGCCACCAGCTACGCCCTGTCCAAGGTCGCCAGCGAGACCATCGCCGAGCACATCTCCCGCTGGTCGGGCATCGCGTTCATCGGCCTGCGCATCTCCAACATCATGGAGCCGGGCGACTACGAGCGCTTCCCCGAGTACTGGCCTGACCCGCACTCCCGCAAGTGGAACCTGTGGAGCTACGTCGACGTCCGCGACGTCGCCGCCGCCTGCCGGCTCGGCCTTGAAGCCGAGGTGACCGGCAGCGACAACGTCATCATCGCCGCCGCCGACACGGTGATGAACCGCCCGTCGCGCGAGGTACTCGCCGAGGTCTTCCCCGGCGTACCGCTCACCGCCGAGATCGGCGAGCACGGCACGCTCCTGGCCACTGACCGGGCAGCCCGGGTTCTCGGCTACCACCCCCGCCACTCCTGGCGCGACCACATCCAAAGTCAATAAACCCGCCATCCCGAACGGGTGCGTGCCTCCGCCCTCCGAGTACGGCTCCACTCCCACTCTGCTTAACCGGCGGTGCGACAAAAGCCGCGAACCGGACACGAAAGTGGTCGCCGGTTAAGCAGAGTGGCCAAAAGTAGTCGCCGGGTAAGCAAAGTGAAGGTGATCCGTGAAGCTTGACCTTGAGGCGGCGCGGGACGCCACGCTGCCGGACGTGCTTCCGACTCCGGGCGAGCCGTTCCACGTGCTGTTCACCGGGATCAACCCAGGCCTGTACTCGGCCGCGACCGGCTGGCACTTCGCCAGGCCTGGCAACCGCTTCTGGCCCGCCCTGCACGCCTCGGGTTTCACTCCCACCCTGCTCAAGCCCTCGCAGCAGCAGGAGCTCGCCCGCTACGGCCTCGGCATCACCAACGTGGCGCCCCGCGCCACCGCCCAGGCCGCCGAGTTGTCCACCGCCGAGCTGAAGGAGGGCGGCGCGCGCCTGCTCGCCCTGATCGAGGCCCGCCGCCCCCGCTTCGTCGCGATTGCCGGCGTTACCGCCTACCGCGTCGCCTTCGGCCGCCCGAGGGCCGCCATCGGCCCCGAGCCAGAGAACCTCGGCCCCGCTCGCCTGTGGATTCTCCCGAATCCGAGTGGCCTCAACGCCTCGTGGCAGCTCCCCAGGCTCGCCGAGGCCTTCCGTGAGTTGAATGAGGCTGTACGTCAATAGGAGAAGCATGGTTGGTGTCGAGCTCTATGAAGCCCGCAGCTCCGGAACGATCAGGTCCCGCGTACCTGGCAGCCGACTGCTGACCCGCTGGCAGAATTGCGCGGTTATCCGCTCGCTCGCGAGCGCGACCGGCACGTTGGCCAACCACATCCGTGCCGATGACTCCACCGATACGCCACCGGGGATACGGGCGCTGTCGCACACCAGGCGCGCGCCAAGCGGTTCCCGGCGCACGCCAAGGTCAGCCAGCGCCTTTCCTAGCGGGATGCCGGTGGGCGATTGCGCCGGCTCGTCCGGGCCGTGGATGCCCAACGCCCTCCGCGCGGACGCGGGAAGGCGGCCCGGGACAACGAGCGAGGACACCTCGGCGACTGCCAGGCCAGAGCCCGCCGTGCGCAGCGTCCCCGTGCGCTGGTACCCGCGCCCACTAGGGCCTAGGTAGAGCTCACCGCGCTCGGCTGCTGTCAGCGGACGGTCTCCGCAGCTCGTCAGCTCGATGCGGATCTGCTCGCCTGCCAGTTTCTCGAAGAGGATCGTCGCGGGCCCGACGTTGCGTGACAGCAGCGCAACGAACAAGGCGGCGGTCTGCGCACTGCTAGCCTGCGGCCCTGGCGCAGGAGCCAGCTGGTCGACCGTCTCGGTGATCGCGGCCAGCTTCGACGCGTTACCGAGGTCGGAGTGCACCAGGATCAGCCGGATATCCCTAATCAGCCCGCACAGCAGGTCGCTCAGGGCAGGTGCGGTCTCCGGGGAGCGGAGCCATGCGAGTGATTCTTCCATACTCAAAGAGTAATCATACGACTACTCTCCGCACTAGACGTGAAACGGGACATTTCTTAATATTTACCTCACGGCCATGCACGCGATCTGGGGGCCACTGTGAGCGGCGGGCCGCACTGCGGCCCGCTGGCAAGTGGCCTGGATCACACCACTTCTTCCCGTCCAAGATCCAATCCCGTTTTGCCCTGCGCCCGTATCGATATCGATAGGTGCTGGGGCGAGCGCACTGGCGCGGCAGCAGCGCGCTAGACGGGAGATAAACAAATGACAAGCTCCATGGTGAAGCGGATGTCCCCGGCGGCCAAGCTGGCCACGGGCACAGGTGGCGCGGCCGCCGTGGCGGTCCTCGCGGCGGCGTGCGCCAGCGGGAGCAGCACCAGCAGCAGTCCGGGGGGTGCCGCGACGGGCGCGCCCGCAGGCGCCAGCTCAAGCGCGGGCGGATCAGGCTCCGCGGTCATTAAGACCGCCTCGTCGTCGGGTGGCACGATCCTGACCGACGGCTCGGGTCGCGCCGTGTACTTGTGGGCCAAGGACAGCGGCGGCATGTCCGCCTGCTCGGGGGCGTGCGCCGGCGCCTGGCCCCCGGTGATGGCGAGCGGCACGGTGACCGCCTCCGGTACCGCGAAGGCCAGCGACCTGGGCTCGATCACCC
>Ga0335083_10011080_pt1 | contig 10855 bp, 8 predicted proteins | sample Lox_Sample_42_FD_206716 | JGI IMG/M metagenome (GOLD analysis project Ga0335083, IMG submission 206716) | Soil microbial communities from Loxahatchee National Wildlife Refuge, Florida, United States - Lox_Sample_4.2 | ecosystem: Environmental > Terrestrial > Soil > Wetlands | place: USA: Florida... | reverse complement strand
CTCGACGCGCTCGACGGCGGGGAGCGCGCGGGCGCCGAGGAAGGAGAGCACCCAGCCGGCGTCGTACGGAGCGGTCACCACGAGCCTCTCGCGCATCGGCCTCGAGCGTGGCGGACTGTCGTCGCCCATGTCGTGTCGGTTCCTGTACGCGCAGCTGACCCACGAACCCAGGTTCAGTGGGTCTCGCCTACATCGTGAACAGAATTATCGCGTCCGGACGGGCAGAGACGAGCGCGTGCTAGCCCTCGCCGAGCACGGACGGGCCCGGGCTGAAGCCGGGGAACACCGCCGCAGCATCGCGGACGCCGAGCTGCGCGCGCGCCGACTCCCAGAGCACCGAGCGCACGTCGGTGCCGATGGCGAGGTCGCGCTCCTCGAAGAGCTGCGCGCGGTCCATGCCGCGGTAGCCGCCGAGGACCCGGCCGCCGCGCACGCCTCCGCCGAGGACCAGCATCATCGAGGCGGTGCCGTGGTCGGTCCCCCGGTTGCCGTTCTCGCGCGCGGTGCGGCCGAACTCGGTCATCACCACCACAAGCGTGTCCCCCCAGCGGGCTCCGAGATCGCGTGCGAACGCGGCCAGCGCGCCCCCGAGCTCGGACAGCCGGGTGGCGAGCTGTCCCTTCTCCGCGCCCTCTCCGACGTGCGTGTCCCAGCCGCCCATGTCGGTGACCGCGACCTGCAGGCCCACGCCGGAGCGGATGAGCCGGGCGACGTCCTGGAGACGGCGGGCGATGGGCGCGGTTCCGTACTGCGCGCCGTTGTCCGGAGGCAGCTGGGCGAGCTTCGCCGAGCCGGCCTCGCGCAGCGCCTCGAACGTCTCCATGCCGGTGGTCCGCAGCGCGGTGTCCACCGCCTGCGCGTAGAGCGCGTCGAAGGCGCCGCTGCCCCCCGGGCCAGCGGGGAGACGGAACTGGCCGAGCGACGACATCGCCACCGCGGGAGCGTCGCCCACCAGCATCCGGGGAAGGGTGGGCTGCACCGCCACGACGCGGAAGGCGCCCTCGGGGCCGGACGCGCGCTGCACCGCGCGGTTGAGCCACCCGTCGGCGGTGGACTTGGTGCCCGGGGTTCCGCTCTCGCAGAAGTCCTGAGCATCGAAGTGCGACCGGGTGGCCCCGGGCAGGCCCGCGGCGTGGACGATGGCCAGCGTCCTTTCGCTCCACAGGGGAAGCAGCGGGGCCAGGGCGGGGTGCAGCCCGAAGACGTCGTCGAGCCGCAGCACCCCGCCGTCGCTCCCCGGGGGCGCGAGGGCGATCGTCGGCCGGGCGGCACGGTAGGCGGGGTCGCCCACCGGTGGGACGATGGAGAGGCCGTCGGCGCCGCCCCGGAGGAAGATCAGCACCAGCGTCCGTCCGGTGCCCGGGGGAGACGCGGCGAGCGCCCGTCCGAGGAACCCGGGCACGGAGCCCAGGGCGGCGAGCGCGCCGGCCGAGCGGAGGAAGAGGCGACGGGAGAAGGTGCTCATTGCTTCTGGAACTCCGCGGAGCCGAGGAGGAGCCCCACCAGGCGCGCGGCGTCGACGGGCCGGCGCTCGTCGTAGGTCATCCCCTCGGGGACTCCCACGGCGGCGAGCACCGTCGCCCGGGTCTCGGACCCGAGCGGCCGGTGGAGGACGGCGCGCGCGATCCGGTCCACCACCTCGTCGGGCGTCCCGTCCACCGGCGGCAGGGGAACCTCGGTGCCGGTGAGGCGGCCCGAGGCGAGGCGGAGCCCGAAGTCGATGCGGGCGACGAGCGCCCCCGGATTCACCCACGGTTGCGCGACCTCGGGCCATCCGGTCGGAGGCTGCGCCCGGTAGGGTGGCTGGCCCATCCGGTTGAGGGCCTGCACCATCGGAAGATCTCCGGCGGTGGTCCCGCCCAGGGCGCGCACCGCCGACACGGTGAACTCCAGCGGCGTCTTCACCTTGCTGCCCCGGGCGGTGTCGCTCCAGAACTCCGGGCTCTCGAACAGCGCCCGGTAGGTCGCGGTCAGGTCCCCGTTCGTGCGGAGGAAGACCTGGGCCACCCGCTCGACCAGCTCCGGCGGCGGCGAGTCCATGACGAACTTCTGCGCCAGCTTGCGCGCGAGGAAGTGGGCGGTCGACGGGTGGGTCGCGAGCAGGTCGAGCACGCGCTCGCCGTCCTCCATCCCGCCGCCGCCCGGGATGTCGTGCCCCAGGACGCGCTTCGCGCCGCGGTCGTGCGCCGCGGGATGGAACTCGAAGGTGCCCTCCTCGTTGGGCTTGCGGATGCCCCAGCCGGTGAAGCAGCGGGCCACCTCGCGGACGTCCGCCTGGGTGTAGCCGCCGTCGACGCCGAGGGTGTGCAGCTCGAGCAGCTCGCGGGCGTAGTTCTCGTTCAGCCCGAGCCGTCCGCGCTTCGGCGCCGAGAAGCCCTCGCGGGTCGACATCCAGTTGTCGAGGTAGAAGAGCATCGCCGGGTGGTGTGCCACGGCGCCGAGCAGGTCCCGGAAGCTGCCGAAGAGGTGGGGGCGAATCGCCTCCCGCTCGTAGGGCGACACCATCCAGCGGACCGCACCCTTGTCGGCGGACACGTTGAAGTGGTTGAACCAGAAGTCGACCAGGGTCTCCTGGAGCTGCCGCCGGCTCTCGGTCGCGCGGATGAGCCGGGCGGCGATCAGCTCGGCTCCCACCTGCCGGGGCAGATGGAACGGGTCCACCACCCCGGCGAGCTCCGCCCGGAGCGCCTCGGGGGTCTTGCCCTCGATGGAGACCCCCTTCGCCGCGGCCACCTTCCTCGCCCGGGGGTACTCGGCCACCAGCTCGGCCGTGCTCATCCGGAGCGAGGGGAAGTCGGCGAGGTGGCGGTCCACCCGGGAGTCGTCGATGTCCGCCGGCCGGAGCTGCCAGGCGATCCACGCCGCGGGGCCCATCTCCTCGACCTGGCGGAGGTCGGCGGGCGACGGTCCGTAGGCGAGCCGATCCAGCACGTGCACCGCCTGCTGCTCGTTCGAGGCCTGGACCGCCGGAAGCTGCAGCGCCTTTGCGCCGGCCGCGCTTGCCGGTGCCGTCGCGGCCCCGGGGGAAGCCGTGGCACAGCCGAGGAGCAGCACCGCGCCGAGGAGGAGGAAGCGCATCCCGTCCCTCCTGAACACCGCCCGACCCCCCGGAGTTACCCCGCCGGGGTCACGCGGCTGTGGCACACGCAACGCGTCAATGCGACAGTCGGCCCCATGGACCGACCGACCGTCCGGGCACCGGGCCTGGCCCTCTGCGCCGCCGTCCTCCTCCTTCCCGCAGGCGCCTGGGCCCAGGCGACCGAGGCCCACGCCGACACCGGCGACACCGCCTGGATGCTGATCAGCGCCGCCCTGGTGCTGCTGATGACACCGGGGCTGGCGCTCTTCTACGGCGGGATGGTCCGGCGAAAGAACGTCCTCGCCACCCTGATGTACAGCCACTTCGCGCTGGCCCTGGTGACGGTGCAGTGGGTGCTCTTCGGCTACTCGCTGACCTTCGGGAAGACGCATGGCGGGCTCATCGGCGGCTTCGACAACGTGCTGCTCAACGGGGTGGTGGGCGGGCTGAAGGGCAGCGTCCCGGCGCTGGTCTTCATGGCCTTCCAGATGAAGTTCGCGATCATCACCCCCGCCCTGATCAGCGGCGCGTTCGTGGAGCGGATGAAGTTCAGCGGCTACGTGCTCTTCACCCTCCTCTGGAGCACGCTGGTCTACGACCCGATCGCCCACTGGGTGTGGGCCGACGGTGGATGGATGTCCAACCTCGGGGTGCTCGACTTCGCCGGTGGCACCGTCGTGCACTGGACCGCCGGCGTCTCGGCGCTGGTCTGCGCGCTGTTCATCGGCAAGCGGGTCGGGTTTGGACGCGACAAGTTCATCCCCCACGACCTTCCGATGACCATCACCGGGGCGGGCCTGCTCTGGTTCGGGTGGTTCGGCTTCAACGCCGGGAGCGCGCTGGCCGCGGGGCAGACGGCGGCGCTGGCCTTCGTCAACACGCACATCGCGGCGGCCTCGGCGGCGATGGCCTGGGTGCTCGCGGAGTGGCGATTCCGTCGCAAGCCCACCCTGCTGGGCTTCGTCTCCGGCCTGGTGGCTGGCCTGGTGGCCATCACGCCGGCGGCCGGCTTCGTGTCGCCCGCCGCGTCGCTGATCATCGGCGCGCTGGCGGGCCTCGTCTGCTGGGGAGCGGTCCAGCTCAAGGAGCGGCGCTTCCACTACGACGACTCGCTCGATGCCTGGGGCGTGCACGGGGTCGGGGGAATGCTAGGGGCGTTGCTGGTGGGCGTCTTCTCCCGGAAGGTGCTCAATCCATCGGGTGGCGCGGACGGGCTCCTGGCCGGCGACCCGTCGCTCCTGTGGAAGCAGGCGGTGGGTCTGCTCGCCGCCGGCGCGTACGCTGTCGTTGTGACGCTGGGCATCCTCTTCGTCGTCGACCGCGTCGTGGGGTTGAGGGTGCCCGAGGACGAGGAGCGCGAGGGGCTCGACGCCACCCAGCACGGCGAGGCCGCCTACACCTCCTGAGCCCCGAGCGGCGAGCGGCGGCGATCGAACGCCGCGGCCCAGGGGACCAGGAGCCACATCGCGAGCGCGGTCCAGGCGAGGGCGGTCACCGACGGCGGCGGCGGCCCGAGGAGGTTCACGACCTCCGCCAGGACGAGGAAGGCGACGAAGGCGACGAGTCCCCAGCGCCCGCCGGGGCTCCGGGGCACCGTGCTCCGGACGTAGAGGAAGAGGCCGCCGAAGAAGAAGAGGGCCTCGAGCGCGAGCGCCACCGCGGGCACGTCCCAGAGCCCGAATCCCACCCGCGTCTCGAGGCCCGGGACGAGCTGGAGATCCGGGCGGTGGACCAGCAGATCGAGGAACCAGTGGCTGGCAACGCAGGCCGCGACGACGGCTCCTGCCCGTCCTCCCCAGCGCCACGCCGCGACGCCACCCAGCACCAGCGCCCAGACCACCGCCGCGGCGAGGGAGTGCGTCCAGGGGTAGTGCTCGAAGTCCAGAGGAGTGAGGCGGGTGAATCCCGGGGCGATCCGCACGCGTTCCCAGCCGAGCAGAAGGAAGATCGGCCACACCAGGTCCACCCACTGGGCGGCGAGGACCAGGAGCCCGAGCGAGGTGCGTGGGCTCGCTCTCTTCGCCGCGAACGCGACACCGAAATGTCCGATGAACATGTGCCCCCGAGCATGCCCCAACTCGGGGGTGCGCGGTGGGCGCGCGCTACTGGGTCACCGGCGTGCGGGTGCAGTCGTAGGTCAGCGTGATGCGCCCGCTCGGCGCGGCGACCATCTCGAAGTCCGACACCTGGAGCGCCGCGAGATCGTGCGAGCCGAGGTAGGCGGCCGCCGACTGATCCATGGTGAGGGGGATGTTCCCTCCGTCGGCGAGGATCATCCCGTAGGTCTGGAGCGCGACGGCGACGGCGCGGGCGGCGGCGCTGGGAAGTACCGAGAGGTCGAAGCTGGACCGGAGCCGGAAGCGCGCTCCGTAGGGTGGATAGAGCGCGTCCCCGCCGGGAGCGCCGGCATGCGTGGCCGGGTGCACGTAGACGCCGGCGGCCATCCGGGGATTGGGCAGGATGAAGCGGAGCGCATGGGGCACCACGCCGGCCTGCAGCTCGGCGCCGGTGACCAGGAGCGGGGCGATGGGGAGCCCGGCGGCGTCGGCGCTGGTGCACTGATCGCCGCGGCTGAAGGGGGTGCCCGCCTGCCAGTAGTCGTGGTCGAGGTCCCAGACGACGGCGCAGATGGTGTTGAAGGGCGAGCCATTCGCCTGACCGCCGGCGATGTTGGCCTGGTACAGCTCGTAGAGGCGCCGGCCCTGGTACACGAGGAGGTGGCAGTCGTTGCGCGAGGTATCGCAGGCGTAGCTGGTGGAGCCCTCGGTCGTCCCGCCCGGGGGGACCGGCACCGGAAGCTGGTCGCAATCCGGCGTGTAGTAGCCCGAGGCGGGGGTGAACGCCCGCGGCTGCACCGTCGAGTCGGCGTGGAGCACGTCGAAGCTGAAGTCGATCTGCATCGGGCCCGATCCCCAGCCCGCGTCCGCGAGGTGGGCGATGATCTGCGCCGAGCTCGGGTCGAGCGCCGCGCCGGACACGTCCTGGTAGAGGGTCGAGCTCGCCGGGAAGCGATCTCCCGTCGGGCCTCCGGCGTCCGGTACGCCGCCGTCGGGAATGCCGGCGTCGGGCGTTCCTCCGCTGCCGCCGTCCGTGCCTCCCCCGTCCGGCGATCCTCCGTCACCGCTGCCGGCGTCGATCGGGAGCTGGACCGCGGGAAGACCGGACGGGCCGAGGATCTGCCCGCTGCACGCTGCGAGTGCGAGCGCCGCCGCGCGGAGCAGCGTCTTGCGCGAGAAGCAGGCACCGGGGCGTCTTGCGAGCATGGCCGAGAGGTCGACTGTACCGACGACCGGTCGGAGGACGAGAGGCACCGGCATGCGCCCGTGTGGGACAGCGCCCGGGGTCTACGCGCCGGATCGGTACACCCGCTGGACGTACTCGGACATCATCCGCGCGGTGGTGAAGCGGGCCCCTGCGATCCGCAGCGAGTCCTTCATCCGCCGCACCCAGCCGACGGGGATTCCGGCGGCGTCGCGCTCGTGGAAGGTGGGGACCACCTCGCGCTCGAGGAGATCGTAGAGCGTGCTCGCATCGCGAACGTCGCGCGCCTCCTCGTCCTGCGCGTCGTCGTCGGGGATCGCCCAGCCGTTGAACCGGTCGTAGGCCTCGGGCCACCAGCCGTCGAGCACGCTCAGGTTCAGCCCGCCGTTGAGCGCCGCCTTCATCCCGCTGGTGCCGCTGGCCTCGTTCGGCGGCCGGGGGAGGTTGAGCCACACGTCGCAGCCGGCCACCAGCTGCTCGGCCGTCCGCAGGTCGTAGTCCTCCAGGAACGCCACCGAGCCCGTCGCTCCCGCGGCGTCCTTGAGCTCGAAGATCCGCTGGACCAGCCGCTTCGCCCCGTCGTCGGATGGATGTGCCTTGCCGGAGATGACCAGCTGCAGCCGGCGCGGGCCGTGGAGGAGGGCCAGCGCCCGGGGCGGATCGCGGATGAGGAGGTCCAGCCGCTTGTAGGAGGCGACCCGCCTCGCGAAGCCGAGGGTGAGCACCGCGGGATCGAAGTGGCGCGCCGCGGCCTCGACGTAGGGAATGTCCTCCCCCCGCGCGAGGCGGTCCTGGACGGTCTTGTGGCGGACGAACTCCACCAGCCGTGACCGGAGGGCGTTCCGCGCCGCCCAGAGCTCCGCCGCGGGGATGCCCTCGACCGCGGCCCAGGCGCGCGGATCTCCCATTCTCCAGCTCGGCGGGAGGTAGCGGTCGAGCAACGCCTGCAGCGGGGGAGCGATCCAGCTCGGAGCGTGCACCCCGTTGGTGACGTCGAGGATCGGGACCTCCGTCTCGGCCTTCCCCGGCCAGAGCTTCTGCCACATCGCCCGGGCGACCTCGCCGTGTCGTGCGCTCACCGCGTTGGCGGTCCGGCTGGTCCGCAGCGCGAGCTCGGTCACCCCGAACGACGCCTCGCCGGGTGGCCGGGCCAGCGCGAGGAGGGTGTCGGGCGCGACGCCCAGCTCGCCGGGGACGTGTCCCAGGAGGTCGAGGATCTCCTCCTGGCCGTAGTGCTCGTTGCCGGCCGGGATGGGCGTGTGCGTGGTGAAGACCACCCGCTGCCGCGCGTCGGCCAGCGCTCGGTCGAACGGGACGCCGGAGCGCACCGATTCGCGGGCCAGCTCGAGGGCGGCGAGCGCGGCGTGGCCCTCGTTGAGGTGAACGACCGACGGTTCCATGCCGAGCGCTCGCAGCGCCCGGAGCCCGCCCATGGCCAGCACCGTGTACTGCATGACGCGGAAGGTGCGGTCCGCGACGTAGAGGGTGGAGGTGATCCACCGATCGATCGGCGCGTTCTCGGGAACGTCGGTGTCGAGGAGGAACAGCGGGATGCGCCCCACCTGGACGTGCCAGATCTGCGCCCGGACCGGATGCCCCCGCAGCACGAGCTCGACCGTGCGGGGATCGCCGCGGTCGTCGACCTCGAGGCGGAGGGGGAGGTCCTCGGGGTCGCTGGTGCTCCACCACTCGTGCTGCCACCCGGACCGATCGAGCCGCTGGTGGAAGAAGCCCCGGCGGTAATAGAGGCCCACCCCGACCAGCGGGAGTCCGCTGTCCGAGGCCTGCTTCAGCACGTCTCCGGCGAGGACCCCCAGACCGCCGGAGTAGATGGGCAGCGAGGCGTGAAGGCCGTACTCGGCGCAGAGGAAGGCGATCGGCCGCTCGCGGGTGGCCGGTCCGCTCGTCTCGAAGGGACGCTCCAGCTCGGCCTCCAGGGCCTGGACGAGGGCCCGAGCCCGCTCCACGAGCGCCGCATCGCGGCCCACCTGCTCGAGGCGGTGCGGGCTGGCGTCGCGGACGAGCTTGACCGGATTGTGTCCCGAGCTCTCCCACCGCTCGGGGTCCACCGCCTCGAAGAGCGCGGCGACCTCGGGGTGCCAGCTCCACCAGAGGTTGGTGGCGAGGGTGACCAGCGGTTGCAGGGGCTGGGGCAGCCGCGCGCGGAGCGTATCCTCGGCGTGCGTCGTGCAAGGCGAGAGCGAGGCCATGGCGACTCCGGGGAGGCGAGGCGTGCGCAGGCAGGATGGATCCGTGCGGGGGCGGACACCAGCGGGCCGAAGCCAGGGGCTCCGGTCGGGGCGGGCTCGTCCGGTCGTGGGCACGTGGCAAGATGCCGGGCATGCGACGACTCGTTCCTTGGACGGTGGCCTGTGTGATGGCCGGAGTGCTCTGGGCAGCGCCCGCGCGCGCGGCGTTCGAGGTCTCTGGCGGCGCCGCGTACTGGACCGAGAACTCGTCTGCCCTCTCGGTCACCCTCGGAAAGCTCTTCGATCTTCCGGGCTTCCAGCTGGGGGTGCGGGTCGGGTTCGCCTACGTCACCTCGCCGAACTCCGCTGGCGTCCCCCTCGATGGGGTGCTCCACCTTCCGCTGGGCACGTTCTACCTCGAGGGCCAGGTGGGGGCCTGGTTCCTCTTCTCCCGCGATCCGGTGGTCCGCTTCCACGCCACCGGCGGCGGAGGGCTCGACCTCGGCGTGATCCGGATCGGGGTGGAAGGGGGCTACCTCCACTCGGGCGGGCTGCTCGGGGCGCGGGTCTCGTTCGCGCTCTAGGTCACCTCGCCCGAGAGCTGGCCCTCGTCGGAGATGCTGGCGTACGGGAACTCGAGCGATGCGCCGCGGCGGAAGCTCGTTGAGGCCGCCCGCCCGACGGACACGGTCGGCGTGACGGTGTTGAAGTCCGATTCCACCGAGTAGGAGACCCGCTGGCCCTCGGACGGGGTGGTGCCGGCGATGGCTGGCGCCAGTGGACCGGCTGCGCGACGGCGAAGCCGAGGCGCACCGTCTCCCGGTCGATGACCTCTTGCCGAGCACGATCCCGAGGAAGCTGGGCAGGGCCTCGAAGGACGACACCGGTGTGGACTGGGCGAAGCGCTGGGCGCGGTCTGGTCCTCGACTGCCGCCCTCGCCGGAAGGGACACGAGGATCCGCACCAGCATCCCCCGGCACCACGCGCCTCTCGACCTCGAGCCCGCCGACGGGACGGCCGGAATCCAGCCCCTCATCGCGGTCCCCTCTCGCCTCCAGGCAGCTCACGACGGAGCCATTCCCCGTTGCGGGGTGGTTCAGTCGATCGGCGTCGCGCCTGCCGTCGGCCCGAGTGCCGAGTCGGCGGCGCCTCTCGCCCCGGCGCTCTCGACGCCTGGGGCGACTCCGTTGCAGCCTGGCCCGATGATGCTCGACCCGCTCCTGTCCGCTGCGCCGCCCTGGCCGCGGCGGGTGGTGTGCCTCACCGAGGAGACCGTGGAGACGCTCTACCTCCTGGGCGCGGGCGAGCTGGTGGTGGGCGTGTCGGGCTTCGTGGTGCGCCCGCCCGAGGCGCGCCGCAAGCCGCGGGTGAGCTCGTTCCTCGACGCCAACTTCGCGCGCATCCTCGAGCTCCGTCCGGACCTGGTGCTCGGCTTCTCCGATCTGCAGGCGGACATCGGGCGCGAGCTGTGCAAGCGGGGCGTGCCGGTGCACCTCTTCAACCAGCGGAGCGTGGCGGAGATCCTCCAGGCGATCCGGCTCACCGGCGCCCTGGTGGGGCGAGGGGAGGAGGCGGATGCGCTGGCGAACCGGCTCGGCGCGGGGCTGCAGCGGCACGCGGACGCGGCGGCCTCGCTTCCCCGGCGTCCGCGGATGTTCTTCGAGGAGTGGCACGAGCCGCTGATCAGCGGCATCCGCTGGTGCAGCGAGCTGGTGGAGCTGGTGGGCGGGGTGGACGTGTGCGTCGAGTCACGGGCGAGCCAGGGCGCGCGGGGTCGCGTCTTCCCGCCCGAGGAGGTGGCGCGGCGCGACCCCGAGGGCGTCGTGGCGAGCTGGTGCGGGCGGAAGGCGAAGCCGGAGAAGATCCGCGGGCGGCCGGGGTGGGCGACGGTGCGCGCGGTGGTGGACGACCAGCTCTACGAGATCAAGAGCTCGGTCATCCTCCAGCCGGGTCCGGCGGCGCTCACCGACGGGGTGGAGCAGCTGGCGCGCATCGTCGGCGCGGTGGCCCGCGGCGAGCGACTGGGGCGCCCGCGCGAGGGCGACCTCCGGTCGGCGGCGTGAGGAGCGCTCAGCCCCGGCTTCGCAGCAGCGGCCGGAGGGCCCCCACCACCCACAGCGCCCCGAGCGCGAGGAGGCAGAGCCCCGCCACCCAGAGATAGCGGCTGACCAGCGCCTGCTCGCTCCACCCGTAGGTCTGCACCAGCGCGCTGGCGTCGGACAGGCCCACGCCCTCCATCTGACCGAAGGGGATCTCCCCCGGGTCTCGCCGGGCCGTCCACCAGCTCGAGGCGACGTCGGCGTACGCAGCCGCCCCGATGACCAGG
>Ga0335083_10011078_pt1 | contig 10855 bp, 7 predicted proteins | sample Lox_Sample_42_FD_206716 | JGI IMG/M metagenome (GOLD analysis project Ga0335083, IMG submission 206716) | Soil microbial communities from Loxahatchee National Wildlife Refuge, Florida, United States - Lox_Sample_4.2 | ecosystem: Environmental > Terrestrial > Soil > Wetlands | place: USA: Florida... | reverse complement strand
AGTTCGCCGGCGCCACCCGCGACAAGGAGATCGTCCCGCCGCCGGAGCGCAAGCCCCAGGAGGACTTCGCCACCGAGATCCGGATCATCAGGCACGGCATCACCCAGGGCTACCAGACCGACTCCGGCCTGACCCCGATGGGCGGCTGGCAGTCCCACCAGCGCGGGCACAGCCTGTCCAAGAGCGTCCGCCCGGGCCAGAAGGTCCGGATCGTCTGCGCCGACACCAGCCGGGCCCGGCAGACCGCCGACCAGATCTACCGGGGCATGCTGGACGGCCTGCGGCAGTGGGGGAGGCAGGCCGACGTCGGCGCGCCCGAGCCCATCCCCGAGCTGCGCAACTTCCAGGTCTGGACGCCGGACGGGCCGCGCGACGTCACCTCGGCGTTCCGCCAGTACCAGGCGCTGATGGAGAAGCTGGAGCGGATGGCGGCCGGCGACCGGCCGCGCTGGCTGGTGGAGGTCGACCGGTTCTACCGCAACCAGCTCGGCGGCGCCGACCCGATCTACATGTGGCTGACCATCCCGCTGATGTACTTCGAGCCGCCGCAGTCGTGCGTGCGCCGGTTCTGGCGCGGGTTCCACCGGCTGATGGCCGAGTCGCCGGACACCCGGATCATCGCGGCCACTCATTCCGGCCCGATCCGGGCCTTCGCCACCTGGGCGCACGGTTACGATCCCGGTGAGCCGTACAACACCGAGGAGGTGGTGGTGCGGATCCGCCGTGGCGGCGGGACCGCGCTGGTCGCCTACCGTAACCGCGTCACCGAGGTGAACGTGCCGCCGCCCGACGAGATGCCGTCCTGGGACTGACCAGCGTGCCCGCGCTGGCGGCCCCTCCCGCCACCACTGAGGAGACGCCGGGGCTGCGGTCGGTGTCGATCGCGGCCTCGGTGCTCGACTGCTTCGCCGTCCATCCCGAGCTCGGCGCCACCCAGGTCGCCCGGGAGCTCGGCGTGGCCAAGAGCACGGCCTGCCGGATGCTGTCCGCGCTGGCCGCCGGGGGCCTGCTGGACCGGGCCGACGGCGGCCGGTACCGGCTGAGCCTGCGGATGTTCGAGCTCGGCGTGCTGGCGGCCGAGCGGATGCCGGTCCGCGACGCCGCCCAGCCGGTGCTGATCGACCTGCAGCAGCAACTGCGCGAGATGGTCCAGCTGGGCGTGCCGGTGGCCGGGCACGTGGCCTACATCGACCGGTACGGCCACGCCGCGCTGGGCCTGCAGCTCAGCGGCGAGGTGCTGCACCGGGTGCCCGGCTACTCCTCGAGCTCGGGCCGGGCGCTGGCGGCGTTCGACGACCGCATCCTGGCCGACACCCTGGCCGTTCCCCGCCGCAAGCACACGCCGTTCACCATCACCGACCCCGAGCGGCTGCACCGGGTGCTGGCGGCCGCGCGGGCGGCCGGCTGGGTCAGCACCCGGGAGGAGTTCACCCGCGGCTTCTCCTCGGTGGCCGCTCCGGTGCTCGTCGGAACCCGGCCCGTGGCGGCGATCTCGGTGGCCGGGCCGACGGCCCGTATTCTCGGCCTGCGTAGGGACTTCATCGTGGCGAGCGTGTGCCGGGCCGCCCGGCGGGTCGGCGCGCGGCTTGCCCAGGCATCGGAGGATTTAGGTCATGCAGCGCAGCACCGAACGCATCCTCACCACCCACGTGGGCAGCCTGGCCCGCCCGCATGACCTGCTCGAGGTGATGCGGGAGAAGGAGCACGGCCGCCCGTATGACCATGCCCGCTTCACCGAGATGGTCGCCGAGGCGGTCGGCGACGTGGTGCGCAGGCAGGCCGAGGCCGGCCTGGACGTGGTCACCGACGGCGAGCAGGGCAAGGTCTCCTTCCTCACCTACGTCAAGGAGCGGCTGGCCGGGTTCGACCAGGTCGAGGGCGAGACGCTGCTGCCGCCGTCCTGGCAGCGGGAGATCGACGACTTCCCCGAGTACTACCGCTCCTACATGTCGAAGTACTCCTCGGCCGTAGCGCCGATGAAGGTCATGGTGTGCACCGGCCCGGTCGCCTACATCGGCCGGGACGCGGTGCGGACCGACATCGCCAACCTGCGCGACGCGCTGGCCGCGACCGCCGGAGACGGGCACGGCCCGGTGGAGGCCTTCCTGCCGTCCACCAGCCCCAGCGGCTTCGGCCGCAACGACTACTACTCCTCCGAGCGGGACTACCTGGCCGCGGTGGCCGAGGCCATGCGGGAGGAGTACCTGGCCATCGTGGAGTCGGGCTTCCTGCTCCAGGTGGACGACCCGTGGCTGATCGAGATCCTGACCGACGACGGCCGCAGCGATCCGGCCGAGCGCCACCGCCGGGCGCAGGAGCACGTCGAGGCGCTCAACCACGCGCTGCGCGGGATCCCCGAGGACCGGATCAGGCTGCACACCTGTTACGGGCTCAACCACGGCCCCCGGCTGAACGACATCCCGCTGGCCGACGTGGTGCCGGTCATGCTGCGGATCAACGCGGGCGCCTACTCCTTCGAGGTGGCCAACCCGCGGCACCAGCACGAGTGGCGGATCTGGGCCGACGTGCCGCTGCCGGAAGGCAAGATCTTGCTGCCCGGGCTGCTCGGGCACGCCACCAACTACGTCGAGCATCCCGAGCTCATCGCCGACGGCATCTGCCAGTACGCCGGGCTGGTCGGCCGGGAGAACGTCATCGCCAGCGCCGACTGCGGGTTCTCCTCCCGGGCCAGCTTCGCGCCCGAGGTGCACCCCACGGTGGTGTGGGCCAAGTTCGCCGCGCTCGCCGAGGGCGCCGCGATCGCCACCAAGCGCCTCTGGGAAGGTGTCTGACATGGCAGTGTCTAATCCGGCTGGGAAGACCCTGGCCGCCATCGTCGGCCCCGGCAACATCGGCACCGACCTGCTGGCCAAGCTCCAGCGCAGCGAGCACGTCGAGGTCGGCTACATGGTCGGCGTGATCGAGTCCGACGGCCTGGCCCGCGCCCGCCAGCTCGGGCTGGCCGCCTCGGCCGAGGGCCTGGACTGGCTGCTGCGCCAGGATCCGCTGCCCCAGCTGGTGTTCGAGGCCACCTCGGCGAAGGCGCACGTGGCCAACGCGCCGCGCTACGCCGAGGCCGGGATGCAGGCCATCGACCTGACCCCGGCCGCGCTCGGCCCGCCGGTCTGCCCCCCGGTCAACCTGCACGCCCACCTGGACGCCGCGAACATCAACATGATCAGCTGCGGCGCCCAGGCCACCGTCCCGATCGTGCACGCCGTCTCCTCGGTCGTCCCGGTGCCCTACGCCGAGATCGTCGCGTCGGTGGCCTCCCGGTCAGCCGGCCCGGGCACCCGGGCCAACATCGACGAGTTCACCCACACCACGTCCCGGGCCATCGAGACCGTCGGCGGCGCGCAGCGCGGCAAGGCGATCATCGTGCTCAACCCGGTGGAGCCGCCGATGATCATGCGGGACACGGTGTTCTGCGCCATCCCGGCCGACGCCGACACCGACGCGATCGCCGCGGCCATTCACCGGCGGGTCGCCGAGGTGCAGCGGTACGTGCCCGGCTACGCGCTGCGCGCCGAGCCGCAGTTCGACGAGGCCCGGGATGCCTGGCAGGGCCACGCCAGGGTCGCCGTGTTCCTCGAGGTCATGGGCGCCGGCGACTACCTGCCCGGGTACGCGGGCAACCTCGACATCATGACCTCCGCCGCCGCCCAGGTCGGCGAGGTCATCGCCCGGCGCCGCAGCGCGGAGGTGACCGCATGAGCACCCCAGAGACCCCGCATCCGCTCCGCATCACCGACACCACCCTGCGCGACGGCAGCCACGCCATGGCACACCAGTTCACCGAGGAGCAGGTCCGCGTCACCGTGCACGCCCTGGACGCGGCCGGCGTGGAGGTCATCGAGGTCACCCACGGCGACGGCCTGGGCGGGTCCTCGTTCAACTACGGCTTCTCCCGGGTCGACGAGATCAGGCTGATCGCCGCCGGAGTCGAGGAGGCCACCCAGGCCAAGATCGCCGTGCTGCTGGTGCCCGGCATCGGCACCAAGGACGACCTGCGGAACTCCCGCGAGGCCGGCGCCTCCGTGGCCAGGATCGCCACCCACTGCACCGAGGCCGACGTGTCCATCCAGCACTTCGGCCTGGCCCGGGACCTGGGCATGGAGACCGTCGGCTTCCTGATGATGGCGCACAAGACCTCTCCGGCCGAGCTGGCCCGGCAGGCCCGGATCATGGTGGACGCCGGCGCCGAGTGCGTCTACTGCGTGGACTCGGCGGGCGCGCTGGTGCTCGGCGACGCGCAGGAGCGGATCAAGGCCATGTACGCCGAGGTCGGCCACCAGGCGCAGATCGGCTTCCACGGCCATCAGAACCTCTCCCTGGGCGTGGCCAACTCGGTGCTGGCCTACCAGCACGGCGCCCGCCAGGTCGACGGCGCCCTGTGCGCGCTCGGCGCCGGGGCGGGCAACTCGCCCACCGAGGTGCTGGCCGCCACCTTCGACCACCTCGGCGTGCCGACCGGCGTGGACGTGGGCGGCGTGCTGGCCGCGGCCGAGGACGTGGTCCGCCCGTTCCTGCCCCGCTGGCCGAAGATGGACCGGTCCGCGATCGTGCAGGGCTGGGCCGGGGTGTACAGCAGCTTCCTGCTGCACGCCGAGCGCGCCTCGCAGCGCTACGGCGTGCCCACCCACGAGATCCTGCAGCGGGCCGGCGAGCTCGGCTACGTGGGCGGCCAGGAAGACATGATCATCGACATCGCCGTCCAGCTCGCCCAGGAGCGCGACCTGGCCGCCACCGGGGCCCGATGACCGTGGTCACGTATGGCGAAGTCCCATCTCGGCCTTGGCCGCCCGGATGAGCCGCTGGCGTGCCTCGCTGACCGCCTGAAGCGAGGGGCTGCCCGGGCCGGCGGCTTCGTCGATCGCCTGCCGCTGTGATCGCAGCAGCTGCTGCCCGGCCTCGGCCACGGACGGCGTAGCGAGCAGCCGCAAGCGGGTCAGCTGCGTGCGCATCTCCTCGTAGGCCGCCAGCGCCGGGTCAGCGCCCTCACCGCGGCGCAGGGCGTCCGAACTGCGCCAGCTGGCGTCGAGATAGCCGACGAAAGCGTCGGTGAGCGCCTCGCGTACCCATTTCCGCTGTTCCCGGTGCCCGGAGACGATGGTGGTGACCAGCAGGGTGGCGATGCTCGCGACCGCGGCCAGCAACGCCGCCCACGCGGTTACCTGGGTGGACATTACCTGCCGCTCTCAGCGGCGTTGCCGTCGGTGATGATATAGCGCCGCAGCTCGGTTTCCAGGTCCCCCTTGATCTCCGTCAGCGTCGACCTGGCCGCGGCGGAGTACCCGGCATCCGGCCGTGCCAGCTCCTGCGCAATCCACTGCGCGATATACACTTTCTCCCCCTCACCCTGCGGAGTATAAGGACCGGGTATCCAACCATTGGCGATGCAGTTCCGCGCGGCGTCATGCCATCTGCGCCCGTTCTCGGGCAAGCCTGCGAGCAAGGGCTTCCAGATCCCCAGATAGGCCAGCCCGACACGGCGCCCGAGTTCGTCCGCATCCTGACCATCTTTCACGGTACAGGTGTTCAGCCGGTCGAGGGCGATCGCGGCTAGGGCGTGCTGGCCTGCATCGTGAGCTGCCCGTCCGAGTTGTCCGAGGCTCTCAAGCACATACATCAGCCGGGAGCCGCCGTGAATAAACCCATAGATGAAATTGTCCAGCGTTTCTGGAGTAGTAACCCAATTGTCATCTATCAGGGAAATGTTCAAGTCGATAATTTCATAAGTATCCAAACTCGTCGCTGCGCCAGATATGAGATATTTTTCCCTGATGGTAAGGTTATCTGCTAGGGCATAGTTCAAGAATCCCCGTCGAGCCTCGTCGGAGTAAGTAAATCCGAAATTCCTGAATGTGGCGCTGCTGCCGTAGAGCAGGCCGACAGCTGCGGCCACTTCCTCGTCTGTTCCGCGGAGAAGGTCGTCAATCTCCTCGTACGAGGTAGACATATGATCCCATTCGTAGGTGAGCGGGCGGCGCAATCCTTTGTGGAGGCGCACCTCGGCCGCGGTGAATTCGGCCTTGTGCGCCAGCACGACACAGCGAAGGGCGGGACCGGGATAGGCGGCCAGCAATGCGGCCAGGGGCTCGGTATCCGAGGTGCCGATCCGGTCGATCAGACTCCGGATAAGTGCCTCAACGCAGCCATCCCGATCCTCATCGAGGTTATTCGCGAAGGCCGCCGCCGCCAGCATCTGGGCCGCCGTGGAGTCGGCCGTCACGCTGCGGACGATTCGCGCCGAGGTGTCAGGATCGGGGTCGTGAAGCAGCGCGTGCCCCGTGGCGCATGTCACCAGGGGGTCCCTGCTGGTCGCGAAGAGTGCCAGGAGTTCCTCGGTGTCGAGGCCGCCGGAAAGGGCTTGGACCGCTGCTGACGGGATAGGCGCCGCCGCCGGCAGCGACTCCGGTGCCAGCCAGGCGTCCCATCGGCTGTCGGCGGCGATCCAGTAGGCAAAACGGCGGGCCAGGACGATGTCGGTCCGGCCCGCCCTGGCCAGCACCGCCAGCAGGCCCAGCCGCTCATCCTGCAGGTCACTCCAGTCATCGCGCTGTACCGTCTGACCGAGGTCACGCTCCAGCTCCGTCAGGCGTGTCTGGCAGGCATGCTCGTACGTCTCTCGGAGACCGGGGGTCAGCCTTTCCCCGGATTGTTCCAGCACCTCGTGGGCCGCACGGACGAGTGGCCACGGGACCCCATCCGCTATCAGGCCGGCTACCTGGATCATCAGCGGGAGTCGGCGCGTGCTGACGGCGCGTACCGCCGCCTCGCGAATTTCGAGCGGCGTGTCCGGCGCGAGCAGGTCGGCGACCGTGAGCGTAAGGACTGGCTGGTCAGCCACATTCAGCAATACACTCAGCGCCACCAGTCGCGCATCGACGGCACTATCAGCCGCCTTGGCCGCGGCGTCGAGAACGGCTAGCGCGTCGGGAGCCTGGTAACGGCCGAGCGCCTTGGCCGCGGACTTCCAGGGCGCCTCGCCGGCTCGCGGGTCGGCGAGCTGGGACGCCAGGGTCTGGAGGAATTCCGCGATGGCTGCAGCGGGTGGCGTCTCGCAGGACCGCAGGAGTTCGGCGGCGTCGAGCGAATTAGCCTGCAACGCCACGCGGATGACCTGCCGGGCCAGCTCGGGCCGGCCGCCGGAAAAGCCCAGCATCATCCGCATCGACTCGCGTCCGTCGAAGCTCAGCGTGCGCTGTCTCAGCTTGGCCGCGTCTTCAGATTCTCGTTCGAAGACCCGGGCGGCGAAGTACTCCTGGAACGACTGATGATAGAAGCGCAGGCCGGTCTCGGTCCGGTACAGCAACTCCGACGAGACGATCTCTGCCAGGACCCCGCGGGGATCGGCCAGGCCCTCGGCGGCCAGATCGTCGAGCAGCCGCCCGGCGTCGGCGCCGCTGAGGTCGGTCTCGCCGTGTCCGTGCTCGACCAGGTACACGCCGAAGGCCTCGAGCACCCGGAATTTGTCCGCGTAGGAGAACACGTAATCGGGCACGGATTCGCCGGGCCGGTCACGGCGGTGGCGTTCCTCGACGAACCACCGGGAAAAGTCCGCCATCAGGGCGCCGAGGCTTTCCGGCAGGGCCTGGCCATCCGCGTAGCGTTCGACGATCATCCAGAGGAACAGCGGCGTCCGGGCCAGATCGCGGACCTGGGCGTTTTCCGGGTTGTCCAGCAGCATCGACGCCAGCGCCGCGGCGCGATCTCGCGCGTCCGGCAGTTCCCGGAGCTTCAGGACTTCGTAGATGTAGTTACGTGCCTGTTCATCGGTGACGTTCTGCAGCAGGACCCGTGCGTAGGGGAGCGGGTTGCGCTCGAAGTCGAACCGGCGGTAGCAGAACATCACCGGAATGAACGGGAAGAATCGCCGCAATCGGCCTACCCAGTCCGCGACCCGGCGCTTCGCCTCGTCGGTCAGCTCGTTGAAGGCGTCGACGGTGAGGTGGACGGCGCCGATCCCGAGCATGGCGTCGGAAACCCCGGGCACGCCGGTGACCTCGCGGAGGATGTGGCCCGGCGGAGGCCGCCTGTCGGGTTCCGGCTCCCCGTAGCGGTCCAGGACGCGGTCCACGTCCCGGCCCCGGACCAGGATCGGCATCAGGGCCGGCCATCGCGCGGGCCGCGAACGACCCGGCTGGGACTCGTCGGCCACCGCCTGCGCCAGCCGGTATTCCAGCTCGCGGGCGACCGTGCTCTTGCCCGAACCAGCCCCGCCCACGACCACCACGTCGTACCGCCCGGCAATGAGCGCCATCACGTTGCCCGTGGTGGGGTCGTTCGTCTCGACCGCTGCTATTCCGTATCCATACGGAATATCCGGGCCGGGATCGGTATCCGGGCTCTCCGGTACCGCCAACGGCCGGATGCCGGTGCTATCTTCCGGGGAGCCGGGCGGGTCCAGCCAGGTGTCCAGGTAGTCCGGCGGGTCGGCCAGTCGTTCGTCGGAAATCGCCCGGTAACCGAGATGACTAGGAGACCAGTATTCGGCCGGCCGGCCGGAAGGCCCGTCTTCGGTTATGGCGTTGAGCCGAATGAATGCCTCGACGGCGATGAAGACATCGTGCTCGTCACGAAGGCTGTCGACCGTCTCCATGGCCGGTTCCCTGAACACCTCGGCCACCAGCCGGGTCCTGGCGCGCTCGAGTTCCCGCCAGGCGAGTTCCGCGCCGCGACGGGCCTCGGCTGGTTCCGCGTCGTCGGCGGGGACCTCCGTCAGGGCCGCTACCAGCGCCGCCAGGACGGCGGCGGAGTCCTGCGGTTCGCTGGGGCCGAGCGCCGAGGCGAGCCTCGGTGCCAGCGACCACAGGTCGTCGCGGCCCCAGTGACGATACGGACGGGCGCCGAGCCACTCGGCCGCCACGCTGGCCAGAACGACGGCCGAGCGCACCTTGTCCGCGCTCTGCTCCTCGGCTGGCCACTTCAGGGTGGTGCACGCGGCGAGGGTGAGTTGTCCGAGGTAGTCGCGCCACCAGGGCAGGTCGTTCTCCTGGCGTGGTCGCTCGAAGGCCGGCCGCTCACGCCGCGCCCCGTCCCGGATCGTCCAGAGCACCTCGAACGCGGCCCTCGTCGGAGAATTCTCCGGCAGCAGATCGGCTACCGCGCGATGCCCGGCGCCGCCGGTGCACGAGGCGACCCGGGTGGCGGCGCCCAGGAAACGCTGCAGCCGGATCAGCTCGGCGCCCGTCAGGGCCGGGGCGATCACCTCCCGCATGAGGCAGGTCTCGAGCCAGGCGGCGTCCCAGGACGGGGAGCCTCCCGGCCCGGTGCGGGCGAAGTCGATGAGGAAGATCTGCCCGCCGACGACCAGCGCGTTCCGGGGATTCAGGTCACCGTGGCTGAGCGAGGCGTTCACCCGGCCCGGGACGTCCTCGGTCAGCAGGCCGTGCAGCCGGGCGAAGGGATGGGGCATGACGACGCCGTCGATGATCACCGTCGCGTCGTCCAGGAAACAGCCCGGGAGGAATTGCTGCACCAGCTGGCGGCCGGCCTCCGCGCGAAGCTCGGCGACTTTCCCGGCTACCGTCACCGGGCGGCCGATCAGCTGATCGGTGATGACGCCCGGCATCGCGCCCTCGGCCGCCGGGCGGATGCCTATCGTGACATCGAGGTACTCGGCGACAAGTTCCTCGCCGCGCATGGCCCGCGGCACCACGTCCTCGAGCACGATGAAGTCATCGCGCCTGATCGGCGAGGTGCCCTGTTTCCGGGCCTCACCAGGGGAGGTAGCCGCGGCCAGGACATCGGCGGGATAACGCCGCCGCGCCGCCAGTTGCACGCTCAGGGGATCTCCGTAGCTGAGCCCTCCGGCGGGCGACGGCCGGTCGACCTCCAGGACGAGATCCACGCCCAGCCTCGCGTTCAAAGCCCGCAGCGTGCGCGGCAGATCCTCGACCTCCAACGGCCGGTGCAGGCTCGCGACCTGCCGCATCAGCAACGACGTGAGGCCGGCGGCCTGGCGGGCGTCGCCTGTCCGGACCGCCTCACGGATCACGTCCTCCAGCGTGGTGGCGGGCACGTCGATCGCGGCATACTCGGCCACCTCGAGATAGACCACGGCCGCCGCCCGGCTGGCCTCGGCGCCGAGCACGCCCTTCTGGATAAACGCGCTCGCCGCGTCGATAGGGGTGAACGGCGCCTGATGGCGGTCGGCCAGATAGTCGCGGTAGGCGGACCATTCCTGGGCCACCGCGTCTGCCCGGTCGATTTTGATGACGCGCCGGTCAATCCGGCCGCGAGACCTCACCACGTCGACCTGCAGGACCCGGGCTCCGCTCCGGCCGCCCGCCAGCTGCTTTCGCACCGTCAAGCGCTCTGGAGGATCAGCCATCGGCCACTTGATACCGGCCAGCACGGCCTCGATTTCGGGGCGTGCGTCACCCGGAATGTCCGCGGTGAAGCCAATGTCCATGGACCCCCCACATGACGGCTCCCACCAGGTTAAAGGGTTTTTCCGGCCATGTGGGGGCACAATAGCGATTCGGATAAGCCTCGCCGTGGCCATTTGGCGAGCGTGGGGGGCTTGACCTCATGTGAGCCTGACGTGCCATTGTGGTGACGTGCATCGCGGCCGGCGCGGGCTGCGGCCGCCGAGTCGCCTGGAGGTCGCGCATGGCTGTCCGTCCGCCCAGTAAAGACGAGCTCGCGGCGATCGCCCGCGGCTACGGCATGCACCTGAGCGAGCAGGATCTCGCCTCGTTCTTCCCCGCCCCGCCTCGCCCCGCCTAGCGCCCCGTCCATGGCTACCGGCCGGCTGCGATGAGGCTCGCGGATCACGAGGCGCGGGCCAGGCTTGAGTCGCACGACCACGGGATCCTGTGCACCGTGCACGCCGAGCGGGGCGTCGACG
>Ga0335083_10011076_pt1 | contig 10855 bp, 7 predicted proteins | sample Lox_Sample_42_FD_206716 | JGI IMG/M metagenome (GOLD analysis project Ga0335083, IMG submission 206716) | Soil microbial communities from Loxahatchee National Wildlife Refuge, Florida, United States - Lox_Sample_4.2 | ecosystem: Environmental > Terrestrial > Soil > Wetlands | place: USA: Florida... | reverse complement strand
CACCCGCGCCCGCCTGGCTCACCCCCGCCGTCGCACCACCGCCGGGAGCGCCGCCGCTCGCAGGCACGCCTCCGCTCGCGCCCCCGTTCGCTCGGCCTCCCGAGCCGCCCGAGCCGCCCGCCGCGTCGCTCGAAGTCGGCACGCGGTGGTAGTCGCCCGGCACGCCCACCAAAGCGTTGCATCCGACGAGGATTGCCGCCGCCGAGGCGCGCGTGGCAAGTGACGCCGGTCGCACTCAGAAGACTCCGTGAACGACGAGGCCGGTCGGCCCGATGCCGACCTCGGTCGACCTCGAGCTCGGCGCCGTGAACCACAGCGCCGCGCCGCCCGCGAGCCCGACCGCGCCGACGATCATCGCCACCGTCGAGATGTTGCCCGCCGCATGCGCGTCTTTCCCCGCGGTCACGCCGGCGTCGCTCGTGCAGGCGCCGCCGTTGCACGTCTTGTCGGCTTCCGACTTCTTCGAAATCGCCTGCAGGCCGAAGACGCTGCCGACGACGACGCCGGCGACGCCGACGCCCGCCGCCGCCACGGCGCCGACACGCTGTGCGCCCCACGCGCTGCTGCTCGCTTCCGGCGCGCTCGCGGGCGGCGTGCTCAGCGCGGCCGCGCTCGGTTGCGGTGGCGCGCTCGGCTCGGGCGCGGGCGTCTCGACGGCCCGAGTCAGCGCCGGCACGCTCACGGGCGTCACCGCGCCCTCGCCGCTCACGCTCAGCTGTTTGCTCCAGCTTTCGTAGCCGGGAGCCTTCGCGACAATCTCGTACGTTCCCGGATCCGTCGGGATCGGCAAGCCCCATTCTGCTGGCGGCACGGCGACGCCGTTGCGCGTCACCGCGAGACCGGCGACGCGCGCTTCGGGCGGCACATCGACGGTCACTTTCGACACCTTGGGTGCGAGCGCCGCAGCGCGTTCGCGCGCGCCCCGTTCGCGCTCCGGGTTCCCAGCCGCCCGCGCCGCCGCGGCCGCGTCCAGATACGTCGTCCACGCCGACGCCGAGCGTCCGGTCTTCTCGTAACAGAGCGCGAGATTCACGAGCGTGCCGCTGCCCGGATCGAGCCGCTGACTCTCCTCGAACTTCGGGCACGCGTCGGCGACCTTGCCCGCCGCCATCAACGCCTTCCCCTGATCGAACAGCGCCTGCGCCGCCGCGCTCGACCCCGACTCCGCGCGCGCCGGCCGCACCACCCCCAAGAGCGCCGCGACGAGCGCCGCGCTCCGAAAGCCGACCCAAAAACCTCCACGCACCATGGTTCGATCGCGAAGCCGCACGCCAAGCCAAAGCCCGACCGCCCAGCTATAGGTGCATCCGCCCGCCGGCGGCATGGTCATTTACACCGGAGACCACGCGTATCGATCGTGAGTTTTGGAGCCCCACTTGGGTGAGGCCCGCAAAATTCACTGGGTTCTGCCGTGGTCTGTCTCGTCGGTGCTTTTTTGTTTAGAACACCCAAGCGAGCTTGGGTGTCGTCTCTCGTGCCGCGGTGTCCTCAACATCCTCCTATTGCGCGGGATGCTTGGCCGAAACATCGCCCCGCGCGGCACAGGCTGAAAAGCGTTGCCGTGAACGCCCTCACGAAAATAGACGGCCGAGCGCGCGAGGCGCCCGGCCGTCTCACCCCTGTCGGCGCGAGCGCGCGCCGTCTTTAGAAGTAACCCACTTGACCGAGCGCGAGCTGCGGCTGAATCCACCAGTTGGTGCTGAAGCCACCCGTGGTCGTGCCCGCGATGCCACGGTATTCGTTCGAGCCGCTCGTCGTGATGACGATGAGGTCGGTGATCTTCTGCTGGGTCGTGTTGGTGCCGGCGAAGTTACCGGCGTAGAAGCCGGTCGTGTACGACACGAGCGAGCTGTCGTGCCACACGTCGCCCGTGATGCCCTGGTTGCCGGAGCGACCGAGGTAGAGGAACGCGCCGAAGCCGGTGGCGATCACCGTGTCCCACTTGCCGTCGCCGTTGAAGTCACCCGGAATGAAGGTCGCCGCGTTGAGCGGAGTGAGGTCGGTCCGCGTCCACACGGGGTTCGTGAAGCCGCCGCTCACGCCGCTGATGCCGTGAAACTCGTAGGCCGCGAAGCTGTTTTGCGCGATGAGGTCGAAGCTGCCGTCACCGTTGTAGTCGCCGGGGAAGAACAACGACTGATTGAGCAAGAAATTGATGCCGGCCGGCCACGTCGCTTGCGAGAACCCGCCGTTTGCCCCGATGAGTCCCAAAAACTCGTACGAGCCGGACGCGTTCGTGACGATGAGATCCGTCCGCGTGTCGTTGTTGAAGTCGCCGACGACGAAGGTGTAGCTGCCGAGCGGCCAGCCCGCGGACCACCCCGTGTCGCGGAAGGTGCCGTTCTGCACCCCGTAATACTCGAAGGTGCCGAACGCGGTCGTGATGAGGAGGTCGGTGGCGCCGTCGCCGTTGAAGTCCCCGGAGTGATAGGACACGGCGTTCAACGGCAGATCCGTGCGCACCCAGCTCGTGGCGGTGAAGCCGCCGTTCGGGTTGCCGGTGTACTCGCTCGAACCACCGGAGGTCGTGACGATGATGTCCGAGCGGCCGTCCTTGTTGAAGTCGCCGACGGTGAACGTGACGCTGCTGAGCGTGAGGCTCGGTTGTGACCACTTGCTCGTCGAAAAGCCGCCGTTGCCCTGGCCGAGGTACTCGTTCGTGCCGCTCCCCGTGACGACGATGATGTCCTCGATGCCGTCGCCGTTGAAGTCGCCCCGATAGCCCTGCGAGACGCCCGCGAGCGTGCTCGCCGCCGTGTCCTTACCGAGCGGCGCTTGCTCGGACGTCGCGTCGTCGGTCGCGACGCCGCACCCGCACAATCCCCAAACAACCAAACCCATTGCTGACTTGAACAGTGTTTTCATCGATCGGTTCCTTCCTTGCCCCCAAGGCCCTGACCCCGGGGCGCTGCGGTGCGGCCCTCGTGCAGGGAGCGTGCCGCCCGCGGCCGGAACAGAAACGCTGCGGTCTCTCGGTTCGAAACCAGACGCGAAGTCGAGTTTGCTCGCGTGTTCGCGAGCAAACGGACACGGCGCGCGACTTCGCATTTCGGCTCGGCGCCTCGGTGCACAGTCAACCGCGAACAGTCGGAGTGTTCGCGGTGTACAGCCGCAAGCGCCGGCAGGGACGCGCGTTCGTGCGCGCGCGCTCACCTGGTGCCGACGGCAAGCACGAGCTCGCACGGCCCCGTGAAGCCAGCCGGCCCGTCGAACTCGCCGAGCGCCGTCGCGATTTCGCTCCAAGCCTCTTCACGTGCCGCGGCGTCGAGCCCTGAAAGCATTTGGTGGAGCGCCCCGAAGGACGCGCGTTCGAACTCGACGCACGCCGCCGCGTTCGGCAAGCGTAGCGGCGCGGGCACGACCTCGACGACGACGTCGCGAAAGCCCACCTTCTCGAAGGCTTTCGCGAGCACGCCGGGACTGCCCAGACTGAACGGACCCGGCTGGCCGGGCAGCGGCGGGCCGAGCGCGGCGCGGCGCCGAACGATCGACACCGGGAGCGAGAAGAAGCGATTTTGCTCGGGTGTCGAGTAGACGATGGCCGCGACGCGACCGCCCGGCACGAGCACGCGACGCATGGCGGCGAGCGCGCGCTCCTGATCCGGAAAGTAGATGAGGCCGACGCGCGAAAACACGACGTCGAAGCTTTCGGCGGGCAGGTCGAGCGCCTCGCCGTCCACGACGGCGGTCGTCACGTTGGAAAGGCCGGCTCGGCGCGCTTCCTCGGCCGCGAATTCGAGGATGCGCGGCGAGATGTCCGTCGCGAGCACGGAGCCGCCCGGACCGACGCGGCGCGCGATCGTGAGCGTCTGCTCGCCGGCACCGGCCGCCACGTCGAGCACGCGCTCACCGGAGCGAACGCCCGCGAGGTCGAGCGTGCGCTCCGTCGCGGGTCCGAGCCAGGCGGCGAGCGTCGGCGCGTAGCGAGCCCAGGCTTCGGCGGCTTCTTGCCATTGTTCGCGCGTCGTCTCCTTGTATTTGCGGGCATCGAAAGTCGTCATGGGCGTTCTCTCCTTCGCCCGCGAGACTAACGGCGCCGCTTGCGTTTCGGTGCTGATCGCTTTTCAACCGCCGTTGAGCGTTGCTCAATCCACGAGCGCCGCTCGGGGCGACCGCCGATTCCGAGCGGTTTCATCGTGGTTCGGACGAGCTCGCGCAGCCAGCGGTGCGCCGGGTCGGCGTCGAAGCGTTCGTGCCAATACGCTTCTTCCGGATAGGTCGGCAAGGCGATGGGCGGCTTCAGCACCTGGAGCGGCACGAGCTCGGCGAAGTAGCGAAGCAACATGCTCGGCCCGGTCATCACGAGATCGGTGCGACTCACGACGAGCGGCGCCGCCATGAAGTGACGCACGCGCACGGCCACTCGCCGCTCGAGCCCGCGCGCGGCGAGCGCTTCGTCGATCCACGTCGGGCGCTCGTCGTCGCCGAGCGTGATGACCAAATGGGGCGCCGCGACGTACGCCTCGAGCGTCAGCGTGCCGTCGATGCTCGGGTGTCCCCGCCGCACGGCGCAGGCGAAGCCTTCCGTGCAGAGGTCGGCGTGTCGAATGCCCGGCGCTTCTTCGACCACGGCGCCGAGCGCCAGATCGATTTCGCCCGTCTCGAGCAGCCACGCGTTGCCGCGCCGCGCGCTCGGCACGACGTCGAGCGAAACGCCGGGCGCTTCACGCGTGACGGCGGCCGTGAGCGCGGGCAAAATCAGGACGCTCAAGAAATCGGGCGCGGCGATGACGAAGCGGCGCTCGGCCGTCCGCGGCTCGAAGCCGGAGTCGTCGCGCACGAGCGCTTGCGCGTCGAGCAGCAAGCGATGGAGGGGCATGACGAGCGCCTGGGCGCGCGGCGTGAGCGCCATGCCGCGCCCCGCGCGCACGAGCAGCGCGTCGCCGAACAGATCACGGAGCTCGGCGAGCGCGTGGCTCATCGCCGACGGTGTCACGTGCGCACGCCGCGCGGCGCCGCTCACCCCGCGCTCGCTCAAGAGCGCGTCGAGCGCGACGAGCAGGTTCAAATTGATGTCCGCGAGCTCGACGCGCGTCATGACGAGTGCCGGGTTCGCCTGCAGACTACACCGAGCTCGTCCGGTGCCGCTCGCCTAGAACGAGAGGTCGTCGAGTGCTTCTTCCACGACCTCAAGCGCTTCCGAGCCGTGGCTAGTTGCGACTCTCGTCCCCGTGGAGGGGGTCGCGGGCATGGTGATTCGTCTATACAATCCAACTTGTATAGACAAACTCTCGAGCCGCAAACACCTACCGCCCGCGCCGCCTTGCGAGCTCGAGAAATCGAGGACACCCCGGTGCAGCGCCAAGCCGAACGTTGAACTCATCTCAGTTGCGCCGCACTAGCGAGCAAACAGCCGCACGACGAACAACACGCCGCCACCGAGCGCGATGGCGATGCTCGAGAGCCGCACGCCGCGCGCGCCGAACCAAGGCGCGCGGCGCGCCACGGCGGTGAGCGGCAGCACGAGCGCGAGCACGGCGAGCTGCCCGATTTCGACGCCGAGATTGAACGAGACGAGCGCGGTCGGGAGCTCGGAGCGGGGCAGCGCGATCTCGCGCAGGGCGCCCGCGAAACCGAAGCCGTGAATCAGCCCGAACGGAAACGTGATCCGCCAGCGCTTGCTCGCGTCGCTCACGAAGAGGTTCTCGATGCCGACGTAGGCGATGGAAAGCGCGATGGCGGGCTCGACGAGGCGCGGGCTCGGGGCGAACACGGAGAGCGCGGCGAGCGCGAGCGTGATCGAGTGGGCGAGCGTGAACGCGGTGATCACGCCGATCAGCGAGCGGAAGCGGCCGCCGACGAGAATCAGCCCCAAGAGGAAAACGAGGTGGTCGGCGCCCGTCAGGATGTGCTCGACGCCGAGCTTCAGCATCGACCAGGCGAGCTTGCCGAGCGATTCGCTCGCGCTCGGGGCGGCGTCGGCGTCGGCGAGCTCCCAGGTCGAGTGCGCTCGGTCGAGCACCTTCACTTGCGGTTTGCCCGCGCGAAACACGCGACCCAAGTGACGATGCCCCGCCGGCAGCCCGTCGAGCAGCGGGAACGAGAGCGAGAGTCGCCCGGGCGCGTTCGCGCAGGTGTAATGGACTTGGAAGACGACGCCCCCCTCTTCTTCGAGCGCCCAGGCGCGATCGAGCGAGCCCGAGCACGCCTTCGCGCCGTCGCGCACGAGGAGGCCCGTTTGCAGAGCCGTTGCGAGTGCGTCGTGCCCGGCCGTGATCTCGTCCGCGTCGATGGTCCCGTCGTGGTTCGTGTCGAGCGCGGGGAGCCAGCGCGCGAAATCCCGCCCGGCCATGCCGATGTCGCCGTAGAGCGTCTTCCCGTCGACGCGGTACTCGCCGCTCGAAACGCCGACGGCGTGCGCTCGCGCCGGACCCGCGGCGAACGACGCGACGGCGAGCGCCGCGACGAAAACCGCGGCGCGCCGCAGCGCTCGACCGACGACGCCGTTCATCCCGCCCACGCTCACGGAGCCGGCGACCGTGCGATCGGCTGCGAGTCCGTGACCGTCGCCGCGAACGGCGCGTCCGTGAGCGTCTTCAAGAACGCGACGATCGCGTCGATGTCCTCGTCGGAGAGCGGTGGAGTCGCGCCTTCGCGCTGGTTGTAGATGGGCGCGTAGATGTTCACGTTCGGAAAGTACTTCGGCGGCACGTCGTCCCACTTCTGGCCCGGCGGGTAGATGCGGCCGGGCGCGACCGCGCGGAGCGCGTAGAACGCGACCACGTCGCGGAGCTTCTTGTAATAGCCGTTGTGCCCGAAGCTCTCGCGCACGGCGACGTTGCGGAGCGAGGGCGTGCGGAAGTTCGAACAGAAGCGCTCGTCGGTCGACGGCGTCGTCGCATTGTCGCGCTTGCAGAGGCCGAGATCGAAGGCGCCCGCGTCCTCGTTGGCCGGCAGGTCGCGATTGCGCGGGAGCGCGACGGCGTCGTAGCCGTAGTCTGTGAACATCGACTCGGCGGGGTTCGTCGATGTCTCCGCCAGGCGATGGCACCCCGAACACGCGCCGTGCCGGCGATCCTTGAAGAGCTCGAGGCCGTGCCGCTCTTGTTCGGTGAGCGTCGCTTCACCGCGCACGTAGGCGTCGTATTTCGAGCTGTGCGGCGTCATCTCGTCGCTCTTCAGGAACGCCTCGAGCGCCACGCCCACGTCGTGGAGCACCGCGTCCGGCGTCGCAGCGGCGCCGAGCGCCGCCGTGAACTCCTTCGCGTACGGCGCCCGCGCGATCTTGCCGGCGACCGTGCGCGCGTTGCCCGCGTTCATCTCGTCGGGATTGAAGAGCGGCTGCTGCACGAGCTCGACGAGGCTGTCCGCGCGTCCGTCCCAGAAATAGCCGCCGCGCGGCTCGGGCGCGGGCGCTTCGTCGTCCTCGAAGTAGTAAAACTTCGGAACGTAACGCATGTAGAGCACCGACGGCGTCGACCGCCGCGCGAAGTGCCCCGGTCGGCTGCCTTGCGGCACGCCGACGCGCGACCCGTGGCCGCCCGAGAACGCGCGTGCCGGATCGTGACAGCTCGCGCAGCTCGTCCCGGCCGGTTCGGACAGGCGTTCGTCGAAGAAGATCTTCTTCCCGAGCGCGACGAGCACGGGGTCGTCGGGCGGTCCCGCGCGCGGCGGCTCGGGCAGCACGTTCGTGCGGCGCGCGGGGATGATCGGCGAGCGCGGCAGCTTCGGAATCTTCGCCGCCGACCACGCTTCGGCGATGGCTGGCTTCGGCGCGGGCGCAGGGGTCCGCTTGCCGCACGCGGCGGCGAAAAAGAGCGCGGCACCCGTTGCCAGGTGCCGCAGGAAAACGAGCTCGTTCTTCAGGTCGATCAGGGAATGTTGTCGTAGGTGCCGACCACGTTGCCGCCGCCGTCGGTGCACGTGATTTGGCTGCCCGGGGTGGAGTCGCACACGCCGCTGCACGCGCCCGCGGGCGCCATGTTGCAGACCGCGATGACGGTCCCGTCGGTGCGGTAGGAGGTGAACTTCCAGTTCTTGTCGCCGACGGCGCCGACGCGATCCATCACCATGAAGCCGAACTCCTGCGAGTAGGCGAACGCGTTCACGACCGTGTTCGGAGCCGGCAAGTCGCCGTTCGGGTCGAACGTCGCGGGCAGCGCCGAGTCGAGGTTGTCGCCGCCGTTGCCGGCCACGAACGTCGCGGGGTGGTTGCTCGAGAAGCTCAGGGCCTGGAAATCGTGCACGTGGCCGTGGATCGCGAGCGCGGTGTTCGGCGGGTAGTAGTTGCCGGGGAAGTGCGCGTTCATGACCGACTGGAGCGCGGCATTGCCGATCGTCGGCGGGTTCGCCGCCGAGTAGCCGAGCACCGGGTGATGCACCGCGAAGATGTTGAGCAGGTTGCTGCTCGACAGGGCGGCGGCTTCCGTGAGCTCCGTCGTGTACGGCTCCTGCGCGGCCGGGCTGTAGGCGCTCTTGGCGGCGTTCGCCGAGTCGAACGCGATGAACTGCGTGTCGCCGAACGACACCGCCCAGGGGTCGTTGAAGTTGCCGGCGTTGTCGTTCGCCGAGTTGTCGCAGGTCTTCACGCCCGTCGTATCGAACGGCTTCGTGTCGAGGTAGCGGTACCAGCCTTGACCCGCGCGGTTACACACTTCGTGGTTGCCGCGCACCATGACCCAGGGAGCCGCCGCGAGGAGCGGCGCGGCCGGCGCGAAGAAGTCCGCCACCCACGCGTCCGAGCCGTAACCCCAGGGTTGCCCGGCGCACGCCGTGTTGCCGGGCGGGCACGGATTGTCGCGGTACTCGTAGTCGCCGACGTGGAGCACGAGGTCCGGCTTCATCGCGGCCGTCGCCTTGGCGATCACCGAGAAGGGCCACTGCGTCGGGTCGCCGCACGCCTGGTACACGTTGCCGATCGAAATGCGGCAACCCGTATCGCCGATGATCACGACGCGATTCACCACCGCTTTCGGCAGCGGCAGGCTGAGCCCCGCGACCGTCGCCTTGGCCGCGCCGGCGGGCAGGCTGAATTCGCACGTCGTCGTCGAGAAGACGGACGCCTTCGAGTTGCCGGAGGTCTGCGCCGCGGCGAGCGTCGTGTCGGTGCTCGTCGGACGCACCGGCACCGTCACGGCCGGCGCGCGGACCGTCATCGGGCTCGTCACGCCGTCGACCGTGATCGAGGGGCACGCCGCGTACGGCGTGAGCAAACGCGCGAGCGCCTGGTTGTTCGCGCCGATCTCGACCCACGCCGTCTCGGCGAGCGCCGCATCGTCCGGACAGCTCACCTGCAGGTTGAACGTCGAGTTGCAGCCCGCGTCGCCGTCCGAAACCGTTTCCGTGAGTGACACGGTGCCCGGCGCCGTGCACGTGAGCGTCGGGTTCGCCGAGGTCGCGTTGCTCAACGTGCCCGAGCTCGCCGTCCACTGGTACGTGAGCGGCTGCGGCCCGTTGTCCGGGTCGTCCGCCGTGCTCTCGATGGTGATGACGTTGCCGTTCGGCGGGTCGGAGCTCACCGAGTCGATGTTCGGGCAGACGTTGATGACGCCGTTCACCATCACCGAGCCGGTCGTCGCGGCTTCATGGCAGGAGAGGTGCACGGTGACCGAGGTCGTGCCGCCCGCCGTCACGTTGAACGTCGCCGAACCGGCGCAGCTCGTGCTGCCGTCCGTCGAAGTGGCCGAGAGGGTGATCGAGAAGCCGGTGCCGGCCGGAAGACCGCCAATCACGGCCGAAATCGCGCCGCTATTGCCGACGTTGAGGTTGCCCGACTTGGTGAACCCGCCGGGGCCGGTGATCGTGTAGGTGGCGCTCGAGACGCTGGTGCCGTTGGCGAGCTGCAGGGCGACCTGGAGCTGCCCGGCGCCCGCGACCGTTCCGCCCGGCGGCGTGCCCGCGTCGCTACACGCCGCGACGAGCCCGGCGGCTGCGAGTGACCCGACGAACCCCCACCGAACGAATGAACGCTTCACGATTGCCTCCGAAGTTTGCGGTGTGCGGGCCGGAATGGTTTCGGCCGAATCGGGTCGCACTTTTGCTCTTCGGCGCGCGCGTCGTCTAGCAACGGTTCCGTTACGAACCAGCGACTGTTTTGGGCTTCAACGCCCGTGCCGAGCCCGGGTTGCCGCAACCCGAACACCGAGTTCGTGAGTTTGACGAACGGGACGTCGTTCGACACGGACTACGTGCGTTCGTTTTCCGAACACGCCGGACAGCGGGCAATGTCGGAGCAACTACACGCGTGACGTCGCAGTGCCCTGTTTCGTGATGAACGCGATGAGCGACTTCTTCGCGGGGCTTTAAGCCCGATCACGAGAGCTCGAGTCGCGAACTCCAGGGCAAAAAGCCCCATTCGAGTGCTCGAGACACACGGCACACGCGAGTTCCGGACTCGCTTGCTCGAAAACGTTTGCGAAGAGGCGATTCGCCTTGGTAAGGGCAGACGTTTCGTCGGCGCCTGCGGCTCTGCGTAGTGGCCGTGAAAGGATCTTTCGGTATGAAGACTCTCACGTTCGTGAACATCACGGTGCTCGGACTCGCGGTTGCCGGATCGCTCGCCGGTTGCGGCGGTGACGACGACTCGAGCGGCGGCGCCGGCGCGAGCGGCAAGGCCGGATCCAGCGCGATGGCCGGCTCGAGCGGCAGCGGCGCCAGCGCCGGCAAGGGTGGAAGCGGCGGCAGCGCGGGCACCGGCACGGGCGCCAAAGGCGGCAGCAGCGGCACCGAAAACACGGCCGGCGCGAACTCCGGCGGCGAAGCGGGACAGAGCCAGGGTGGTGGCCCGGGCGAAGCGCAAGGCGGCGAAGGCGGTCAGGGCACCGCGGGCGTGCCGAGCAATGCCGGAGCCGGCGGCGCGAGCGATTGCACGCCGCCCGATCCGAGCGTCGCCCCCGTCATCGTCTCGACGCGCGGC
>Ga0335083_10011075_pt1 | contig 10857 bp, 13 predicted proteins | sample Lox_Sample_42_FD_206716 | JGI IMG/M metagenome (GOLD analysis project Ga0335083, IMG submission 206716) | Soil microbial communities from Loxahatchee National Wildlife Refuge, Florida, United States - Lox_Sample_4.2 | ecosystem: Environmental > Terrestrial > Soil > Wetlands | place: USA... | reverse complement strand
CCGAAGGGCGCTCTGCTGAAGGACCCGAAGCACGTGTTCAACGCCCGGCTCGACAGCGCCGCCGTGCGCGCCGTTGATTTCCGTGAGGGGGACATGGTCAATGAAGCGGCGCTGCGGGCACTCATCCGTCAGGCTGCGGAGCTGAACACGTCGAAGGCCCGCATGCGATGAGACGCGCAGACGCCGGTGCGCGCCGCCGCGGTCACCGGCCGTGCCGACGGTCGAGATAGCGGGAGGAGAGAATCGCCCTGCCGTACGTTCCCATCGTCGATATCTCCGCCGACCCCCATGTCGTGGGCGCGGGACTGGACGAAATCTGCCGGACGGTGGGCTTCTTCCAGATCACCGGCCACGGCGTCCCCGACGACGTCGCCGAGCGGGCGTGGACGACGGCGACGAGGTTCTTCGAGCTGCCGCTGGCGGACAAGCTGAGCGTGGCCCGCCCCGCCCCGGACTATCCCTACGGCTACATCCCGCTGGAGGGCGAGTCGCTGCCCCAGTCAATGACCGGCACCACCCCGCCGGACCTGAAGGAGAGCTTCAACACCGGCCCGCCGGCCCCGGCGACGCACCAGTTCGCCGATCCAGGCGAGGCGTGGGCCTACTCGCCGAACCTGTGGCCCGCGGCATTGCCCGAGCTCCAGGCGGCCTGGAGGGTCTACTACGACGCCATGCGCGACCTGGGCAACCGGCTGATGTCCCTGTTTGCGCGCGGGCTGGGGCTGCCACCGGGGTTCTTCGCCAGCATGACCGGCCAGGGAGCGAACGCGCTGCGCGCCATCAACTACCCAGCCCGGGACGCCGCTGCGCTCCCCGGACAGCTGCGGGCCGGCGCTCATACCGATTACGGAACGGTGACGATCCTGCGGCAGGACGCGGTGGGCGGCCTGGAAGTGCTCGATCCCAGCGGCACCTGGGCCGGCGTGGATCCGGTCCCGGGCACGTTCGTGATCAACATCGGCGACCTGATGGCGCGCTGGACGAACGACCGGTGGCGTTCCACGCTGCACCGGGTGATCGACCCGCCTGACCCATCGGCGGCGGGAGCGCGCCGGCAGAGCATGCCCTACTTCCAGAACGCCAACTGGTCTGCGGAGATCTCCTGCCTGCCGACCTGCCTGGAACCGGGCACCAAGCCCCGCTACCAGTCCGTGCTGGCCGGGCCGCATCTGATGGGCAAGTTCCGCAGATCTGTAACCCTCTGATCACGGCTGCCTCAGCCCCACCGAAGCGCTGCGAACCGCATGACCAACACGCCGATACGCCCACACACAGACACTGTCGGCCCGTCTGGGAAGGCGGGCTGAAGAATGTCACAACTTCGGGTGCCGCCTTGTCTTCAGGGCAAGCACGTCTTCAGGACAAAGCGCTACGCGGAAGGGAAGGATCATGCGAGTCTTCGTCACGGGGGCGACCGGGGCGCTGGGACGGCACCTTGTTCCCGGGCTGGTCGCGGCGGGTCACGTAGTCATCGCCACCACCAGGTCGCCCGGCAAGGCCGGGCAGCTGCGCGCGGCGGGCGCCGAGCCGGTGATTCTCGACGGGCTGGATCGCGAGGCGGTGATCGCGGCGGTGCGGGCCGCGGCGCCGGAGGTGATCGTGCACCAGATGACCGCGCTGGCGGGCATGCGGAACCTCCGCAATCCCGACAAAGCGTTCGCCGCTACCAACGAGCTCCGGACCCGGGGCACCGACAACCTGCTGGCGGCCGCGGAGCAGGCGGGCACCCGCCGGGTCATCGCGCAAGGCTACGCGGGCGCCGGGCCGGACAAGCGTTCCGGCGGTGCGCTGAAGACCGAGGAAGATCCGCCTGACTGGCGGCCCATCCGGTCGGCGACGCAGATGCTTGCGGCGATGAGGCATGTGGACGAGACCGTGCCGTCCGGGGCGCCGGAGGGCATCGTGCTGCGCTACGGCGGCTTCTATGGGCCGGGCGCCTCGGATTTCCTGCTGGACATGCTGCGGAAGCGGCAGGTGCCGGTGATCGGCGGCGGGACCGGGGTCTGGTCGTTCATCGAGATCACCGACGCCGCGGCCGCGACGATCGCGGCGGTCGGCCAGGGCGCGCCTGGCGTCTACAACGTGGTGGACGACGATCCGGCACCGGTCGCGGAGTGGCTGCCGTACCTGGCCCAGGTCGCGGGCGCGAAACCGCCGCTGCGGCTGCCCGGCTGGCTCGGGCGGCTGCTCGGCGGAGAGTTCGTCGCGGCCCAGATGACCACCTCGCGCGGATCCTCAAACGAGAAGGCCAGGAAACAGCTCGGCTGGGAGCCGCGGTACCCGAGCTGGCGAGGGGGATTCCGTGCCTGGGTCAGCGGATAAGACGGCCGCAGCCGGGTACCAGCCGCGGTGGCGCGAATCCCAGAAAAAGAATTTAGCCTGCGGACCTCGGTAAATGGAGGGCTAATCATGGCCACACAACACTCAGCTGACGAAACCGACATCCGGCAGCGAATCGACAAGCTAGTGCAGGCGATTCGTGCCATGGATCTCGAGGGCGTGAAGCCAATTTACGCTCCGGACATCGTCTCATTCGACATCGTACCGCCGCTGCAGCACGCGGGAGCAGAGGCAAAATGGAAAAACTGGGTAGACGTCTTTACGGCATACCAGAGTCCGCTCGGTTACGAGATCCGCGACCTCGCGTTCACCTTGGGTGATGACGTGGCATTCGGGCACAGCCTCAATCGGATAAGCGGCACGTTGAAGAACGGGAACAGGACCGATTCCTGGGTTCGGTGGACGGGCTGCTTCCGGAAGATCGACGGCAACTGGCTCATCGTGCACGACCAGGTCTCGGTGCCTGTCGATATGGAGAGCGGCAAAGCGTTGCTGAATCTCCAGCCCTGACCGCTGGCATATCAGGGCACTGCTATCACTGTGGCATCACACAGCGGCGATGATGCAAAACGGATGCCCCGCGGGGTCGGCGTAGACCCGCAGCGGCTCCTCCGGGTCATCCGAGCGGTCCTCGAGCAGCCGGGCGCCGAGCGCGAGCGCCCGCTCATGCGCGACGTCGAAGTCAGCCATGGTGGGGACCGTGGCGTCCAGGTGCAACTGCTGCGGCACCGGGCCGTCCGGCCACGTTGCCGCGGGCAGCTCCCCGACCTTCTGAAATGCCAGTACCACGCCGCCGGCCGGGCTCGTCAGGATCAGCCAGTCCTGCCCTTTCGGGTCCGGCTGGCCGGGGCCGGGCGGCTCGTCGCCCGGGCAGTACCGCAGGCCGAACAGCTGCCGGTAGAACTCGGCCAGGCCCCGCGGGTCGATGGTATCCAGGACCGTCTGCCGGATGACCGGGAACCCCTGCCCATCGTCCATACCGCCACAGTAAGCGCCGCAGCGGTCAATCAGGCTCCGCCCTCATCAGGGCACCGATGAGTTGTCCGGTACGGCACGTCTGCATGAATGACAACCCGCGCTGCGGCAACCATCTGGTCCGGCGCGACGACGGCCTCACCTGGTCTACCGCGTCAACAGGGCGTTCGGGCCGAGAAACGACAGCGCGATGAAAGATCTCCCCGGCCACGCCGGCGCATTTCGCCAGGTGGCTCGGCATCACGCCGCGGTACGCCGCCGGGCTGTTCGGCCAGCTGGCCGGCGAGCTGGAGCGCGTGGAGCTGGACGGCGAGCCGGGCTGGACCGTCGCCGGCGACACCGCGGCGCCGTCCCGGCCGCACCGCGGGGTCCGGCTGCTGCCCTACTTTGACGCCTACGTCGTCGCGGGTCAGCCCCGGGAGCGGCTCTACCCGGGCGTGGCCGCCGCCCGCGCGCTCACCCCGGCGGGCCAGGCCGGGAACTACCCGGTCCTGCTGATTGACGGCGTGGTCGGCGGGGTGTGGCACCAGCGGCGCTCCGGCCGCAAGCTCGCCATCACCGTCGAGCCGCTGCGCGAGCTGACCGCGCGGCAACACCGCCAGCTCGACGACGAGGCCGCCCTGCTGGGCGCGGTCATGGAGGCGACAGCGACGCTGACGGTTGGCACCGTAACAGCCGGCCCGCACGCATGAGCGACCAGATATGAGCACCACGCCAGCTCCTCGCACGCGACGCATCCCCGCGTCGCATCCGCACCGCGGCGAACCGGGACCGGCGGATGCCGGTGGTCTGGGCGAGCGCGAGCAGGTGATGAGACGAACACCGATCACCGCCGCGTCCTGGCCGTCCTCAGGTACCTCGGCACCTAAGCTAATCGCCCCAGGCGACAGCGGGTTATGCTGGGATCCGCCGTTCTGACGGGAGGCCCGATGACGGTCAGGCTGAGCTAGAAGATGGCGGCCGGACACTATCCCTGCATGTGGGCGTCGACGGCGGACCGGGATCGCTCGGTCGAGGTCGTCAAGGCGTCTTTTGTCGAGGGCAGGCTGACCAAGGAAGAGCTGGACCTGCGGGTGGGGCAGGTCCTGGTCTCGAGGTTTTTCGAAGAACTGATGGCGCTCACCGCCGACTTGCCGGTCGGCCCCTTCGGGAGACTGCCCGCGCATCGGGTTACTCCGGCGATCCCGCGGATGAGCCGGCTGGCCGTGGCTGCCCTGGTCTGTGCGGGTGCCGGGCCGGTGAGCGCGGGGATCACCGCCATCCCGGCCATCGTCTTGGGGCAGATGGCGCGCCGCCGGGTCCGTCAGACCGGCGAGCGGGGATTTGCCGCCGCGACGGCGGCTGTGGTGCTGGGCTGGCTCATCGTGCTGATCGCCGCGGTCGCAGCACTGGCCGCTGCCTAGCCCACCAGCCGTTACCTGACTGTAACTGGCCCGACTCGGTCGGTTAGCCTGAATCAAGTTAGACAACCGTCTAATTCTTGGGAGTCATCATGGCTGATGTAGATGTCGTCGTCGTCGGGGCCGGGCTGGCCGGGCTGGCCGCCGCCCGGCGGCTCGTGGCGCGCGGGCGCGAGGTGACCGTGGTGGAGGCCCGCGACCGCGTAGGCGGGCGGACCGAGGGCCTGGTGCTGCAGGACGGCACGCCGCTCGAGCTCGGCGGGCAGTGGCTCGGCGAAGGCCACACCCGCATGTACGAACTGGCCGGCGAGCTGGGGCTGTCGACCTTCCGCACCTGGAACGACCAGGGACGGCTGCTGATCGACCTGCAGGGCAAGCGATCCACCATGAAGCCGCACAAGGGCGCGGTCCCGCACCTGTCGCCGTTCGCGATCGCCGACCTCGCCCAGGGCCTGGCGCGCTTCGCCCGGCTCGCCAAGCGCACCGACCTGGAGCGGCCGTGGCTCACCCCGAACGCCGAGGTGCTCGACGGGCAGACGTGGGAGAGCTGGATCCGCCGCAACCTGCGCACCAAGGCAGGGCGCGCCTACTTCCGCGTCGCCTGCGAGGCGATATGGGCCGCCCAGGCCAGCGATATCTCGCTGCTGCACGCGCTGTTCTACACGCACTCCAACGCCGACATGGAGACGCTCGTCTCGGTCGACCGGGGAGCGCAGCAGGACCGGGTGACCGGCGGATCGGTCCTTGTCGCCGAGGCGATGGCCGCCGCGCTCGGTGATCGGGTCGTCCTGGGCCGCCCGGTGCACCGGGTCGAGCACGACGGCCACGGGGTCCGCGTCATCGCCCGCGACGGCTCGCGGTACCGCGCGGACGCGGCCATCGTGACACTACCCCCGACGCTCGCCGGCCGGCTGGAGTACGACCCGCTGCTGCCGTCCTGGCGCGATCAGCTCACCCAGCGGATGCCGGCCGGCTCGGTCATCAAGACCTTCGCCATCTACCCCGAACCGTTCTGGCGCAAGGACGGGCTCAACGGGCAGGCCATCTCGGACGCCGGGCCGGTCAAGATTACCTTCGACAACTCACCACCGTCCGGCAAGCCCGGCGTCTTGCTGGGCTTCCTCGAGGGCAGCGAGGCACGCACGTGGGCGCGCCGCAGCCAGGCCGAACGGCGGGAGGCCGTGATCGGCTGCTTCGTCCGGTATTTCGGCGACGCCGCGGGCCGGCCCGAGCAGTACATCGAGCAGGACTGGATGGCCGAGGAGTTCACCCGCGGCTGCTACGGCGCGCACTTCGCACCCGGAGCCTGGACATCCTACGGCGAGGCCTTGCGGGCGCCAATCGGACGTGTCCACTGGGCCGGCACCGAGTACGCGCCACAGTGGAACGGCTACATGGAAGGCGCCGTCCGCAGCGGCGAAGCCGCCGCGGACGCCGTCGAAGTACTCTGGCCAGCTTCCTCGAAGGCGCCCGTACCGTAGAGATGACCGCGGGGGAACGCCGCACCTGATCACCGTTCACACGGGCGAGCAGGTGGCCGATCGGCACGGGCTGGCGGATCACCGGGCGCGACCGTCGCGGCCACCACGGATGACGCGTGGCGGTTCGCGTGTTAGGGCACCGGCGGCTCGCGGCGTGCGCCCAGGCTGGCCGGGATCGGTATCCATCCGGTAGCTCATGCAGCGGTCCTTTTCATCGGGGCGGAAAACTTGCTTGCGCCGGCGTAGGCCCCCGCCGTGCGGACGGCCGGGCTTTTGCCAGCCGGGCAGGTGGAGGCGCCGCCGCGCCGATAACGGCGATGAGCAGCTACCGCGTCATCAAGGGTGAATTCCTGGCCCTCTTCCGATGCCCGGGTAAGGCGGTCCGGCGGCCCGGCGGCGCTCGTTTCTGCGTATCCTGTCCGTCAGTAATCATGAGGGCGAACGCGGCGAACATGGCCGTTCAGCTAGCTAAGGAGCGAAATGAGCAGCACCGACCCGACGACGATCGGCGTACATCGCGCTCTGCACGAAGCGCTTAACTCGGCGAGGGAAGCCCGGCATCGCCTCGAGGACGGGGACGCCGCCCCCGACCTGGACGATCTTGCGGAACTAGGGACGCTGCTGGCGGCACTGTCCGAGAGTGTCATGGCCGTCAACTCCGAAATGATCGCGAAGGCGCGCCTCGCGCAGGACGCGAGCGCGTGAGGCACCGAGAGCAGGATCTGCTCGTCACCGGCGCAGCGGGCGGCCAGGGTCCGGTTCCAGACCACCGGGACGCAGCCGAAGGTGCGCGCCAGCAGCTGCCGCACGATCGGCGTGTACGGCGGTGTCACCGCCGAGGGCCCACTCGGTGAAGACACGCCATTGCCGATGACCTCGGGCCACGTGATCCCGGCATTCAAGAAGATCGGCGAGCTGCTCACCGACCATCTGGCCGGCGCCACCGGCATCGATATCGTCAATTACCGCATCTCCGCCATCTGGGGCCCGCTCGGCCGAGCCGCGGACCCGTTCTTCGCCGCCCCTGCGCTCGTCCATGCCGCGGCCCGCGGCACCGCACCGGATCGGCCGTCGCTGCGCTCCCCCGCATACGCCGAAGACTCGATCGACCTGTGCTACGTGAAGGACTGCGGCCGGGCCATCGCGCTGCTGCAGCTCGCAGACCAGCTGAGCTACCGCACCTACAACGTCGCCTCCGGCCGCGCGACGACGAACGCTGAGGTCATCGCCGCGATCAAGAAGGTCGTGCCAGACGCCCAGATCGAGCTGCCCGCCGGCGGGACCGGCCAACGGAGCTATCTCGACATCACCCGCATCCAGCAGGACACCGGCTACCGGCCCGCCTACGACACCGAACGCGCGACCGCCGACTACATCGCCTGGCTGCGTGCGGGCAATGAACGCTGAGCACCACGTACCGGGCCGTTCAGAACTGGCCCGGCTGGTAGGTGATGAGGCCGTATTGCCGGGCGACCGGGTTCCACAGGCCCGCGAACGCACGCTTGCCGGCGTCGGCCTGGCTCTGCGGGGCGTAGGAGGCTCGCAGGCTGGCGTCAGACCGGCTGCCGCGGCGGCAGCCGCGGGCGATGTTGTCGTCTGCCCACCGGGCGAGATCGGTGTCCACCTGGGCTGACGCCCGCCAGGCGCCGGTCAGGTCCTGCAGCATCGCGGCAGGTAGCAGGGAACGGCCGGGCAGGCTCCCGAGCCGGGAGAGCAGACGCTGCCGGGAGCTGGCTGCGCCGGCGAAGGTCTGCGCGTCCTGGCGCAGGGACCGGCCGCAGCCGCGCACGTCCGCGACCGCGTTGATGACGGCGGCGCGGTCGGTGACACTCTGCGCCAGCAGCCCGGAGAGCCCCACCGCCGCCTGCCGGCGCGCCTCTTGCGGCGAGGCAGACGGCGTCGTGGTGCCGCTCGCGGCGGTGCTGCCCGAGTGGCCCCGGAAGATGACGACCCCGGCCACGATCGCCACGAGCACGGCAGCCACGATCACCGGGACCAGCGGGCCGCGGGAGCGCCGCGGGCCGCCAGAGGCAGGCGCCAGCCGCAGGTCGCCGAGCATCGCCGTGGGCAGGTCGCCTGGCGGTCCCGGGCCCAGGCCATCCACCCGCGTCGGATCCGGGCCCGCGGGCGGCGGTCGCACACCGCCCGGTGGCGGAGGCGGCGGATGCCTCGGCGCATACCAGGAGTCCCAGGGCGCGGGCTCTGACTGCGGCAGCGGAGCGGCCGCAGGCGACACCGACGGCGGGACGGTGGCCTGCGGCCAGGCGGGGACCACCGGCAGCGGCGCCGTCGACGGCCGGGACGGCGCGGCGCGGCCGCCCGCCGGCTGCCCGCAGACCGGGCAGAACAGAGATCCCGGCGGCACGGGGTGCCCGCACGCCGGGTTACCGGAACCAGCTGCACCAGCCATAGTCACAGCAGGCTAGACCACGCGTCCCCGCTCGCCAACCGGAACGCGAGGACTGCCGGTGCGAACCGGCCCGCAGCCTGTGGCTCACTGAGGACACCGAACGGCCCGGACCCCGCCACCCCGGGCGGGCCAGATGTGGCCGCAGCTGCGGAGCTACAGCTGACGAGATGACCCGGCGCGCCGTGAGGTCAACCCTGAGACGGATAGGCCGGCGAGGCGAGCGCGCGGGTGGCCGCGACGGCGAGCGCGATGTCACCGTCGCGGCCCTCGGGGAACTTCATCCGCGCCAGCGTGGCTACCAGGCCCAGGTGAACGTACCGCGCTGCCGACAGGGCGCCGGCGTCGCCGGGCAGTGAGGCTGAGGAGGTGAGGCCGCGTACCCGTCCGGGATGGCGCAGGGCCGTGCGCTGGGCCACCTGCCCGCCCATCGAGTGGCCGAACAGGTGCGCCGAGTCCCAGCCAAGAGCGTCCAGCACCGCGACCGCGTCATCGGTCATGTCCTCAGCGCTGTAGGCCGGCTCGGGCTCAGGTGCCGGGGCCGGGATCGGCGTCCGGCACCTCGAGGTCGGGATCCACCCCGCCTTCCCGGTGCTTTTCTGATGCGCGCATCACGGCCCGCATCTTGGCGAACTCGTCGGTGGCCGACAGGTCGGGCTCGCTGCCGCGCTGGTCGCCGGCGTCTCCCGGCGCCGGAATGCGGTCACTCATGGCCAGGTCCTCCTCCAGCAACTGAATCCCATGCCAGCACGGTACCGCGCCGCCCGGGCGCCAGTGGGCCATCCGGCCCGTACCCGGCGCGGCCGATGGGGCCTTTGGGGCCGTGCGGCCCCTGCCGCCAGGCTCCGGCCCGAGCCCATGCTGGGATCGCTGCTCCGCCACCCAGGCGAAGACCGGCACCCCGGGATCGTGACCGCGCTCTGGAACGCCGGCTGCACGTAACCCACGCGAGAGGAGACACGAACAGATGAGGAAGATCTTGCTCGCGCTGGCGCTCGCCATCGCGTTGCTGGCCGGCACGGCGGGCACCGCGGGCGCGTCAGCGATCACGGCGTCGAAGCCGGCCCCGCTGCCCGTCCTGTACAACCTGGGCGGAGGTCTAGGCTCGGTCTGGAATAACCCCCAGGTCAAGCCCAAGACCTTCTACATCTTCGCCGACGGCATGGCAGCCGTCATCGGCATGCGCTGGGCGCAGTGGAACCACCGCACGGCCGTCACCCGCACCGCCACCGAATATGAGCGCACCGGCCCGTGCTGCACCAAGGCTGACCAGCACTACCACAAGGTGACGGTCACGCTGTCCGGCGTCCGGTCCCGCGGCGGCCCGCGCCCGGGGCCGTACTTCAGCAAGATGGTCATCACCGGCCGCGGCTTCCGCACCCTCACCTACACGTACAAGGTTTTCCGGGGCGGCGGCCTGGTGATCGGCAGCTGGATCGGCGGCGCCAGCACGGGCACCGCGGCCGCGTCGGCGCCGCGGCCACCGGTGGTCCATGACGAGCTCGGCTGGAAGCAGGACCTGATCCGGCCCTCGTTCCTCGGCGCCCTGTACAGCGGCGTCCCGCCCAAGGCGATCGACGGCAGCTTCGCCCTGATGAAACTGCACTGGCCGGCCTGGGGGCAGCGCTCCGCCCGCGGCACCGGGCAGATCGGCTGGGCGCAGCCCGGGCCCGGAGGCAACGGCATCACCCGGCAGGCCCCGGTCACCATCACCCTCTCGGCCGTGGCCACGCACGGGGGCAGGCAGTACTTCTCGCGACTGGCCTTCCGCTTCACCTGGCGCGGCCACACCTACGCCGGGACCGAGAAGTTCACGGTCCCGCGCGGCGGCACGGTCGGATACTGGCTCACCCCCGGCACGCCCGTCGCATGACATCGCGCGCTGACGGCCGCAGATAAGCCAGGGAAATCCGCAGCTGGCACGTACTGAAAGGAGAGATCAATGCTGAAGCAGATGATCACGGCGGCCGTCCTGGCCGCGGCCTGCGCGCAGGGCGCCGCGGGCGGAGCGGCGCCGGCCGCCGCCGCCACCCGCCCGGTGGTGGTCTACGAGCCGGCTCTCACCGGCCTGCATGCCGTCAAGAGCGTGGTCCGGCCGTCGTCGTGGTACCTGACCATCGGGCCGGCCACGGAGTTCCGCGGCGCTCACTGGTCCAGCTGGGGCCGCACCACCGCGGCCGGCACCGCCACGATGTACCAGATCGACTTCGGCACCCACAACGAGGGCCACGCCCGGCTGAAGCTGTATGACGTC
>Ga0335083_10011073_pt1 | contig 10857 bp, 12 predicted proteins | sample Lox_Sample_42_FD_206716 | JGI IMG/M metagenome (GOLD analysis project Ga0335083, IMG submission 206716) | Soil microbial communities from Loxahatchee National Wildlife Refuge, Florida, United States - Lox_Sample_4.2 | ecosystem: Environmental > Terrestrial > Soil > Wetlands | place: USA... | reverse complement strand
ATCGGCGGTCATTCTGTTCCTGTTCGGAACCGGTCCGGTTCGCGGGTTCGCCGTTACGCTGAGCTTTGGTCTGTTGGCCAACCTGTTCACGTCGGTCTTCGTCTCGCGCGTCATTTTCGATAGCATCCTCAACCGCCATCAGCGTGGCGAGTCGTTGAGCATTTAAGGGGAAGGCGTGTTCACCACGGAGGCGCGGAGAACACGGAGGAAAGCAAGGCTTAAGTTCGGGATGGATACCGCCGTTGAAAATCTGGACTGTCGGGCCGAAGCGCAGGGTCTCGCTGAGGAAAGCCTGACGGGCGAAATCATCAGCGCCGCTATCGCAGTCCATCGCCAACTTGGGCCGGGGCTGTTGGAATCGGCCTATCAAGCCAGCTTGTGTCACGAACTGGCGTTACGAAAAATTGCCTTTCGGCCTCGGGTCGATCTGCCGGTGAGATACAAGGGCGTTCAGCTTGACTGTGGGTATCGGCTCGATTTGATTGTGGAAGATCGCGTTGTTGTGGAATTGAAGTCCATCGATAATCTGGCGGCGATACACGAAGCGCAGTTAATGACGTATCTGCGGCTGAGTGGAATTCATGTAGGGCTGTTGATTAACTTCAATGTTCCGGTACTTCGACGCGGCGTTTTGAGAAGGGTTTTGTAAGCTCTCAATTCTCCGTGTCCTCCGTGCCTCCGTGGTGAATTTCCGGAGGGCGAACGAAAATTTTGCGGTAAGGGGCTTTCGGTGCAGCTATTTACTAACACCAACATCGATTTTCTCGGCAAGAAGTGGTATTTCCTGGCGTTTTCGCTGGTCTTCAGCGTCGCCGGCATCTGCTCCATGCTGTTCTGGCACGGCATTCCGCTGGGTGTCGACTTCAAGGGCGGAACGCTCGTCTATGTGAAGTTTGCCTCCACGCCGGACCTCACTCAGATCCGCAAGGACATGGACCGGTCTGGGCTGAAGAACCCCAAAATCCAGAGCTTTGGAGCGCCCGGCAACAATGAGGTGCTGATTGCCTTGGAGTTGAAGGAGACCAGCGAGGCGGCGCTCGATCAGGGCAAGAACTCTATCATCAAGGCGCTGGAAACCGAGAACACACAAAATGCCGGCAAGCAGGACTTAAACAACACCGGACCATCTTCGCTTGGGCAGTACCTGCTGGCGAAAGATCCCATGCGTCTGGGCAGCGATGCGCCGCAGCGGTACCAGCAGATCGCACAGCAAATTGACGACTTCCGCAATAAGCAGCACGGAGGAGTGCTGAGTTCGCTCGACGAGTTGAGCGGAGTTGTTCCCAACGAAGTGCTGAATCAGCTTAGACAGGATTTCTACACTTCGAATTTCGCCGTGCGGAACGTCGAGATTGTCGGTCCACAGGTCGGCGGACAGCTGCGGCACCAGGCACTCATGGCGACGCTATATTCGCTGGCCGGCATGCTGGTGTATCTCTGGTTCCGCTTCGAGCTCATCTACGGTATCGGCGCGGTAGTCGCCTGCTTCCACGACACGATTATCACCGTTGGCTTTTTCTCGCTGCTCAACAAGGACATCAGCCTGACGGTGATTGCCGCCATCCTGACACTGATCGGCTATTCGATGAACGACACCATCGTGGTATTCGATCGCATTCGCGAGAATATCAAGCTGCTCCGTCGCGAGCCGCTGGACCAGATTGTCAACAAGAGCATCAACCAGACGCTGAGCCGAACCATTCTTACTTCAGGGCTTACATTCCTGACGGTACTGTCTCTGTATCTGTTCGGCGGTGAAGTACTTCGTGGTTTCTCATTAGCATTGGTGATTGGAATTCTGATTGGCACCTATTCCTCGATTGCGGTAGCCGCCCCGATGTTGGTGGCCTATCAGGATTGGCGCGAGCACAAGACGGGCCGATCGGTTCTGCCTGCAGCAGGTGCTGCTCGCGAACGGGAAAAAGTGAAGGTAAAAGTGTAGTCGAAGTGCAAGTCAAAGGAGTAGACTTGGCAACTGTTTGGGAAGGCTGCGTCCTCCTAATTGCCTTAAGAGCACTTGCTGCGTTGAATGGAGCGTCTGCGGCCGCGGTTTTGTTTTCCGGGAGCAAATGCTGTATTTCCGGTGTCTAAGCATTTAAAGATGAGTTTGACGGAGTCCACGCCATGTTTGAAGACAGCTTAGTGGAGTCGGGGGGCAGGCTGAAAGGCAAGCGGGGAGCTACAACCGCACTCTCCTTCACTCTGCAGATTCTGCTGATCGGCGTTCTCGTATTGTTACCGTTGGTTTTTACCGAGGCGCTGCCTAAACAGCAGTTGATGACCTTTCTGGTAGCTCCACCGCCACCGCCACCTCCGCCACCGCCGCCGGCAGCAACTCCGGAAATCAAGGTAGTGAAGAAGATGACGACGGAGTTGGATAACGGCGAGCTTAGAACGCCCACCAAGATTCCCAAAAAGATTCAGATGATTAAGGAAGACGAGGCGCCGCCGCCGTCGTCAGGAGTTGCCGGAGTTGTCGGCGGCGTTCCTGGAGGCGTTCCGGGTGGTGCTGTCGGAGGAGTTCTGGGCGGCATTATCAGCGGCACACCAACGGCCGTGCCCAAGGTAGCTACTCCGCAGCGCGTTCGTGTATCACAGGGCGTATCGCAAGGCTTGCTGATCCACCAGGTGAAACCTTCCTATCCGCCGCTGGCGCGCCAGGCCCGCATTCAGGGCACGGTGGTTCTGCAGGCGGTCATCGGCAAAGACGGCAATATTCAGAACTTGAAGGTGGTCAGCGGACACCCGATGCTGGCACCGGCCGCTTTGGAAGCAGTAAAGCAGTGGAAGTACAAGCCTTATTACCTGAATGGTGAGCCGGTCGAGGTCGACACCACCATCAACGTGAACTTTACGCTGGCGGGCGGATAGCCAGTAGCTCTGTCCGGCAGCAGTTTGCATCCAACCGTGAAGCGACCGCCAGAACGGCCGCTCATCGAGTTAGTTTTTGCTTTGTTCGGCGCGAGGGCGCATAAAAAGGTTTTGGGCCGTGTTTGAAGGCCTGATGTTACCGAAACACTCGCGGCAAGCGCTTGCCGCGAACAAAGAAGTCCGAGGAGGGTAATTCGACTCATGCTTTTAGCTAACCTTGCAACCTATGCGATGAGCCATGTGCCTACAGTCGCTGCCTGGATGTTCCAGGAAGGCGTTGGTTGGGATCCGGTCTCTCTGTGGAGACAGATGGGTATCCTGGCCAAGATCGTGGTCGTCATTCTATTCATCATGTCGGGCTGGTCGATTGGCGTCATGATCGATCGTGCCATGGCATTCAGCGCTGCCCGCAGCCAGTCGCGCGCTTTCGCTCCCGCCGTCGCCGGCGCGCTGCGTGAAGGCAAGATCGACGAGGCCATCAAAGTGGCCGAGCGCAACAAGAAGAGCCACCTGGCGAAAGTTGTTACCGCCGGCTTGCAGGAATTCAAGGCGCACGGCGATTCGGCAGATATCCCTGGCGAGCAGATCGAAGCTTCCAAGCGCGCCCTGGAGCGTGCCGAAGCTATCGTTCACGCCGAATTGAAGCGCGGTCTCAGCGGCCTGGCGACCATCGGTTCGACCGCCCCCTTCGTGGGACTGTTCGGAACCGTCGTCGGCATTCTGAACGCCTTCCGCGAAATTTCGACGCAGAAAGCGACCGGTCTGGGCGCCGTTGCCGGCGGTATTTCGGAAGCGCTGGTGACCACCGCTATCGGACTGTTCGTGGCTATCCCCGCCGTGATGATGTTCAACTACTTCACCGGCAAAGTCGAAGCGTTCGACGTGGAAATGGACAACAGCTCCAGCGAGCTGATCGACTATTTCCTGAAGCGTCGCAGCGCGGGCGTACGCCGTTAGTAGCCTGGCTCGGCCGCAGGGCTGAGCAGGAGGTTGAACTCAGATGGCAATAGCAAAACGAAATGTAGGTTCGGCGGTGAACTCGAACATCAACGTCACCCCCATGGTGGACGTGATGCTGGTGTTGCTGATCATCTTCATGGTGATCACGCCCATGTTGCAGAAGGGCGTGAGTGTCGACATGGCGAAAGTCAACAACCCGGTACCCATGCCGGATGCCGATAAGGAAGATGCTCTGCTCGTCTCGATCATGCGCGACGGCAAAATCTACTTTGGCACCGACGTGGTCACGGCAGACGCTCTGACCGAAAAGGTCAAGGACCGTCTGGCGAACCGGGTAGACAAGCGCGTCTTCATCAAGTCGGACGCACGCGCGAAATACGGCAGCGTGGTTGACGTGGTGGACAACGTGCGTTCAGCTGGCGTCGATGATGTCGGGTTGCTGACCGAGCAGACGAAGACGAATCCGACCACGACGACGCCTCCTCCGGCGACGGGCGCGGGCGGTTCGCAATAGGAGTTTTCTATGGCAATGGCAGTTGGCGGGTCCGGTGGCGGGCCCACCGCGGACATGAATGTTACGCCGCTGATCGATGTGCTGCTGGTGCTGCTGATCATCTTCATGGTCATCACGCCACTGACGCCGAAAGGTCTGGATGCGCTGGTTCCCCAGCCTCCGAAGGATCAGCAGAAGCAACAGGAGCCTAACGACCGCACCATCGTCGTTCAGCTTCTGAAGGGCGCAGGCGACAAGCCGGCGCTGAAGATCAACCAGGACGATGTCACTTGGGAGAATCTTGAAGGCCGTCTGAACGACATCTTCAAGACTCGCGCCGAGAAGGTGATGTTCGTCAAGGCGGACAACGATCTTCCTTTCAATGATGTGGCACAGGTGATCGACATTGGACACGCTGCCGGTGTCGATAAAGTTGGCCTGATTACAGCGAAGATTGAGGCTGGCGGCTAGTCGAAACGCCGGTACCTCATCGGGAAGCACTCCTCCTCGTGGACGGGCGGGACATCGGGATGATGTCCCGCCAGCCTGCTGGAAGTGGATCAACGCAACGGAGAGTGACAACTAACATGAACAAAACAGGACGAGTACTCAGCGTACTTGCTGTGTTGCTCGCGCTTCTTTCGGCCGTGGGTTGCGACAAGCTGAAGGCCCGCGACCAACTGAATAAGGGTGTTAATTCCTACAAGAACGCCCGCTACGAAGAGGCCATCGAACATTTCAAGAACGCGGTCGCGGACGATCCCAAGCTGATCAACGCCCAACTTTATCTGGCCACGGCTTACATGCAGCAATACATCCCAGGCGCTGATTCCCCGGACAATAATAAGTACGCCGAGGAAGCGATCGACGAATTCAAGAAGGTGCTCGAGACCAATCCTCCCAAAGAGCAGAAGCTGCTGGCGCTAAAGGGAATTGCCTCACTCTACTTCAACATGAAGAAGATGGATCAGGCGCGCGAATACCATCTGAAGGTTGCTGAACTGGATCCCAACGACCCTGAGGCATATTACTCCATTGGCGTCATCGACTGGACCAAGGCGTACCAGCCGCGCATGGAAGAGCGTGCCAAGCTGGGTCTGAAGCCTACCGATGATCCCAAGGGCAAAGACTGCACCGAGTTGCTCAGTGTCATCAAGGAAAAGAACGAGCCGGTGGTGCAGGACGGCATAGAGAAGCTGCAGAAGGCGCTGCAGATTCGTCCTGACTACGATGACGCGATGGCCTACCTGAACCTGATGTATCGCGAAGAGGCCGACCTGCAGTGCGACAACCCCGACGCCCGGAAGACGGATCTGAAGACGGCAGACGACTGGGTGGACAAGAACCTGGCGACCAAGAAGGCCAAGGCGGAGAAGGCCGGACCGTCCGGAATCGTAACGACCGAGACGCCGGCGAATCAGCAGTAGCTGGTTCTGAAGCTTGCGTTTCCTGAGCCCCTCTTCATAGAGGGGCTTTTATCTTTCGCAGCTCTTGGTAGAAGCCCCCGCATTCATGAGGGGGAACACGTGCCTGGAGAATGGGCAGGCTTTAGCCGCGGTAAGGGATCATTTCTTTGTCCCGTCACGCTGCTTCCCCAGCGCTAAAGCGCCCTGGGCATGCCGGGCAATTCTTTCCCCCGCATGGATGCGGGGGCTGCCAGCCTGCGGGTCTGTTCCAGAGGAGTGTCACTTGGTCCTGTGACGATGTCACTTACCGGCTGTGTTCCATGTTCTACAATCCAGTTTCGCGCCTGTGGGAATGATTCATGTTCAAACGAATTCTTATCGCAAATCGTGGTGAAATCGCGGTCCGTATCATGCGCGCCTGCCGTGAAATGGGAATCGAGTCGGTCGCAGTTTTTTCCGACGTCGACCGCCGCGCGCTGCACGTTCGCAATGCGGATTACGCCTACCATATCGGCCCGGCAACCGCGAGCGAGTCATACCTGAACATCGAAAAAATTCTCGATGTCGCGCGCCGTAGCGGCGCAGAGGCGATCCATCCCGGTTACGGCTTCCTTTCGGAGAACGCCAAGTTCGCCCGGGCTTGCAAAGAGGCAGGCGTAAAGTTCATCGGTCCCACTGCGGAATCGATGGAGATGATGGGCTCGAAAACACGGGCTCGCCAGAACATGAAGAAGGCAGGTGTGCCTTTCGTTCCGGGCTCCGAGAAGGGGCTGGAATTCGACGGCATCGAGCGCATGGCCGAACAGATTGGCTATCCCGTGATGCTGAAGGCGGCGGCCGGAGGCGGCGGCAAGGGTATGCGCATGGTTACGTCGCCGGCTGATCTGCGCTCTGGCTACGACGCGGCGCGCAGCGAGGCGCAGCGGTCGTTCGGTGATAACGAGGTTTACATCGAGAAGTACATCGTCAATCCACGCCACGTCGAGGTGCAGATCTTCGGCGATGAACACGGCAACGTGGTGTATCTCGGCGAGCGCGAGTGCTCCATTCAGCGCCGCCATCAGAAGGTGCTGGAGGAGTCGCCCTCGCCGATCGTTGACGAAGATATGCGCCAACGCATGGGAGAGGTAGCAGTGCGCGTTGCCAAGGCGGCGAATTACCAGAACGCTGGCACGGTCGAGTTTCTGGTCGACGAGCAACGCAATTTCTACTTCCTTGAGATGAACACTCGTTTGCAGGTGGAACACCCGGTGACCGAATTCGTAACCGGGTTCGACCTGGTGCATCTGCAGTTTCGCGCGGCCAGCGGCGAGAAGCTGCCTTTCACGCAGGAAGACGTGAAGCTGCGCGGTCACGCCATCGAGTGCCGCATTTACGCAGAAGATCCTGACAACCACTTCTTCCCGTCGCCTGGACAGATCACCCGGTTGCTTCAGCCTTCGGGCCCGGGGGTTCGGCGCGACAGCGGAATGTATGAGGGCTGGACGGTGCCCATCGACTACGACCCGCTGCTCGCCAAACTGGTTGGCTACGGCGAGACTCGGGATGACGCAATCAACCGGCTGCGGCGCGCGCTGTACGAATATTTTGTCGGCGGGATCAAGACCAACATCTCGCTCTTCCGGCGCATTCTCCACAATCCCGACTTCTGTGCCGGCAAGCTGGACACCGGCTTTCTCGATCGCCTGTTGGCGGAGCCGGCAGAGGAAGCGGACGCTCGTCATCCGATGATCGCCACGATCGCGGCTGGTATCTTTGCCACGCTCGAGCCGAAGGCCACTCTGCCGGGAGCGAATGGCGGGGCGGTTAATTCCTCTGGGAATGGCTCCGGCTTGCAGCCTGAGGTGTCTGCATGGAAGCGTGCCGGACGCATTGAAGCGATGGGGGAGAGATAAGGCGATGACCTACGACGTTGTGGTAGACGGCAAAACGCATCGCCTGGAGCTGACGCGCGGCGATGATACCTGGCAGTGCACGGTCGACGGGGAGCCGGTGGAGGTTGATGCTGCCCTGACGGCGAAGGACGTGCTCTCTCTGCTGATCGGCAACAAGGCTTACGAGATTAAACGCGAGCGCTCGCTGCAAGGCGAGCTGCACATGGTCATCGGAAGCGCTCGCTATGCCGTAGATGTACAGGACCCACGCTCGTTGCGCACGCGACGTGCTGCGGCCGGTGCCGAGGCTGGCCCGCAAAAGATTACGGCTGCCATGCCGGGCAAGATCGTGCGCATCATGGTGAAAGAGAAAGACGAGGTTACGGCCGGCCAACCGCTGCTGGTGATGGAAGCTATGAAGATGCAGAACGAGATCAAGTCTCCCAAGGCCGGCAAGGTGCAGAAGATTCTGACCTCGGAAGGCTCGACGGTGAACGCCGGTGACACGATGGCGGTGATTGAGTAGCTGTCAGCCTTCAGCGCTCAGCTCAAAGTTGCAAGCGCCCATCCTTCGATAGCTATTGAGCTTTCCTCCGAACGCATGAGTGCTATCCTCATGGCAGGCATTCCGCATGACAGAACAGGTCAAAGAGAAGCGCGAGCAAATTGCTGAGCTCTGCCGGCAATTTCGCGTTCGGCGGCTGGCGTTGTTCGGTTCGGCCCTGGGTGATGATTTTCAGCCTGACCGCAGTGATCTCGACTTTGTAGTCGAATTCGAAACGCTGGCTCCGGGCACTTACGCGGACACCTATTTTGGATTGATTGCGGCATTGGAGCGCCTCTTCGAGCGAAAGGTGGACCTAGTCGAGCCGGAATCCGTGCGCAATCCGTACTTTCGTCAGGAGATCGAAGCTACTCAGGAAACGCTGTATGCCGCGTAGTTTTGCGGGCTTACCTGTGGGATATTGAGCAGGCTGCAAGCGATATCCTCAACTTCACGACAGGCAAGCAATTAATCGATTACGAGAATGACTCGATGTTGCGCGCTGCGGTGGAGCGCAAATTCGAAGTGATCGGCGAGGCTCTAAGTCAGGCACATCGCTACTTCCCCGAAGTTGTCAGTCCCGTGAGGGAGCAGCAACAAGTCATTGCTTTCCGTAATCGGTTGATCCACGGATATGCAACCGTTCGAAACGCCCTCGTGTGGGAGATCGTACAGGTGAACCTGCCTCGGCTATTGGAGGAGGTTGCCGAATTACGTCGTGAAATCGATGCGCAGGGGCAATGAAGACTCGACGCCCTCCAACTCTATAATCTCCTGATGCAGAAGCATTGGAAGACCCGCCTGATTCATTCCGACGCACGCATTCCTGAAGGCTTTCGCTCGCTCAATACCGCTGTCCATCGCGCTTCGACAACGCTGTTTCCTGATGCTGCCGCTGGCACCGATCAATGGGATGTGCATGAGGTTGGCTACAGCTATGGCCTGTACGGCACGCCGACGGTGCTTGAATTAGCCGCGCGCATGTGCGAACTCGAAGGCGGCCATCGCACGCTCATCACTCCGGGAGGGCAGAGCGCCATTTCGCTGATCCAGTTGGCGTTCTTAAAGGCAGGCGATCACGTACTCATTCCCGAGAGTGTCTACGGGCCCAGCCGATCGTTTTCCAACCGCGTTCTGCGGAAGTTCGGAGTCGAGGTGACGTACTACGATCCGCTGATCGGCGGCGGAATCGAGTCCCTGATCCAGCCAAATACAAAGCTCATTTGGTGCGAGAGCCCAGGCTCCATCACGATGGAGGTGCAAGACGTTCCCGCCATTGCAGCCGCGGCTCATGCGCATAATGCGCTGGTGGTGCTCGACAACACGTGGGCGGCAGGAGTCCTGTTCGACGCCTTCGCTCACGGTGTCGACGTCACGATGCAGGCTCTGACGAAGTACGTCGGTGGCCACAGCGATCTGCTGCTCGGTTCGATCACGGTGAACGACCCAAAGCTGTGGCAGCAACTTGGCGCCACGCATCAGGTCGTCGGCTGTGCTGCTTCGCCTGACGATTGCAGCCTCGCACTGCGTGGACTGAAGACCATGGCGGTGCGGCTGCAGGCGATTGAATCCTCGGCAATGCAGATTGCCGAGTGGCTTCGCAATCGGCCCGAGGTCGAACGCGTACTGCATCCTGCGCTCGGATCCTGTCCCGGCCACGAGTTCTGGAAGCGGGATTTTTCGGGCTCCTCCGGCGTGTTCTCCATCGTCTTTCGGCCGGAGTACACCAAGGCACAGGTTCAGGGCTTCGTGAACGCGCTTGAGCTATTCAAGATCGGCTATAGCTGGGGAGGCGTTACCAGCCTGGCTGTAGCCTACGACTTCGCTGGATGGGCCAGTCGTCCTGCGTACGGGCATCGCATTGTTCGCCTGAATATCGGGTTGGAAGATACCGGCGACCTCATCGCCGATCTCGAAATCGGCCTTGCGGCCATGGTGCAAGCCAGGGCTTGACGCGACGGTCGGCGATAATCTGCGTGCGCTCTGGCCATACCCTCAGACTTGCTCAATAGCGTAAGATTCTAGGGCTGCTCTCGGGGTAGGGAGATACATATGTCCATCAAACTAACGGACGGGAAGAACTGGAAGGCGGAGCTGGCAGGTACCGGCTCGTTGCTCGACAAACTCTCGCTCACTGTCACGGGACTGAAAATCGCCGAAAACTGGAATACTCCCATCAACAAAATCAATCCTAAGGATCTGGGACCCGGCTCGCTCTCATTCTCCGGCAATACACCGCTGCCTTTTGCCGGCTCTACGCTGACGGTGAGCGCCAACCAGTCGGCGACCATCGGAGGGCAGAATTCCGGCTCGCTGTTCGGCAGTGCCGATCCCCTCGATCAGCCGATCAGCTTGGCGAACAAGTGTTGTCTCTGGGTGCAACTGAAGGGCACTCTGAATGTCGGGGTTGCCGGAACCGTGAGCGGCTTCGGCATCGGCATCAAGACCAACTCGTACGCCCAGTATACTTTCCATCGCATCTTCGAGCCTGACAGCGCAGGCACGTTTCCACCGTTGTCGAAGGCGGTTGAGGTGCTCTTTGGTAACGCTACGCCGCCGGTCGATCTCGCGGCGTTGGTGGCAGCCCCGGTGGGCGCCATCTTCGAGTTTGACTCCGGCGGATCGGTGACAATAACGGGAAGCTACTCCGTTCCAACTTCCACGCTTCCGTTGGCGACATCCACCGTGCCAGTGTTGAAGGACAAACTC
>Ga0335083_10011072_pt1 | contig 10857 bp, 10 predicted proteins | sample Lox_Sample_42_FD_206716 | JGI IMG/M metagenome (GOLD analysis project Ga0335083, IMG submission 206716) | Soil microbial communities from Loxahatchee National Wildlife Refuge, Florida, United States - Lox_Sample_4.2 | ecosystem: Environmental > Terrestrial > Soil > Wetlands | place: USA... | reverse complement strand
GCGTGCAGGGCGAGGAGGAAACCGCGCGCATCGTGCGCCGCCTGGAGCGCGCCGGCTGCCGCACGCTCGACCTGTCGAACAACGAGATCGCCAAGGCGCACGTGCGCCACATGGTGGGCGGGCGCTCCGGACTGGCAAGGAATGAATTGCTGTACCGCTTCGAATTCCCGGAGAGGCAGGGCGCGCTGATGAAATTCCTGCGCTCGATGAACCCGGGCTGGAACATCAGCCTGTTCCATTACCGCAACCACGGCGCCGACTACGGCCGCGTGCTGGTCGGCCTGCAGGTGCCGAAAGCCGAGATGAGCCAGTTCCGCCGCTTCCTCGGCCGGCTCGGCTATCCCTGCGCCGACGAAACCCGCAACCCGGCGTACCGCCTCTTCCTGGGATGAGCGATGGCGCGCGGCCCCGCTGAACTTCCCGCAAGGCTGGCCGCCTACGTCGCCGCCGTCGGCACGCGCGAGACGGCCGTGCAACGGCGACTGCGCAGGGCGACGAGCCGCATTCCGATGGGCACCATGCAAATCGGGCCCGATCAGGCCGCGTTCATGCAGGTTCTGGTGCGCGCGATCGGCGCGAAGCGCTGCCTCGAAATCGGCACCTTCACCGGATACTCCGCGCTCGCCGTCGCGCTGGCGCTGCCGCCGGGCGGGAAAGTCTTCTGTTGCGACGTCAGCGAAGAGTGGACGTCGATCGCGCGGCGATTCTGGAAGGCAGCAAAGGTCGGGAAAAAGATCGAATTGCGGCTGGCCCCGGCGCTGGAAACGCTCAAGAAGCTGAAAGGCCCGTTCGACTTCGCCTTCATCGACGCGGACAAGGCCAACTACCAGAACTATTTCGAGCGCTGCCTCAGGCTCGTGCGCCGCGGCGGCGTGATCGCGATCGACAACACGCTCTGGCACGGCCGGGTGCTGCAACAGCGCGACCAGTCGGCGGACACGCGCGCCATCCGCGCCTTCAACCGCAGGCTGCGCCGCGACCGGCGCGTGGAGATGGCACTGGTGCCGATCGGCGACGGGCTGACGCTGGCGCTGAAGCGATAGCCGGCTATTCCCCGCGCCCGCCGAAATAGCCGGGCGCAATTTCGTTCGCGTAGCAGACCGGCGAGGCGAGCGCGCTCGCTTCCCCCGCAGGCGGTTCGCCCAGGAAGACCAGTTTGTCGCCGTCCCTCCGGTATACGCCGCGTTCGGTCACGAGCCAGTCGACCGGGATGTCCCAGCTTTGCGGATGGATGGTTTCCATGCGCGCCATTTCGTAGGTCACGCCGATGACCGCCGGTTTTTTCGCCAGCGCGGCGAGCGTGCGGTCGAAGAAGCCCGCGCCGTAGCCGAGCCGGTAGCCGGCCAGGTCCCAGCCGTTCATCGGCAGCAGCACGGCCTCGGGAACGATCTCGGGCGATTTCACCGGATATGGGATATCGAGGGCGCCCATCGCCAATTCGACGCCGGGATGCCATTCGCGGAAAATGAGCGGCCGTTTCGGCGCCACGACCACCGGCAGCGCGGTCAACGCGCCACGCTCCCGCAGCGTTCTTGCCAGGTACCGTGCGTCGTACTCGCCCTTGATCGGCCAGCAGATCGCGAGCTTCGCGGCTGCCAGCCCCGGAAACGAGCGCTCGAGGTGGCTGTCCATGCGTAGGCGGAAGCGCTCGAGCGTTTGCGCGTCGAGCGCGGACCGGGTCGCGATCAGGCGCGTGCGCTCCGCCTTGCGCCAGCGCAGAAGCTCGGAAGGGCTCATGCTATCCTTAGTATATGATTTTTAGGCATTTATTCGCAATCTTGCTGATTGCCGCCGCGGGCTGCGCCTGCGCGGCGCCGAAGCCGCCCGCGGCCGATGAGAGTTTCCTGAAGGCCAATGATGCGTTCCGCGCCGGCGACGCGGTCAAGCTGCAGCGGTTTTCCGGCCAGGTGGGCAGCACGTACCTGCTCTCGCCCTATCTCGAATACTGGCGCCTGAAGCTGCTGCTCGAAGATACGCCGGATGGCGAAGTACGCGCCTTCCTGCAACGCGAAGCGGGCAGTTATCTCGCCGACCGCCTGCGCTCGGACTGGCTGAAGCAGCTCGGCAAGCGCGGCGACTGGCAGGACTTCGAGCTCGAGCTGTCGCCGCTGGTGCAGGACGACCTGGAGATCCGCTGCTACGCCTGGCTCGCGCGCCTGAACCGCGCCGACGACGGCGCCTATGCCGAGGCGCGCGCCATGTGGCTCGAGCCGCGCGAACTGCCGGACGGCTGCTATGCGCTCGTCGACAAGATGGTCGACGCGCAGAAGATCAGCATCGACGACGTGTGGCGGCGCGTGCGCGTGCTGTTCGAGAACGGCGCCCTGAGCGCCGCGCGCCGTACCCTCGCCTACCTGCCTGCCGGGTACAAGCACGACGAAGCGCTATTCAACCTGGCGGCGACCGCGCCGAAGAAGCTGCTCGTCAACCCGCCGAAGAGCCTGGAGCCGCGCGCGACGCGCGAGATGGTCGTCTTCGCCGTGATGCGGCTCGGCGCCAAGGATCCCGAGGCCGCGGTGGAGGTGCTCAGCGGCCAGCTCGGCGAGCGCCTGCCGGCCGAGGATGCGAAATACCTGTGGGGCCGGCTCGCCTACGAAGGCGCGCGGCGGCTGATCCCGGAAGCGCACGAGTGGTATGCGCAGGCGGATACCGCCTCGCTCAGCGACGAGCAGCTCGCCTGGAAGGCGCGCGCTGCGCTGCGCGCTGCGGACTGGCAGGCGGTGCGCGATGCGATCGACCGCATGTCGGCGCTCGCGCGCCAGGACCCGGCCTGGTCCTACTGGTATGGCCGCGCGCTTGCCATCCAGGGGCGCGCCGACGGAGCGCACGCCTATTTCCTGCGCATCTCCGGCCAGCCGAATTTCTACGGCCTGCTTGCCTCTGAAGAGCTGGGCGCCATGGCGGGAATACCGGAGCCCTACTACGAGTCGAGCGAGGCCGACGTGGCCGCAGCCAGGGCGATTCCGGGACTCGCGCGCGCGCTCGAGCTCTACCGGCTGGATTTGCGCAGCGAGGCAACGCGCGAATGGGTGTTCACCATCCGGGGCATGGACGACACGCAGCTGCTTGCGGCTGCGGAACTGGCGCGCCGCGCAGGCGTCTTCGACCGGGCGATCAACACCGCCGACCGCACCGCGCACCGGCACAACTACAAGGTACGCTTCCTCGTGCCGTTCAAGGACGTGTTCAGCCAGCAGGCGCAGAGCGCCGGCCTGGAGGAGGCCTGGGTGCTCGGCCTGGTGCGGCAGGAAAGCCGCTTCATCGTCAACGCAAAATCCGCGGCCGGCGCGCGCGGGCTGATGCAGCTGATGCCGACGACCGCGCGTTTCGTCGCCAGGCGCAACGGCCTGCGGGACTACAGCAAGGCCAACGTCTCCGACGTGTCGATGAACGTCGCGCTGGGCACCGGCTACCTGAGGATGGTGCTGGACAACCTTGGCCACCCGGTGCTCGCTTCGGCCGCCTACAACGCCGGCCCCGGCCGGGCGCGCCGCTGGTGCGACACGCGGCCGCTGGAAGGGGCGATCTACGCGGAGACCATCCCCTTCAACGAGACGCGCGACTACGTGAAGAAGGTAATGGCGAACACGATGTACTACTCGCAACTGATCGGCGGTAAGCTTGTGCCGCTGAAGGAACGGCTCGGCCTGATTCCCGCCAAGGTGGCGGGCGAGCGCCCCGGCGAAGACCTGCCCTGATGCGAAGAACTGCCTGAACGCGTGAAGCACCTGAATTTCCTCGTCGTCGGCGGTTCCGGCTTTGTAGGCCGGCACCTGGTCGCCGCGCTCGCTGCGCGCGGCGCGCGCGTCGTCGTGCCGACCCGCCGGCGCGAGCGCGCCAAGCAGCTGATCCTGCTGCCCACGGTCGACGTGGTCGAAGCGGATCCGCTCGACGCCGACACGCTCGCCGGCCTGGCCGCGGGCCGCGATGCGGTGGTGAATCTCGCGGGAATATTGCACGGCCCGGATTTCAAGCCCACCCATGTCGAACTGGCGCAGTCCGTCGTCAACGCTTGCCGCCGGGGCGGCGTGAGAAGGCTGCTGCACATGAGCGCCCTCGGCGCCGCTCCCGACGCGCCGTCGGAATACCTGCGCTCCAAGGCCATCGGCGAGCAGGCGGTGCTGGCGGCCGACGACCTCGAGGCCACGGTGTTCCGCCCGTCGGTGATTTTCGGGCCGGAAGATCGCTTCCTGAACCTGTTCTCGGCGCTCTCCGCCTGGCTGCCGGTGATCGCGCTCGGCTCGCCGGAGGCGCGCTTCCAGCCGGTCTACGTCGGCGACGTGGTGCAGGCGATGCTCGCTGCCGTGGATGACCGGGAGGCTGCCCGCAAGCGCTACGACCTGTGCGGTCCGCACGAATGCACCTTGCGCGAACTGATGGAATTCGTCTGCGCCGTCACCGGCCGCAGGCGCCTCATCATCGGGCTGCCGGAGGCGCTCGCCTACCTGCAGGCCTGGATGCTGGAAAAGTTGCCCGGTCCGCTGCTGACGCGCGACAACCTTCGCTCGATGCAGGTGCCGAGCGTCTGCGACTGCGCTTTTCCGTTCGGCATCCGGCCGGTGTCGCTCGAAGCGGCGGCGCCCGCCTGGCTCGCGCACTCGGGCCCGCGCGAGCGCTACCCGCAGCTGCGCTGGCGGGCGCGCCGATAGCAGGCAAGAGCCCAGCGGAGTGAAGTCCTACATCGTCGGCGGCGCGGTCCGCGACGAATTGCTCGGCCTGCCGGTCCAGGACCGCGACCACGTGGTGGTCGGCGCGACGCCCGAGGAAATGACCGCGGCGGGCTTCCGCCCGGTCGGCAAGGATTTCCCGGTGTTCCTGCATCCGCAGACGCACGAGGAATACGCGCTCGCGCGCACCGAGCGCAAGAGCGGGCGCGGCTACAAGGGCTTCACCGTCCATAGCGCGCCCGACGTCACCCTGGAGCAGGACCTCGCGCGCCGCGACCTGACCATCAACGCGATCGCCAAGGCCGCGGACGGGACCCTGGTCGATCCCTACAATGGCAAGGGCGACCTGAAGGACGGGATCCTGCGGCACGTCGGCGCGGCCTTTGCCGAGGATCCGGTGCGCATCCTGCGCGTGGCGCGCTTCGCCGCGCGCTTCGGCTTCCGCATCGCGGACGAAACCCTGGCATTGATGAAGCAAATGGTCGCTGCCGGCGAAACCGAGCACCTGGTTCCCGAGCGCGTGTGGCAGGAGTTCGCCAAGGGGCTCGCCGAACCGCGGCCGCAGCTGATGTTCGCGGCGCTCGAAGCTTGCGGCCTGCGCGCCAGGCTGCTGCCCGAATTGAAGGAACTGCCGCAGTCCTTCGAGGGCCCGCTCCCGGTCCGTTTCGCGGCGCTGTGCTGGCCGCTGGCGGAGGCGGAAGTGAAAGCGCTGTGCGACCGCCTGAAGGTGCCGAACGAAGAGCGCGAGCTCGCCCTGGCGCTGAACCGCGCGCGCGGCCTGCTGGGCGCCTCCGGCGCGGGCGAGCTGCTCGGCCTGCTCAAGCGCGCCGACGCGTTCCGCCGGCCGGAGCGCTTCCTCGCGCTGCTGCAGGCCGCGCGGCTCGCGGAGCCGGGCCTGGAGACGAAGAAAATCGAGCAGGCGTTCGCGGCCGCGTCCGCGGTGGATGCCGGCGAAGTCGCGCGTCGTGCCGCGGCGCCGGCGGAGATTCCCGCGCTGCTCGACCGCGAACGCGAGCAGGCCATCCAAAAAAAAGGAACGCCATGATCGACCTGTACACCTGGGGCACGCCCAACGGCCGCAAGGTTTCCGTGATGCTCGAGGAGTGCGGCCTGCCCTACCGGGTTCACCCGGTGAACATCGGCAAGGAAGAGCAGTTCAAGCCCGCGTTCCTGGCCATCAGCCCGAACAATCGCATCCCCGCGATCGTCGATCCCGAGGGCCCCGGCGGCAAGCCGCTGCCGCTGTTCGAGTCGGGCGCGATCCTGGTCTATCTCGCGGAGAAGTCGGGCATGTTCTTTCCCCAAAGGAACAAATATGTCGTCCTGCAGTGGCTCATGTTCCAGATGGGCGGCGTGGGGCCGATGTTCGGCCAGGCGCACCATTTCATGCGCGCGAAGAAGGACGAGATTCCCTACGGCAGCGAGCGCTACGGCGCCGAGGCGAAGCGCCTCTACGGCGTGATGGACCGGCGCCTGGCCGAGGCTGCGTACCTGGCGGACGAGTATTCCATCGCGGATATCGCCACCTATCCCTGGGTCGCGCGCCACGAGTGGCACCGCGTCGACCTGGCGGAATTCCCCGCGGTGAAGCGCTGGTTCGACGCCATCGGCCGCAGGCCGGCCGTGGCGCGCGGGATGGCCGTGCCCTTCCTAAACTGACCCCTGGTCGGTCACGCCGCTTCCGCCAGCGGCGGGAGGATCGAGGCGTCGGCGTCGCAGCGCTTGCCGGCGCGCAGGCAGAAGTACGGGCGCAGCATGCGGCCGGTCTTGACGCGCGTGCGCTCGTTGTCGGTCAGCGTCCAGGCGCCGCGCTCGTCGTGCAGCACCGAGACGTCGGCCAGGCCGCCCGGCCTGAGCGAGCCGAGTTCCTTTTCCATGCCGAGCATCTTCGCCGGATGCGTGGTGACCATCGGCACGACCTGCTCCAGCGTCAGCCCTAGCGCCAGCATCGAGGTCATCGCCGAGACCAGCGAGAAGCGCGTCTGGCCGAAGAACATGTGCTCCTTGTCCGGGTGCGCCTCCGGCGTGCCGCGCGGTTTGGGGACGCGCGTGTTGTAGCCATGCATGTCGGCGCCGAGCGTGTCGGGAACGACGCCGGCGTCGAGCGCGATGCGCGCCATCCTGTAGCTGAAGTGCGAGCCGTGGCCGACGTCGGTCTTGAGGCCGCGCGCGAGGGCCTCCTTGACGATCGGGTGCATCTTGCCTTCGCGGTTGACGAAGCCCCCGGGATGGCGCGTAAACGGATGCGCGATGATGTCGCCCGGTTTCAGCAGCGGCACCACCTGTTCGAGGATGGTGTCCGGGTCGATGCCGTTCGGTCCCGATTCGGGCAGCGCCCAGAGCTGGCCGAAGTGGATGTACAGGGGCAGGTTCGCCGTTTTGGCGATTTGCGCCGAGAGCTTGATCACCTCGATGCCCCAGCGCGCGAAGCCGCCGAGTTCCGCGTGCGCCTTGAAGCCTTTCACGATGTCGCGGTTCTCGAGCGCCGCCTTGACGGTGGCGTCCACGTCCACGCAATCGGGCTTGTAGAGGTTGGGATAGAAGTGGCCTTCCATCCCGCCGACGAGGTAGGAGGAGAGGAACGCGAGGCAGCGGCTTTGCTTCGCGTTGACCACGAATTCGCGGAATGCGGGCAGGGTCATGCACGAAGGGCCGCCCTGGTCGACCAGGGTGGTCACGCCCGAATGGATGCCGCACAGGTCGGCTTCCAGGCCGAAGCGCCCGGTGACGTACTGGAACACGTGGGCGTGCGTGTCGATGAGGCCGGGCAGCACCAGCTTGCCCGATGCGTCGATCGTTTCCCTTGCGCCGGAGGGCGCGATCGAAGGCAGGACGGCCGCGATGCGCCCGTCCTTGACCGCGACATCATGGATGCCGTCCAGGTTCTGGGCCGGATCGATGACGCGCCCGCCGCGCAACAGGATGTCGTAGAGCATGCGGGAATTCTAGCCAGGTCAGAGCGCCGCGGAACGGTCGCCCTGCGAAAACCCGAGCGGGGGCCCGGACACCCCCCTGGCCACGGCCAGCACCTTGAACAGTTCGCCCATTTCCGACGGCGAAAGCAGTTTCTGCACCGCGGCCGCGGCCGGCAGGTAGCGCTTCGGATCGGCCGGATTTTCGCCGGCCAGCAATCCGGTGATGCCGCAGTTGACCAGGAACTGCGCCTGGTTGGCGTAGCCGAGCACCTCCATCCCCGACTCGCGCGCGGCGCGGGCAAGCGCGCTGAAATCGACGTGCGCCGTGACGTCCTGCAGGCCCGGCAGGTAGAAAGGGTCGCCGTGCACGCGATGCCGGTAGTGGCAGGCGAGCGTGCCCATGGAGCGCTGCGGGTGGAAATACTCGCGCGCCGGGAAGCCGTAGTCGATGACGATGATCGCGCCGCGCGCGAGCACGCGCCCGAGCGAGCGCATCCAGGCGCGCGCGAACAACGCAAGCTCGCTTTCATACCGCCCGGAAGGAGGAATTTCTATGTGAATTTCCCTTGAATTTTCCACGAGGGAACGATCGGCGACTTTCTCCGCCCAGGCAAGCTGCCCCTCGTTCGCGCAGACGCCACGCTCCCTCAGGCCCGCGGGCGTCCACGTCACCGCGTGCACCGGCATCGCGTCGACGACTTCGTTGGCGATCATCACGCCGCGGAATTTCTGCGGCAGGTGGTCGATCCAATGCGCCCTGGTGCCAAGCCGCTGCTGCTGGCGATCGGAGAGTTCGGAACTGGTCTCGAGAATCTGGTATTTCACTCCAGGCAATTCTCCAATCAGAACTTCCGCGAGAGCGCCGCTGCCCGCGCCGAATTCAAGCACCGCGTCGCCCGGCTGCAGCAGCGCGGCGACCTGGCGCGCGAGCGCGCGGCCGAACAGCGGCGAGAGTTCGGGCGCGGTGACGAAGTCGCCGCCCGGGCCGAGCTTGCGCGCGCCGCCGGCGTAGTAGCCGAGCCCCGGCTCGTGCAGCACCAGCTCCATGTAGCGCGCGAAGGAAATCCAGTTGCCCGCGGCGGCGAGGTCCGCGCCGATACGCTCGAGCAGCGCGCGGCTGGCGGCGAGCGCCTGCGGCTCGGGCGGGGGCAGGTCCGCGGGGCCGCGGTTGGCATTCACGCGGGAGAATTTACCCTAGAATCCAGCCCTCACATGGACGACGGCCTGCAGGGAAAAACCGCGTTGGTCACCGGCGCCGCAAGGCGCATCGGCGCCGCGATCGCGCGCCGCCTGCACGCCGCCGGCGCGAACGTGATGCTGCATTACCGCGGCGCCGACGCGAATGCCGCGGCGCTCGAATCCGAACTCAATGCCGCGCGCGCCGGGAGTGCCGCGAAGGTGAAAGCGGACCTGCTGGCGCCGATCGCGCCCAAAGCGTTGGTCGGCGCCACCGTCGATCGCTTCGGCGGCCTCGACCTGCTGGTCAACAACGCGTCGACCTTCTACCCGACGGCGATCGGCACGATCGAGGCCGGCCACTGGGAAGAGCTGATGGGCTCCAACCTGCGCGCGCCGCTGTTCCTCTCGCAGGAGGCCGCGCCCGAACTGGCGAAGCAGCGCGGCGCGATCGTGAACATCGCCGACATCCACGCCGAACGGCCGATGAAGGGCTACGCCGTCTACAGCATCGCGAAGGCGGGCCTGGCCGCGATGACGCGCGCGCTGGCGCTCGAGCTCGGGCCCGCGGTGCGCGTCAACGCGGTCGCGCCCGGCGCGATCGCCTGGCCGGAAGACGGGCAGTTTCCGCCGCCCGAGCGCGGCCGCATCGTCTCGACGACGCCGCTCGCGCGCCTCGGCAAGCCGGAGGAAATCGCGCAGGCGGTACACTTCCTCGCCACGGCGACTTTCGTCACGGGCCAGGTCCTGGCGGTCGACGGCGGCAGGTCCGTCTTTCTATGAACGGCAATTCAAGAAAAGAAAAATTCGAACGGGACAAGCTCGCCAAGCGCATCCGGCGCCAGGCGGGCGACGCCATCGTCGATTTCAACCTGATCGAGGAAGGCGATCGCGTCATGGTCTGCCTCTCCGGCGGCAAGGACAGTTACGGCCTGCTGGATGTATTGATGTCCCTGCAAAGCAAAGCGCCGGTCAACTTCGAACTGATCGCGGTCAACCTCGACCAGAAGCAGCCCGGCTTCCCGGAGCGGGTGCTGCCCGACTACCTCTCCGCGCTGGGCGTGCCGTTCAAAATCATCGAGCAGGACACCTATTCGGTGGTGAAGCGCGTCGTTCCGGAAGGCAAGACCATGTGCGCGCTGTGCTCGAGGCTGCGGCGCGGCGCGCTTTACCGCGTCGCCGGCGAGCTGGGCGCGACCAAGATCGCGCTCGGCCATCACCGGGACGACGTGCTGGCGACTTTTTTCCTCAACCTGTTCCACGCCGGCACGCTGAAGGCGATGCCGGCCAAGCTGCGGTCGGACGACGGCAGGCATATCGTCATCCGCCCGCTCGTCTATGTCGCCGAGGACGACCTCGCCGCCTACGCCGAAGCGAAGGCCTTCCCGATCATTCCCTGCACGCTGTGCGGCTCGCAGGAAAACCTGCAGCGCAAGGTGGTCGGGCGGATGCTGAAGGAATGGGAAAAGACCGAGCCCGGCCGCATCCAATCCATCCTGCGCGCGATGACCGACGTGCGGCCCTCGCAGCTGCTCGACCGGAAACTGTTCAATTTCGCGAACCTCAAGCCTTCGCCGCCCGACACACAGGTCATCCGGTTCAAGGATCTCGGTGAACCTCTTTTCGCTGAATAGCCCGGCGCTTCGTTTCCTGGTGCTCTTCCTCTTGTTGGCAAGCATAAGCGCGGCGGCGCAGGACTGGCGTACCGCGAGCCAGGAGCCGGTGGGCCTCGCGCCCGACCCGGCGGCGACGCCGGAGGCGGTGGTGCAGGTCTACGGCGCGCGCACCTGGGGCTGGCGCGGCAATTTCGGCGTGCATACCTGGGTCGCGGTCAAGCCGGCGAAGGCGCCGGCCTACACGGTCTATGAAGTGATCGGCTGGCGCCTGCGCTGGTCGGACTCGGTCGTCGAGATCCACGAGCGCGCCCCGGACGCCCGCTGGTACGGCAATGCGCCGGAGCTCTATGCAGACAAGCGCGGCGAAGCGGCGGAAAAGCTGATCCCGCGCATCGACGCCGCGGCGCGCTCCTATCCGCACGCCAACGAATACATCGCCTGGCCCGGGCCGAATTCCAACACCTTCACGGCCTGGATCACTCG
>Ga0335083_10011071_pt1 | contig 10857 bp, 9 predicted proteins | sample Lox_Sample_42_FD_206716 | JGI IMG/M metagenome (GOLD analysis project Ga0335083, IMG submission 206716) | Soil microbial communities from Loxahatchee National Wildlife Refuge, Florida, United States - Lox_Sample_4.2 | ecosystem: Environmental > Terrestrial > Soil > Wetlands | place: USA: Florida... | reverse complement strand
CTCGTGCTCGATGACCGAGGACGGGAGCCCGAACCCGCCGCCACCTGAAACCCCGGCGGGCATGGCCCGGAGCTCAGCGCAGGTCCAGTCGCATCAGCACCCGCGGGAAGCCCCCGGAGACCGAGATGGTATCGGCGGCCTTGGTGAAGCCGGCGCCTTCGAAGAGCTTGCGGGTGCCCACGTAGGCCATCGTGAGGTCGACCTTCTGGCCCTGGTTGTCCACGGGGTACCCCTCGACCGCCGGGGCGCCGTGCGAGCGCGCGTAGGCCACGGCCCCGTCGAGCAGGACACGGGAGATGCCCTGGCCCCGGTAGCCAGGACGGACGCGGATGCACCATACCGACCAGACGGGCAGGTCGTCGACGTGCGGGATCTTGGGCGACCGCCCGAAGGGCAGCTCGGACCGCGGAGCGGTGGCGGCCCACCCGGCGACCTCGTCCCCGGAGTAGGCCAGGACGCCGGGCGCGGCCTTGCGGCCGCACAGCTTCCTGACGTACTCGCCCCGGGCGGGGCCGGCCAGCTCGCGGTTGGTCCTCCAGTCCAGCCGGTGACTGAGGCACCAGCACACCGAGGAGTCCGGGTTCTTCGGCCCGAGCATGGTCGCGACGTCGTCGAACCTCGCCTTCGTAGCGGGCCGGACGACGATGCTCATCGCGTCAGGTTACGCCAGCGTCGCGATAATTCCCTTGACTCTCACGCCGCGTGAGGGTCGCATGCTTGGTGTCATGTTCAGCATCGGCGAGTTCGCCCGGCTCGGCGGAGTTTCTGTCCGCACGCTCCGGCACTACGACGAGATCGGGCTGCTGCGGCCAGCCGCGGTAGACCAGGACACCGGGTACCGCGGCTATTCCGCGAGTCAGCTAGGGCCGCTCAACCGGATCGTGGCGCTGAAGGACCTCGGGCTCTCCCTGACCCAGATCAGGCGGCTCCTGGACGGGATCACGCTCGGGGAACTCCACGGAATGCTGATCCTGCGCCGGGCCCAGCTGGAGCACGAGGTCAACCAGCACATGAACCAGCTGCTCGGCGTCGAAGCCCGGCTCCGCTACATCGCCAGAGAGGGTGCCATGCCAGCCGATGACATCGTGGCCAAGACGATTCCCGAGATGGGCGTGGTCGTTCTCACCGGGAAAGCCCCGGCGTTCGGCCCGGAGTACATCGTTCCCGTGGTCAACCAGCTGGCCGCGCAGTCCGACCAGCTGGGCCTCCAGGACCGGGTCAAGGGGACGGGACCGCGCATCGTCTTCTACGAGCATCAGCCAGGCGAGGACGTGACGGTCTGCCTGGCCCTGCCCGTGGCGGAACCGCCCGGCGACCTGCCCGCCCCGGCGCGGTACCGGGTCCTGCCGGAGATCGAGGCCGCGACCACGGTACGCAGCGGCCCGGCCGCGAGCATCTTTCCGGTCGTCTATCACGACCTGGTCCGGTGGATCGACGAGCACGGCCATGGCGTAGTCCCGGTTCCCGGCCGCGAGGTGTGGCTGAACGAAGTGGACGACATCGCCGACGTCGCCCAGCAGGTATTCGAGATCCAGCTGCCGTTCACCCGCATGGCCAGCCCGGATGGCAGCTTAGGCGGCTCGCGGCGGCTTCGGGGGCAGCCGCCGCGGGCATCACATGAACAACGGGGTGATACGTAGATGACTCATGCCATAGAACTACTCGCGGATGAGCGGGCCCGCATCCACCTGGAGCGGGCGAGGCAACTGCGCCACGCCCGCCGGCAGCGCACGCTCCGCCGGGCCCGCCGGATGGAGCGCAAGGCTGAGATCCGCCTGATCGAGGCCTGGCGCCGTGCCGACGACCTCCGCGCCAGGTCCGGCTACCCCGCCGACTGATGCCCCCGTCCTCGCCGGGCGCGCGCCCTCCGAGCCGGGCCGCATCCCTCCGGGCCGGGCGCGTGCCCCCGGGCCGAGGCGCGTCCCCCCCGGGCCGGGCGCGTGCCCCCGGGGGAAGGCATCACCTCTCCCTGCCGTCACCGGCGGCCTCGCGGGACCAGCACGATGCAGCAACGTACCGGCGATAAGGGCGCGCCAGAAATAACCTGCATGGTTTCCGTCGCGACTGCTCGCATCTTGCGTCGCTTCCTTAAATGGCACCGTTATCGTGTGGATTTGCTCCCGCAATACGCAAGGTAAATCCACCCGATGACGTGACCGGCCGTGAAGGCGTCCGGAATGTGAGGAGAACGAGCCCGCGGAGGCGGATGTGCCTTTCCAGGAACAGTATCGGACCAGGTACTTCATGATCGCGAAGGATCTTATCCCCGGAATGGGTACAAAATCCTTCGCGATCATGGAAACGCCACCGGAAACGCGGTCAGTCCGCCATTCCCGAGCGGGAATGGGTAATTCCAGGGCACCTGGAGACGAGCATGCGATGATCCGCCCGGGTAGGCTGGTCGGCTGCGGCCGGCAGGTTATTACCCGGCACGCCCTAACCGGCACGATGCGATTCTGTACCGCCTATTACCGCCTATTACCGGTACAACTTCACATCGTGCCGACCGCAGCCCGCCTGAGCCGGGCCCGGCCCGGGGCCACCGGGCAGCCCGCCGCTAACGCCGGCCCGCCGCTAACGCAGCCGGCCGCTAACGCAGCCGGCCGCTAACGCAGCCCGCCGCCAACGCCGCCCGGCCGCCAACGCCGCCGCCGGCCGTCACACAGCTTGCGCCGAACTGTCCCGCGCCATCAGCTCGATCGGCAGTTCCTGCCGCACCGGACGGACCTTCTCCCCGCGCAGCAGCGCGCACAGCCGCCGCGCGCCCTCGGCGCCGCTGAGCACCAGCGGCTGCCGCACGGTACTCAGGCCCAGGAACGCCGCGGACTCGATGTCGTCGAATCCGATCACCGAGAGCCGCCCGGGAACCGGCACGCCGAGCTGGTCCGCGGCGGCTAGCACGCCGATGGCCTGGGTATCGGAGGCGGCGAAGATCGCCGACGGGGGCCGGGGCGACTTCAGCAGTTCCGCGGCCTGCGCAGCCGCCACCGCGGCGTCGTGCGGGCCGCGCCTGACCAGGCCGGGCTCGAAGCCGATGCCCGCCGCGGCCAGGGCCTGCCGGTACCCGCGCAGCCGGTGCGCCGAGGAGATGAAGCCAAGGCCGGCCGGCGGGCGGCCGAACGTCATGTCGCCGACGAAGCCGATCCGGCGGTGCCCGAGCCCGATGAGATGACCGGTCGCCAGCTGACCTCCCGCCACGTCGTCGATGACCGTCTGCGGCACCCCCGGGTTGGCCGCGTCGACGCTGGCCAGGGCGACTCCGGCCCGGGCGAACTGCCCGAGGTGGCCGCTGGACAGCGGCAGGCAGATGGCCAGGACCCCGTCGGCCCGGTGGGTGGGCAGCAGGCTCTCCAGGTGCCGGTCGCGTTCCGCCGGGCTGTCCACGTTGCAGACGATCGTGTCGTAGCCCTCCTCTTCCAGGACCGCCAGCGCGCTCGCCACCCGGACGACGGTCGACGGCCTGGTCAGGTGGGCGACGAGGAGCGCCACGGTGCTCGGAGTGCCCCGGACCAGGGCGGCGGCGGCGTGGCTGGGCCGGTAGCCGAGCCGGTCGATCGAGTCGAGCACGGTCCGCAGCGTGGACTCCCGCACCTGGCCGCTGCCGTTGAGGACGCGCGAGACCGTGCCGACCCCCACCCCGGCGTCAGCGGCCACGTCCGCGATCGTCACCCGCCGGTCCGCGCTGGCGGCCGGCGGCGTCCCGGCGGTGGGCGCGGCTCCCTGGAAACGTTTCCATGATGGCACGGCATCCTCGCCTGCCACTGCTGCCCCGTCGCGGGCACGGCCGGCCCCCCGGCCCGCGTCCCCCCGGCCCGCGTCCCCCCGGCCCGCGTCCCGGACGGCGTGGTGACCAGTCCTGCCCGTGCTCTCGCCCAGCTGGAGGCGGGCCGGGACCACCTCGCCCGGTTCCTGGTCGGGCCCGTGGTCGAGCTGCCTGAGTACCCGGGCCACCACGCGGCGGGCGATCTCGTCGACCGGGATCGCGACGGTGGTCAGCTGCGGGTGCATCAGCCCAGCCGCGGAGCTGCCGTCGAAGCCGGTGACGGCCAGGTCCTGGCCGATCCGCAGCCGCAGGTCCGCGGCCACGCTGTAGACCACCCCGGCCAGCCGGTCGCTACTGGTCACGATGCCGTCCGGCCGCAGTTCAGGCCGGCCCGCGGCCAGCAGCGACCGGATCTTCCGGCGGGCGTTGCCGTCGTCCACCAGCAGCGTGCCGGCCTGGCTGGCGGGAATCCCGCGTTCGGCCAGCCCGTCCCTGAACCCGGCCGCCCGCTCGGCGTCCCAGTGGTTCGGCGTCCGGTAGCCCACGAACGCGAGCCGGGAGAACCCGCGGTCGAGCACGTGGCCCACCGCCGCGGCGACCGGCGCGCGGTTGTCGATGTCGACCCAGGCCTGCGGCAGCGCCGCACTGGTCCGGCCGAAGCAGGCATACGGGAACCCGGCCTCGGCCAGCATCAGCACGCGCGGATCCTCCTGCTGCAGTTCCGAGAGCAGGAACGCGTCCACGCTGCGGCTCGCTATCAGGCGCCGCATCTCGTCCCGCGGGTCGCCGTCAGGGACCACGATCACCATGCTGTAGCCCCGCCGCGCGCACGCCGACGCCAGTGCCTGCGTGAACTGCTGCATGATGTAGTTGCCCGGCAGCAGCTGCACGCGCGGCATGACGTAGGCGAGCTGCCTGGTCCGGCGGGAGCGCAGGCTCCGCGCGCCCTGGTGGGGCTGGTAGCCGAGCGCGGCCACGGCCTCGAGCACCCGGGCCCTGGCCGCCTCGCCCACCCGGCCGCTGCCGTTCAGCACGTTCGAGACGGTCTGCCGGGAAACGGACGCGGCCCGCGCCACGTCCTGGATCGTTACCTGGCGTGCGGCCGCGTGTCCGGCCTGGCCCGATCGAGACCTCGTCACCTGGTCACCGTACTGCCGTCAAAATTCACCCCTTGACAGGGCATCAGCCTAGCGCTTCGATGTGGTAGATCGTTCTATCAATTCTAACCGACCTAACACGCCTGGTTAGAACGATGTTCCTCTTGTCGGAGGGCTGGATATGCGACGAGGAAAGAGCGCACAGTCAGGCGGGCAGCAGCCGGTACCCACGCACGGCACCGTGACCGGGACCCCATCGGCTCAGGCCAGCGCCATGATGAGCCGACGGACGATGATGAAGACGGCGGGGCTCGGCGCGGCCGCGCTCGCCGTCCCCGGCCTGGCGGCCGGATGTTCCTCTTCGTCCGGCGGAACCACCGCGATCATCTTCGAGGAGACGAAGCCCGAAGTCGTTCCGTACTTCAACAACCTGGTCGCGAAGTTCAACGCGTCGCAGTCGACCGTGGCCGTGACCCACGACTTCACCACGAACCTCATCGCGGCGTTCGTGCGCGGCAACCCGCCCGCCATCGACTGCGACAACTACAACCTGACCACGTCCATCTTCGTCGCCCGGGGCGTGCTGGCCGACCTGGCCCACCTGCCGCAGGCCAAGCTCATCGACCCGAGTATCCAGGCCCTGGTCAACCAGTACGCCTCGTTCCACGGCGAGACGAACGTGCTGCCCTTCTCGGTGGCCGCCGAGGGCGTCATCTACAACAAGGACCTGTTCGACAAGGTGGGTGTGTCCGATGTCCCCACGACCTGGAGCGAGTTCCTCGCGGTGTGCGAGAAGTTCAAGTCCAAGAACATCACGCCGATCTACCAGACCTACGGGGACACCTGGACCACCCAGCAGGGCCTGTTCGACTACACCGTCGGCGGCATGATCGACGTCGCGGCCTTCTACAAGCAGCTCAACGCCGAGGGCACCAACCTCGGGCCCGACTCGTCGGTGTCGTTCGCGAAGGATTTCACCGCGCCCTGCAAGCAGATGCTCAGCCTGGCGCCGTACTTCAACGAAAACCCGATCGCCAAGCACTACGCCGACGGCAACCTCGCCTTCGCGAGCAGCCAGGCCGGCATGTACATGCAGGGACCATGGGGCGTCGGCCAGGTCCTCACGATCAACCCGAAACTCAAGATGGGCACCTTCCCGCTGCCCGCCACCGACGACGCCTCCCAGACCAAGTGCCGGGTCAACCTGGACCTGGCGGTCTGGCTGCCGCGATCGCAGCCGGCCGCCCAGCGCACGGCGGCCCTGCACTTCCTCAACTACCTCATGCAGCCGAGCGTCATGAACGCCTACAACCAGGCGAACCTGGCATTCTCGCCGCTGAAGAACGCTCCGCCGCAGACCAGCCCGCTCGTCTCCGGCCTCAACCAGTACGTCAGCTCCGGCCGGTTCTACCAGGGCGCGGGAACGTACGTGCCGATCACGATCCCGGTCGGGAACTTCGTCCAGGAAATGATGCTGACCGGCGACGTCGCCGGGTTTACCTCGTCCATGGACAGCGCCTTCAAGCGGCTGGCCATCCGGACCTCGGCGTGAACCCGAAGAGCTCGCGAGAACACCGAATCTAGGAGGCAGGCATGTCCGCGACCGCACTTCCTTCCCAGCGGGCCGCCGATGTCCGCCCCCGGCCGAGCGCGCTGAGCAAGCTGAAAAAACTCTTCTTCCCGGTGGCGCCGGCCTACCTGCTGATGATCATCCCGGCGATCCTGCTGTTCACGTTCTTCATCATCTACCCCACCGTCCAGGGGATGTTCTGGAGCTTCACGAACTACGTCGGGTACGGGAACTGGAAATTCATCGGGCTGGCCAACTACCAGGCCGCGTTCGCCGACCCGACCATCCGGGACTCCTACGGGTTCACGCTGTTGTTCTCGGTCGTCGCGTGCCTGCTCACCAACGCGGTCGCCATGGCCCTGGCCATCGCACTGAACGCCAAGATCAAATGGCGGTCCGGGTTCCGCACCGTCTTCTTCATCCCCATGGTCCTGTCCGGCCTGGTCGTGTCCTACATCTTCACCTTCATCATCGGCACGTCGGTCCCGATCATCGCCGGGGCGATCCACTTCGCCCCGCTGGAGTCCAGCATCCTGGCCAACCAGCACACCGCCTGGCTCGGCATCGTCTTCGTCGCGTCCTGGGTGGCCATTCCGGGCGCGATCATCATCTACCTGGCCGGGCTGGTGTCCATCCCGAACGAGGTGTACGAGGCCGCCTCGATCGACGGGGCCAGCCCGTGGAAGCAGTTCCAGCGGATGACCTTCCCGCTGCTGTTCCCGTTCTTCATCATCAACACGATCCTGACGTTCAAGTCCTTCCTCAACGTGTACGACATCTGCGTCGGCCTCACCAACGGCGGCCCCGGCACCGCCACCACGAGCGTGGCGCAGACCATCTTCACCGGCTTTTTCAGCGGCGACTACGCCTACCAGATGGCCAACGCCGTCATCTTCTTCATCATCACGCTGTTCCTCGCGCTCTTCCAGCTCAGCGTCATCCGGCGCCGAGGAGGGAGTCTGTAAATGGCTACCCAGGTAACCACCCCGCCGGCCGCCGCCGCGCCGCGGACCAGGACACGCCGGCCACGCCCCATCCCCGAGGGCGGCCGGATCAACTGGGGGCTGACGATCGTCATCGCGCTCGTGTCCCTGATCGTCATCATCCCGCTGTACTTCGCCGTCGCCATGGCACTGAAGTCACCGGCCCAGACCGGCGCCGGGACCGGCTTCAACTTCCCCTGGCCGATGCACTGGGGGAACTTCCGGGCCGCCTGGGACCTGACCAACACCCCGCTGGCGTTCTCGATGAGCCTGCTGATCACGGTGATCGCCGTGGCCGGGGAGATCTTCGTGAGCTCGCTGGCGGCCTGGGCGATCGTCCGCAACTGGGACCACTGGCAGTTCCGCGTGACGTTCGCCTACCTGCTGCTCGCCTTGTTCATCCCGTTCCCGGTCGTGGCGCTGCCGCAGGTCAAGCTCATGGCCGCGATCGGCCTGGCTAACCCGTTCGGCGTCGCGATCCTGCACATCATGTTCCAGCTGGCCTTCAACGTGCTGCTGTTCTCCGCCTACATCCGGTCGATCCCGGGCGAGCTGGAGGAGAGCGCGCGGATGGACGGCTGCACTACCTGGCAGGTCTACCGCAAGCTCGTGCTGCCGCTGCTGACGCCGATCGCCGCCACCGTCGGCATCTTCGCCTTCCTGCAGTCCTGGAACGACTTCATGATGCCGCAGCTGATCACGGCCAACCCGAAGTACCAGACCCTCCCGGTCACCCAGTACCTGTTCCAGAGCCAGTTCACCACCAACTTCAACGTGGCCTTCGCGTCCTACCTGATGGCCTTGCTCCCGACCCTGGTGGTCTTCCTGATCGCCCAGCGCTGGGTCGTCAGCGGCATCATGCGAGGCTCCATCAAGTAGCAGGCAGGGCAGACCCGCACCGACCACGGAGAACCACGGAGAACCGCCGCATGAGCTCTGCCAGCACCACGCACCAGGTCACCGGCCCGGTGCCTTCGGCCGACGCCGGCTGGTGGCGGCAGGCTGTGGTGTACCAGATCTACCCGCGCAGCTTCGCCGACTCCGACGGCAACGGCCTGGGCGACCTCCGGGGCATCATCTCGCGGATCCCGTACCTGGCCGCGCTGGGCATCGACGCGGTCTGGCTCAGCCCGTTCTACCCCTCAGCCCTGGCTGACGGGGGCTACGACGTCGACGACTACCGCGACGTGGATCCGCGGCTCGGCACGCTGGCCGACTTCGACGAGCTGGCCGCCGGGCTGCATGCCAGGAAGATCAAGGTCATCGTCGACATCGTCCCCAACCACACCTCCAGCCGGCACGCCTGGTTCCGCGAGGCGCAGGCCGCGCCGCCGGGCTCACCGGCCAGGAACCGCTACATCTTCCGCGAGGGGCTCGGCCCGGACGGCGCCAGGCCGCCCTCCGACTGGACCTCGGTGTTCGGCGGCCCAGCCTGGACGCGAGTCCCCGACGGGCAGTGGTACCTGCACCTGTTCGCCCCGGAGCAGCCCGACCTGAACTGGGACAACCGCGAGGTCAGGGACGAATTCGCCCGGACGCTCCGGTTCTGGTCCGATCGCGGCGCAGACGGGTTCCGGGTGGACGTGGCCCACGGTCTGGCCAAGAACCTGGCCGAGCCGCTCGTGCCGCTTCCCGGGCTGAACCACCTCGACGGGACGCTGCCGCCCGGCTCCCACCCGCTGTGGGACCGGGACGAGGTGCACGAGATCTACGCCGAATGGCGGCGGGTCTTCAATGAGTACGATCCGCCGCGTGTCGGCGTGGCCGAGGCCTGGGTCCACCCCTCGCGGCGGCCGCGGTACGCCAGCCCGGACGGGCTCGGCCAGGCCTTCAACTTTGACCTGCTCGACGCGAACTGGAGCGCCGGCGAGTTCCTGCGGGTAATCACCGACAGCCTCGCCGACGCGCAGCAGCAGGGCTCATCCACCACATGGGTACTCTCCAACCACGACGTAGTCCGCCATGCCACCCGATACGGACTGCCTCCCGAGGACGCCCGGGCCGGCGCCAGGAAATGGCTGCTGACCGGCGGTACCTCCCCGAGACTGGATCGCGGCCTGGGCCTGCGGCGGGCCCGGGCCGCGATCCTGCTGATGCTGGCCCTGCCCGGCTCCGCGTACCTGTACCAGGGCGAGGAACTCGGCCTGCACGAGGTGCCTGACATCCCTGAGGAGCTGATCCAGGATCCGGTCTTCAGCCGGTCGCGCGGCTCGGAGAAGGGCCGTGACGGTTGCCGGGTCCCGCTGCCCTGGACGGCCGGAGGGACGTCGTTCGGGTTCGGACCCGGCGCCGCCCACCTGCCGCAGCCGGCCTGGTTCGGCCCGCTGAGCGTCGAGGCCCAGGAGCGGGACCCGGCTTCCACCCTGTCGCTCTACCGCAGCGCCCTGCACTGGCGACGCGAGCTGCAGGCCGCCGAGAACATGGAGTGGCTGCCGGGGACCAACGGCCAGGTGCTGCATTTCATGCGGCCAGGCGGCTGGCGCTGCCTGACCAACTTCGGCCCCGGGCCGGTCCCGCTGCCCGCGGGCACCGTCATCCTCACCAGCGCGCCGGTCGAGGGGCTCCACCTCCCCGCCGACACCACCGCGTGGCTGACCAGCGGCTAGCCGCCCGTCCAGCGGTCATCCGTCCCGCTCAGCGGCTCGCCGCCAGCGCATCGGCACCCCGGGTGTTGATGATCCGGTCCGCGCCGAGGCCGGCCTGCGCGGCCCGTCCCGTCCCGTTGTCCAGCCACGTCAACTGACCGGGCGCGTGCGCGTCGGTGTCGACGGCGAACAGGCAGCCCGCCTCCGCCGCCAGCGCCAGCAGCCGGTCCGGCGGGTCCATCCGCTCCGGCCGGCAGTTGATCTCGACGGCCACCCCCGCCTCCCGGCATGCGGCGAACACGGCCGGGGCGTCGAACTCCGATTCCGGCCGGCGGCCGCGCCCCTGCCGGTTTGGCCCGATCAGCCGCCCGGTGCAGTGGCCGAGCACGGTCACGTGCGGATTGCGGACCGCGGCCACCATCCGCCTGGTCATCGGGCCCGCGGGCATCCGCAGCTTGGAGTGGACGCTGGCCACCACCACGTCGAGCCGTCGCAGCAGGTCCTCGCGCTGGTCGAGCGCGCCGTCCTCGAGGATGTCCACCTCGATGCCGGTCAGGATGCGGAACGGCGCCAGCTCTTCGTTCAGCTTCTCCACCAGCTCGAGCTGAGCCTCAAGACGCGAAGCCGACAGCCCGTTGGCCACCGTCAGCCGGGGCGAGTGGTCGGTCAGCGCGATCCACTCGTGCCCGAGGTTGCGGGCGGCCTCGGCCATCTCCCGGGGCGGGCTGCCCCCGTCCGACCAGTCCGAGTGGGTATGGCAGTCCCCGCGCAGCGCGGCCCGCAGCGCGTCGTCAGGCGGCGGCGCACCGTCCGCCGAAGCCGCGGGCTGGTCCGCGAGCAGCCGGGCCAGGTAACCGGG
>Ga0335083_10011070_pt1 | contig 10857 bp, 10 predicted proteins | sample Lox_Sample_42_FD_206716 | JGI IMG/M metagenome (GOLD analysis project Ga0335083, IMG submission 206716) | Soil microbial communities from Loxahatchee National Wildlife Refuge, Florida, United States - Lox_Sample_4.2 | ecosystem: Environmental > Terrestrial > Soil > Wetlands | place: USA... | reverse complement strand
GGTTGAATCGGCCGAGGAGGCAGTGCGCGGCGCCGACATCGTGATCACCTCAACGACGGCAAGCAAGCCGGTCGTGCACGGGTCGTGGCTCCGTCCGGGCGCGCACATCAACGCGATCGGCTCAAACTTCGCGGAGAAGCAAGAACTGGACGCGGATGCAGTGAACCGTTGCGACGTGATTGCCGCGGATTTGGTGGAGCAATCCAAGATGGAGGCGGGCGACTTGATCCAGGCATTCGGGCCGGATGCTTCGCGATGGGCCAGCGTTCGAGAACTTGCCGAAATCGTGGCGGGCAAAGCGCCTGGGCGTACGAATCGTGACCAGATAACACTCTTCAAATCGAACGGGATCGCGATTGAGGACGTTGTGGTCGGGGGCCGGATCTACGAACTGGCGCGGGAGCGGGGAATCGGGAAGGAAGTGCCGATGTGGCAGGACTCAGCTTCGGCTGAGGCTTGACGCTCGGTTCAGGCCCGCACGCGGCGCAGGCGCTTGGCGAGCGCTTCGTGCAGCTTCTGGCGCGTGGTCTGGGGCAAGGGAGCCGGCTCGGAGTTGCAGAAGATGTCGATCGTCTCCTTTGTTGTGTCGACGACGATGCGGCAATCCTTGCATTTGCAGAGGTGCTCTTCAATCGACGCGCGCAGCAGCGGATCGAGAGCCTCGTCCAGATAGTCAGCCAATTCCCTGATGATTTCTTTGCACTTCACGATTTCGCCCCTCGCCGAAAGTATTGATTCAACCTCTGGCGCAACTTCAGCCGCGCCCGCAGCAGCCGCGATTTCACCGCGGGAACGGACAGCCCCAGCGCCTCAGCCGTATCTTCCGTCGATAATTGTTCGATGTCGCGCAACTGGAAAACGACTCGAAAAGATGGGTCAAGTTCCCCAATTACCTTGGAAAGAATCTCGCGTTGTTCGGCCTGCTCGTAGCGCTCCATCGGGGAAGGTCCCCAATCTTCCACATCGCGCGGCATCATGTCTTCGCCGGTATCGACTTCCTCGTCGAGTGAAACGACGTTTGGCCGCCGGCGCCGGAGCTTCATGAGCGCCTGATTCACGGCGATGCGGACGAGCCACGTGTAGAAGCGGGAATTGCCCTCGAAGTCCCCCAGATGTTCGTACGCCTTTAGGAACGCCTCCTGCATGGCATCCTCGGCGTCCTCGCGGTTCTGGGTGATGTTTTGCGTCAGGCGGAAGATTTTGCGTTCGTAGCGCCCGACCAGAGTTTCAAACGCCGCCACGTCTCCGGCTTTCGCGGCAGCCACCAGAACGGGCTCATCCGCCTTCACGACCTGCGACGGCAGCGCGTGCGGCTGAACCGGATCGAGCTTCGGAGAATTCATGGGGGATTTTTCCATAGGAAAGGGTAGCACAGCTTTCGCAGCCCCACTGCCGGGATTGTATTATCATAGCGACCGATGCCGAGTCCTGGGCGTCCAATGGGGTTGGTCGCGCGGGGAGCGTCGCGATTCCCATGGCCCGTCGGCAGCTCCTTTTGTCTTGCGGGTCCCGGCCATCTTGCGGAGAGAAAAGCGGTCCGATGAAGACGCTGCCTGATTATCTGCGCAAGGGAATGCGGATGGTGCTCGTGGGCGCGAATCCGGGCGATCGCTCGGCGCGCGTGGGCCACTACTACGCAGGCCGCAACAATCAGTTCTGGCCAATCCTCTACGAATCCGGTGTGATTCCCGAACCTCTCGGCTATGAGGACGACCGCAGAATGGTGGAATTCGGCATCGGCATGACTGACCTGGTCAAGCGGCCGACGCGCGGCATCGAGGAAATCGAACGGCAGGAATTCGCCGAGGGACGCGTCTTGCTGGCGCAGAAACTGGAAGACCTGCGGCCGAAGGTGATCGCCTTCAATGGGAAGATGGTCTATGAGAAGTTTACCGGCCGGCCGTGCAAGCTGGGTCTCCAGAAAGAGCGGCTTTACGGAGCGCACGTCTTCGTACTGCCTTCGACAAGCGCGCAGAACGCGGGAACGACGCTGAGCGTCAAGAAGCGGTACTTCAAGCAACTGGCCACGCTCTTGAAGACTCTGAAGGACTAGACCGCCTCGGCGGATGCGTGCGGAGGCAGCGGAGACCATGGGTGCGACACAGACGGCAGCGGCGCCACTGGTGATCGAGGAACGATCCGGCGCAGTGGTGACATTGCGCCTAAACCGCCCGGAAAAGCTGAATGCGCTGAACCCGCAGATGTGCCAGGAACTCGTCCACGCCCTGTTGCGAGCTGGAGAGGACCGATCGGTGCGCGCGGTGGTGCTGACCGGAGCAGGCCGGGGATTCTGCTCGGGCGGCGACATCGACTACATCCACGCCGCGCGGATGCGAAAGTCGCCGAGCGATTTTCAAGCGCTGCTATCCGTCGGCAGGGAAGCGGTCATGGCGATCGCGATGCTGCCGAAGCTCGTGATCGCGGCGGTAAACGGCCCCGCGGCGGGCGGGGGCATGAGCCTGGCGCTGGCTTGCGACCTGCGCATCGCGTCAGACCAGGCGATGTTCAAACAAGCGTTTGCGCAGCTGGGACTCTATCCCGATTTCGGCGCGACTTTCTTTCTCCCGCGCATCGTGGGTCTTTCGCGCGCGTCGGAGCTGTTCTATACATCGGAGCGGCTTTCCGCCGAGGAAGCGAAGCGAATCGGCATCGTCTACGACGTCTATCCACACGACCAGTTCGAGGCCGAGGTGCGAAAATTCGCCGAGCAGATGGCCGCGGCGCCGCCGCTGGCGTATCGCGACGTGAAGCGCACCATGATCAGCGACGCGCGTCAAGCTCTCGAACAGGCCATCGAAGAAGAGAACCGGCTGCAGGTTCACTGCTTTCTCTCCGAGGATTGCGCCGAAGGGCTGACGGCGTTCCTCGAAAAGCGCGTGCCGAGCTTCCGCGGGCATTAGGCCGCGCATTCGGGCCACGCTCTCGGATTTTCATATGAGTGACGATCTGTTTGAAGGCATTGAGGTCGGCCCGCGCGAAGTCCACAAGCTGCTCGAGACCCGCGAGAACTTTTTGTTTGTGGATGTGCGCGAGAAGTGGGAGCATGATGTCTCGCGGATCGAAAGCGCGGTGCTGATTCCGATGCGCGAGATTCCGGTGCACCTCGAGCGGCTGGCGAGCGCGGGGCCCGTGATTCTGTTTTGCCATCACGGGATACGCAGCCTCGATGCGGCGGCATGGCTGCGTGAACAGGGCGTCCGGGATGTGCGCTCGATGTCCGGCGGAATCGACCGCTGGTCGGCGGAAATCGACCCGCAAGTGCCACGATACTGAGGAGAGAGCGACGAACATGGCGACGCGAAAGACCACTCGGAGTTCAAAGGCGGCAAGTCGAGTGAAAAAGTCCGGAAAGGTGGTGCAGTTTCTGCACAAGCCGAGCTGCACGACATGCCGGAAGGCGCGAAAGTTTCTGGAACGGCGCGGCTTCCAGCTTTACTACCGCGATCTGGCGAAGGAGCGGTTGAGCGCCTCCGAGATCGAAAAACTGATTGGACGGCGCGACTACACCGATTTCCTCAACAGCCGCAACGAAGTCTTCCGCAAGAAGAAAATGGACGAGAAACCGCCTTCGCGAAAAGAGGCGGTCCGCATGATGGCGAAGGAGCCAAACCTGATCCGGCGGCCGGTGGTAGTGGCCGGCGGACGGGTCGTGGTGGGATTCGACGAAAACGGGATGGCACGCCTCTAGAGTTGTCGCCGGCCGTGATCTCCGCGCTGCGAGTTTGTTCTCCGCGCCGGCACTACATTCCCCTCCATGAATCTCCGGGAACGAATCGAGATCCGGCAGGGAGACCTGACGGAGATGGACTCCGACGCCATCGTGAACGCGGCGAACAACGACCTGCAGCTCGGCGGCGGCGTGGCGGGAGCCATTCGGCGCAAAGGCGGGCCGAAGATTCAGGAAGAGTGCGACGCGATCGGAACGATTCCGGTCGGCGGGGCGGCCATCACGTCGGGCGGGAACCTGAAGGCCCGCCACGTGATCCACGCGGCAAGTATGCAGCTGGGGGGACGCACGACCGCGCAAGCTCTCCGCAGCTCCACGGCGCACTCCCTTCGAATTGCGGCACAGGGCGGCCTGAAGTCGATCGCGTTCCCGGCGGTCGGCACGGGCATCGCGGGTTTTCCCCTTCGCGAATGCGCCGAAGTCATGCTGCGCGAGACGGCGAAACATTTCGAGAAGCCGACCTCGCTCGAGAAAGCTTACTTCGTGCTATTCGACGAAGAGGCAAAACGCATTTTCGAACAGGTGTTCGCCGAGCTTTCCTCGGACCATTCAGCGTAACTTCACGGCAGGGTCAGTTGCTCTCGGTGCGGCGCTTCAGTTCGGGCTCTTTCTTCGTGGGATCCGAGGCCGGGGCGGGCGCCTGAGCTGGATTTCCGCTCGGCGTGGCGGTGGCGGCCGGAGCGGAACTATCAGCGCCATAGGGTCTCTGCACGTAGCGGACGGCTTCGCCCTGAGCTCCTGCGGTATCGTCTTTCGTGTGCTGGGCGAGCGTGTATTCGTTCACGGCGCGTTCGCGTTGGCCGAGCACGTCGTAGATCTTCCCCATGTAGATATGGCTCCAGACCTCAACCCATTTCGGGTCGAGATCGCCGCCGAGCGCGGCGCGGAAAGCATTGGCCGCTGACTGATAATTCTTTTGATAGAAGTACGCTTCGCCCGTACGGAAGTGGGCCAGCGAATTCGTCGGCTGGATATCGAGCGCGTGTTGATATTCGGGGATGGCTTCGTAATATCTGCCGAGCGTAGCCAGAGCCTCGCCACGAGCGATGGTGGCTCGAATCCGCAGCTTCGGGCTGGATTTGAGCAGATTATTGTTGGGATCGATCGTGATGCCGTTGGGTTTCGGCCGCCCGAAGGTGTCAATCTGAAACTGGGTGGTGGTTCCGGTGACTAGGATTTTCTTGTACTCAGGATTTCCCTCCGTGTCAACCTTGACTTCGACCGGCATTCGGAAGGTATCGAGTTCCTGGTGCAGCCTGCCGATCACCTGAAAACCCTTTGGCGTTCGGTAGATTGTGTATTCCATCGTGAATTCCGGCACGCCCGTGGAATTGAGCCACTGCGCGAAGAACGAAACGAGATTGAGCGTCGGCTCGCCCTTTTTCGGGGAGGGGACTTTGGTCCCGGCCATGCGCTCGAAATCGTTGATCGAGGCCGTCTTGCCCGCGCGCTGCTTGTAGAACTCGCGCAAGAGGGCCGTGAAGCCGTCGTCTCCCAGATCGGCCCGGAGCATGTGAAACACCATCGCGCCCTTGTCGCTTACGATTGAACGATAGCGATCGGAATACGACGGGATTTGATCGGCCTGGGCAATCGGCGCGGTCTGCTCGAACATGAGCGCGCCGACGGCGAAATCTTCCAGCGCGCGATTCAAGCCGGCGACGCCTCCGGATTGCTCAGCGTACATCGCCTCCGCGTATCGCGACAGCCCATCCGTAAGCCAGACATCCGATGGCGTCGCCGGAAGAACGCGGTCGCCCCACCATTGCCCGGCGGCAAGCTGCGAAAGCAGGCGGTCGTTGGCCTTGTCCGTCCATTCGCGCGAACTGATTGCCAGAAAACCTGGAGCCGAATAGCCCGCGACGGAGCCATCGGGCATCTGCGCCACGGTCAAACTGGGCTGACTGCCAAATCCTCCGAACGTATCGGTAAAGTAGTTCATGATCTGGCCCAGCGACGTAGCGTACGCGCCGACAGTGGATGCCTGCGCGGGCGGCGTGTAGAACGAGAGCGGATAGCCTTCCGTCGGCGCCGATGTAAGTTGCAGGCTCCCGGCAACGAACGATCCCACCGGCGCCGCTTCGGTGCAATGGAACACGTAGGACAACTGCTTTCCGGAAGTGCCGACGCCTGGGCGCGCGGCCGGCGGATCGGCTGTTCCAGTGCCGGTAACGACGAATGAATCCGGCACGATGAGATTGAAAGTGCCCGTGTACCGATTTGACGGGTAATCGGTCAACGGGAACCATCTCGCAGGCAACAGGAGATAAGCCGAATCCTTGTCGACCGAAGCGAAGCGCAATCCCTTGGTGGGGCTGTCGTCCTCGCTTGAGATGGGGCCGCTGTACTCGAAGCTCAGTGTGAACGTCTTGCCGGGCGTCATTGTGCTCGGCAGCGCCACCGTTACGAGAAGCGGCGAATTCTTGTCGCGATCGACGACGAGCGCTTGCCCGTCCGACGATTTCACCGCGGTCACGCGCAGGTCAGGATGCAACTCGACGAAAAGAGTTTTGGCCACCTGCTCGGCGACGAAGTCGACCTTGGCTTGCGCCTGAATCGTCTGGTCTTCGGGGTGGAGCACCACTTCCACATTGTAGTTTGTGGCCCGGAACGGAAATGCGCGCGGCGCCTGCGCGATCGTGGAGCTCGCGGCCACGAGTGCGACCGGCAGTATGTAGGCAAGTCGGCGGAGCGTGAGCAAGAGAGGCCTCTCTCGAGAAGGCGATAGCATCCAGGTTATTTAAGATACCAGATAACTACCAGCAGTTGCCCGCACCTGGTCGACTAGAGCATCCGGGAAAAGATATCCGCCGCGCGTTCGATCGCGCCGCCGGAGCCGAGCTTTGCCCGAACTTCGGCGAGGGCCGACCTCATCGCGTCGCGGCCATCCGAGGATTCGAGCAGATAGCGAACCTGCGCCGCAATGGCCTCCGGCGTGAAGTCGTCCTGGATCAGCTCCGGGACCACTCGCCGTCCGGCCACGAGATTCACCATGGCAATGAAGGGAGTGTGTATCATGTGCCGCAAAATCGCCGCTGTGACGGGCGCGACACGGTAGATCACCACCATCGGCGTTCCCAAGAGCGCTGCTTCGATCGTTGCCGTGCCGCTGGCGACAATCGCACAATCGGCTGCCGCGAGCGCGTCGTAGGCTTCGCCTTCGACGCGTTTTATCACGACGCCGGGGCGGCTGCCATAGGGCGCGAACACGGCAGGACCGAGGCCCGGCGCCGCCACGTGAACGAATTGCAGCTCGCCGAGTGCCTTCGCATCTCGCGCGAGAATCTCGCACGCGTCGAGAACAGTAGCGAAATGCCGGGCAATCTCGTTGCGGCGGCTACCGGGCAAGAGGGTGACGATCAGGCGTTCGGAATCCAGACCGTGGCGGCGCGCGAACTCGTCGCGCGTCATCGCCGGGCGAACGACGTCAACCAAAGGATGCCCCACGTAATCCACCGGCACGCCCGCGTCACGATAGATCTTTTCCTCGAATGGGAAGATCACGACCATGCGATCGACGCGGCGCTTCACCACGCGCACGCGACCCGAGCGCCAGGCCCAAACCTGCGGGCCGATGAAGTAGCCGACGCGGATGCCGTGACTTTTGAGACGGCGCGCGACGCCTAGATGCGTGCCCGGCGAGTCGATCAGGATGGCCAGCGAGGCGCCACGGCGGACAGCCTCACGGGCAAGCCGATTCTGCACCCTCACGACCGCCGGAATCTTGTGCAGCACTTCGGCGATTCCGACGACGGCTACCTCGTGGTAGTCGGCGATCAGCTCGACGCCCGCTTCGGCCATGCGGGGGCCGCCCATGCCGAAGAGCTTCGCACCTGTGCGCTCGCGAAGCGCCGTCGCCAGGCGAGCGGCGTACATGTCGCTCGATGCTTCACCGGCGGAGATGAGAATCTGGCGTTGCGTCATTTTCCCAGTTCGCAGAAAGGCAAGGGAGAAGGAGACGGACGGCCCGCGGCCAGCGCCGCGTCAATCATCGGCCGGCATCGGCTGGGACAACCCGGACGCCGAGGCGGGCGGCGGCATCGACAGCTCCTGTTCCTTGTACTGAAGCTGATAGAGTCGATAGTAGATGCCGCGCAGCGCGAGCAACTCCTGATGCGAACCTTGCTCGCGCAGCTTGCCCTTGTGAAACACGAGAATCCGGTCTGCGTGTTGGATGGTGCTGAGACGGTGCGCGATCACGACCGCCGTGCGGCCTGTGAGCAGGCGATCGAGCGCGCCGCGAATCATCAGCTCGGTTTTCGTATCCACGCTCGATGTGGCTTCATCCAGAATCAACAGCTTGGGGTCATGGGCCAGGGCCCGAGCGAAGCTGACGAGCTGGCGCTGGCCGACGGACAGCGTCGCGCCGCGCTCGGTGACGGGCGTATCGACGCCCTTCGTGAGCGATTCGACGTAGGGACCGAGGCCGACCTCCCGCAGGGCATCTACCGTGGTCTTGCGATCGATCCATTCTGTTCCGAGCTTGACGTTTGATTCGATGGTGCCGGTGAAGAGAAACGGGTCCTGGAGAACGATGCCGAAGATTCGGCGAAGGTCCTGCAGATCCATTTCACGAATGTCCTGGCCATCCACCAGAATCTGGCCGCGCTGAATCTCGTAGAAGCGGAGCAAGAGCTGGATGATCGTCGTCTTGCCCGCGCCCGTGTGCCCGACGATGGCGAGCGTTTGCCCCGGTTCGACGCGGAAGGAGACGTCGCGCAGCACCCAATCCTCCTCTTTCGGACTTGCGCCACCCGTATAGGCGAACCAAACGTTGCGGAACTCGATTTGGCCGCGCACGGAAGGCAGTGGCGGTTTCTGCGTGGCGGAAGGAATCGCCAGCGGCTCGTCGAGTAACTGGAAGATTCGTTCGGCGGCAGCCATCGCTGACTGCAGGATGTTGAACTTTTCGCTGAGGTCCTGAATCGGCCTGAAGAAACGCTGCGCGTACTGAACGAAGGAAATCAGCACGCCGATTTCGAGCGTTCCGATGATCGCGCGCCGGCCGCCGATCCAATACACCAGTGCAATGCCGCTCATGCTGAGCAACTCGACGCCGGGATAGAAATAGGAAAAGGCGTCGATCGCGTCCTTGTAGGCCTCCATGTGGATGCGATTGAAATCGGCAAATTGCTTCCTGGACTTGTTCTCGCGGTTGAACAGCTGCACCACGGACATGCCGCTGATGTGCTCCTGCAGGAAGCCGTTGATTCGCGCAATCGCGGTGCGAATGCGCCGGTTCGCGTCCCTCACGTGATTGCGGAAGAAGTAGGTGAGCAGGATCATCAGGGGCAGCGGAGAAAGCGTCGCAAGGCCAAGATAGAAGTGCCAGGAGAGCAAGTAGACCGCGAGGCCGAAAAGCAGCACGAAATCGTTGAGCATTGCGACGACGCCGGTGGCGAACAGATCGTTCAGCGCATCGACGTCGGTGGTACAGCGTGTGACGAGACGGCCCACCGGACTGCGATCGAAGAAGCTCATCGGCAGTCGCTGCAGGTGATCGAAAATCTCCTTGCGGAGGTCGTACATCGTTTCCTGCCCGACCCAGAGCATGATCCGCGTCTGGACGTACTGCACGCCAAAGCTGGCGAACAGCGTGAACGCGTAGGCGAAAACGGCCCAAAACAGGCCACGAATCGCCGCCTGCATGGCGATCGAATGGCCAAGGCCGGGAACGATGTACCAGTCGATCGCGACGTGGAAGAGGAAAGGCCCGGCCAGCTCCATCGCGATGTACGCGAGGCTCAGCGACACGGCGCCGACCACCTGCCAGCGGTACGGACGCAGATACTTCATCATCCGCCGGGTCAGCCGGGTGTCGTAGACCTTGCCTATCTTCTCTTCTTCGCGAAAGTCGCTCATTCGCGGTCCAGCTCCTCCTCGAGAAGCTGTTTCTGGTGCAGGTCGGCGTATTCACCGCCAAAGGTCAGCAATTCCTCGTGCGTGCCGCGCTCGATGATCTTTCCGGCGCGCAGGACGATAATCTGATCCGCTCCCTTCACAGTCGAAATCCGGTGGGAGACGAGAATCGTTGTCCGCTCGCGCATGATGCCGCGAAGCGCGCGAAGAATTCTCTCTTCGGTATCCGTATCGACGCTCGAGAGCGAATCGTCCAGGACAAGAATCTTCGGTTGCCGGATGATCGCGCGGGCGAGAGCCGTCCGCTGCTTCTGTCCGCCGGAGAGGGTGATTCCACGCTCTCCCACCATCGTTTCGTAACCCTGCGGGAATGCCTCTATGTCGGTTGCGATGCAGGCGACATCGGCCGCCCTGTTGATCTGCTCACTGGTCGATTCGTCCAGGCCGAAAGCGATGTTCTCCCGCAGTTTTTCGCTAAAGAGAAAAGTGTCCTGCGGCACGAATCCGATCGAGCGGCGCAGGGTCGCCAGCGGCCAATCGCGGATCGAACGGCCGTCGATGAACAGAGTCCCGGGCGGAGCCTCCCAGAGCCGCGCGATCAAGGCGGCCAGAGTCGATTTCCCGCTGCCCGTGGGACCTACGATCGCGAGAGTGGAGCCTGCCGGAATGTGGAGATCGATGTCGCGGAGCACGGTTTCGTTCGGAGCTGTCGGATAAGCGAAGGTCAAGTGACGAAACTCGATGTCGCCGCGTATCGAACCATCGGAGCCTTGGGTGGCGGCGAGGGCGGTTCCGTTGCGGGGACGGCCGCTTTCCTTTGCCAGCGCGAGCGGCGCGTCGCAGATTTTCGGCTCAGTGTGCAGGATGTACAAAAGGCGCCCCATCGAAGCGGCGCCGCGCTGAAATATGTTCGTCACCCAGCCAAGCGCGATAATGGGAAACGTCAATTGGATCAGGAACGCGTAGAAGGCCCAGAGCGTTCCGACCGAGATGTGCTGGCCGATCACCAAGCCGCCGCCTTTGCCCAGCAGGATGACGCCGGTGACGCCGATCATGGCCGTCAGGCCGGGAAAGAAGAGGCTCCACGATCCGATCAGCTGGATGTTGCGCTCGACGTAGTCGCGGTTCGCGCGCTCGAAGGCGTCGATCTCCTGCTGTTCCTGAGCGTAGGCGCGGACCACGCGGATTCCGGTGAGGTTTTCCTGCGCCCGCGTGGAAAGGGCTCCGAGGGCCGCCTGAATTCGTTCCGACAGTTTGTGGATGATCCTCCC
>Ga0335083_10011069_pt1 | contig 10859 bp, 12 predicted proteins | sample Lox_Sample_42_FD_206716 | JGI IMG/M metagenome (GOLD analysis project Ga0335083, IMG submission 206716) | Soil microbial communities from Loxahatchee National Wildlife Refuge, Florida, United States - Lox_Sample_4.2 | ecosystem: Environmental > Terrestrial > Soil > Wetlands | place: USA... | reverse complement strand
GCCGCTGAACCTGCGGCCCATGCTGGGCACCGACCTTGACGCGTTGCAGGAGCGTTCACCGGACAGCCATGCGGCGGCCATCAAGGCCAGGGTGCTGATGATGTACCAGCCCGGCGACGATCAGGCCCCGGCCGAGCAATCCTCACGCATGCGGGCAGTGCTGAAGGAAGCCGGCAACGCGCCGCTGCTGGAGCCGATCGGGCTGGACTATTCCGGCTATTTCACGCCGCCATTGCGGGCAACCGTATACCAGAGGATTCTCGACTTCCTGGACGAGAACATCGGCAAGCGCGAGCAGTGTGCGGATGAAAAGGCGCCGGAGTGCCGCAGCAACAGTCCGGTGACGCGACCGCGGGGGCCACGTAACTGACACCGTCGGGAGCAACAAAGCCGCCATTCCATCTGGAGTACGACGGATTGACGCTCATACGACCTCCACCTGAAAGGGAAGCATCATGCGAATACTGATGACCGTCAGCCTGCCCCACCGCACCTTCAATGCCGCGCTCAGGGACGGCAGCGTCGCGGCAAAGATCAGGAAGATCATGGAAGCCGTGAAACCCGAGTGTGCCTACTTCACCGAATTGGACGGCAAGCGCACGGTCGTTCTCGTGGTGAACCTAGCGGACGCCTCGCAGATACCACCGCTCGCCGAGCCCTGGTTCCTGACCTTCGAGGCGGACGTGCAATTCCGCCCGGCCATGGTTGCGGCGGATCTGGAACGCGCCGGGCTGGATGCCATCGCGAAGCAATGGGGCTGATGCCAGCGACGGGGAACTGTCGGCCTGGAGCCCCCCCCGGTCACGCAATCAGCCAGACCATCGCCCCATTCGCCGCGTCGAACCGCTGGTAACGCACGCGGCGGCCGGATTCCTCCGCGAGGCCGCGCACCATCAGGAACTCGGGCCAGCGCGTGATGCCGAGCAGGCGCGTGGAACGCCGTGCGAGCAGCGCCGCGGCTTCGCCGCGCCATTGGCGCACCGGATCCGGCTCAAGCCCGATGAGCCGGGCTTTGCTGCCGGCGAGCTGTCGCATCGCGTCGGGCAATGCATGCCGGTTGTCCTGCAGGATGACAATTGCTTCGCCAGCATCCCCCGCATCGATATCCAGCGCCGCATTCGCGCCGCGCGCCGCGAATGCCGTACCGAAAAGCGTTGCCCCGGCACCGGCCAGTATTGCGCGGCGATTGATCCGCGGCGCGCTCACGGCCTGGCCCGGGTGAGATAGTCCGCGATCGACGCCAGCTCCGGATCGCTGACTTCGCCGCGCGCGATGCGCGGCATGTTGCCGATGCCGGTGCGCGCCGCGGTGAACACGAATTCGGCCGACAGGTCCTTGCGATCCTCCAGCAGGCCCTTGCTGGTGTCGCCGGGCCGGCGCGACAGCAGACTCACCGCCATGCCGATGCCCTGGTGGCACATGCCGCAGCGCTCCCTGTACAGCGCCTTGCCGTCCAGTTTGTCGGAGGCCTGCGGCGCGGATATCGCCGCGCAGACGACCGCGGCACCAACCACCGCCAGCGCCGCCGGCTTCAGGATGCGGATATTCATGTGCGCAGGTTCCGGTAGCGCTTCGGCCAGATACCGCTCTTGCCCGGCGCGAGGATGCCGTTCGGATCCAGCGCATCCTTGATGGTCTCGTTCGCGCGGCGCAGCGCGTGGTTGTTGAAATCGTAGGTGCCGGCGACGAGATCCATGTAGTCGATGTGCGTGCGGTATTCGCCGTAATGCTGCTTCGAGGCGTCGTCCACCAGTGCACGGAAGAACTTGCCCACCCGCCCCATCATGTCGCGGTCATCCTTGTTGAACAGTACCTGGTTCACGTTGACGATGCTGCGCTCGCCCATGGCGAAGGAGCCGTGGTAATCCATGCCGAACTCCTTGTAGCGGTCGTAGGTGCGGCGGAACTGCTCCATGGCGGCCTTGCCGTTGGCGGGCAGCACCGGTGAATAACCAAGGTGCCCGCCGCGGCCGCCATGCCAGGCGGCATTGGCCAGCGGGAAGGTGATTGGCACGCCGGCAAAGGCGGCCTGGCCCGGAGAGGGATTCAGCGGCTCGCCCTGCTTCCAGCGCGTGACCGTCATCGGCTTCGCGCTTTTTCTGGCGAACTGCGCCTGGATGATGGCGGCCGAGGCCTCGTTCACCGACTCGTAGCCATACAGCCGCAGGCTGATGGACCACCAGCCGATGTTGTACTTCTTGCGGATGGCGGCGATCACCTCGTCGGGCAAGGCGCCGGGCTTGTCGTACCAGTCCTTGCGCGTGGTCAGCACGGCGGCCTGGCGCAGCCACGAACCGATGGAGGGCGACTGTTGCAGCAGTCCGTCGCGGCGCATGCCGGCAACGACGTCCACGACCCAGCCGAGATCGTCGGCGTTGTCCATCTCGAGATCCAGGCCGATCATCGATTCGGGCGCCGGCATCAGCCATACGCCCGCCTTGGTGACCACGCCGTAGTTGGACTGCACGAACATCTGCTCCCACGACGGCCCGAAGCCATAGCGGTACAGGTTCCAGGTGGGCGAGCCGCTCATGGCGCCCATGCCGGTGCGCAGCAGTTCGCCATTCGGCATCACCACTTCCAGGCCGCACAGCCGCGCCGTGTGCTCGCCATAGGTGGTGTAGCCCACGCCGCGATCCAGCGCATTGCCCAGCACCGAGCCCCAGCTGTTGCCGGGCACGGAGGTCCAGTACGGCAGCTTGTGCTGCTGGATGTAATCGTACAGGTCGTAGAAGCCCACGCCGGGCTCCACCACCGCGACACCATTTTCCGCGTCGAAGTCGATCTTCTTCATGCGCGACAGATCGAGCACCACGGAGCCTTTCAACAGCGGCGCGGAGCCGCCGTAGCCGAAGTTCTTGCCGCGGCTGATGGGCCACAACGGCACCTTGTGGCGGTTGGCGATACGCAGGATCTCCTGCACCTCGGCGGCGGTGAGCGGCGCCAGCGCCGCGGAGGGCGCATGCGCCGCCTCGTCCACGGCGAAGTGATCCAGGTAGGTGTCGCGGTCGAGATCGGTGGCGAGCACCCAGTCCTCGCCGATGGCGTGGCCGAATTCCTTCAGCGCGGCATCGAACTGCGTGGCCGCGAGGCCCGGTGGCAATGTCCTTTTCATCTCAGGTGACCCGGTAGTAGCGCAGCAGGTTGCCGTCGGGCTTGCGTTCGCCGATGCCGACGAACACATGCTTCGTGAGCCAGTCGTGCCGGCCGGCGCTGGTTTCGAAAACGGGCGTGGAACGCAGGTAGTACTCGGCATGCGCCACGGGCGCGCCGCCCTCGAAGGCCCACTTGCGCAAGCGGCCCATGGTGTCGGGCTCGCGGCCCCACAGGAAGCCGCTGTTGCGCAGCAGGATCAGCGTGCCGTCGTCCTCCTGCAGCATGTAGCGCGCGTCAAACACGGCCACGTCGTCGGGACGGAACAGCGCGTAATCGCCGCCGGAATTGGGCACCGCCTTGCCCCTGAGCCTGGGCCCGGCGAATTCGCCGGAATCCACGTATACCGCGCTGCGCGCGCCGCCGGTGGGGAGCGAGGTGATGAGATTGACCCGCGTGAAACGCAGTCGTACCTCGAGCGCGAACTCGAAACGCGGCTGGTCCATCGTCGAGAAGACTTCCGGGTCCATCTCTTCCCCTTGTGTAGAATGCGGCAAGCATAGCATTCCAGCCACTGGCCATCGGGGGACCACAGATGAAGCTCCATGCCCGCCGCACGCTCGCGGCCGCCCTGCTGCTGTCCGCCATGGCCTGTGGCCTGCCGGCCGCCACCGGTGCCGAGTGGATGCCCGATGCGCGCGTGAATGCGGCGCTGCCCGCAGCCACGCGCGCCGACCTGTACAAGGTGCTGGACAGCTATCTCGCGGCGCTGAAGACACGCGATCCGCAGCGCGTGAAGTGGGCGCCGCAGGTGCGCAATACCGAAAACAACGTGGCGCTGGCCGTGGGCGACGGCCTGTGGGGCACCATCACCGCACTCGGCAGCTACGACCTGCGCTTCGCCGACACGCTCACCGGCGAGGTCGGCTATTTCGGCACGGTGACCGAAACCACCGATACCTCCGCGTTTACGCTGCGGCTGAAGGTGGTCAATGGCGAGGTGGCGGAAGCCGAAACACTGGTGGTTCGCCAAGCGGATTCGGGCATCAAGTTCGAGGGCCAGACCTTCGAGAACAAGCCGGTGATGAACGAAATGCTGCCAGCCGGCCAGCGCAGCCCGCGCGCCAGGATGATCGCGCTGGCCAACGGTTACTTCGACACGCTGCAACTGAACGACGGCACGCTGTACACGAAGTTCGCGCCGAACTGCGAGCGCGTGGAGAACGGCGTGAAGACCACGCACAACGCCGCCTTCACGGTGACCCCGGTGGCGAAGCTGGGCTGCGAGGAGCAGTTCAGGATGGGTTATTACCGCTACAACGACCGGCTGCGCGGCCGGCGCTTTCCGCTGGTGGACGAGGAGCGTGGGCTGGTGCTGGCGGGCGGTTTCATCGACAAGACCGGCCGGCTCGGGGAATTCAGGCTGACCGATGGCACGGTGGCCAAACCGTTGCTGTACCGCCCGCACACCTTTTATCTGCTGGAGCTGTTCAAGATCAAGGATGGCGCGATCGAGCAGATCGAATCCAACTTCATCACCATGCCCTACCACATGCCCTCGCCATGGGACGACTGGGCCAGTGGGCGCTGATCAGGCGTTCTTCATCAGCTCGCGCAGGTAGCCGCGGAAGGGCGCGCCCAGCGTGCCGTGCTTCAGCCCGTATTCCACCGTGGCCTGGAGGTAGCCGAGCTTGCTGCCGCAGTCGTAGCGCTTGCCCTGGAAGCGGTAGGCGTAGACAGGCTCCTCGTTCATCAGCGCCGCGATGCCGTCGGTAAGCTGGATCTCCCCGCCGGCGCCGGAACCGATGCGCTGCAGGAATTCGAAGATGGCCGGCGTGAGCACGTAGCGGCCGACCACGGCGAGGTTCGAAGGCGCCTTGTCCGGCTTGGGCTTCTCGACGATGGCGCTGATCTCGGCGAGCTGCTCCTTCGAGCCCTCCGCATCGACGATGCCGTATTTGTCGGTCTCCGCGGGCGCGACCTCCTCCACGCCCAGCACGCTGGCGCGCTTGAGCTGGTACATCTCCGCCATCTGCTTCAGGCAGGGCGTCGCGGCGTCGATCAGGTCGTCCGCAAGGTGCACGAAAAAAGGCTCATAGCCCACGGCCGGGCGCGCGCACAGCACCGCGTGGCCAAGCCCCAGCGGCGCCGGCTGGCGGATGTAGATGCAGGTAGCCCAGGACGGCAGCACGCCGCGCAGCTGGTCGGCGAGACCGGACTTGCCCTGGGAGTCGAGCATCTTCTCCAGCTCGGAGTCGGTGTCGAAATGATCCTCGATGGCGCGCTTGGACGCGCCGGTGATGAACACCAGCCGTTCGGCGCCGGCAGACAGGGCCTCTTCCACCGCGTACTGGATGAGCGGCTTGTCCACCACCGGCAGCATCTCCTTGGGACTGGCCTTGGTGGCCGGCAGGAAGCGTGTGCCCCGGCCCGCGACCGGAAACACCGCCGTCCTGATGTGCTTGCCGTCCGTCGACCTTTTCACTAAGCCACTCCGGGGACCACTTGCGTGAATCCCCGGATATTACAGGACTAGCGCTGCCCGGAAGGTGACGGAGTCGGTTCGCCCGGCGGCTTGGCCCCCTCCTTCATCGAACCATCGACCCGGATCAGGTCGCGGTTGCGGGCGATGGCGGCCTTGCCGATGCCCTTCACCAGTGCCAGGTCGTCGGGAGTCTTGAAAGGGCCGTGCTTCTGGCGGTAATCCACGATGGCCTGCGCCAGCTTCAGGCCTACGCCACTGAGCTCCCTGGCGAGGGTGGCCGCGTCGGCCGTGTTGATATTGACGGGTCCGGCCAGCGATACGCCACCGGACAGCAGCAGGATGCCGCCGAGCAGCAGCACGGCCAGCGATTGGCTACGGGTACGCATGTAAAACCTCCGCGAGTGTGCCGGCCGACATGGCCGGGTGCGGATCAGGCTAGAGGTTCGAGCGCGCCCGCAGGCAGCGGATTTCCACCGCGATCGCGGTGAAATGCCCGTCAGTCGCGGATCGGCGAGCCGGCGCTGTCGTTGACGCGCTCCCGCAGGTCCTTGCCGGGCTTGAAATGCGGCACGTGCTTGCCGGAGAGCGCCACGGCTTCGCCGGTCTTGGGATTGCGTCCCTGCCGCGGCGGACGGAAGTGCAGCGAGAAGCTGCCGAAGCCGCGGATCTCGATGCGCTCGCCCTGCGCCAGCGCGTCGCTCATGATCTCCAGGATCTGCTTCAGCGCGAGTTCCACGTCGCGCGCCGGCAGATGCTTCTGCTTCGCGGTGATGATCTCGATGAGTTCCGACTTCGTCATGCGGGACCGTCCTGCAACCCGCCGCTACCCGCGGCGCGCACGGCGCCGCGGGACGGGCGATGCTCCTCGCGCCTACTCGCGATCGCTGCCGATCTGCTCCTTGAGCAGGTCGCCCAGGCTGGTGCCGGAGGAACTGCCGCCCTGGTCGGTGCGGTAGTTCTGCACGGCCTCGGCCTCCTCGTGCATCTCCTTGGCCTTGATCGACAGCGTGATCGAACGCGTCTTGCGGTCCACGCCGACGAACTTGGCCTCGACGGTGTCGCCCACCTTCAGCACGGTGCGCGCGTCGTCGATGCGGTCGCGGCCCAGCTCGGTGGCCCGCAGCTGGCCCTCGACCCCATTGCCCAGGTCGATCAGCGCGCCGCGCTGGTCCACTTCCGTCACCGTGCCGGTGACGATGCTGCCGCGCGGATGCTCGGCCACGTAGCCGGAGAACGGATCCTTGGCCAGCTGCTTGATGCCCAGCGAGATGCGCTCGCGCTCCGGATCGATGGACAGCACCATGGCCTCGATGAGCTGGCCCTTCTGGTAGCTGCGCACGGCTTCCTCGCCGGGCACGTCCCAGGAAATGTCGGACAGGTGCACCAGGCCGTCGATGTTGCCGGCGAGCCCGATGAAGATGCCGAAATCGGTGATGGACTTGACCTGGCCGGAGACCTTGTCGCCACGGTTGAAGTTCTCGGCGAACTCCTTCCACGGGTTGGCCTTGCACTGCTTCAGGCCCAGCGAGATGCGGCGGCGCTCCTCGTCCACGTCGAGCACCATGACCTCGACTTCCTCGCCGGTGTGCACGACCTTGGACGGGTTGACGTTCTTGTTGGTCCAGTCCATCTCGGAGACGTGCACCAGGCCCTCGACGCCATCCTCGATCTCGACGAAGGCGCCGTAATCGGCGATGTTGGTGACCTTGCCGAACACGCGCGTGTTCGGCGGATAGCGCCGCGCGATGTTCTCCCACGGATCCGCGCCCAGCTGCTTCAGGCCCAGCGACACGCGCGAGCGTTCGCGGTCGAACTTGAGGATCCGTACTTCCACTTCCTGGCCCACGTGCACCACTTCGGAAGGATGCTTCACGCGCTTCCACGCCATGTCGGTGATATGCAGCAGGCCGTCGATGCCGCCCAGGTCGACGAAGGCGCCATAGTCGGTGAGGTTCTTGACCGTACCCTTCACCACCGTGCCTTCGGCAAGGTTGTCCATCAGCGCGCTGCGCTCGGCGGAGAATTCCTGCTCCACCACCGCGCGGCGCGACACCACCACGTTGTTGCGCTTCTGGTCGAGCTTGATGACCTTGAATTCCAGCGGCTTGTTCTCGAGGTAGCTGGTGTCGCGGACCGGACGGACATCCACGAGCGAGCCAGGCAGGAACGCCCGGACGTTTTCCAGTTCCACCGTGAAGCCGCCCTTGACGCGGCCGGTGATGATGCCGGTGACGATCTCGGAATCGTTGAAGGCTTTTTCCAGCCGCGTCCAGGTACGGGCGCGCTTGGCCTTCTCGCGCGACAGGCGGGTGTTGCCCTCGCCGTCCTCGACGGCATCGAGGGCCACCTCGACAGTGTCGCCGGCGGCCACTTCGATCTCGCCGCGCTCGTTGCGGAACTGCTCGATGGGAATGTTGGCTTCGGACTTCAGGCCCACGTTCACGATGACCATGTCATCGCCGACGCTGATCACCTGGCCGGTGAGGATCTGGCCGGGCCGGATGCGCTGATTGGCCAGGCTCTGTTCAAACAGTTCGCTGAAGGATTCGCTCATGTACTCGCTGACTCGCTGCGTGCGCCGGCACCCTCGCGGGTTGCATGAAGCCGTGCGTACGGTTGATTGCAACACGGCACGCCGCATTGCACGGCGTGCCGACCCTTTATCCTTCCGCCGGTGAAAACCCGCGTGCCCGTGCTGCGGCCATGATGCGCTCCACCACCTGCTCGATGCCGAGACCGGTGCTGTCGATCACGATGGCCTCCGCCGCGGGCACCAGCGGCGACACGGCGCGGGTGGAATCCCGCCGGTCGCGCTCGGCTATCTCCAGCGAAAGGGCGGCGAGGTTAGCATCAGAACCCTTGTCTTTCAACTGCTTATGGCGCCTGCGAGCCCTTTCCTCGGGGCTGGCGGTAAGGAAGATCTTCAGGCCGGCGCCGGGGAAGACCACAGTACCCATGTCGCGGCCGTCGGCCACCAGGCCGGGGGGCTGGGCGAAATCCCGCTGGCGCTGCAGCAGCGCCGCGCGCACAGCGGGCCAGGCCGCCACGCGCGAGGCGCCCTGGCCGGCCTCCTCGGTGCGGATGGCCGCAGTCACGTCCTGTTGCTGGTCGCCCAGCAGGATACGCTCGGCGCCCTGCCCGTCCTGGCCGAAACGCACCTGCAGCCGGGAGGCGAGCGCGGCATGGCCGGCTGCGTCCAGTGAGTCGAGGGCCGCCAAGCGGCCAGCCAGCGCCACCAGGCGATACAGCGCCCCGCTGTCGAGCAGGTGCCAGCCCAGCCAGCCGGCGATGCGCCGGCTGATGGTGCCCTTGCCCGAACCGGATGGCCCATCGATGGCGATGACCGGCACGCTGCCGCTCATGCCAGCGCCACATCCAGCCCGCAGCCGCGCGCGGTCTCGACGAAGCCGGGAAACGAGGTGCCGACATTCTCCACGTCGCGGATGAGCAGGGGCGCGTCGGCCAGCAGGCTGGCGATGGTGAAGGCCATCGCGATGCGGTGGTCGCCATGGCTGTCGATCTGCGCGCCGCGCAGGCGCTGTCCGCCCTGGATGCGGATGCCATCCGGGGCGAGCTCATTGGGCACGCCGGTGCGGTTCAGTCCCTCGGCCATGACGGCGAGCCGGTCGCTCTCCTTGACACGCAGTTCGGCCGCGCCGCTGAACACGGTTTCGCCCGTGGCGCCGGCGGCCGCGATGAACAGCACCGGCAGCTCGTCGATGGCCAGCGGCACGTATTCCTCGGGTACGGCAATGCCGCGCAATGCCGCGGCATGCAGTTCGATATCGGCGACTGGCTCCGCTCCGACTGCCGCGCGCGGATGCACGGTGAAATCGGCGCCCATGAGGCGCAGGATGTCCAGCACGCCGGTGCGGGTGGGGTTCACGCCCACGTTCTCGACCACCAGCCCCTGCACGCCGGCAAGCGCGCCGGCCACCAGGAAGAAAGCTGCCGAGGAGATATCGCCCGGCACTTCCACGCGCGTGCCATGCAGGGGCTGCCCGCCGGTGAGCCGCACGCGGCGGCCGGTGGTTTCCACATGCACGCCGAAACCGCGCAGCATGCGCTCGGTGTGGTCGCGCGTGGGCGCCGGTTCAGTGACCGTCGTCTGCCCTTCCGCGTACAGGCCGGCCAGCAGGATGGCCGATTTCACCTGCGCGCTGGCCATGGGCAGCAGGTAGTCGATGCCGGTGAGCTGCTTCGCGGGCCGCACCGTCACCGGCGGCTTGCCGTCGGTGGTCAGGATGTCGGCGCCCATCTGCCGCAGCGGCTTCGCCACGCGCTCCATCGGCCGCGAACGCAGCGAGGCATCGCCGGTCAGCACCGATTCGAAGCGCTGGCCGGCGAGCAGTCCCATCGACAGGCGGATCGCGGTGCCGGCGTTGCCCATGTCCAGCACATGGGCCGGCGCGGTCAGTCCATGCAGTCCCCGGCCGTGCACGGTCAGCGCGGTCTCGGCATGCCGCTTCACGGTCACACCCATTGCGCGGCAGGCCTCGAGCGTGGCCAGGCAATCGGCACTGGCGAGGAACCCGGTGACTTCCGTGCGGCCCGCGGCGATGCCACCCAGCATGACCGAACGATGCGAGACGGATTTGTCGCCGGGCACGCGCACGCTGCCCGCCACGCTGGCGACCGGCTGGACAAGATAGCTTTTCATGGAACCCGCACCTGCATCAGCCGCGCAGCACCGCGGCCAGCGCCGCGATCAGCCGTTCGTTCTGCTCCACCGTGCCGATGGTGATGCGCAATGCATGGGGCAGTCCGTAGCCGGCCACCGGCCGCACGATCACGCCATGATGCAGCAGGCGCTCGTACACCAGCTGCGCATTGCCACCCACTTCCGCCAGCACGAAGTTGCCGGCGCTGGGATGCAGCTTCACGCCGAGCCGTGGCAGCTCCGCGCCCAGTTGCGCCATGCCATCCTCCACCAGCTGCGCCGCGCGGCGCGGCTGCCGCTCATCGGCGAGGGAGGCCAGCGCGCCCACCAGGCCCGGAACACCCACATTGAAGGGCTGGCGCACACGGTTCAGCAGGTCCGCGATCTGTGGATGGGAGATGGCGTAGCCCACGCGCACGCCGGCAAGGCCATATGCCTTGGAAAAGGTGCGCAGCACGACCAGGTTCGCGAACTCGCCGATGAGGCTCATGCCGTCGGGGCAATCCACGCGCCGCGAATATTCGAAATAGGCCTCGTCCAGCGCCACGATGACATCGGCGGAAACCCGTTCCAGGAAATCGCGCAGCTGCGCCGGCGTATTCCAGGTGCCGGTCGGGTTGT
>Ga0335083_10011068_pt1 | contig 10860 bp, 4 predicted proteins | sample Lox_Sample_42_FD_206716 | JGI IMG/M metagenome (GOLD analysis project Ga0335083, IMG submission 206716) | Soil microbial communities from Loxahatchee National Wildlife Refuge, Florida, United States - Lox_Sample_4.2 | ecosystem: Environmental > Terrestrial > Soil > Wetlands | place: USA: Florida... | reverse complement strand
GTTAAACGACACGCATCCGACGCTGTCGGTTCCGGAGCTGATGCGAATCCTGCTGGACGAGGCGCATCTGGGGTGGGACGAAGCGTGGGACATCACTCAGCGCACGCTGGCATACACGAACCATACCCTGCTACCCGAGGCGCTGGAGAAATGGCCTGTGGAGTGGTTCGAGGCCATCATGCCGCGTCAGCTGGAAATCATCTACGAGATCAACAACCGCTTCCTTCGGACAGTGAGAGACCGCTTCCCCGGAGACGAGGGGCGCGTACAGCGTGTGAGCCTGATCGAAGAGAAGCCGGAGCGCAAGGTCCGCATGGCGAACCTGGCGATCGTGGGGTCGCACAGCACAAACGGTGTGGCGGCCATCCACACAGACCTGCTGCGCAAGGTGACGGTCAAGGACCTGGCCGAGATGTTCCCGGAGCGCTTTAACAACAAGACCAACGGAGTCACGCCAAGACGCTGGCTGCTGTTGTGCAATCCCGCGCTTTCAAGCGTGATTACGGAAGCGATCGGAGATGGCTGGGTGACCAACCTGAGCGAACTCCAACAGCTGGTGCCGCTCGCCGAGGACCGCGGATTTCACCAGGCGTTTCTAAAGGCCAAGCGTGAAGCCAAAGTGAAATTTGCAGCATGGCTGAAGGCTACGACCGGGCAGGAGGTTGATCCGGATACCATCATCGACTGCCAGGTAAAGAGAATTCACGAGTACAAGCGGCAATTGTTGAACGCATTGCGGGTCGTGGTGCTGTACAACCGGCTGCGGCAGAATCCGAATCTCGAAATGACGCCGCGCACCTTCATCTTTGCCGGCAAGGCCGCGCCGGCGTATCGACTGGCGAAGGTGATCATCAAGTTCATCAACAATCTTGCGGGGACTGTAGATGGCGACCCGGCGGTCAAGGGGCGCATTAAGGTGCTATTCCTACCCGAGTATTGCGTCACGCAGGCCGAGCGGCTGATTCCGGCGTCGGATGTGTCGAATCAGATTTCGACGGCTGGCTACGAGGCAAGCGGCACGAGCAACATGAAGTTCATGATGAATGGCGCACTCACTATCGGCACGAGAGACGGCGCGACGATTGAGATGGCCGAAGAGGGCGGCGAAGAGAATTTCTTCCTGTTCGGGCTTACGGCCGAGCAGGTGGCAAACAGCGGGGGCTGGTACAACCCGTGGTGGCATTATCACAACGAGCCGGAGACGCGGGCGGCGCTGGATCTGATCTTCTCGGATTACTTCAGCCGCAACGAGCCCGGGGTCTTCGATCCGTTGCGTGAAACGCTGTTGCTCAAAGGCGATCACTACATGCATCTCGCCGATCTGACTTCGTACATGCAGGCGGACCAGAAGCTGCGCGATGTGTACTCCGACCGGGATGCGTGGGCCAGGATGGCGATTCTGAATATCGCCCATTCAGGAAAGTTCTCGAGCGACCGCACGATCAGCCAGTACGCGTCGGAGATATGGGACGCAAAGCCCTGCCCGGTTTACTGCGGCTGATCGCAGGGTCATGGAGCTGACATCGTAGAACGGGATTGAGAGGACGCGATGGGGGCAGCGGAGGTGATTCCGGCAAAGCAGACAGACGGTACTGGGCAGGGCAGCCCTGCAATCGCCACCTGCGGAAGAAGCTTCCCTCTGGGCGCGACGCCGGGTGCGAATGGCGTGAATTTCAGTGTCTATTCGCGCGATGCCGCAGGCGTGGACCTGCTCTTTTTCGATCACGAAGACGACACAACCGCGGCACGAGTAATTTCCCTCGATCCATACGTGAACCGGACTTATCACTACTGGCACGTATGCGTTCCCGACGCAAAAGCGGGACAGCTTTACGGGTATCGGGTGCGGGGACCGTATGATCCGGCGCGGGGGCTGAGGTTCGATGAATCGAAGCTGCTCATCGATCCGTATGGGCGTGGTGTCACCGTTCCCCGCAATTACTCGCGGGTGACGGCCAGAGGCACCGACACCACCGCGACCGCGATGAAAAGCGTGGTCGTCGACACGAGCGAATACGACTGGGAGGGCGATACGCCGCTTCGCCGGTCTGCCTCGCGAACGGTCATCTACGAGATGCACCTGCGAGGTTTCACCCAGAATCCAAACTCGGGTGTTTCGGAGCGGACGCGCGGCACCTATCTGGGACTAATCGAAAAGATTCCGTATCTGAAGGACCTGGGCATCACCGCCGTCGAACTTCTCCCTATATTCCAGTTCGACGCCCTCGATAGCCCTCCGGGCAGGGTGAACTACTGGGGCTATGCCCCGGTTTCGTTCTTCGCGCCGCATCAGGCATACAGCACGCGGCGCGATTATCTTGCGCCGGTAGATGAATTTCGAGACATGGTGAAGGCGCTTCACCGGGCCGGGATTGAGGTGATCCTCGACGTGGTCTTCAATCACACGGCGGAAGGCGACCAGAACGGACCGACGTTCTGCTATCGCGGCTTCGATAACCACGCCTATTACATTCTGGAGACGGACCGGGCGCACTACTCAAACTACAGCGGCACAGGAAACACTCTGAACGCGGACCATCCGGTCGTTCGACGGATGATTATCGACAGCATTCGTTACTGGGTAACAGAGATGCATGTTGACGGGTTCCGCTTCGACCTGGCCTCCATACTTGCGCGCGATTCGAATGGGTGTGTCATGGCTAACCCGCCGGTTCTCCTCGATATTGAGTCAGATCCATCTCTTGCCGGCACAAAGATGATCGCCGAAGCGTGGGACGCGGCGGGGCTATACCAGGTGGGCAGCTTCGTCGGCGACAGCTGGAGGGAGTGGAACGGGCGTTTCCGCGACGATGTGCGCAGCTTTTTGCGCGGTGACGAGCACTCGGTAAAGAACTTCGCGGATCGTCTGCTTGGCAGCTGGGAGATCTATCGGGGCAAAGAGCGCGAGGCGGAGCAGAGCGTCAACTTTGTTTCCTGCCATGACGGGTTCACGCTCAACGACCTGGTGTCATACAACCACAAGCACAACGAGGCGAACGGCGAGAACAATCGCGACGGTGGAGACGACAACCGCAGCTGGAATTGCGGCGTTGAGGGTCCGACGGACGATCCGGCAGTTGAGGAACTGCGAAACCGGCAGGTGAAGAATTTCCTTACTATTGGGCTCTTCTCGCTTGGTCTGCCCATGTTTCTGATGGGCGACGAAGTCCGGCGAACGCAGCTCGGGAATAACAATGCTTACTGTCAGGATTCGGAGCTGAGCTGGTTCGACTGGTCCCTGGTGGATAGACACGGCGACATTCACCGGTTTGTGATGCAGCTGATTGCGAGACGGCTTCTGCGCGATGAGGGGCCGGAAAACGAGCGGATCAGCCTGAATCAGCTGCTCTCGGGTGCCACCAAAGAATGGCACGGAACAAAGCTCCACCAGCCGGACTGGAGCGACTGCTCGCACAGCATCGCCCTGACGGGAGAAATCAAACGCGAGAAGCTGCTTTTCTATTTCGCCTTCAATGCTTTCTGGGAGCCGCTGACCTTCGAGCTGCCCCATCCAAAGAACGGCAACTCATGGGGGCGCTGGATCGACACTTCCCTGCCCACGCCAGAAGACATCGTGCCCTGGCAGGAAGCGCGCGAGGTTACCGACCACATCTACAAAGCCGGGCCTCGATCCGTGGTGGTTCTGTGGGCGCCCATGACCGACCAGAAACCAGAGGCCAAGTCCGGGTAGACGCACTCGCAGGCAGCTACGCTATCATCGTGGGCGCGGAACATTCTGTTGTACAACTAATCACTTGTCCGAGCGGTAGGTACGGGGGGAGACTGTCAGTTCTGCCAGTTCTATTACCCGACGGCCGCGGCGTAATTTAGCCGCACGAGTTGTTTCGATTCGACAGACGGTTGTCCCAAAGGCATCTAAAAGGCCTTTTCCTTTGTTTAAGGCCTGATTCAAACGGAGACCAAAGCGAGGAGCGTGGCTATGGGAATCACACGTGAGTTTCAGATGGACGGACGATGCAAGCCGCGTGGGACGGACCGAAGACGGCAGAGTTTACTGTCTTGTCACGGGCCCCTGAGCACAGCCGTTGCCGGGGCAGTCGTCCTGGCGGCACTTTGCGGCTGCGAAAAGAAGGAAACGCCGGCCCCACCTACTCCTCCGGACGTGAGAGTGACCGAGGTCGTGCAGCAAACCGTGCCCATCTTCCAAGAGTGGGTGGCGCAGCTGAACGGGCCGGTGAATGCAGACATTACCCCCAAGGTGCAGGGCTACCTGCTGAGGCAGGACTATCAGAACGGCTTCTTCGTGAAAAAAGGGCAGCTGCTTTTCGAGCTCGACCCGCGTCAATACCAGGCGCAAGTCGACGAAGCCAAAGCCGCAGTGGCGGTCGCACAGGCGGAGCTTGCCAGGTACACGAATGACGTCACTCGCGACACGCCGCTGGCCGCGCAAAATGCAATTCCCCAAAAGCAGCTGGACAATGACATAGCCAGTCGGGACGCTTCGGCTGCCGCCGTCAAGGCCCAGCAGGCAAATCTGGAGAACGCGCAGTTAAATCTGGCGTGGACCAAGGTTTACTCACCGATCGACGGCATCGCGGGCCTGTCGAATTCCCAAATCGGCGACCTGGTTGGCACGACCACGAAAATGGCGACCGTGTCGCAGGTCAATCCCATCTGGGCCTACTGGAATGTCAGCGAGCGCCAATTCCTCGGCGTTGCGACCCGCATCAATGGAATCATCACCGGAAAGGGTAGTGACCTCACACGAAAGCCGATCGAATTCATCCAGGCAAACGATGAAGCTTATCCGCTAAAAGGCAAGTTTATTTACGTTAATCGCGCGGTCGGGACCTCGACCGGCACGATCCAGATTGCAGCTGAATTCGCAAATCCGGACGCCGTGCTTCGTCCCGGTGGCTTTGGCCGGGTGCGGATTCAGACCGGCAACGCGGAGAACGCACTGCTGGTTCCGCAGCCTTCCATAGTTGAAGTGCAATCGGATTACCTGATCGTAGTGATCGGACCTGACAATAAGGCCCATTTCCGGCCGGTGAAGGTGGGGGATAGAGTGGGTCCGAACTGGATTGTCACCGAAGGCGTAAAGCCCGGCGAGAAAGTAGTGGTCGAGGGAATCGAACGGCTGCAGATGGCAGCAGCGGCGATGCCGCAACTGGCTAAGGAAGGCATTCCAGTAAACGCCCAACCGTATGTGCCTGCCGCGGCTGCCCCGGCAGGCGGGGGGAACTGACAATGTCGAAGTTCTTCATCAATCGCCCCATCGTCGCGATGGTCATCGCGATTCTCATGGTGCTGGTCGGCGTAGTGGCAACACTCGAATTGCCTATCGCGCAGTTTCCCAACATTGCCGACCCAATGATTCAGGTTAAGGCCACCTATCCCGGCGCCGATGCCCAGACAATTGCCGAGTCAGTCGCGACACCTATCGAGCAGCAGATGTCTGGCGTCAGCGGCATGAACTACATGTATTCCTTGAGCGCCAGTTCCGGTGGCGGCATGTCGCTGTACATTGACTTCCAATTGGGCACAGACAGTAACACCGACCAGATTCTGGCGCAGATGCGAAGCGGCCAGGCTAATTCCCAGCTGCCCTCCGAGGTGACCCAGCAGGGCGTGATCGTGCAGCCGGGGACGACGGCGCCTTTCATGCTCCTTGATCTTTACTCGCCCACCGGCGTGTACGACAGCATCTTCCTAGCCAACTACGCGACGATCAATCTGCAATACGCGCTGACGCGCATTCCCGGGGTCGGACAGGTTCAGATCTTCGGAGCGGGACCGTACGCCATGCGTGTCTGGGTGAACCCCAATCGGCTGGCAAGCCTTGGCGTGACCGTTGCCGACATCACCAACGCGGTGAAGGCCCAGAATAAAGTCAATCCTGCGGGCCAGATTGGCGGCGAACCCGTTCCGGCGGGACAGCAGTTCACCTATAACGTTCGCGCGCCCGGTCGTTTGCCAACAGCCGAGGAGTTTGGCCAGATTGTGGTTCGCGCTACGTCAGATGGGCAGATCCTGCGCCTCAAGGACGTGGCACGGATTGAACTCGGATCCCAGTATTACTCGTTTCTTGCGCGTCTGGGACAGGGCGGACAAGGTCGCCCATCCCAGTCCGCAGCACTCGTTGCGTTGTACCTGACTGGAGGCAGCAACGCACTGCAGACACGGGACGCCGTTCTCAAGATGATGAATGAAGCAAAGGGAAGATTCCCGCAGGGGCTGGACTACATCACTGCGATGGACACGACGCTTGCGGTCAGCGCCGGCATCCATGAAATCTACAAGACGCTGATCGAAGCCCTGATCCTTGTCATTATCGTCGTCTACATCTTTCTCCAGGGCTGGAGAGCGACGCTCATTCCATTGCTTGCGGTTCCCGTCTCGCTGGTCGCGACCTTCATGGTCTTTCCCCTGCTGGGGTTCTCCATCAATACTCTCTCCCTTTTGGGGCTTGTCCTGGCAATTGGACTCGTCGTCGATGACGCCATCGTCGTCGTCGAGGCAGTGGAACTCCATATTGAGCACGGACTCTCACCACACGATGCTGCACTTAAAGCTATGGAGGAAGTGTCCAGCCCGGTGATCGCAATCGCACTGATTCTGGCCGCCGTCTTCCTTCCTACGGCCTTCGTTCCCGGGATTACCGGTCAGCTCTATAAGCAGTTCGCGGTGACCATCGCGATTTCGGTGCTTTTTTCGGCATTCAATGCGCTCACTCTCAGCCCCGCACTTTCCTCCCTGTTGCTGCGGCCCAAAAAGGAGGCGCGAGGGCCGCTGGGCATGTTCTTCCGTGGCTTTAACAAAGCCTTCGGACGTGCCACGGACGGCTATGTGAACGTGTGCCGCCATCTGATTCACAAGGCCGTTCTTGCGTTTCTTCTGCTGGGCGTAATTGTTTACGGTGCGGGTCATTTCGGCAGTCAGCTCCCGAAGAGCTTTCTCCCCGATGAAGATCAGGGCTACCTCTACGGCGGCCTCCAGCTACCCAACGCCTCGTCTCTGCAGCGCACGTCGGACGCTGCGCGCCAGGTCGAGAAGATCATGATGGACACGCCGGGCGTGCAATACGTCAGCACGGTCGTCGGGTACAGCTTGTTGAGCGGTGTCAACGCCACCTACAGCGCATTCTTCTTTATCTCGCTCAAGCCATGGGAGGAACGCAAGACTCCCGAGACCAGCTACGACGGGATCAAACGACATCTCCAGGAGACACTCGCACGAGATCCATCGGGCATTGCATTCTCATTCCCACCACCCGCCATACCGGGCGTGGGCACATCGGGCGGCGCAACGTTCATTCTTGAAGACCGATCCGGCGGCAATATCGAATTTCTCGCCAAAAATGCGCGGCTCTTCTGGGAGGAGGCACGCAAGCGGCCGGAGCTTGCAGGAGTGTTGACTACCGCCCTGCTCAGCGTTCCCCAGGTTGGGGTCAAGGTGGACAATGCCAAGGCCATGACCCAGCAGATTGAACTGAACGATCTTTATCAGACCGTGCAGACGTTTATGGGAGGTTCGCTGGTTAACTTCTTCAACCGGTTCGGCCTGCAGTGGCAGGTATACGTTCAGGCGGATGGAGACTTCCGAACCCAGGCGGATAATCTCGGCAAGTTTTACGTCCGGAATAAGGCCGGCGACATGGTTCCGCTGAGTACTCTGACGAGCACCTATCCGCGTGTCGGACCTGAATTCATCATGCGCTACAACCTGTACAACTGCGTGCAGATTAATGCGTCGGCCGCACCTGGTTATAGCTCAGCCCAGGTGATGGCAGCGCTGGAAGACGTGTTCCACAAGACGATGCCTCACGAGATGGGTTTCGACTACATGGGCATGTCGTACCAGGAACAGAAGGCTGCGCAGGGAGTCTCGCCATCTGTAATCTTCGGCCTCGCGTTCTTTGTCGTCTTCCTGATCATGGCGGCACAGTATGAGAGCTGGACGCTGCCTTTCAGTGTCCTGCTCGGCGTGCCGATCGCGGTATTCGGGGCGTTCTTCGCACTCCACTTCCGTCATCTTGAGAACAATGTGTATGCGCAGATCGGCCTGGTCATGTTGATCGGGTTATCGGCTAAAAACGCCATCCTCATTGTGGAATTCGCCAAACTTGAGTACGACAAGGGGACCCCGCTGCTCGAAGCTTCTCTTACCGGCGCCAGGCTTAGACTGCGACCAATTCTGATGACGGCGTTTGCTTTCATCCTTGGTTGCGTGCCGCTGTATGTAGCCACCGGCGCTGGCGCTATCTCGCGCCAGGTGCTGGGGACGGCCGTGATCGGCGGTATGCTCGCATCGACGATCATCGCGATCTTCTTCGTTCCGGTGTTCTTCGATGTGGTCGAGAAGTTCGGACTATTCCTCGGTGGAGGAAAAGAGAAACCAAAAGGGGAGCCGCAACCGGCGGTGAGTGCAGGCTCCGAAGGAGGGCATGACTAATGCGAGCGAGAGCGCTGACAGCCGCCGCCCTTATTCTTCTTTTGCCTTGCGCGTGCAAGGTGGGCCCCAACTACAAGCGTCCGACTCTTTCGGTTCCGGACCAGTACCGGGGCGTTGCCCCGCCGCTGACGGATCAGCAAACAGGACAGGCTGGGCAGAGTGCAGGACAGGCAGCGGCACCGCAAGAGCCTTTTGGCGATATGAAATGGTTTGCGGTCTTCCAGGACCAGGTCCTTCAGAGCCTGATCAAGGAAGCCCTGACAAACAATTACGACATACGCATTGCCGCAACTCGAATCCTTCAAGCTGAAGCCAATGTCGCGATCACTCGCGCGAACCAGCTCCCTACCGTGAATGGAAACTTTGGGATTCAGAACCTACAGAGCACGCCTCTGTTCCGCGGCTCTCCTACGGTGGATACGGCAAGTTTGCAGCTCGATTACATCGTGGATTTCTGGGGCCAGTATCGTCGCGCGACGGAAGCCGCCCGCGCGACGCTGCTTTCTACCCAGTACGCGCAGGATGTTGTGCGAACAACGCTGGTGGCCGACGTCGCGAGCTCCTATTTCCAGCTGCGGACGTTCGATTCGCAGCTTGAGGCCTCCAAGCAAACGCTTCAGGCCGACAACGAAATGGTCAGGATCAACACGATCAAATTCAAGGGCGGCGAAAGCGCCATAACCGATGTGTTGCAAGCCGAACTCCTGCAGCAGCAGGCCGAGGCCGAGATCATCACGCTGAATCAGGGGATCGAGCAATCGGAGAATTCGATCAGCATTCTGCTGGGCAGAAATCCCGGACCGATTCTTCGCGGAGTGACAATCCAACAGCAGCAGCATTCGCCTGAGGTGCCCGCGGGATTGCCCTCAGCCATCCTTGAACGCAGACCCGATGTTCGGGAGGCCGAACAGACCCTGGTCGCTGCTAACGCAAATGTCGGAGTCGCAAAAGCGGCCTTCTTCCCGCAAATTTCTCTGACGGGCACCTTCGGTGCGTCCAGCACGGCGCTTACGAGCTTCCTCCAAGGGCCGGCAACAGTCTGGGCAGTCGGAGGCCAGATCACACAGCCGATCTTCCAGGGCGGGAGAATCAGAGCCAACTATCGACTCGCCTGGGCGGAGCGCGATCAGGCCGAACTGCAATACAAGCAGACCGTACAACAGGCGTTCGGCGATGTGTCCAACAGCCTGGTTGGCTACCGGCAGTCGCAGCTATACAGGAAGAAGCTTCAGGAGCAGACCGACACGTACAAGCAGACGGCGGATCTGGCGAACGTGCGCTTTCTGGGCGGATACACGGCCTTCCTCGAGGTTCTGGTAACTCAGCAGCAATACTTTACTTCGGTGATCAGCCTGGATCAGGCGTGGCTGACTGAGCTCCAGAATTACGTGCAGCTCTATCAGGCACTCGGCGGAGGCTGGCAGGAGTAGCAGCAAAAGTATGGAAGAGAGCGATCGGGCCGGCACAGATTCGTTTGCCGATCGCGGTTCAGCCTGCATGGTTGTTCAGGTAATGACGAAGATCGTAGGCCGCCTCGCATTTGTTGCTTTTCTCTGTCTGGTGATTGGGAGTGGCGTACCAGCTGCTTCGGCCTTGCAAGAGCATGCGACCGGGATTCAACCCTCTTCAGCCAACAGCGATCACGAGGCTCCCGACGAAGAGGTACCAGCCGGCGAAGTAACGATCGACGGCAACGCCGTTTTGACGGTCTATGAGCCGCTGGGCAGTCTGACGCCGCAAGGACGTGCGGACTCCATCAAATCCCGGATCATCAGCCTGGCACGGGATTCGAGCATCCCTACAAGTTCAATCCATCTGCAATCGCGCGATGCATGGACTGAAATTCTTGCCGAAAATTTGATGGTGATGGCGGTCACCGATACGGATGCCCGGGCGGCAGGCGAGCCTCGTGAGCAGCTTGCGGAGAAATATCTGCAACATGTGCGCCAGGCGGTCGACAGCTACCGGAAAGATCACAGCTGGCGGATGATCTTCAGGGGAGTACTCAAGACCGCGCTGGCAACGCTCTTCCTTGTGGTTGCGCTGTGGCTCGTCCGGCGTATCCGGCTCTTCGTTCGGCGGAAAATCGAGGAACGAATCCGGGCGAGCGCTGCTGCACCGGACAAATCCGCGTGGCATGTATCGGTATCCTATGTCGGGCCATTTTTGCTAGGCATGGGAACGTTCCTGCGATGGGTGCTGATCCTCGCCTTCTTCGAGATCTACCTGACCGTCACGCTGGGCTTTTACTCCTCTACACGTGAGATTTCCCTCACGGCAACCAATTGGGTGCTTTCCCAGTTGGAGTCATTCGCCAAGGCAGCAGTAGATTATCTGCCGAACCTGGTCGTCATCGCCGTAGTTTCGCTCGCGACCTTTTATCTGATGCGGTTAATCAAGATGGTCTTCGGCCAGATTCGCAAGGGAGACCTGAAGATTCATGGC
>Ga0335083_10011067_pt1 | contig 10860 bp, 6 predicted proteins | sample Lox_Sample_42_FD_206716 | JGI IMG/M metagenome (GOLD analysis project Ga0335083, IMG submission 206716) | Soil microbial communities from Loxahatchee National Wildlife Refuge, Florida, United States - Lox_Sample_4.2 | ecosystem: Environmental > Terrestrial > Soil > Wetlands | place: USA: Florida... | reverse complement strand
AGGACATTAGGCACATGTTTTGCTTCTGCACGAGCCGGAACATGACCTCACGGTGGGCGAGGTTTTCCGGGTGGAGTGCCGACAGGCATCGAGTGCGTCCGATAGGCGGCCGGGACAGGCCGGTTAATGGGCGCGACGAGTCGATGCGTGCCGGCGCACCATCGACCTGGCAGCGCGATTGCTCCAGTACGCTCATCGGAAGTTGCCAGCAATGGGTGAACAACGGGTGAGATCGAATGGTTCGAGCAGGCGCGCGACTCGGTCGTGGATCGGGCGCGGTCAATCCATTGTAATGGCGCGCCTTAACAATCCGCAGACGCTTCGCCAATTTCCTTCCCTGGCTGGACCCAATGAACGCCGCGATGCGCTCCCATAAGGGCACTACGACCCTTGTGCAGCTCGGGCTGGAGCTCGGCTGGCTTGTCGCGGCGGTCATCCTGGCGATCAGCTATCACAGCGCCTTGCCACCCGGCTTCTTGGCGGCGACTGCACTCGGTTTTGCCCTCCTGATGGTCGCGCTCAACGCGGTCTTCGGCCTCTACCGACGGAGACCACCGCTCTCCTTTGGCGAATACATCGCGAGGCAATCCGTGGCGCTCGCTATCGGGCTGCCGATCGCCTACCTGTTGCTGGACAATGTTCCGGGCGGGTCAGTCTTTCAACGTGCGTTCCTTCCGACGGTGGCGGTCGCTCTGGGCGGACTCCTTGCGGTCCGCCAGATCTGGAAGATGACGATCGGCCGTACGCTGGCGCCGCACCGGGTGCTGGTCCTTGGCACCGGACCCGAAGCTCTCGCGGTCGAGACCTCCCTCGGCGCAGGGCGGCACAGCGATGTCGAGCTGGTTGGGTTTTATCCCCTGGAAAAGATTGCAACGAGGAGCGTCTCGGCGGGTCGCATCGTTTCGAGTCATCTGTCGCTCGAGGACACCGTACAGCACTTTCATGTCGACGAGATCATCGTCGCCGTGAGGGAGCAACGCGGCGGCGTCCTGCCGCTGCGTGCCTTGCTGGAGTGTCGCCTGAACGGCATCGTTGTCTCGGACTTGGTGCGATTCTACGAACGGGTGCACGGTCGGCTGCTCGTCGACTCGCTCAAGGCGAGCTGGCTCATCTACGAGGACGGCTTTCGGCAGTCGCGCCTGCGAGCACTGCTGAAACGCGCATTCGACATCGCTGTCGTGGTCGCGCTGTTGCCGATCGCGGCGCCGGTCATGGCTGCGATGGCCTTCCTGATTTCTCTTGAGGGCATGCCGATCATCTACAGACAAGAAAGAGTCGGGCTGCGTGGGAAGACGTTTACGCTGCTGAAGTTCCGAAGCATGGCCAGAGACGCAGAGAAGGATGGGCAAGCCGCGTGGGCGCGGGTGAACGATAACCGGGTCACACCGGTAGGACGCCTCATGCGCCGCACACGCATCGATGAGCTTCCCCAGCTCGTCAACGTTCTCAAGGGCGACATGAGTTTCATAGGGCCGCGGCCCGAGCGCCCGCCGTTTGTCGCGACACTCACGAGCCGGGTCCCGTTCTACGCTGTCAGGCACAGCGTGAAGCCCGGCCTGACTGGATGGGCCCAGGTGCGTTACACGTACGGCGGAAATATCGAGGAATCAGTCAGGAAGCTGGAATACGACCTCTACTACGTCAAGAACAATTCGCTGTCACTGGATCTGCTGATCTTGTTCAAGACAATAAGAGTTGTACTCCTTGGCGAAGGAGCGCGGTGATCGACAGTACGCTTTCGCGCGCGGCGATCGGGGAAGGGTTCCGGCGCTGCTGTATAGCTGTGCTCCGAGCGAAGCAGGCAACCAGGAAGCGTGCGTCAGCCGATCCTTTGCCCGTGCCGGGCTAATCCGCGGTAAAGTAAGACTTTTTTCCCGCTAAAAACCACGTCGTGTGACAGCGACTAATCTCGTCACGGCCGCGCTGTGGAGCTACGGACTGGCAGCCGCCGCGTTCGGCGTCTTCGCGTTGCGCGCAGCCATCGGCTGGCGCCGTGGCAAATCAGCAGCGCTCTTCCTTTCGGCAAACGTCGCCAGCGCGTTGTGGGCGGTCTGCGGCGTGGCGCTGGTCTTGTGGCCGGGCACTGCGTCGTGGATCGCGACGAATGCGATGGACACCGCGCGCTACGTGCTCTGGCTGGCGTTCTTGTCCGCGCTGGTGGCGAGCGAGCGCGCTCACGCCGCTCCTCGAGCGGACGCGCTCAAGGCCTGGTGGCTGATCGCTCTCTTCGCGGCGGGAATCGCAACGAGCCTGATACGCCCGGACGCGGGGTCCGTCGGGAGTTTTCTCGGAATGCCGGTCGGGGCCGGCATGATCGTCTATGGCGTTCGCGTCGGCCTGGTGGTGATCGGCCTGGTTCTCGTCGAAAGGTTGTTTCGTGGCGCCGCCGCACAGGCCCGATGGGCCGTCAAACCCCTTTGCCTCGGCTTGGCCGGTGCGTTCGGCTTCGATCTGTTCTTCTTCTCCGACGCCATGCTCTTCGGGCAGCACGACGTCGATATCTGGATCGCCCGAGGCGTAGCCCACGCGCTCACAATCCCGTTCCTCGCCGTCGCGGTGGCGAGGAATCCATCGCTAACCATCGAGATGCATCTGTCGCGTGGAGCAGTGCTTCGCTCGACGGCCCTTCTGGTCTCCGGCCTGTTTCTGCTGGCGATCGCCGGGGCAGGGTACTACCTGCGCTTCATCGGCGGCGAATTAGGCAAGGCACTCCAGGTCGAGTTTCTGTTCGCCGCCTTGCTGGTGTTCGCGGTCGCGCTGTTTTCAGGAAGCTTCAGAGCCAGGCTGAAGGTGTTCGTCAGCAAGCATTTCTTCTCGTATCGGTACGACTACCGGGAGGAGTGGCTTCGCTTTACGCGGAAGCTCTCCGATGACGAGTCGGCGGATGGCATCGAGCAACGCAGCATCAACGCCCTCGCGGATCTGGTTGAGAGTCCCGGCGGCGCCCTCTGGCTGCGACACGGCGACCGCTCGTTCCGTCCGACGGCGCGGTGGAATCTTCCCGCGATCAATGCAGTCGAACCCGTGGACGGCCAGCTCAGCAGATTTCTGGAGCGAACGGGCTGGGTAATCGATCTCGGAGAATACGCTTCTGAACCCGAGCGCTACGGGAACACTTCGTTTCCCGAATGGCTGACTGCGCTTCCCGGCGCATGGCTCGTCGTTCCGCTGCCTTCGCAGAGCGGGCTCATCGGCTTTGTCGTGCTCGTCGCTCCTCGTACGGCTTTCGACGTGGATTGGGAAGTGCTGGACATGCTGAAGACCGCGGGCCGGCAAGCCGCCAGCTATCTTAGCCAGATCCAGATGACCGAGGCGTTGCTCGAGGCGCGCAAGTTCGACGCGTTCAATCGCATGTCGGCGTTCGTCGTGCACGACCTGAAGAACCTGGTGGCGCAGCTCTCATTGCTGCTGCGTAATGCCGAGCGGCACCGGGGCAATCCCGCATTTCAGCGTGACATGCTGATGACCGTAGACCACGTCGTGGAGCGGATGAACAAGCTGATGCGGCAGCTCAGGACAGGCGCGACGCCGGTCGAAAACCCACGGCCCGTCAATCTCGAGCCCCTCATTCGCAACGTGTGCGCGGGCAAGGCCGAGCGTGAGACCGTGATCGACTTGGATCTCTCCCAGGGTATTTTTGCCCTCGGGCATCCCGAACGGCTGGAATCCGTTATCGGCCACCTGGTACAGAACGCACTCGACGCAAGCACCGGCGGCAAAGTAGGGGTCCGCCTCCTCCGCGACGAGGGCGCTGCGGTGGTGGAAATTGCCGACCAGGGCGCGGGGATGACTGCCGACTTCATACAGGAGCGCCTCTTCAAACCCTTTCAGACGACGAAGCCGACCGGGATGGGTGTCGGCGTTTATGAAAGCTCCCAGTACGTGACTTCCCTTGGAGGCAGGCTCCTCGTAGAGAGCGCCCCCGGCTCCGGGACACGAGTACGCGTTGTACTGCCGCTCGGCCACGAGCCATCAGCCGCTGATTTGAAACCGCAGGAAGCGGCATGAACGACGCGCGCAGGCACCTGCTCATCGTCGAAGACGATCCCGCCCTGCAGAAGCAGATGTGCTGGGCCTTCGACCAATATGAAACGATTGTCGCCGACGATCGCGAATCCGCGCTGGCGTCGGTGCGGCGCTACGAGCCCGCCGTGATCACGATGGACCTTGGCCTCCCGCCGCGACCCGACGATCCGGTGGAAGGGTTGCAGCTTCTGCAAGAGCTGCAGACACTCGTCCCCGATACGAAAGTAGTCGTGCTGACCGGGCAGAATGATCGGGGCAACGCTCTGAAGGCGATCGCGCTCGGCGCGTACGATTTCTGCGAGAAACCCTTCGAGCCGGCGCTGCTCGGCCTGATTCTCGATCGGGCATTCCGCGTACACGACCTGCAGGAGGAGAACAAGCGTCTTCAGGCGGCGCAACAGATACCCGTAATGGCCGGGATCGTCACTCGCGACCCGGGCATGCAGAAGATCTGTCGCACGGTCGAGAAGGTCGCGCAGACGTCGGCCACGCTCCTGATCGTCGGCGAATCGGGCACCGGCAAGGAGCTGCTCGCCCGTGCGCTCCACGATCTTTCGCCACGAAGGGGCAACCGATTTGTGGCGATCAACTGCGCGGCCATCCCGGAAACGCTGCTCGAAAGCGAGCTTTTCGGCTATGAGAAAGGGGCCTTCACCGGGGCGGCAAAGCAGACCATCGGAAAGTTCGAGATGGCCCACGGGGGAACGCTGTTCCTCGACGAGATCGGTGACCTGTCGCTGGCGCTGCAGGTGAAGCTGCTGCGCTTTCTTCAGGAGCGAGTGATCGAGCGCATCGGCGGCCGTCAGGAAATTCCCATCGACGTACGGATCGCCTGCGCCACCAACCAGAATCTTCACGATCTCACTACGGCGGGCAAGTTCCGGGAAGACCTGTACTATCGCCTGGCAGAGATCGTCCTCGAGGTGCCGCCGTTGCGGGCACGGAGCGGTGACGCCGCGTTACTCGCGCACGGCTTCGTGCATCAGTTCAGCGCCGAGCAGAAGCGTACGTCCATGATGCTGCTGCCTGATGCGGTTGTCGCCATCGAGCGCTATCCATGGCCCGGCAATGTCAGGGAGCTTGAAAATGTCATCCGTCGAGCCGTGATCATGGCGGACGGGCACAGCATCAGCGCTGCAGACCTCGGCCTGGCGACGGACGCGGAGGTGGAAGACGCGCAGCAGCTCAATCTCCGCCAGGTCCGCGACGAAGCGGAGAGGAGCGCCGTGCTTCGTGCCCTGGCTCGCGTCAATGGTAACCTAAGCAAGGCGGCCGATATGCTGGGTGTGAGCCGGCCGACGTTATACGAACTCATCCGCCGCTTCGGGCTCAAGTAACGGCGGCGAATCCTAAGCCTGATCGAAACGAAGGTGCGAACCCCATGAATCGGTTTCTCCGTACTCGCGTGCTGAATGGCTATGGCGTTGCCGTGCTCGTTGCGCTGCTCGCGACCGGATGCGGCCGCGACTCGCCCCAGGAGCTCGTCAAATCCGCCCAGGAATACATTGCCAAGGGCGATTCCAACGCGGCGGCGATCCAGCTGCGCAACGCGCTTCAGAAGGCACCCGACAACGCCGAGGCGCGCTATCTGCTCGGAACCTTGCTCACCAAGCGCGGCGACTATCCGGGCGCGGTGAAGGAGCTGCGGCGGGCGCTCGAGTTGGGTTACCCGGCCGATCAAGCCATGCCGGCGCTCGCCAAGGCGCTCATCGGGGATGGAGACGCCAAAGATGTCGTCGCGGAGTTCGGCTCGACTGCCCTCAGCAACCCCGCTGCGCAAGCTGCCTTCAAGGCGACGCTGGGCGAGGCGTTTCTGACGCTGGGAAAACCCAAGGAAGCCGAAGCTGCATTTTCGGCGGCGTTGACGCTGAAGCCTGACCTTGCCGACGCGTCGCTGGGGATGGCGACGTTGCGCGCCGGCGCCGGAGATCTCGCAGGCGCTACCAAGATCGTCGACGACGTCCTCGCCGCCCCCGGCGCACCCGCCGAAGCGTCTCTGCTCAAGGCGCAGCTGCTATACGGCCAGGGGCAGCTCGACCAGGCACGTGACGTCCTCGAAAAATTGGTCGCGGCCAAACCCGATCTGGCGATGGCCCGTTATCGATTGGGCTCATTGCTCATCATACGAGGCGATTTCGATGGCGCAAAGGCGCAGGTCGCCGCGTTGCGCAACATATCGAAGGAGGATCCGCGTGCCTACTACCTCGACGCCCTGATCGCGTCACGGCGCGACGATCTGCCGGCTGCCCGCGAAGCAATCCAGCAGGTGCTCAGGGGCTCACCTCAGCACGTTCCAAGCCTTCTGCTGGCCGGCGAGATCGAGTACCGCGCCGGGCAGTTCAATCAGGCGCGGGACTACCTGCGCAGGGTCCTGAATGAAATCCCGGGCTTGCCGTACGCGGAACGCCTTCTGGCGGCAACCTACCTGCGGCTGGGCAGCCCTGCTCACGCTTTGGACGAGCTGCAACCTTTGCTGAGCCGCGGCTATAAGGACGCGCAGCTCATGGCGCTTGCGGGCGAAACCTATCTCGCGCTGGGCGACTTCGCAACGGCAGCGCAGTTCTTTTCACAAGCGACCGCGCTGGCTCCCAACAGCGTGGCAGCGCGAACGCGCCTGGGCCAGGTAAGGCTTGCCGAAGGCGATACCGAGGGAGCCATCCGGGATCTCGAGGCTGCGTCCGCTCTCGACCCGAACGTGGCATCGGCAGACATGGCTCTGGTCGTGAATTTTCTCCGCAACAGAGAGTTCGATCAGGCGCTCGACGCGGTGTCGCGGCTGGAAAAGAAGCAGCCGAACAACCCATTGGTGTACAACCTCAAGGGCATCGTCTACCTTGCGAAGCGCAACCTTCCCGACGCGCGCGCGAGCTTCGAGCGGGCGCTCCAGATTCAAGCCGATTACCTCCCGGCGGTCAGCAATCTCGCCATGCTCGATCGCGCCGAGAACAAACCCGACGTGGCGCGCAAGCGCTACGACGCCATCCTCGAGAAGGAGCCCAAGAACGAGCAGGCCCTTCTGGCCCTGGCGAACTTCGTGCAGTTACTCGGCGGCGACCCCAGCGAGATCGAGTCGCTTATCAAACGAGCCGTAGCGGCCGCCCCGCAGTCGGCGAGCGCCCGAGCCGCGCTCGTGGCCTTCTACATGCGGAAAGGCGACAGCAAGCAGGCCCTGCTCACAGCGCAGGACGCCAGCAGCGCGCTACCTAACGACCCCAGAATGCTCGACCTTCTGGGCAGGGTTCAGATGGCAACCGGCGATGCCTCGCTCGCGGTCGGAACCTTCACCAAACTGGTGGCTGCGCGTCCCGGCGCGGTCGAACCGCTCATTTTGCTCGCCAGGTCGCTCGTTCTGGTCAAGGAATACGACCGCGCCATCGCGAGGCTCCGGGAAGCGCTGGTTATCCAGCCCGATCTGGTTGAGGCAAGTCGAGAGATCGTAGCGATCTACAGCGCGTCGGACCGCCCGGAACTGGCCTTGCAGGAGATAAAAACGCTGCAGCGCCAGCGGCCGAATGACGCGCGGGTGTACGTCCTCGCTGGGGACTACTGGGTAACGCAGAAGAAGTGGAGCGAAGCCGAAGCTGCGTATGTGGCGGCTCAGAAGCGAGCGCCCGACGATGCCGCGATCGCGATGAAGGTTCATGCGGCTGCGAGCAGCGGCGGCAAGACGGGTGCAGCGGATGCCGCCGTCGATCGGTGGCTGCGCGCCCATCCGAAGGACATCGCCGTCCGCAGCTACCTCGCCGAGCGCGCCTTGCGTGTGCGTGACTACAAGACCGCTGCTCGCTACTACGAGGCGATTGTGGCGCTGCAGCCCGAGAACGCCATGGTGCTGAACAACCTCGCCTGGGCCACAGGAGAGCTCGGCGATCCCAAGGCGCTGTCCTATGGCGAGAAGGCGTTGTCGCTCTCGCCAAAGAATCCCTCGATTCTCGATACCGTGGGAATGCTGCTCCTCAAGAAGGGGGATGTGGCCGCGGGAGTCGAAAAGCTTCAGCAGGCAGCGCAGGCAGCGCCGAACCAGGCGGACATCCGTCTGCACCTCGCCAAGGCACTCATCAAGGCCGGCGACAAGCCGGCAGCCCGCAAGGAGCTGGAGGCCCTCGCAGCCGCCGGTAGCGACGCGGCCGGCAAACCAGCGGCCTCCAGTGAAGGCAAAGGCGCAGATTCAAAAACCGCCGCTGCCCCTGTCCGGAAGGGTCCCGCGCTCAGCTGCAACGCCGATTGCCTCGCGGAAGTAACGGCGCTCCTGAAGACCCTTTGACCGCGCGCGGCGGTCGACTTCTGCCGGGTCGGGCTGCCGTCAGCGCTACGTGAACGCCGGAAACCGAAAGGAGTCTTCGTGACCGTCATCGCCGTGGTGGGCTTGGGCTACGTGGGCCTTCCGCTCGCCGTCGAGTTCGGAAAAAAGTATCCGACGATCGGCTTTGATCTGTCGAAGAAGAAGATCCTCGCTTACCGGGAGTTCGTCGACCCGACCGGCGAGATGAGCCAGGAGGAGATGAAGTCGGCGGGCCAGCTCCGCGTGACCAGCGAGGCACATGATCTTGCGCATGCTGACTTCATCATCGTCGCCGTGCCGACACCGGTAGACGAGGCCCACCGGCCCGATTTCGGACCCCTGCTGGCGGCAAGCGAATCGGTGGGGCGCAATCTCAAACGCGGCGCCCTCGTCGTTTTCGAGTCGACGGTTTACCCGGGCGCGACCGAGGAGATCTGCGTCCCGGTCATCGAGCGATATTCGGGTTTCAAGTGGAAACGCGAATTCTTCGTTGGCTATTCGCCAGAACGGATAAACCCCGGCGACAAGGCGCACTCGCTGACGCGCATCGTCAAGGTCGTCTCCGGTGATTCCGCAAAAACGTTGGACCGCGTCGCGGAGGTCTACTCGAGTATCATCGAAGCCGGCGTCCACAGGGCCAGCAGCATCAGGGTCGCCGAGGCTGCGAAGGTGATCGAGAACACGCAGCGGGACCTCAACATCGCGTTGATCAATGAGCTTGCCCTGATCTTTCACAAGATCGGAATCGATACCAGCGAGGTACTGGAGGCAGCAGGAACAAAGTGGAACTTCCTGAACTTTCGGCCCGGACTCGTCGGCGGCCATTGCATAGGCGTCGATCCATATTATCTTACCCACAAGGCAGACATGCTGGGATATCACCCGCAAGTCATTCTGGCGGGGCGTCGGATCAACGACGGAATGGGCAAGTACGTCGCCGATCAAACAATCAAGCTGATGATCCAGCAGGGGTCGGCGGTAAAGGGGGCTCCCGTAAACGTGCTTGGCCTTACGTTCAAGGAAAACTGCCCTGACCTTCGCAACTCGCGTGTCATCGACGTGGTGCGTGAGCTTGCCGCTTTTGGGGCGCGCGTCTTCGTCCACGATCCTGTCGCAGACCCCGCCGAAGCGCTGCACGAGTACGGCCTAGAGCTGACGCCGTGGGAAGCCTTGCCTCGCGCCGAAGCGATCGTATCGGCGGTCGCGCACGCCTCGCTCGGAGAACGCTCGGTCGATGAGCTCGTGGAAAAGCTAGCCCCCAACGGGGTATACGTCGACGTGAAGAGCACGGCCGATGCAGCAGCGTTGCGTGCTCGCGGGGTGCAGGTGTGGAGACTCTGAGCGGCGCAGGAAATCGCCTGCCTCTCGCGCTGAGGCAAGCCGGTTCGAAGCTGCGTTCGAATCCGAAGCGCTGGCTGGTGACGGGCAGCGCCGGGTTCATCGGCTCGCATCTGGTCGAAGCCCTGCTGCGCCTCGGGCAGAGCGTAGTCAGCATAGACAACTTCGAAACGGGCCATCGATCGAACCTCGAGGCAGTGCGCGCGGCCGTCGGAGACGCAGTCTGGCGGCAGCACGAATTTATCGAAGCCGACATAGCGGATGCGGATGCGTGCCGCCGTGTCTGCGAGGGCGCACACGTCGTCCTCCATCAGGCGGCTCTTGGCTCCGTGCCTCGGTCCATCAGCGAGCCGCTGCGCGCGCATGAGGTCAACACGACGGGGTTTCTCAATATTCTCGTGGCCGCGCGCGACGCTCGCGTCGAGCGCTTCGTCTACGCGTCGTCGAGCGCAGTCTATGGTGATGCGCCAGCCCTGCCCAAGGTCGAAGGTCAAACCGGTCATCCGCTCTCGCCCTATGCTCTGACCAAGTGCGTCGACGAGATGTACGCGGACGTCTTCGCACGCTGCTTTGGCATGGCCTCGATCGGCCTGCGTTACTTCAACGTCTTCGGGCCGAGACAGGACCCGAACGGTCCGTACGCGGCCGTCGTCCCGCGGTGGGTGGAGGCAATGCTTCAGGGCAAACCCATCGTTATCTATGGCGACGGCGAAACGACCCGCGACTTCTGCTACATTGCCAACGTCGTCCAGGCGAATCTGCTGGCGGCCACGAGCGACAATCCGCAGGCCATCGGTCAGGTCTACAACGTCGCCGTCGGAGGGCGCATGTCGCTCAACGGCCTGTACGGACTGCTGCGGAGCCTGATACTCGAGCGGCACGCCGGCTGCAGCATTCGCGATCCGATTTACGAAAGTTTCCGCCCGGGCGACATTCGGGACTCGCAGGCGGATATCGGCAGGGCGTGTAGCCTGCTCGGTTACGATCCAACTCACGACGTTCGAACGGGGCTGCGGGAGACGCTGCCGGCCTACGAGGCATCGATCCGCGAAGCAGGCGGCGCCCGAAGAGGGAAAGCCAAGCGCGCGAATGGGCTGCCACCGAGTGAATGAAGCAGGCGGCCGCTGCCGCGCTCTGGTGCTTGTCGCCATCTGGCTCGCCTCGCTCTTGCTCCTGCCAGCGGCGAGAGCGGCTGATCAGATAGGGACGATCGC
>Ga0335083_10011065_pt1 | contig 10862 bp, 5 predicted proteins | sample Lox_Sample_42_FD_206716 | JGI IMG/M metagenome (GOLD analysis project Ga0335083, IMG submission 206716) | Soil microbial communities from Loxahatchee National Wildlife Refuge, Florida, United States - Lox_Sample_4.2 | ecosystem: Environmental > Terrestrial > Soil > Wetlands | place: USA: Florida... | reverse complement strand
CGCGAACTCGGCGTGGCGCTCGACGACGACGCCGGCGCGCGTCATGTCGATCGCGGGCGCCGGCGGCGGCGCGTAGTACGCGACCGGCCGGGGCGTCGGCGGCACGCACGCCGCGAGCAGCACGAGCGCGCGTCGCGTCACGCGCGCCGGCTCGCGCGATAGCGCACCATCGTGTCCGAGACGCGGTCCCACGGCGTGCGCTTGCCGGGCACGCGCAGCGAGGCGTGGACGAGCGCGAGCCCGATCGCGCCATAGGCGAGGAGATCGACGGTCTTGAGGACGAGCTCGACGAGCGAGCCCGCGCCGAGCACATGCGCGAGGTCCGCCCCGAGCTTGCCGACGATCACCGCGCCGTACAGCACGGCTTCGCGGGCGAGCGCGGTGGGCAAGCGCGGTCTCCGCCCGGTCTCGAGCTGGATGACCTCGAGCTCGAACAGCGCTTTGCCCGGCGTCGTGCCCCAGCGCGCGTACGCGAGCGTTTGCACGAGCGCGAGTGCGGGCAGCAGCCACGTACTGATGTCGACGCTCCGGTCGCTGTCGACCAGCGCGATCGCGACGGCCTCGGCGAACAACCCGAGCACGATCATCACGAGGATGAGATCGACGAGCCACGCGATCCCGCGCACCCAGATGCCGGCGGGCCGCGTGTGGTGCGCGCTCGCGAGCTCGATCGCGCGCACGAGCTCGTCGTAGCTCGCGAACCGGTCCTTGGGCTCGGGCGCCATCATCTTCGCGACCAGCGCGTCGATCGCGGCGACCGACATCGCGCCGCGACCCTTGCGCGACAGCACCGGGCGGCGCGCGCTGCGGTGCAACGTCACCAGCTCGGCGGTCGACGCGGCCTGGAACGGCGGCTTGCCGGAGACCAGGTGGTACAGCGTGGCCCCGAGCGCGTAGATGTCGGCGCGCAGGTCGATCGCGTCGCCGCGCGCCTGCTCGGGCGCCATGTACAGCGGCGTGCCGGCGAGCGTGGTCTGCTGGACGGGGCCGTCCTCGAGCGCCGCCGGATCACCGCCCTGCGCGAGCCCGAAATCGACGACCTTGACCGTGCCGTGTGCGTCGCGCATCAGGTTCGACGGCTTGACGTCGCGGTGCAAGAAGCCCTGGGCCTGCGCCTCGCGCAGGCCGAGCGCCGCCGCGTGCACGACCGCGAGCGCGTCGTCGAGCGCGAGCGGCCCCTTCGCGACCGCGTCGGCCAGCGAGCCGCCCGCGATGTACTCCATCGCGAAGTACAGCCGGCCGCCGTCCTCGCCGATGTAGTAGATGTGCGCGACGTTTCCGTGCTGGACGCGTGCCTGCGCGCGCGCCTCGCGCACGAGCCGATCGTGCGCGGCGCCCGACGAGCTGCCGGCCGGCAGCACCTTGATCGCGACCGGGCGATCGAGCGCGAGGTCGGTCGCGAGATAGACCTCGCCCATGCCGCCCGCGCCGAGCTTGTTCTCGATGCGAAAGTGGCCGAGCCGCGCGCCGGCGACGAGCGCGCCGGTTTCGGCCGCCGCGATCGCCGCGGGCGTCCCGGCCATCGTCGCGGTGTCGTCGAGCTCCGGCCGCACCACGCGGCCATTGTAGCAGCGCTTGGATCACTCGATCGTGATCTGCTGCTCCGACGAGCCCGTGATCTTGTCGAGGTCGGTGTCGATCGAGAAGTTCGTGAGGTCGATCGTGCCCTGCAGCGCGGTCGCGGTCGCGACCAGCGAGCCCGAAGCCGGCAGCGCGAGCGCGTCGGGGATCGTGAACGCGGTCGAGCCGTCGAAGCTCGTCACCGACAGCAGGTGCTGGCCGGTGCTCGTGTCGTAGCTCGCACCCTGCACGAGCGCGCCGGCGAGCGCGGTCCACGAGGCGCCGGTGCGGGTCATCGTGAGACCGCCGGGCACGCCGAGCCACGTCGCGGTCGCGAGCTGCGCCTGGGCGATGCCGCGGATGACCTGCGCGCTCTGCGCGCCGTCGCCGGTGCTCGTGGTGGTGTCACTCGCGAGCGCGGTCAGCCGGTACGTCGCCGACGAGTACGCGGTCAGCGACGGTGCGATCGCGACCGTCGGCGCGGTCGGCGAGGCGAGGGCGGGGATCTCGAGCGTGCCGTCGCCGCCGAGCTCGACCCCGGCGACCGCGAACACGTCGGGCAGGCTGCTCGGTGGCGTGCCGAAGTCGACCGAGACGCTGCCGAGGTTGCCGGCGGCGATCATCGACAGCGTGAGCCCGGTCTGATCGATGCCGTCGGCGACGACGAGCCCGGTCAGCGTCGCCCAGCCGATGACCGTGAACTTGTCGTCGGTCGGATCGGTCGGCGTGCCGTTGAGATCGTGGTCGAGGATCTCGGCGAGCAGCGCGACGTGGCCGGTGCGCGTCGTGACCGTGAAGCTGCACCCGGCCGTGCCGACGGCGTCGCAGATGTTCGCGGAATTCGCGGTCGCGAGGTTGTTCTCGGCGTCGGTCGCGTGCTCGTCGTTCGAGTACGTCACGACCGCGGTCTTGTGGTGACCGCTCGGTACGGTGACCGCGTCGAAGCCGCTGATCGTGCCGGCGAGGTTCGCCTGCGTGGTCGCCGGGTCGATCGCGGAGTGGAGATCGGCGGTGATGTTCGCGCCGTTCGCGCCGATCCACAGCTCGGAGCGATACCCGGTCGCCGACACCGCGATGGTCTGCGCGCCGGTCACGCCGTTCGCGACGAACAGGCCGGTCGAGTCGGTCGTACCGGTGACGGTGCCGACCGTCACGGCCGCGCCGGCGATCGCGGCGCGCGTGTTGTCGTCGATGGCGTAGAAATTCACGACACCGTCGATCGGACCGTCGCCGATTCCGCCACCCGAGATGACCCGCGGCGGCGGGTAGTTACCGGTGGGAGAGTCGGGGCCTGGGTTCGAGCTGTCGCTGCCACAGCCGATAGTTGCGGCGCTCACGAGGCTAATCAGGGCGAGGCTACGCATCGGGATCCCTCCTAGTGCGCCGATTTCTAGTGCGAGCGGCGGGCCATGTTATTTTTCACGGGCATGGCCTCGGTCGGTCCGACCTTGCTCTGGTTCGGCGCCGCGGTCACGACCGGGTTGTGCGTGCTGGCCGGCGGGCTCGCGGGGCTCGAGCCGCTGCGCGCACGGCTGACCACGCGCGACGAGAACGCGGCGCTGCCGACCGGCCCGGTGTTCGCCGGCCCGCCGATCGCGGTCGCCGAGGCGAACGACAACGTCGACGACGACGATCACGGTGACACGGCCGCCGGCGGCGGCGGCGGCGCCAGCGCGGGCTCGAGCGCGGCGGCCTCGACCGGGCCGCTCGTCGATGCGTGCCGCGACGGCACGCCCGACAAGTGCAACGCGTGGGCGATGGACGGCTTCTATCGCGCGATCGCCGACGAGAAGCGCGGCGCGCTCGGCCGGCCGGTGCGCGTGTCGTGGTACGGCGACTCGGTGATCGCGACCGACGCGATTCCCGGCCGGCTGCGCGCGCGGCTGCAGGGCGCGCTCGGCGACGGCGGCCCGGGCTTCGTGTTCGTCGTGCCGCCGCATCGCTTCTGCGAGCACGAGGCGATCACGCGCGGCTCGTCGGGGCCGTGGGCGACGCACGCGATCTCGACGTTGCAGACCGCGGATGGCCTGTACGGTCCGGGCGGCGCGACCGCCGAGGCGACCGAAGGCGCGACCGCGACGATCAAGCTCGTCGCGGGCAAGGTCAACTTCGTCGAGCTCTACCTGCTCGACCAGCCGCACGGTGGCAGCGTCACGATCAAGGCGGACGGCAACGAGTTGCAGCACATCGAGACCGCCGCCGACGCCAAGCAGGTCGCGTTCTCGACCGCGGCAGTTTCGGCCGGCGCGAGCAAGCTCGAGCTCGAGACCCACGGCCGGGTGCGGTTGTTCGGCGTCGATCTCGAGAACGCGAGCGGCGCGGTCGTCGACAACCTCGGCATCGTCAGCGTGCACGTCAAGAGCTTCGCGAACGAGGACGCCGCGCACTGGTCGAGCGAGATCGCGCATCGCGGCGCCGACCTCGTGATGATCACGATCGGCGCGAACGAGGCGCAGTGGCTCGGCCCGGCCGATCAGGACACGAAGGATTATCAGGCGCATTACGAGCAAGTGCTCGCGCCGATCCGCAAGGCCCGGCCCGACGCGTCGTGCCTGGTCGTGTCGCCGACCGATCAAGCCGAGGACAAGGACGGTGGCTACGCGTCGCGGCCGGTGATGCCGCTGCTCGTCGACGCGCAGCGCAAGGCGGCCCTCGCGCAGGGCTGCGCGTTCTTCTCGACGTACACGTGGATGGGCGGCAAGGGCTCGGCGGCGAAGTGGTTCCGCAAAGGCCTCGTGGGCAGCGACTTCCAGCACCTGTCGAAGAAAGGCGCGAATCTGTTGTCCGACGCGATCTACGACGCGCTGATGGCGGGCGCGGAGCGCTATGCGGCTCGTTAGCTACTTCGCGGCGCTGCTCCTCGTCGGCTGCGGCAGCTGCGACGGCGAGCGCGCGCAGCACGTGACGCCGCCGAAGCCGCCGATCGCGGTGCCGGGCGACGGCGAGGCCGCGGGCGCGAGCCAGCTCGCGCCGCCGATCGATGCCGAGTATCCGCACGCGCTCGGCTTCCTCGACGCGCCGCCGGGCACGCTCGACGGATTTTTCGGCGGGCTCGCCGCGGCCGAGCGCGCCGCCCAAGACGGCGACTCGCTCGGCTCCGTGACACGGGGGCGTGCCGCCCAAGACGGCGACTCGCTCGGCTCCGTGACACGGGGGCGCGACGACGGCGGCGCCCGCGCGCTCATGCTGTTCTTCGGCGACTCGCACACCGCGGGCGATTCGATGACGTCGCGGCTGCGCGTCGCGTGGCAATCGCGCTTCGGCGACGCCGGGCGCGGCCTGGTCGCGGCCGGCCGCCCGCCGACGCGTCATTACTACCAGCGCGACGTCCGCTACGGCCGCACCGGCGACTGGACCGCGGCCGTCGGCGGCGCGCACGGCGCGGCGAACGTCGAGCCGTTCGGGATCGCCGGGCTGCGCGTGTCGGGCCGTGGCAAGGGCGCGCAGCTCTACGTCGAGACCTGCCCGGATTGTCAGGCCGGCCAGTCGGTCTCGCAGTTCGAGATCCTGTACTACGCGGCGCCCGATCACGGCATCGTGCGCTACCGCGTCGACGACGGCGCGTGGGTGGATCTTCCGACCAAGACCAGCGCGATCGAGCCGCCGCACCCCGGCCGCCAGGTCGTGCCGGTCGTCGACGGGCCGCACCGGCTCACGCTCGAGCACGGCGGAGGCGGGCAGGTCGATCTGTTCGGGATCGTGATGGAACGCCAGCGCCCGGGCGTGATCGTCGATTCGCTCGGCGTGGTCGGGCGGCGACTCGGCAGCCTGCGCTCGTGGGACTGGTCGATCATCGGCGAGCAGCTGTCGACGCGCGATCCGCGGCTCGTCGTCCTGCAGTACGGCACGAACGAAGCCGACGACCCCGATCTCGTGCTCGACGATCTCGCGAAGTATTACGACGAGACGATCCTGCGGATCCGCGCTGCGGCGCCGACCGCGTCGATCCTGATCCTCGGTCCGCCCGACATGGGCGTGCGCGAGGGCGGCAAGGGTTGCGACAAGCTCGCGGCCGCGCACCCCGATGCCGGCGTGACGCCCGAGTGCGAGTGGCGCACGCCCGGCGTGCTCGGCGAGATCATCGCGGTCGAGCACGCGGCCGCGGTGCGCAACCACGTCGCGTTCTTCGACACGTTCGCGGCGATGGGCGGCAACGATCAGATGGGCGCGTGGGCGACCGCCGAGCCGCGCGTCGCGTTCAAGGATCGCGTGCACTTCACCGACCTCGGCTACCAGCGCTGGGCCGACGCGCTCACCGGCGCGCTGCTCGACGACTACGAGCGCTGGAAGAAGGCGCAGGGGCTGCCGCCGTCGGCGCGGCCGGCGACGCCGCCGCCGGCCGTGACGACCGACGCGCCGCTGCCGGCGACGCCGTGACCCCGCCCGGATCATTCACCACGCCGTCGGCTGCGAGCTTCGCGGCGCGGGCGATCTCGCACGTAGGTCCGATGCTCGCTCGGCGCGTACGTCAAGTACGCGCCGTCGCTGCGCTGCGGGCGTGCGCGCGAACTCGCCGCCCGGCGCTCGCTCTCGCTCGACGTCGTGATGAATAATCCGGGCCCTCGCGATGCGCTTCTCGTCCGCCGACTACCCGATCTTCTAGATCGCGGTGTTCTTCGCGTACGCGCACGCGCGGCGCAGCGGCTGGGGCCGCGCGCTCGTCGTGCTCCTGCTCGGCGACCTCGTGTTCACCCTGGTCGCGAAGGATCCGCACGCGCTGTGGGATCCGATCGGCAACATCGTATGGAGCGAGGCCGCCGGCGCCGCGATCGAGCCGTCGTGGCACTGGGCGGTCGGCGCGGTGGTGGTGGCGGCGGCGTTCGGCGCGGGTGTGCGCGGCGCCGGCGCGCTCGCGTCGCCGCGCGGCCAGGCCTGGCTCGCACGCGGGTTCGTCGCCGCGCTGGCGGCGATCGGCGCGACCGTCGCGCTCGCGTGGCACGCCGACGCGCTCGACGCGACGACCGCGGTCGTCGCCGCGCACGGCCACCTGCTCGTGCTCGTCGTGCTCGGCGTCGCGCTCGGCGCCGCGCAGCGCGATGCGACGCGTCCGCTCGCCCGCGTGCTGATCTTGTTCGTCGCGTCGGGGCTGTTCTACCAGGCGTGGGCGGTCACGACGTCGGGGCCGTATCGCTACCTGCTCGCGCTGCTGCTCGCGACGATCGTCCTCGACTACTACCTCGCGCTGTGGATCGAGGCCGCCGAGGATCCGTTCGTGCGGCGCCTGCTCGTCGTGGTGTCGCTGTGCTCGAACCTCGGCATCCTGTTCTTCTTCAAGTACAGCGACTTCGTCACGCAGGACGTGCTGCACCTCGGCGTGCGGCCGCTCCACCTGATCCTGCCGGCCGGCATCTCGTTCCACACGTTCCAGTCGCTGTCGTACACGATCGATGTCTACCGCCGCGAGCTGAAGGCGACGCGGTCGGTCGTGCAGTTCGCGACGTTCGTGCTGTTCTTCCCGCAGCTCGTCGCCGGCCCGATCGTGCGCGCACAGGACCTGCTGCCGCAGCTGGCCGAGCTCCCGGCGCTCGAGCTCGAGCGCGCGACGCGCGGCTTGTTCCGGATCGCGATCGGCCTGTTCAAGAAGATCGCGCTCGCCGATCCGCTCGCGCTCGCGATCGTCGACCGCGTGTTCGACGCGCCCGCGCACTTCAGCGGGCTCGAGGTGCTCGCCGGCGTGTACGGCTACGCGCTGCAGATCTACCTCGACTTCTCTGCATACTCCGACATCGCGATCGGCTCGGCCGACGTGCTCGGCTTCACGCTTCCCGAAAACTTCCGCACGCCGTATCGCAGCGCAGACCTGCAGGAGTTCTGGCGGCGCTGGCACATCTCGCTGTCGACGTGGCTGCGCGATTACCTGTACATCACGCTCGGCGGCAGCCGCGGCGCGCCGTGGCGGACCTACCTGAACCTGTCGCTGACGATGGTGCTCGGCGGCCTGTGGCACGGCGCGAGCTGGACGTTCATCGTGTGGGGCGCGCTGCACGGCTTCGGCCTCGCGATCACGCGCTTCTTCCAGCGCAACACCGCGCGCGCCGCGACGATGCTGACGTGGTGCGCGGCGATCGCGGCCGGCGGCATCGCGCTCGAGCTCGCCGCCGGCTCGACCGACGCGAGCACGTGGTCGCGCGTGGTGCTCGCGTGGCTGACGCTGACGCCGCTGTGGGCATGCGCGACCGCGTGGCTCGCGAGCGAGCGCACCGAGCCGGCGACCGTGACCGCGACGCCTGTGATCGAGGATCTGCGCCTCGTGATGTGCATCTGCGGCGCGCTGTTCTTCGTCGCGCTCCGGTTCGGGCCGCCGATCACGTGGTTCGGCGCCGCGCTCGCGACGTTCGGGTTCGCGCTCGCCGCCGACTCGCTCGCGCGGCCCCGGCCGTTCGCCGCGATCGCGCGCCGCGCGCTCGCCGTGGTCCTGGTCTTCCAGTACGTGTGCCTCGCATGGATCTTCTTCCGCGCGACGTCGTTCGACAACGCGCTCGCGGTGCTCCGTCAGCTCGCCGGCCACGAGCTCGATCACGCGAACCTGGTCCCGCTCGTCACGATCCCGCTCGCGATCGGCTTCCTCTGCCATTTCTTCCCCGACGGCAGCTTCGGCTGGCTGCGCGACCGCTTCTGCGCGCTTCCGTGGTGGCTGCAAGGCACCGCGCTCGCCGCCGCCGCGCTCGTGCTGCGCGAGCTCGCGCAGCCCAAGATCGTGCCGTTCATCTATTTCCAGTTCTGAGGCCGCTGCCGCGACCGCTGCCGCTGCCGCGACCGCTGCCGCGACCGCTGCCGCGACCGCTGCCGCGACCGCTGCCGCGACCGCTGCCGCGACCGCTGCCGCGACCGCTGCCGCGACCGCTGCCTGATTTACGGAATGAACGTTCAGTCCATAATAGAATCGCGCATCCCATTATGGACTGAACGTTCATTCCGTTTTTTGGGTGTCGGCTGCATCGGGCCCCGCTCATCACAGGACGTCGGCGCGGTCGGAGGCAAGCCAGCCGGCGAGCGTGGCGGCGAGCGCGAGCACGAGCTCGGGCGCGCGGCGGGACGCTTCCGCGAACGCGGCGCGATCGATCGCGAGCACCTCGGTCGCGCCGTCGGCATGAACCGTGGCGGCGCGCGGTGCATGCGTGAGCACCGCGAGCTCGCCGATCACTCCGCCGGTCTCGACGCGACGCTCGGGTGCGTTCACGTGGCGCGCGACGAGCGCGCCGCGTACGACCACGTACATCGCGTCGCCGGGCTGGCCGGCGCGGAACAGCTCGCCCGCGACGGCGAGGCGCTGCGCGCGCGCGGCGAGCGCGGCGAGCGCGGGGCCGGCCATCGACGCGAGCAGGGCGGGGCGGCGCAGCTCGACGAGCACGGGCTCGAGCGCGGACAGCTCGCCGCGCGCGAGCCGCGCGAGCCAGGGGTCGAACGACGCGAGCTCGGACGTGGCGCTGGGCGTTGCGGGCGGCGCGAGCCAGCGCTCGAACGCGGCGAGCGCGCCGGGTCGCGCCGCGAGCTCCTGGATCACGTCGAGCGCGCGCCGGCGGTCCGCTTCGCGATCGCCGACGAGGTGCCGCGCGGCCTGCGCGATCGGCGCGGGATCGCGTCCGGCTGCCGCGGCGTCGACCGCGGTCGCCCACAGCAACCGCGCGACGCAGCGCCGCGTCGCGACGTCGAGCTCGGCACGTGCGCACGGCGACCAGCCCGCCGCGTCGTCCCGCGCGCTCAGGTGGGCGCCGAGCGCGGCGAGCGCCGCGTCGTGGGCGGCCGCGATGCGATCGGCTGGCAGCTCGGCACCGCCGCGGGCGAGGGCGAGCGTCGCGCGTAGCGCGGCGTGCGCGACCTCGGCGTCGGAGTCGTCGACGAGCGCGGCGGCGAGCGCGGCGCCGGCAGGTGCGGCGCCGACCGCGCGCGCGATCGCGAGGCGGGCGAGCGGGTCGAGCTCGCGCACGCGAGCGGCGAGACAGCGCGCGCCCTCGCCGTCGAGCGCGCCGATCGCGCCGATCGCGTCGGGCTCGCCGGCGGCGAGCGCGTCGCCGAGGCGAGGCAGCGCCGCGGCGGGCGCGAGACGTGCGATCACGGCGAGCGCACCAGCCGTCGGGGCATCGGCGAGCAACGCGACGAGCTCGGGCTCCGGCAGGTCGTGCGAGCGCGCGCGTGCGAGCGCGGCGGCCCAGCCCGGATCGCGCGCGACGAGCCGCGCGAGCTCGCCGCGGACGTCGCCGCCGCGCAGCATCGCGGTCGCGGTGCGGGCGGCCTCGTCGACATCGCGCGCGAGCCCGGCGCGCTCCGCGGCGCGCGCGATGCCGCTGTCGTCGCCGGCGAGCGCGAGCGCCTGGATGCCGGCCGCGAGCGCGCGGTCGTCGTCTTCGATCGCGATCGCGGCGCGCAGCTCGCCGCGCAACGCCGGCGCGGGCTCGCGCGCGAGCTGCTCGAACACGGCGGCCCGCAGGTCCGCGTCGTCGTCGCGCAGGTGATCGGCGAGCACGGCGGCGTCGACGCGGGCGCGGGCGAGTGCGGCCCGCGCGAGTGCACCGACCGCCGGGTCAGCGGTCGCGCGCGTCCACCGCTCGAGCGTCGCGAGATCGATCCGGCGCGGATCCTCGCGCACGTCGGCGCGGATCCCGAGCGGCGCGGCGAGCACGGTCTGAAACCGCCGCGCCGACGCGCGCGCCGCGATCGCCCACAGCACCGCCACCGCGATCGCAGCGGCCGCGAGCCCGACCGGCGCGACCGGCCCGAGCGCGAGCAGCGCGAGCCCGGCGAGGCCCGCACCGGCCGGCCACAGCGCGCCGCGGAGCAGCACCTTCCAGCGCGCGCGCGGCGCCACTGGCAGCGCCGATAACGCGAGCTCCTGCGCCGGGCGCGAGGTGCCGAGCCGCAGCACCTGATCGCCGGTGCGCGTGCCGGCGATCGCGACGAAGCCGGGGGCCGCCGCGAACCCGAGATACGACGCGACGACGACGAACGGATGGATCATCGTGGTGAACGGCAGGCTCCGCGTGACGAGCAGCCGCGGCACGGCCGCGACCTGCAGCAGCAACAAGCCGGCGTTGGTCGCGCCGTAGAACAGCGCGAGCGCGATCGCGACCGCATCGCCGGTCCACCGACTCTTCACCGCGGCGAGAAACTGGAGGTCGACGACGGTCGCGACGATCGCTTCGAGCACCGCGGCCGCGATCAACGCGGCCAGCAAGCGACGCTGCAGCAGCGACAGCTCGCCGCCGCCGCTCGCGGTCGCCGCCGCGCCGCCAGGCGCGCCGCCGCGAACGAGTGCGCGCTCCTGCGCCGCGCACAGGGCGATCACCGCGAGCGTGACGGCGGCC
>Ga0335083_10011063_pt1 | contig 10863 bp, 12 predicted proteins | sample Lox_Sample_42_FD_206716 | JGI IMG/M metagenome (GOLD analysis project Ga0335083, IMG submission 206716) | Soil microbial communities from Loxahatchee National Wildlife Refuge, Florida, United States - Lox_Sample_4.2 | ecosystem: Environmental > Terrestrial > Soil > Wetlands | place: USA... | reverse complement strand
CGGCGCGCGCACGGCCGACAAGGGCTTCCTCGAGGCGCCGGTGATCATCAACGGCGAGCTCACAACCGGTCTCGGCGGCGGCGTCTGCCAGGTCTCGACGACCGTGTTCAACGCGGCGTACGAGGCAGGCCTGAAGATCACCGACCGGACGAACCACGCGCTCTACATCAGCCATTACCCACAGGGGCGCGACGCGACGGTCGACTACCCGGACGTCGACCTCCGCTTCGTCAACGACACGCCCCACTGGCTGCTGCTGCGGACGTTCGTCGGCTCGTCCTCGCTCGTAGTCGACCTCTACGGCGCCCCGCTCCACCGCCGCGTGGTCAGCCAGACACGCCCGCTGGTCGAGACCGGGCCACCGCCGATCAAGAAGATCCTGGACCCGGACCTGTACAAGGGCGAGACGGTCGTCCAGGAGAGCGGCGAGCCCTCACGGTCGACGAGCGTGCGGCGGCTCGTCTACGCGCCGGCCGGGAAGCTGCTCTACGACAACACGTGGTACTCGAGCTACCGCGGCGAGCCGAGGGTGGTCGAGGTCGGAACGAAGCCGAGGGCGAAGACCCCGCCGCCGAAGAAGGGCGCGAGCGGCCCGAGCGGGCCCAGCGGCCCGAGCGGCGCCTCGGGCGTCAGCGCTCCGCGCTAGCGATCTCCTCGACCAGCCATGCGGGCAGGCGCGTCGGCCGGTGTGTGGCCGCGTCCACGCAGGCGTGCCGCGTCCAGCCGTCCGCGACCGTTTCGCCGTCGCGCTCGACCGAGTAGTCAAAGCGGAAGCGGGCGCCGCGGAGGTCGCCGCAGGCGCAGCGGACGGTGAGCCGCTCGTCGAAGCGTGCTGGGAGGAGGTAGCGCACGTGCGACTCGATCGTCAGCGCCTCGATCCCGTCGGCCCGCAGGCCCGGGTACCCGCCCCGGAAGCGGGCGAGGTAGTCGATCCGCGCCATCTCGAACCAGACGAGGTAGACGGAGTTGTGCGCAATGCCCTGCGCGTCGGTCTCGGCGAAGCGCACGCGCACCCCGGTCTCGAAGCGAAAGTCCACGCGCGAACTCTACGATCGGTCGGTGTCCGTCACCGAGCTTGCCGAGCTGATCCGCCGGCGACAGCCGAGCGTCGCTCTGACCGGGGCGGGCATCTCGACCGAGAGCGGGATTCCCGACTTTCGCTCGCCCACCGGCCTCTGGGCCAGGTTCGACCCGCTCGAGTACGGGTCGATCGAGGCGTTTCGCACCGACCCGGTCAAGGTCTGGAGCTTCTACAAGCCGCGCGTGGCGATGCTGACCGAGGCAGAGCCCAACCCCGCGCACCTCGCGCTCGCCGAGCTCGAGCGGCTCGGCTTCGTCCAGGCCGTCGTGACGCAGAACATCGACCTCCTCCACGAGCGCGCCGGGAGTCGCGAGGTCGTCGAGGTGCACGGCTCGATCCGTACCTCGACCTGCCCCGGCTGCAAGGAGCGGTACCAGCTCGCGCGCGTGCTCGAGCTGCTGGCCGAGGCCGATGCGCCCGCATGCCCGGCGTGCGGCGAGATCCTCAAGCCGGATGTGGTCTTCTTCGGCGAGCTCCTGCCGGAGGCGGCAATGGACCGCGCGTACGAGCTCGCGCGCGGGGCAGGCGTGCTGCTCGTCGTGGGCTCGGCGCTCGAGGTCTATCCCGTCGCCGGCTTGCCGCTCGAGACGATCCGGGCGGGGGGCGAGGTGGCGATCGTCAACCGCGGCCCGACCGCGTTCGACGGGCAGGCGTCGCTGCGCGTCGACGGAAGCGCAGGCGAAGTCCTCTCGAAGCTCGTGGCCGCGCTACGCGACTGAAGGTGTTCGCTCGGGGCCGTCGTTACGCGGCGGCGCGCTTGAGCGGGCGCTCGACGAGCACCTGCCGGCACTTCGTGCAGACGGTCCGCTCGACCTCGAACGGGACGCCGAGCCGCTGCGCCATCGCGTAGGTGAGAGCGGGGCTGTGCTTGTGGGCGCGAGGGCGCCGGTGGTGGAAGAGCTGGGACATCGTCCTCGATTTCAGCGTAGTGACCGAACCGGAAGCTACGACGCCAAAAAGGGTGACGAGATTGTGGCGATTTGGTAAAGGCGACTTCGCGCGGGTACTAAGCTCGTCTCTGTGCCACACCGGCGTCTCCTCTCGCTCGTTTCCGTGCTGCCGGTCTGTCTCCTCGCCGCGTCGTGCTCGACGGTGCAGCGGGGCATCGGCGGCGGCGCCTCCGGCGCAGCTCCCGTGGCCCACTGCCGCAGCGCATCGTCCGTGCCGGTCGGCTCGAGCCGCGTCGCGGTCGCGGCGATCGTGCGCAGGCACGCGCGCGCCTACCGCCGGCCGGGCGGCCGCGCGTTCGCGAGCTTCGGGCACCTGAACCGCAACGGCTACCCGACGGTGCTCCGTGTGCTCTCGGCCGTGCGCCGGCGCAACTGCAGCGCGGCCTGGTACCACGTCCAGCTCCCGATCCGCCCGAACGGCGTGACGGGGTTCGTCCGCGCGGGCGCCGTCGGTCTCGGCCGGGTCGGCACCCGGATCCGGGTCGACGTCTCCTCGCGGCGGCTCACGCTCTACCGCAACGGGCGACCGGTGCTGCGGACCACCGTCGCGGTCGGAGCGCGGGCCACGCCCACCCCGACCGGGAGCTATTACGTCGACCAGCGGCTCGTCCCGGTCAACCCGTCCGGGCCGTATGGTCCCGGCGCGCTCGGGATCTCGGCCTTCTCGAACGTCCTCACGCACTGGACGCAGGGCGGCCCCGTCGCCATTCACGGCACGAACGAGCCCTCTTCGATCGGCCGCGCGGCCTCGAATGGCTGTATCCGCGTCCGCAACCGCGTGCTCAGGCGCCTGTTCGCCTCGACTCCGGCCGGGACGCCGGTCACGATCACCCGGTGAGCCGCAGGGCGCGGATCGTCTTTGCGGTCGCAATCCTGACTGCGGGGCTCGCCGCGGCGCTGGCCGCGCTGGCGGGCAGGCCCAACGTCCCGGCGCCGGACCCGCAGGAGGCCGTCCTGGACGGTTGTGGCCGCAACTACATCGACCAGACGCAGCGGCTGATCCCGACCTGGGTCTACGTCGGCGACCGCAACGCGCCCGCGGGCGGCCCGCCGCCTCCGCCGCAGCGGCTCGAGGGCGTCGTCTCGTCCAGCTACATCCCCGATCTCGGCGTGCACCCGACCGAGGAGGATTTGCCGCCGATCCACCGCGCCTACGACTTCAACTTCGACGTGCTCCCCGACGCCGCGTACCGGGGCCTGCTCGGCGGCAGCGCCGCCCAGCACACCGGCAACTTCGCGGGCCGCAGCCCCTCGACCGGCCGCGTCCACGTCGAGCGCGAGCAGACCGCCCTGCCGCGGTTCGCCTGGCCGGAGATCGGCGACCGCGTCGCGATCGTCGGCTCCTGGATCTGGGACTGCGGCCACTGGACGCCCGCAGGTGAGCGCACGGAGATCCACTCCTACCGCGCGCTCTGGGTCGCCCGCACGCCCTCGGCGCGCAGCCCCTACGGCGAGAACGAGGGCGACCTCTACCTCTCGAGCGACAAGACCTACGCGGGCGTTGAAGCTGACTGCGCGCACAGGGCGAAGGGCGATCGCCTCGCCTTCCAGAGCTGCCTCTCGACCGAGAGCCGATGGCAGGACGTGAGCGGCACCTACTCGTTCCGCTTGCGCGTGCCTCCGCGGCCTCGCAAGGGGCGCGGCTGGTTGTCCGCCTGCTCGACGCGGGTAGCTCAGAGGCGCCGAAGGTCGCGACCGAGGTGAGCGGACGGTTCGTCGACGTGACGGTGACCGTCGACGCCCCGGCGCAGAGGCTCGTCGTGGCGAAGCGAGTCCTCGTCGGCTGGACGCGCGCCGCCGTGCCCGAGCACCTGCGCGTCCGCTTCACACGTCTGCTCGTCTGCCGCGCGATGGATCCCGGCTGCCCGGGCTCGCGCGCGATGTGCGGGTCGAGGGAGACCACGCACGGGGAGCAGATCTCACAGCCACCCGGCGAGTGGAACGTCTACGTCGATGCCGGCGGCGTCTGGGCGACCTGGGGCAACGGGCTCCTGCGGGCGCGCGACGGCCAGGTCTTCCGGCATGGGCCGACGCTCGACCTCTACGTGCCGCGCAAGCGCCCCTGGCGGCTGTTCGTCTTCACGAGGGAGTGCGACTGGGGCTCGCTCGGGAACGCAGACGGCCCGTCGCACGCGATGTCCCCGTGCCCTCGCTCGAGCGAGGTCGGCACGTTCGAAGGCGACGACGTCCCCGGGATGATCGTCAAGCGCTTCCGCTCGCCGGCGGCGTCGCTCGGCAGCCACCGCGGCCGCCCGTCGCGGATCGACACGACGTGTCCGCGCGTGAACCGGCTCGGCTGCTACGAGCTCGAGTACGTCGTGACCCGCGTGCCTGATGACGCGGCGCGTGCCCGTCGCCGCTAGCCTGGGGCGAACGTCTAGTAGGGTCCGGCCGACGAAAGGCGGAGACGAGTGGCCGATCGCAAGCAGGATCTCAAGAACGACCTCATCGGGATATTCACCGACCGCGGCGAGGACGTCGTGGGGAAGATCGTGGACCTCCCCGCGACGCAGCGCGTGATCGAGGCGGGCAAGGAGCTCCGGGAGCGCGTCGAGGAGCTGCAGAAGAAGGTGCGCGGGATCGACGAGCTCGAGAAGCGCGTTGCCGCGCTCGAGCGGAGAGTCGCGAAGCTGACCGGCCAGGGCGGCGGGCGCAAGGCGACGACGACCCGGCCGAAGGCGAAGCCGAAGCCCAAGCCGAAGGCGAGCCCGAGCAGCTAGCCCGGAACGCGCAGGCGGAGCGCCTGCGCGGCCACCTCGAACCGGACCGGCGTCGTACCGGGCTGTTCGCCGTCGAGCTCGACGGGGAGCGGCTCGGGGGCGTCGATCTCGACCGTCACTCCGCGCAGCAGCTCCGCCTTCGGGTGCGGCAGGTGCTTGCCGCGGTAGGTCTTCGGGAGCGTGAGCAGCAGGTCGCGCTTCGTCAGATCGCCGATCGTGAGCACGTCCAGAAGCCCGTCGTCCGGCTCGGCCTCGGGGCAGATCATCATCCCGCCGCCGAAGTAGCGGCCGTTCGCCACGACGACGTCGTGCATCCGGCCGACCCGGCGCTCGCCGTCGACCGTCACCCGGACCTCGCCGTTCTGCCAGCGCGCGAAGACCGCGAACGTCGCCCACAGGTACGAGGTCTTGCCGCCGAGCGCTTTCGACGTGTCGTTCGCGCGCTTCGCGATCGCGCCGCTCATGCCCGCGCTCGCGATGTTCGCGAAGTAGGTCTCGGCCTCGCCGCCCCGCCATGCGCGGTAGTGGGCGCGGCCGAGGTCGATCGTCCGCGTCTGCCCATCGCGGGCGACCACGACGGCCTGCTCGAACCGCTTCGGGATCCCATATGTCCGCACGAAGTCCCAGCCCGTCCCGCGGGGGATCACCGCGAGCTCGACGCCGTCCCTGCCCGCGAGCCCCTGGACGACCTCGTTCACGGTGCCGTCGCCGCCAACGGCGACGACCAGCGACGCGCCCTCGTCCGCGGCCCGCTGCGCGAGCTCCCCGAGCTGCCCGGGCCCCTCCGAGACGAGCGCGTCCCCGGCCAGGCCGAGCGAGGCAGCGCGGTGTGCGAGCTCGGGCCAGCGCCGTCCCGTCGAGCCGTTGTCGGACGCCGGATTGACGAGGAAGACGGTTTCGCTAATGACTCGCCGTGACGGTCGCGAGCGCGACGCGGATCATGCGGTCGACGGCGGCGCGGAGGTCGTCGTCCGAGATCCGCGTGAACTCCTCGCCGATCACGATGTCGCTCACGGTCAGCAGGCAGCCGGCGTGCACCCCCCGCAGCGCGCCGATCGTGAACAGCACCGCCGCCTCCATCTCGACTCCGAGCACGCCGCGCTCCGACCAGCGCTTGTGCCGCTCGGGGTCGGGGTCGTAGAACGTGTCGCTCGAGGCGATCGCGCCGACCCTCACCGGCTGGCCGAGCTCCTTCGCCGCATGAACGGCGCCGTGGACGAGCTCCCAGTCGGCGGTCGGCGTGTGCGGCTCGCCGCCCACGTAGTGGCGCGCAGTCCCGTCCGCCGGAACGGCCGAGACGGCGACGACCAGGTCACCGAGCTGAAGGTCGTGCTGGAGACCGCCGCACGTTCCGACGCGGAGGAACCGTTTGACGCCGAGCTGGACGAGCTCCTCCATCACGATCGCGGCAGAGGGACAGCCCATCCCCGTCGCCTGCACCGAGACGGGCGCGCCCTCGTACTCGCCCGAGTAGCCGAGCATGCCCCGCTCGGCGTTCCGTTGCACGACGTTGTCGAGGTAGGTCTCCGCGATGTACTTCGCACGGAGCGGATCGCCGGGGAGGAGGCAGGCTTCGCCGTAGTCACCCGGTTCGGCGCGGACGTGGATCGGCACGGGGAAAGCCTAGAGTGTCGCGAGCCGATGCCCACGCTGAAGCAGCCCCGGCTGGACGAGGTCCTCGCGTTCTGCGCGGAGGAGCCGGTCGAGCGGGTGTTCCTCGAGGACGTCGCCCGGCGAGGGCTGGGGCGCTTCACGGCCGTGGCTGGCGACGGCTGCCTCGAGGCGCTCTGCCACGTAGGCTCGAACGTCTTCCCGTCGGGAACGGGGTGCGCTGCGTTCGCGGATGTCGCGGCCGCCGGCCGCGCCCAGATGGTGATCGGCGAGGAGGGGGCGGTCACCGAGCTCTGGGACGCCGTCCGCGAGCGCCTGCCGACGCCGCGAGAGGACCGGCCCGGGCAGCCGGTCTACCTCCTGGAGGTCGGGCCCGAGCCCGGAGAGACCGGGTTGCGGCCGGCGACGCAGGCCGACCTCGAGCTGCTCGTCCCCGCCTGCGCGGCGGCCCACCGCGAGGAGATCGGGATCGACCCTCTGGAGAACGACCCCGAGAGCTTCCGCTGGCGGACGCGGATGCAGATCGAGGACGGCCGCTCGTGGCTGTGGACGGACGGCGGCACGATCCTGTTCAAGGCCGAGGCGTCCGCGTGGACGCCTTCGGCGGTCCAGCTGCAGCAGGTGTGGGTCGACCCGGCCGCGCGCGGCAACGGGTACGCGAAGCGCGGGATGCGGGACCTGTGCCGGTTCCTGCTCGAGCGGGCGCCCAGGGTCTGCCTCTTCGTACGCGCCGAGAACGCGCCTGCGATCCACGTCTACGAGTCGATCGGCATGCAGCGGACCGTCTCGTACCGGTCGCTGATCTTCTGACACAAAACCCCGTTTTCGGGGGAGATACGTGAGGCGGTTCTTGCCGAGAATTCGTCCGTGCGGCGTATCGGCCTAACTGCGGCTGGCCTTCTCGCCCTGCTCACGCTTGCGCTCGCGCTCGTTGGCAACGGGCGGGCGAAGCCTGGAGCAGCGGGTGCCCACACCTGCTCTGCGCCGGATCGCCAGTTCATCCAGGAGGCGCGGACGAACATGACCGCTCTCGGTCTCTGGGCCGACGAGTACGGCAGCGGCGACGCGAAGGCGAGCGAGGTGGTCTCCGAGGCGAAGCGCGCGGCGAAGACGGTTCAGGGGATGGGCCCGACCGATCCGTCGCTCGAGCAGACGCAGCGGTTGATGGTCGGGATGCTTACCGAGTACGCGAAGGCGGTGCAGTTGGCCGAGCATCACGGCGACGCAGGCCCGCACATGTACCGCGCGTACGGCCTGGCGAACTTCGCGCACGGCGTGCTCGAGAACGCGCAGCCGGCTCTCTCTGCGCGCGGCTGCGACCTCAGTTCGCTGCTCTAGCGGCGCACGGTTCCTCTAGTACGGCGCGGAGAGCGTAACGAGGGACTGCGCACGGGTGGGTGACGCCTCTGTGACGAAAGCGTGACACCTCGCCCGCTGCTGCAAGACTGTTCACATGAGCACAAGCGGTGAGCACGATCCGATTGCCAGCGTCGACCCGGAGGCGCTCCGGGCGCGCGTCGAGGTGCACGTCCGCCGCCACGAGCTGATCCCACCCGGCGGCGCCGTGATCGCGCTCGTCTCTGGAGGGCCGGACTCGACCTGCCTCTGGCACGTCCTCGGCGTGCTCGGCTACCGGGTCGATGCGCTCCACGTCGACCACGGGCTTCGCGGTACCGAGTCGGACGAGGACGCCCGCTTCTGCCGCGATGTCCTCGGCGCCGAGGTGGTGGCGCCGCCCCCGCCAGCGAGGCCCACTGAGGACGCACTCCGCGAGCTCCGCTACTCGTTTGCCCGGGACCGCCTCCGCGCGACCGGGCACACCGCCTCGGACGAGGTCGAGACCGTGCTCTACCGGCTCGTCGCCAGCGGCTCGACGAAGGCGATCAAGCCGAAGCGCGAGGACGGCGTCGTGCGCCCACTCCTGCCGCTCTGGCGCGAGGAGACCGAGGCCTACTGCCGCGCCGAGGGGCTCGAGTTCCGTCGCGACACCTCGAACGCGGACACCACGAGAGGCTTGATCCGCGACGAGATCCTCCCGCTGCTGCGGCGCCTGCACCCGGCAGCCGAGCGCAACCTGCTCCGCGTGGCCGAGCAGCGGCCGTCGAAGCTCGACGGGCTCCTCGCCGCGAGCACCGGCTCGAAGCGCGTCGACCTCGGAAACGGTCTCACCGCGGTCCGGGAGTACGACCGCGTCTGGCTCGAGCAGACCCCTGTGGCCCTCGAGGGCAGCGTCCTCTGGGGCCGATGGCGGATTGAATCCGAGCTCTCAGGCCTTAAGGTACGCAGCTGGCGGCCCGGCGACCGGCTCGCAGGGCGCCGGAAGAAGGTTCAGGACGTGTTCGTCGACGCCAAGATCCCCCGATCCGAGCGCGAGGCGTGGCCTCTCGTCGTGCGCGGGCGCGAGGTCGTGGCCGTGCCGGGGATCGTCGACGCGCCGGGCATCCGCGCGCGAAGAGAGGCGCGTGACCGAGACGAGTAGCGTGGAGCTCGAGCAGGGGATCGGCGAGATCCTCGTGGACGAGCACGCGCTGCGCACGCGCGTCGCCGAGCTCGGCGCCGAGGTCTCGGCCGACTACCGCGGCCGCGACCTGCTCCTGATCGGGGTGCTCAAGGGAGCAGTCTTCTTCATGGCCGACCTGATGCGGCATCTGACGATCCCGTGCGAGGTCGACTTCATGGCGATCTCGAGCTACGGCGACTCGACCGACTCGTCCGGGATCGTCCGCATCCTCAAGGACCTCGACATCAACATCGAGGGGCGGCACGTGCTCGTCGTCGAGGACATCATCGACTCGGGCCTGACGCTCTCCTACCTGATGCGGAACCTCGAGTCACGCGAGCCGGCGACGCTCGAGGTCTGTGCGCTCCTGACCAAGCCCGCGCGCCGCCAGATCGACGTGCCGGTCCGCTACGTCGGCTTCGAGATCCCGGACGCGTTCGTCGTCGGCTACGGGCTCGACTTCGCCGAGCGGTACCGCAACCTCCCGTACGTCGCGGTTCTCAGCCCCGAGCTGAGCGGCGCAGGCCTCTGACGACCCTCGCCACACTGCAGGGAAGGTCCCATCCGGGCGGAAGTAGGGTTCATGTGCCCTGGTACCCTTTGCCGATAGAGGGCCAGTGAACCGCTTCTTCCGCTCAGCGCTATTCCCACTCTTCGTGATCGTGCTGCTCGTCTACCTGGCGAGCCAGACGCTGATCCCGCACTCGAAGAGCGAGAAGAGCGTCACCACCTCGCAGTTCATCCAGTGGGCGCAGCAGGACAACGTCGACAACGTCCTCTTCAACCCGGGCAAGCGCTCGATCACGTTCACGATCAACGACCAGGGGAACCGGAAGGCGACGGTGCACTACCCGGCCGACCAGTCCGTGCCGCAGATCGAGCGGGTCCTCCTCGACCAGAAGATCGGGTTCAACTCGAAGGGCACCGGCTCGTTCTCGTGGCTCGGGATGCTGGTCTCGATCCTGCCGTTCGTGATCCTGATCGCGTTCTGGATCTTCCTGATGAACCAGGTCCAGGGCGGAGGCTCGAAGGTGATGAGCTTCGGCAAGAGCCGCGCCAAACGGATGGCGCCCGACTCGCCGAAGATCGGCTTCAAGGACGTCGCGGGCGTCGACGAGGCGGTGGAGGAGCTCCAGGAGATCAAGGAGTTCCTCGAGAACCCGAAGAAGTTCCAGGCACTCGGCGCGCGGATCCCCAAGGGCGTGCTGCTCTACGGCCCGCCGGGCACCGGCAAGACGCTGCTCGCTCGCGCGGTCGCGGGCGAGGCGGGCGTGCCGTTCTTCTCGATCTCCGGCTCCGACTTCGTCGAGATGTTCGTCGGTGTCGGCGCCTCGCGTGTGCGCGACCTGTTCGAGCAGGCCAAGCAGGCCGCGCCGTGCATCGTCTTCATGGACGAGATCGACGCGGTCGGCCGCCATCGCGGCGCCGGCCTCGGCGGCGGCCACGACGAGCGCGAGCAGACGCTCAACCAGCTGCTCGTCGAGATGGACGGCTTCGAGCTGAAGGACAACATCATCCTGATCGCGGCCACGAACCGGCCCGACATCCTCGACCCGGCCCTGCTTCGCCCGGGCCGCTTCGACCGCCAGATCGTCGTCGACCGGCCAGACCGCATCGGCCGCCGCAAGATCCTCGAGGTGCACGCGAAGGGCAAGCCGATCGGCGCGGGCATCGACCTGGACACCCTGGCCGCCGGAACCCCCGGGTTCACCGGCGCCGACCTCGCGAACCTCGTCAACGAGGCTGCGCTGCTCGCGGCGCGCCGCGGCAAGAAGACGATCGAGCAGGAGGAGCTCGAGGAAGGGATCATGCGGGTCATCGCCGGCCCGGAGAAGAAGACGCGCCTCCTCTCGGAGGAGGAGCGCAAGATCACCGCCTACCACGAGCTGGGCCACGCGATCGTCGGCCACTTCCTCGAGCACACGGACGACGTCCACAAGATCTCGGTCATCAGCCGCGGCCAGGCCCTCGGCTACACGATCTCGTTGCCGCGCGAGGACC
>Ga0335083_10011061_pt1 | contig 10864 bp, 10 predicted proteins | sample Lox_Sample_42_FD_206716 | JGI IMG/M metagenome (GOLD analysis project Ga0335083, IMG submission 206716) | Soil microbial communities from Loxahatchee National Wildlife Refuge, Florida, United States - Lox_Sample_4.2 | ecosystem: Environmental > Terrestrial > Soil > Wetlands | place: USA... | reverse complement strand
ATACGGATAGTGCTTCCCAGCTAGGTACCATAGCTCAATCCTCAAAAATCCGCGTGTCTGTCTTGAGTTCGGAGCGCTTCTGCTCGTAGAGACCATCAACCAATTGCAGGTCTTCGCTCTGTTCCTGGGTACTCAACGAGCGGTCAGCCAATATCCGATCGCGCTGCTGGCGGCGCCAGTGCTGAAGTTCAATGAGCGTATTGGACGCACGGAGGCTCTCACTAAGGTCCCAACGGCAATCGAGGCGGCGCCGCTCCTGAGCTTCATTCAGTTTGTGCTCAAGTTCGTCAAGCCTTCCGGTGGCCGCCCCTTCCATGAATCGTTCCAGATGTTTTCGCTGATAGGCCGCCTTGTCTCGTCGGAATTTGTCCTCCTCGATGTCAGCTCGGAGCTTAGCCGCTGCGGCGGCTCTCTCCATATCCTTCACTTCGTGTTCGCGGGCGAGCTGAAGATAATCACTCCGTGCGCGTTCCATGGCACTTCTGGCGGCGATCAGTCGTTCACCGGTCTGGTAGAACTCAATCCACCGCTCTAAGATGGCCCGCTCTCCAGCCTTGCGGAATCGCACGCGGGCGCGCTCGATATATTGCTCAAACAAACCTGGGGCAATCGCAAGCCTCGCCAGATCCTGACGAATGCGGTCTTCATGGAAAGCCTCCAGCGTCATTGCGATAGCGTTGCTCGGCAGGGGAGCAACAACTTCAAGCTTGGGCTTTGGTCTCATAGTCTCTCTCAAACGTGGTGTGGTTAGTTACGGGCGAGTAGCGCACCTTGGCAAATTTTTCGGCGACTGACGCTCGGGGCACTTCAGGGTCTTGCATAGCAAGCCGGTAGTTCCGCTCTGAGATTTCGTCGATTCGCGTGACATTCTCGCGAATCTCGGCACTGACTAGGTGATGGTAGTCGGAGTGAGGTGTAAGAAGCTTTAGTAGAGCCACGGTCATGTCGATGAAGATCAAAGCCAAAGTTATTAACCACGACAGCCGGAAGAGGGCGTTGGAACTATGGACGACCTTGTCCAGCCCTTCGTAGCGGGTAACAAAATCCGTGATTTTCCCAACCTCTTCGCGATGGAACTGAGCTTCAAGTCGCTGCCGCTCCTCAGGTAAAGAACGATCGTACTGCTCAAGATCACGTCTGACCTCCTCGATCCGCCGCTGAACGTCTGCCTGTTGAGCTTGAGCGTTTCGAAAAACCGGGCCAGCACCAGGAATACCAGTCCGACCGGGCCCTGGACGCCCTACTGCCTCCGAATCGAGAATTTTTCCCCAGTCGGCTTCTTGCTTGCGAAGATCAGCGAGCGTCGCTTCCATAGCGGCATGTCGCTGATCCAGTTCCGCTTCTAGAGCGCTCAACTTCGCAATCTGCACCTGGTTTTCACTACGGTATTGACGTTGCAACTCCTGATCGATTCGGTTCTCAAAAACCCAGAGCTCAAGAGGAACAGCGACAAGCGTTCCGATGAACAGGGCGAGAAAGGGTCGAATCATCGCCGTCGTCCGATCCAGCCCACCAGCGATTTCGCGTTCAAGGAAGAGAATGAAGATGGACCAGACAAGCGCAATCCATCGGACAAGCGAACTCGGAGCGTTCAACGTCGAAAGCGTGTAGTACATCGAACCGAATGCCGACAGGGCACTGAAAACGACGAAAACACCAAAGGCAATTTGGGTGGCTATAGCCCAGCCGCTACATAGCGCGACGAGGTGCGGATTGGTCTTGGAGGCCCAAAGCAATGCCCGAGTGAGCGGATTGCGACGGAGTGCCTGCGCGTGCCGAGGAAACTCCATTTCGGGCGTTCCTCGATCTCGATTGAAGAGCTTGCTCATAAAAACCTTCTTTCGTCCGGCCCCCCTGTCGAATTCAGCGGAAATAAAGCCGCCGTCATTTCTTTCTTCGTTCCACGAGGCTTCGAATAGCTCGCAGTTGATCGTGATCAATGAACTCAGCCAACGCGGAGACGGCCGGTGCACATGGGGACAATCTGCGGGCGATCGCACGGGCATCAGGGTGCAGCCGTGAAAGCCGCGCGTGAATTCGTGAAGACGGGAATTTCGGGAATTGAAGCCCGATTATGTCATTAGTCTGATGGCCGTTTACGATCGCCCCATGCAGTATTGCCAGACTGCAGGCGGCATCCTTCATGGCTAGTGCCAAATCTCTGGATGTTCCCTCGAGCTTATGGGCTAGACGGTTTGCGGTGTGCGCTAAGCGGCTAATTTCGCAGAGATCGCTGGCTAAAGCGTTGACGCGGTTAACGTTTGGCATGAATATTCACCTATGTTATTGACAATGCGCAGTTTATATGACAAAATATCTCAGCCGAGTAGACTGTTTCTTAGACCGCCCAGGCGGGCAGCAAACGAGGCAGGATCTTTGAGCAATCCCGGCGTTAGCTCTCGGAGGCAGGCTGACGCGGGGGTTGGTCGGTTAAAGATGCTACTTCATCTACCGCCAGTCTGGGAACGGCTAATTCCGCAGACTCTCGGACCGACTCCCAACAAAATTCTTAGGAGGATAACCGCTCGTTGGAGCCATTTCCCCCCCAACAGCCCGAAGATTCCTTCGGACTGTTTTTTTTGTACCCTAGGTGGAGGTTTATTTCTACCCCTGAGTGTTCGTAAGGATTCGCAAGTATGTCGCAAGGGCCGCAAACGACGCAACCCAGTCGCAAGATATCGCAAAGTGATCGTAAAGTGGCTTCCACCACTGTTCGAGTAAATGGAGACAAGGTAAGATCGTTGCGGAAGGAATTAAAGCTCACGCAGCAGGAACTGGCCGATGCAGCTCGCTTGGCGAAGAAAACCATCGAAAACGTCGAGAAAGGAGAGCCGGTCTACTACGGCACACTCGCGTTGCTCGCAAATGCGCTGCATATCGATGCTTCGCTTTTGGAGGCGACAGACGATGTCCGCCTTCTGGTCTTGCCTTTCAAGAATCACTCGAGGGAGCCGGAACCTTTTGTGGATGGAATGACCTCATCCGTAATCAGTTGGTTAGGTTTGCCTAAGAAATTAAGCGTGCGCTCGCAGTACACATCATTGACGTTCAAAGGCGTGAATACTCCACTCAAATCCATTGCACGAGAACTTGGTGTTGACCGTATTCTAGACGGCACGGTCTCGTCGAAGTCCGACACGATAGTTGTGGTCAATCTGACTCTTGTCGATGGGCTAAAGGATCGCGTTGTCTGGACGAAAGCGTACGAAGCTGAGCGGCACAGAATTTTATCAGTGCTGGCATCCGAGGTGGTGTCCGATGTCGCGGGCGCGCTCGGTCTTGAGACGACTAAGGAGGAGAAAGGTCAAATGTCATCGACACATGTTGTTGACCCCGAAGCCCACATTGCGTACTTCACGGGGCGGCACTATTGGTCTAGGCCCACCGAAGACGCACTGCACAAGGCGATCGGATATTTTCAGGAAGCTGCAACCAGAGACCCGTCCTGGGCTTTGCCATATAGCGGTTTGGCTGACTCTTATACGCTCCTTGGAATGGGCGATTTCTTAGCAGGAACTCAAGCGATGGCCGTGGCTGAGGAGTCCGCGAAAAGAGCCCTCACGCGAGATTTCCGATCCGCCGAAGGCCACACATCGCTAGCTGCCGTCAAGGCATATTTTCAATGGGACTGGCAGGAAGCAGAAAAATCTGTAAGAACCGCAATCCAACTGAATCCACGCTATCAAACTGCGCATCACGTCTACGCCATGGCCTGCCTACTCCCTCAAGGACGATTCGATGAGGCGATAGACCAAATGTCAGTCGCTGAGTATCACGATCCGCTGTCCTTCTTTGTTGCCACTTGCGTTGGAATAACGTGCTACTACGCCCGACGGTGGGAGGACGCAATTAAGCATCTGAATCGAGCATTAGAGTTGCAACCGAACTATTACCTCGCACTATGGCACCTCGGGTGGGTATTCCAGGCGCGAGGAGACTCGGAACGTGGCCTAGAATTGATCCAACAAGCCACGTCGGAAGCACATCGTTCCCCGCAAATGCTCGCAGTCCTGTCCCATGCTTGTGCCCTGGCGGGAAAGGCCGACGAAGCACTCACGATCTCGGCAGAGTTGAACGAGTGTGCAAATCGCCGGTTTGTGTCCTTTCACGAACTAGCTCTTGCATGTCTTGGACAACACGATTTCAATCGTACTATTGAACTCTTGGAGAAGGCTGCGGATCAAAGAGCGCCCGCCATGACTCGGATCGCAGTGCATCCGTTGTTCGATCCCCTTCGCCGCGACGAGCGCTTTATAAACATTGGCCGAAAAATGGGACTGCTGTAGTACCCGACGGTAAAGAAGAGATGATCCTGGTCATCGGAGCAACAGGCCAACTAGGCGCCGCGACCGCTGGAAAGCTAACGCGACGCGGTATGCGTGTGCGCGCGCTGGTCCGACCGGGTTCTCAATTCCAGGGCTTGGAAAGACAAGGCGTCGAGATCGCGTTCGGCGATCTTCTGGACCCACAGAGCCTCGACTTGGCCTGCGCTGGAGTCGAAGCCGTGATCGCAACAGCTACCGCCCACATCCCTAGCCGTCCAGTTGACAATTTTAAGGTCACTGATGGCGTGGGGTACCGGAACGTCATAAACGCCTGTGTCCGGCAGCAGATACGTCAGTTCACCTACGTTTCGGGAAGTGCTTCACCCCTTGACGATCTGATTCCTCTGTGTCGCTTAAAGAGGATGACTGAACGCTACTTACGCGATAGCGGACTGGTCTACACAATTTTTCGCTGCGCGTTGTTCATGGACATACACTTCGCGCTCCTTGGTAGTGATCTACCGCTTGTTGGCGCTGAGTCGCCTACGCTTGAAAGGGGGTTTCGGTTTACACAGCGTCATTTCGGGTCAATCAGGCACAACATCTCTGAGAGGCACAAAGCTTTAGTCCCCGGCGACGGTCGAGCCCGGCATTCCTTCATTTGCGTGGATGACGTCTCGGAATTCCTTGTGCGATCAATAGGTCTGCCTCTGGCATACAACTCTACATTCGATATCGGTGGACCGGAATCACTTTCATGGAATGACGTGGTGGATCTCTATCGCTCGGTCCTCGGGATCGAAATACGAGCGAAACATACACCGGCGCTAATATTCAGGTTACTCTCGAACGTTCTCAGATCTTTTTCACCTGCTGCTGCCAATATCATGGCGCTGAACTATCTTGCGGCAACCACGGACACCGTGGTCGATAATATGGATTGGACTTCCACGCTGTTCGGTATTGAGTTGACGCCTGCAAGTGTATTCTTGGCAAGTCGGGCTTCGCGACTAGCCATGGCAGCCAAAGTGCACACCGCGCCATAGAGTTGGTGCACGAGTAACCTGTGCTAGTAGCTAAACACTGATTGGGTCACCGGTGATTGTGCGGCTTTCTCCACGCCATTTCTGGGGTTGAACGTTGATTCGAGGTTCAACAAACCGGTTTCCATCTGTTTCAGGGCATGGATGATAGCTTTCTCTTTCCGAGTTTCCATGAACCGGATCGCGGAGAGGATGGCATATGTACGGTCAAGCTCGACGCTCAGCCATTGCCGGCCAAGTTCCTCAGCCTCTCGGCCAGTCGTGTTTGAGCCGGAAAAGATATCTACGACTAGATCTCCAGGATCGGTTAAAAACTTAATAAAAAAACGCGGAAGGGCTGCTGGAAATCGAGCCGGATGGCTCTCCTTGCCGAGAAGTTTACACATCCGTAGATAGTGCGAGTTGCTGTCTGTATTTGGAATCTGCAGGAGGTTCGATGGGATCGCTCCGCCGTTTGCTTTTCCGAACGCTGCCGCGATGTCATGTCCTGACGGCCGCTCTTTCGGAGTGTAAAATTTCTCAGGATCTTTGAGCAAGGTCTTCATGCGTTCGGAATAAGGCACAAGAACCTTAGTCACATCTGCTTTGGGGTTATCGGTTTTAGAAAACCACCAGACGGTGTTGACGGCATCTTTTGCACGAACTTTCCGCTTGTTGACCCACTCGATAGGGGAGGGAAGTTTTGCAGGATTGTACCAGAAAAACTCTTCGGCCAGCCGATAACCAAGCCGATCACAAAAGTCAAATAACACACGGAAGTTGTACAGCGAACGCACCGGCTTGCCGCGTTCGTACGCACCGCCGAGGTCAAGCACAAAGCTGCCAGTGGGCTTTAATACACGGAGAGCGTGTTGGCCAAATTCGCCGAGCCAGGCGACATATGCCGACTGTTCTTCATTGCCGTAGGTCTTCTGACGAAGCAGAGCGAAGGGAGGGCTGGTGATAATTAGGTCCACTGAATCTGCCGGGAGCAATTGCAAAATCTCCCGGCTGTCAGCCGAAACTTGGAGACCGTGGGGCGTCTTATAAATGGTGGACTGCTTAGGAAATTCATACTCCATGTGCGTTGTCCTCGGAAGCCGGGAAGTCGGGGCCGGGAGCGAGTTCCCAGCGGCGGGCAATCCAGCTTTCGGTAAAGGCCCATAGTAGACTGATGGCAAAATGAAGTTTTGGGGCTGCTTGTTGTAAATCTGCTATCGCCGCCGCTACTCGCTCACGAGGGAGATGGCCGAGCAACCAGACAAGCCATGAAGATGGGTCGGGCATCCTCACTTCTTCAATAAGTTGCATGACCGCGTCGTCTGGCAAAGTGCGTTGTTGCCGCAAGGCTTCCGCACAGCCGGCGGCAATGTCTTGGTCCAATTCCTGAAGCCCAGCCAAAAGAAGGGGAGTCGCTGTACCACCAATGGCAACAATGCCTTCTAAAGCTTCTTCACGGATGTTGCGGTCAATGTCCGAAAATGCTCGAAGTAAACGCCGCGTGGCATCCTGGTGGCCAGCTCTGCTGAGGCACCAAGCCGCCGCACTCCGAACGAAGTACGGTTGAGCGGCATTATCCAGAATTTCAGAGAGACGTTGGATGGCATCGGCGGTTCCTGCTTCCCCCAAAGCTATGACGGCCTCGAGTTGAGTTTGGGGATCTGCGCTGTTTAGGTAAGGCGCAAAAAGGCCTGCAGCAGGTTCATTGCACACCGAGTTGAGAAACGAGAGTGCTTCCAGACGAATGTATACGTCTTCTTCATCGTCCGCTGCGAGCTCAGCGACTGTGTCGCGGTATGCTGCTTCAGTGCGGAGTCGGGCTAGCTTGACGCCGGTAAAGCGTAGGGTCCGTTCACGAGAATCGAGAAGATGTGGGATGTAGTCCGCAGGGAGAATGCCAGTACATCCGAGATCCGGTGTTGTTAAGGGCTTAATGACACCAGCAATAACTTGGTTCATCTGTACCTCTTCGCCTTGACCGACAAATATCTGCATGCTGGGGGGAGTTGCCCGCGTGTGCCGGTGGTTGTCTGAAGTGCGTTTGATGGTGAGCCTTCGGTCAGCGATGGTCTCGACAATTCCAGAGCGGGAGGAAAACACGGCGTCCCATGAAATGCTGGTTTCCGAGCCTTCTGTAACGCCCTTGGTGCTTATCTTAGTGTGAGGATTGGCGCGAAAGTCTCCGACACGAAAGTAGTTAATGCAGCCGGCGAGCTGCCAACGAACCCAATTGCGTTCGTGCCAGTAGGACGATTCTGGTCCGAGACGGCCGGAACTCCAATATTTTTCGTCGATCGCTTCGCAGACGGGAAATCCTATTAGATCGCTGTCAACCATTCCAAAATCCCAAGCTCTGGCCTCATCCGTGATGCTGTGCGACATGGCTAAGATTGGTTTGGTTTTCGCCCGGCTCTCAGCGCGAACACCGCACTGGAGGCAAACGAGGTCTGGAATGCGCACGCGCTTGCGTTTTACATCTTTCCAAAGCTTAGTGTCGGTTGACCCGCGTTCGAGCTCGACCATTGTATGGCCGTGATTGGCCAGATCACTGCAGATGGCCCGGCTGCCCACAGCGCCGATTGCAATCTTGCGAAAAAAACTGGAATCTGGTTTAAATGCAAGTCGTGGCATTTCAACACGAAGAGAAAATGATTAAACGTCCGAGGGAGGTTAAGGCAAGCGTAGCATGGAACAGCAAAACGGGAAAGGTCAGATGGCGATCCTCTCGACCTCGTCCAGCGTGATGTCATCGCTGCTGTGGTCGTAAAGTTTGGTTGTGCGTGGCGATTCGTGTGCGGCGATGGCCTGGGCGTTCTCGATGGTGCCGCCGTTTTCCAGGTACGCCGTAATACCGGTAGCCCGGAATGTGTGGCAACAGGTGGAACAGGGGAGAACGGCATCGGCGGCGCGGCGTTTGATCATACGGAACACGTCGATGCGAGTCATCGGATTGAGCGTGAGCTTCTTATGCTTGTCCACTGATCGGAAGAGCGGGCCCTTCTTCTGTTCCCACAGGCCGGCCGCATCCAGGTAGGCGTCCATGTAAGCTTCGGCGTTGTGGTGGGCGGGCACTTCGTGGCGCTTGCCGCCTTTTTCGTGTAGCCGGAACCACCAGCGCTTGCCGTTCTGGTAATAATCCTCCACGTGCATGTGCACCACAGCGCTCACGCGGGCGAAGGTGTAGCACATCAAGCCCAAGAGGGCGCGATCACGCAGACCCACGATGCTGCTGGTATCGATCGAATCCAGAAGCTGCCTGGCTTGATCGGCTTTGAGGACGGGGGTCTTGCCGCGTTTGACAACATACTTAGGGCCACGCACGGCCGCTGCGGGATTCATCGGGATGATTTGGCCGACGATCAGCCAGTCGAACAGCATGCGGATGGCGGCCAGGTGCTGCTTAACGCTGGGCGGCGCCAGAAATTTCTGTAGGTCCTCGATGTAAGAGGCGACGATGACCGGCTGGAGCTGCTCAAGTTTCAGCCCGCGCTCGTCGCACCAGGCAAAAAATCGGCTAACGGCTTGGGCGTAAGCCAGGCGCGTATTTTTGTTGCGGATGTTGGCCGTGAAGAATTCCAAAAAGCGCCAGGCTGCCTTCTCGCCGGCGCGAACGATCGGCGCCGGGAGTGCCTCCAGGCCGGCGCGGGTCAACTGGCTGCGGGAGGGAATTGGAACAAGATCGGCAGTCATGTGTGTGGTTTTATTGCGCTGGTGGCAGGTAGCATATGAGCGCGGTTAACTTTTCGACCATCATAGAGAGTTGAGCCAAAGGGTGTTCTGCTGACAATGGCTCTTTCATCATCATGATGTCGTCAGATTGGAACACGCGAACATTACCAATTTCATGTTCTACGAAGATGCGCGGGTCTCCGGTGGGAACGTACTTGAGGAACTCTTCTGTCAACGCCAGGGCTTCGGGCTGGTAACAATGGTCGAACATTTCCTTTGCATCTTCGATGTTCACTGCCTCGGTCCGTAGATGTTGATCGAGTTCTTCAAGCTGTGCGCATAATCTAGTGGCTTCCGCTCGCAACACTTCAGGTGGTGCTGATTTGTAGTCGAAGGGATTTCCAGATTGACGTAACATAACGTCCTTTATGTTACGTCCAGCATAACCGAGAGCAGGGAAGCTGTCAAAACAGTTTTCCACAGGAATGATTTGCCGAATAATGGGCTTCGGAGTATATCTTGAGCGTCACCGAAAGTATTTCTCAACCACGCGAGTGAGGACAAGTACAATTCGTCTCGGAGTTTGCCGCAGCATTGCGAGCTGAGGGTGTTGATGTCTGACTCGATGAGGGAAGAATATTTTGAATTACAGAGAACAATTCGCTAGCCTACACTGATTCTCCATCAGCCTCCCTCCCTTAGAGTGAAGATAAAGCCACGCGGCTTGAGCACTCCCTTTGCCATGTCCCAAGGATGTACGAGCCGCTCCTTGCCGCCCGAGACGACAGGGTGTTTTTTCCCTTTGACCTTGACCGAGTGTACGATGAACAGTGCTACCTGCCTGTGCTTTTGCGCGTGCTCAACCTCGTTCGGGCTGAGCGACACGGATCTGCCATCATCCTGTGTTCCCTTCACTTCGACGTACAGGTCCGCACCGGCGACATTGCACAGAAAATCATAGGGTTTGTTCTTATGGGTATCGATCGGGTTGTATCCCAGTTCTTTCAAGCGCTTTTCCGCCCAGCGCATCGCATAGCCCTCGATGGCCCGGCGTATACGCGGATTACTTTGAAAGCCTGCAACACGGTCGATGGTGCTTCCGATCAAGCGCTCAATGTCGGGGTCGGCCTCGCTCTCCGGATCGTGCGCGACGTTTTCAAGCGCATAGCCGTCGATATAGTCGAGCGCCTCCTCCATCCACCGCGCGCCGCTCTTTGCCTGCCCGCCCGCCTCCAGCGGATAACAGACGTTCGCCTGTCCGAATCCGCCCTTGCCGTGAGGAATCGGGAACCAACGCTTTTCCTCGGGAACGAGGACGGCGTTCGCCTCTGGCGTTTGCAGGTAGTAGGAAAAGGACTTTCTCCGCGCGTCGTTTGAAGTGCGCTCATGCCTGTAGACGGTGGCATCCCGGAACCAACCAGCAATTTTTTGGGTGCCGCGTTTCGGGTCCGTGGCGACGAACACGGCCAGGACTCCTGTCAATTCCTTTTTGAAGTCCTGGCCCGCCTCAATCCGCTCCAGTGCGACGCTGGAGGGGTGATCGCGACGCAGCCTCGGCTGAAAATAGCCGAGCGTGTAGCCACCTAGCGGGCGAAAGTTGTAAGCCTCGTGGCCGATCTCGCGCTTGTTGTAGCTTCCGCCGCCGATGGGTCTTTCGTCTCCGGGCTGGGGTCCGCGATACCACTTCATCCAGCCGACTCGTGCAAATAGCAATGGGCGCATTTCACCGATCCTTTCCGGCCGCCACCCTATCACAACGCGAAGACTATCACAACATAACTTACATCGAAACGCGTTCTACGATATTGCGGGTGATCTTCTTCTGCAACGATCCGTGAAGGCGTGGCGTCCGCGGGGGTCCCGTGGTCGTCCAGACGCTGGTTTGTGGTTGCTTTCGAGGTGCCTTTC
>Ga0335083_10011059_pt1 | contig 10867 bp, 8 predicted proteins | sample Lox_Sample_42_FD_206716 | JGI IMG/M metagenome (GOLD analysis project Ga0335083, IMG submission 206716) | Soil microbial communities from Loxahatchee National Wildlife Refuge, Florida, United States - Lox_Sample_4.2 | ecosystem: Environmental > Terrestrial > Soil > Wetlands | place: USA: Florida... | reverse complement strand
ACAGCAGCAGTTGCTTGCGGATGTCGAAGTTGTGCGATTCGACCTTTCTCTGTGCCTTCTCGATCTGCCGGGTGAGCATCCCGCTCTCGATGACCTCGCCTTCCTTCATGCCGGCCATCTGCAGCAGGCGCTTGGTGCGCATCGGATCGCCGAAGATGCGCATCAGGTTGTCTTCCATCGACAGATAGAAGCGGCTCGAACCCGGGTCCCCCTGGCGACCGGAACGGCCGCGCAGCTGATTGTCGATACGGCGCGATTCGTGCCGCTCGGTACCCACGATGTGCAACCCGCCCGCGCCCACGACCTTGTCGTGGCGGGTCTGCCATTCCCGGCGCACCTGCTCCCGGGTGGCATCATCGATCTCGCCCAGCGAGGTCAGCTCGGCCTCGAGATTGCCTCCCAGCACGATGTCGGTGCCGCGGCCGGCCATGTTGGTCGCGATGGTCACCCCGCCGGGACGACCGGCCTGGGCGACGATGTGGGCTTCACGCTCGTGCTGCTTCGCATTCAGCACCTGGTGCGGGATCTTCTCCTTTTGCAGCAGTCCGGCGAGGAACTCGGAAGTCTCGATGGACGTGGTGCCGACCAGCACCGGCTGCTCCCGCTCCACGCAGTCGCGGATGTCCTCGATGATGGCCTCGAACTTGTCCTTTTGCGTGAGGTACACGAAATCCGGCATGTCCTTGCGGATCATCGGCCGGTGCGTGGGGATGACCACGACTTCCAGACCGTAGATCTGCAGGAACTCGGGCGCCTCGGTATCGGCCGTGCCCGTCATGCCGGCCAGCTTGCGATAGAGGCGGAAGTAGTTCTGGAAGGTGATCGAGGCGACCGTCTGATTCTCTTCGCGGACGCGTACCCCTTCCTTGGCCTCCACGGCCTGGTGGAGGCCGTCCGACCAACGCCGGCCCTGCATGGTGCGGCCGGTGAATTCGTCGACGATGATCACTTCGCCACCGCGGACGATGTACTCGACGTCGCGCTTGTAGAGCGCGTGCGCCCGCAGCGCCGCGTTCAAGTGGTGCATCAGCCGGATGTTCGCCGGATCGTAAAGGCTCTCACCCTGACGCAGCAGGCCGAGCTCGATCATCAGAGCCTCGACGTGCTCGTGACCTTCCTCGGTGATGTGCACCTGCTTGGTCTTCTCCTCGACGGAGAAGTCCCCGGGGGCATTCTCTTCGAGCTGCCGCTTGAGCCGCGGCACCAGCTGGTTGATCCGCAGATACAGCTCGGTGCTCTCTTCGGCCGGTCCCGAGATGATCAGCGGCGTGCGCGCTTCATCGATGAGGATCGAGTCCACTTCGTCGACCACGGCGTAGGCCAGCCCGCGCTGCACCCGATCCTCGAGCCGGTAGGCGAGGTTGTCGCGCAGGTAGTCGAAGCCGAACTCGTTGTTGGTGCCGTAGGTGATGTCGCAGGCGTATGCCGCGCGCTTCTCCTGCGCGTTCTGGGCGTTCTTGATGACACCCACGGTCAGACCGAGGAAACGGTAGATCGGCCCCATCCAGTCCGCATCGCGCTGCGCGAGGTACTCGTTCACGGTCACGATGTGGACACCGTTGGCCGGGAGTGCATTCAGATAGGCGGGCAAAGTCGCCATCAGCGTCTTGCCCTCACCCGTGCGCATCTCGGAAATCTTGCCTTCGTGCAGGGCAATTCCGCCGATGAGCTGCACGTCGAAGTGGCGCATCTTCAGCGTGCGTTGCGCGGCCTCGCGCACGACCGCGAAGGCTTCAGGCAGCAGCGCATCCACGGTGGTCGTGCCGTCCTTGAGCCGTTGCCGGAATTCGTCGGTCTTGGCGCGCAGTGCCTCGTCGCTCAGCCCCTGAATCTGGGGCTCGAGCTCGTTGGCGGCGCGGACATATCGGCCATAGCTGCGCACCAGCCGGTCGTTCCGGCTGCCGAAGACGCGCGTGAGGAATTGCAGCAACGTAGAGTCCTGGAATGAGAAAAAGGCGAGGCCCGCCAAGCCCTTATGGTCGGTTCGCGGGCAGCGCGGGAAGCTGTCAAAGCGGCGTATTCTACGCAATAGAGGCCAGAGCGCCCAATTGGTTCTGGCGGCGGGGATTTCAAGGCCCCCGGGGGACGCCGGGCTGCGTCCCTCTCAAGGGGCTTCCAGGGGGCGGGGAAGCTCAGCGGCCGATGTAGCTCAGTGGCCGATGAAGCTCAGCGGGTCGATCTGGCGGCCGTTGCGCAGCACTTCGAAGTGCACGTGGGGGCCGGTCGAGCGGCCCGTGGAGCCCATCAGGGCGATGGGATCGCCGCGCTTCACCGTCTGGCCGACGCTGACCAGCGTGCGCTCGTTGTGAGCGTAGCGGGTGACATAGCCGTCACCGTGGTTGATCTCGACGAGATTGCCGTAGCCGGTGCGGTTGCCGGCCCAGGTCACGACACCCGCGGCCACCGCCATGACGTTGGCACCCTCGGTGCCGGCGAAATCCACACCCTTGTGATAGGCCTCTTCACCCGAGAAGGGGTCCTCACGCTCGCCGAAATACGAGGAAATGAAGCCCTTGGCGACCGGCCGCCCCTCCGGGTGGGTCTGCTCCTTGAGCTCGCGGGCCAGGATCACGTTCTCCAGCGCCGACAGCTGCGAATCGCGCAGGGCCACCCGCTGCTCCAGCTCCTGCAGCTTGGTGGACAGGTCGGGAATCTGGGCGCTGATGCCGGAAAGCGCTTCCGGGCCGCCGCTGGGCGGGGCGCTGTCGAAGTCGAATTCGTGGCTGTCGATGTCGGCCATTTCCGTGAGCCGCTTGCCCAGGGCATCCAGGCGGATCACATGGGCGTTCACCTCGCCCATGCGCATGGCCATGGCATCGACGCGCTCGTTCATGCGCTCCTTGAGGTCGGCGATCTGGTGCTTCTGGTCGGCCAGGATGGCGCTCCAGCGGGCACTCTCGCCCCGGGCGACACGCCCGTTGCTGCCCTGGCCGAGCTGCATGCCCAATGCGAACGCGGTGCCCAGGATGCCCAGCACGAGCACCGCCAGCACCGTCAGGGTGAGGGGGTGCGCGAGGTTCAGCTGGCGCGCCAGCCCCTCCCGCTTCGAAAAGAAGATGATATTCATCGCGCGCGCTCCCGACTCGTGCAATACCCCGTTTCGATGGGCGGTAGCCGAGTCGCTCGCGAACGGCTGTGGCCCGGGCGTTGACCGCCCTGTTCTCTTTCAATCGACGTAAATAGCTTGCACCTTGCTGGCAACCCCGCTGTCATGGCTCCTCGCTGTAGACCGGTGGCTTTGCGTCCCCGCCTTTCGGCGGGTTTGCCCAAAGCAGCAATTTCAATATGCCCAATCAGCCCCGCCGAAACAAGCGCGGTAACCCGCGGACCCCCCGGACGGGCGTCGCAAAACCGATGCCTGCTCCGAATTCTGTCAAAGATGTTCTGTCACGTCTGACCCCCACGCTCACGCGCGTCTCCGCGCAGGCTGGGCGGCAGGATTTCTGGCGCGAGTGGCTGGCGGCGCATCTGCCCGAAAGCCTGCTGCCGCGGCTCTCCGGGGTCGTGGAACGCGAGGGCATCCTGGTCGTTTTCGCCGAGTCCGCCGCGTGGTCCGCGCGCCTGCGTTATGCAATGCAGGAACTGGAACCGCGGATCCGTGACGCAAGCCCGGAAATCAGCGGATTTGCCGTACGGGTGCTGCCGCAGCGCACGCGCAGTTGAGCGCGAGGCTCGCGCGGGCACGGTCGCGACTCAGCCCGAACCGGGCAGCGCGGGCGCCTCGATGTAGGAAATCGGCGCATCCGCGTACGACTCGAACGACACCTCTTCCCAGGTGGTCTGGTCCGCCAGCAGCGTGCGCAACAGCTTGTTGTTGAGCGCGTGGCCGGACTTGTGGCCGCTGAACTCGCCGATGAGGCTGTGTCCGAGCAGGTACAGATCACCGATCGCATCGAGGATCTTGTGCTTCACGAACTCGTCCTCGTAGCGCAGGCCGTCTTCGTTCAGCACGCGGAAATCGTCGAGCACAATGGCGTTGTCGAGATTGCCGCCGAGGGCCAGGTTGTGGGCCCGCAGCGTTTCCAGGTCGCGCATGAAACCGAAGGTGCGCGCCCGGCTGACCTCCTTCAGGAACGAGGTCGTGGAGAAGTCCATGGAGGCCTTCTGCGAGCGGCGCTTGAAGATCGGGTGATTGAATTCGATCTCGAAGTTGACCTTGAAGCCATCGAACGGATCGAACTGCGCCCACTTGCCGCCGTCCTCCACGCGCAGGCGCTTCTTCACCCGGATGAACCGCTTGGGCCGGCGCTGCTCCTCGATACCGGCCGACTGGATCAGGAACACGAAGGGACCGGCGCTGCCATCCATGATCGGCACTTCGGGCGCACTGAGCTCGACCACCGCGTTGTCGATGCCGAGCCCCGCGAAGGCGGATAGCAGGTGCTCCACCGTCGAGACGCGGCCCTCGCCCTTGCCGAGAGTGGTTCCCATCATGGTGTCGCCCACGTTCTCGGCGTGAGCCCGGATCTCGACCTGCTCGGGGAGGTCGGTCCGTCTGAAGACGATTCCAGCATCCGCGGCGGCCGGGTGCAGCGTCATCAGAACCTTCTTGCCCGTGTGCAGACCCACACCCGTGGCACGAATGGAGTTCTTCAGCGTGCGTTGTCCGACCATGTCTTGACTGTTCTTCCGGGGAAATCGCCCCGTGGAGGTGTGCTTCGCGGCAACACGCCCACGGGGCGCAAAATGGCTGGTTAACGTATCACAGGCGAAAAACCGACTCCAATGCCGCCATGCCGAAATTGTGCGGTCCCGCGCGGCCCGTCACAGGGGCCTCGAGCGCGCGCGGGGCCCCGATCAGTCGGCCTGACGACGCAGAAACGCCGGAATATCCAGCAGGTCCTCCGGATCCGCCTCCGGCCGCAGCCCGTCACCGACGGCCCGCTGTCGCTGAACCGTGGGCTTGTCCAGCGCGGCATAGTCGCTATTGGACAGAGGTCCCCGGCGCACGACCCGCATGGCCGGCTCCGCTCTAGCGCTCTCGCGGTGCGCCACGGGCGCCTCGCGGACCGGTGCTTCCCGATGCTGCGCCGGCGTCTGTCGCGCAGCGACCGCCGGCCGCCCCAGGCCCGTTGCCACCACGGTCACCCGGACCGTGTTCGACAACTCCGGATCGATCACGGTGCCGACCACGACGGTCGCATCCTCCGAGGCAAACTGTTTGACGATCTGCCCGACCTCCTGGAACTCGCCGATGGACAGGTCCATGCCCGCCGTCACGTTCACCAGGATGCCATGCGCGCCGGCGAGGTTGATATCCTCCAGAAGAGGTGAGGACACGGCCGCCTCGGCTGCCTCGCGCGCGCGGTTCTCGCCGCTCGCCGAACCCGAGCCCATCATCGCCATGCCGGTTTCGGCCATCACCGTACGCACGTCCGCGAAGTCCACGTTGATCAGGCCAGGACGCGTGATCAGCTCGGCAATGCCCTGCACCGCTCCCTGCAGCACCTGGTTGGCCGACCTGAAGGCATCCAGCAGCGTGGTCTGCGGTCCCAGCACCGTCAGCAGCTTCTGGTTGGGAATGGTGATCAGCGAGTCGCAGTACTTGCTGAGCTCCGCCATGCCGTGATCGGCGACGAAGGAGCGCTTGTTGCCCTCCATCTCGAACGGCCGGGTCACCACGGCCACCGTCAGGATCCCCAGCTCCTTGGCGACCTGCGCCACCACGGGAGCGGCTCCCGTGCCGGTGCCGCCACCCATGCCGGCGGTGATGAACAGCATGTCGCAGCCTTCCACCAGCTCGACGATGCGGTCCCGATCCTCCATCGCGGCCTGCCGGCCCACCTCGGGATCGGCCCCCGCGCCGAGCCCCTTGGTGATGTTGCAGCCGATCTGCAATGCGGTCTTCACCTTCGCATGCTTCAGCGCCTGCGAATCGGTGTTGATGCACATGAATTCCACCCCGTCGATCCCGCTGGTGACCATGTGGGCCACGGCGTTCCCGCCGCCGCCGCCCACACCGATCACCTTGATGACGGCGCTCTGGCTGTACGCGTCCATCAGTTCAAACATGTTTCGCGCTCCTGTCCACAATCATTGGTTGGTCGAGCCTTGCGGCCCTTGTTCGCCTGTAATACCCAGCTCTTGCTCTCTCGTCTGTCAGCTCAAAAGTTGCCCTGGAACCAGGACCGCATGCGATCCAGCACGCTCTTCGCGTTGCCTCCCAGGGAGCGCCCGCGCCTGGCGGGCATGACGTTGTCGCGCGCGTAGAGCAGAAGCCCCACGCCGGTCGAATAAATCGGATTGCGCACCACGTCCGACAGGCCGCGCACGGACTGCGGCAGCCCCAGCCTGACGGGCACGTGGAATACCTCTTCCGCCAGCTCGATGGCGCCCTCCATCTTGGCGCTGCCGCCGGTGAGCACGATGCCCGCCGCGATCACTTCCTCGAAGCCGCTGCGGCGCAACTCCTCGCGCACCAGTCCGAACAGCTCCTCGTAGCGCGGCTCGACGATCTCGGCGAGTGTCTGCCGGGCGAGCCGGCGTGCCGGGCGGTCACCCACGCTGGGGACCTCGATGCTCTCGTCGGGGTTGGCGAGCTGCGAGAGCGCGCACGCGTAGCGGATCTTTATGTCTTCCGCATACTGCGTCGGCGTGCGCATGGAGACGGCGATGTCGTTGGTCACCTGATCACCGGCAATCGGAATGACGGCCGTGTGGCGGATCGCTCCGTTGGCGAACACCGCCAGATCGGTCGTACCGCCACCGATGTCCACCAGACACACGCCGAGTTCCTTTTCGTCCTCCGTCAACACGGCGAAGCTCGACGCCAGCTGCTCCAGTACGACATCGTCCACCTCGAGGCCGCAGCGCTGGATGCACTTCTCGATGTTCTGCGCGGCACTGTCGGCGCCGGTGACGATGTGCACCTTGGCCTCCAGGCGCACTCCCGACATGCCGATGGGATCGCGGATCCCTTCCTGGCCATCGACGATGAATTCCTGCGGCAGCACATGCAGGATCTTCTGGTCCGCCGGGATGGCGACCGCCTTGGCGGCGTCGATCACATGCTCGACGTCGCCGTGGGTCACCTCCTTGTCGCGGATCGCCACGACCCCGTGCGAGTTGAGGCTGCGCACGTGGCTGCCGGCGATGCCGGCGAACACCGAGTGGATCTCGCATCCGGCCATGAGCTCGGCCTCTTCCACCGCGCGCTGGATCGACTGCACGGTGGACTCGATGTTGACCACCACGCCTTTCTTCAGCCCGCGCGAGGGTTGCGAGCCTATGCCCAGCACCTCGATGGAGCCGTCCACGCCGACTTCGCCCACCAGCGCGACCACTTTGGACGTGCCGATGTCCAGCCCCACGATCAGATTCCTATCGGAGCGTTTAAGCATCCCGACCACCGTCTTCTTTAGCACTGTGTGAGGCTCCACCACGCCAGCCGATCGCAAATCCATTGGTGTACCGCATGTCCACGTAAGAGATGTCCCCGCCCCGCTGCGTAACCAGCTTCAGGGCCGCATTGATGAATTTGTCGAAGCGCTCATCGATCTGGCGCCTCCCGAGCCGGACGGTCACGCCGTTCGACAGGTCGAATTCCCAGGCGCCGCGCGCATCGAGGCGCATCGCCGTCAGCCGCAATCCGGCCTGGATCAGCCGGCCCTGCGCGGCGAGGTAGCGCTGCGCCACTTCGGCCTCCTTGCCGTCGGGTCCGGACAGCTCGGCCAGTTCCGGCGGCATGTGCCGCTCGTCCTTCGAGAACAGCTCGCCGCGTGTATTCAGCAGCCCGGTCTCGCCCCAGCGCGCGGCCGCGACCTGTTCGATGACCAGCACTCGCAGGCCGCGCGGCCAGGCGCGCTGCACGCTCACCGCATCCACCCACGGGAGCGTATGAATGGCGGCGCGCACCGCATCCAGGTCCACGCTGAGCAGCCCTGCGCCCCTGACACGCTGCTTCACGACTCGCTCGACATCCATGGGCGCCACGCGCTGGAAGCTGCCTGACACCGCAACGGACTCGATGGGTTGATCCAGAGTCCACGTGACCAGAGCGGCGATGGCGCACACGGCGGCGAGACTTCCCGCGGACATGAGCAGCACGCGCCAGTTGACCTGCCAGCTGAAGGTTGGCAGCCGGATGCGGCGTTCGGTCTGTTTGCGGCGGTTCCTGCGACCCAGCATCGGTGCGTCCTCAGTGCCTCGTGCGCGTGAAACTGGTTTCGAGCACGCGCCAGACGAGCTCGTCGAATTCGATGCCGGCGGCGCGCGCCGCCATCGGGACCAGGCTGTGGCTGGTCATGCCGGGAATCGTGTTCACCTCCAGGAGCAGCGGCCGGCCGGCCGCGTCCATCATGAAATCCGCGCGCCCCCAACCCTCGGCATCGATCGCTGCGAAGGCCGCCACGGCCAGGTTCGCCAGATGCTGTTCCGCCGGTGCCGACAGTCCGCAGGGGCAGAAGTAGCGGGTGTCGTCGCGGAAGTACTTGGCCTCATAGTCGTAGAACGTCCGGGGCGTCTCGATGCGGATCGCCGGAAGGGCGTTACCCTGCAACAGCGCCACGGTGTACTCCTTGCCCGTGATCCAGGGTTCGGCGAACACGCTGCGCTCGATCTTCGCCGCCGCGCCATAGGCAGCTGGCAGATCGCCGGCGCGTTCCACCTTCGACATTCCGACACTGGAGCCCTGCGTGGCCGGCTTCACGATCAACGGCAAGCCGAGCCGCTCGAGCGCGGTGTCGAAGTCCGCTTCGCCGGCCAGCACCACATACTCCGCGGTCGCCACCCCGATGGCCTGGGCGAGGCGCTTGGTGCGCAGCTTGTCCATGCCGATCGCCGAACCCATCACGCCGCTGCCCGTGTACGGCACGCCCAGATACTCCAGGGCGCCCTGCAGGGTGCCGTCCTCGCCCCCGGGTCCATGCAACGCGATCCACACCCGGTCGAACTTCGCCGCGAGCAGGTTCTGCAGCGGCTGCTCGCCCGGATCGAACGCCTGCGCGTCCACCCCGGCACGCTTCAGGGCTTCCAGCACCGCATTGCCACTCAGCAATGAGATCTCGCGCTCGCTCGAGTCGCCGCCGAGCAGCACGGCAACCCTGCCGAACTCCCGGGCATCGCTCACGCGGCGCAAGCCGGCCGGATCGTGATGGAGTCGCATCAGCGCGGCGCCCCCATGATCCTGACTTCGGTGTTGAGGTGCACGCCATGCAGGCGCTCGACCTCTTCCTGGACGTGACCGATGAGCTGCTCGAGGTCGGCGGAAGTGGCATGCCCGTGGTTGATGATGAAGTTGGCGTGCTTTTCCGACACCGAGGCATCGCCGATGCGGAAGCCCTTGAGACCCGTGGCCTCCACCAGGCGCGCGGCATGATCGCCCGGCGGATTCGTGAACACCGAGCCGCAGCTCCATTCACCGATGGGCTGCGTCGCCTTGCGGCGCTCCAGCAACTCGCGCACGCGCGCGTTGTTGATGCCGGGTTTGTGTTCGAACCTGAGATTGGCCGAGATGAACCATTCATCGGGAGGGCCGACCACGTGGCGGTAGCCCACCTGGAAGTCATTCGCTGCCCGTGTGTGCTCGCGCCCGTGCCGATCCATCGTCTGCACTTCGAGCACGTGCTGCCAGGTCTCACCGCCGAAGGCGCCCGCATTCATCGCCAGGGCACCCCCGAGCGTGCCGGGAATTCCCGCGAAGAACTCCGCCGGACCCAGGCCCCACTTGACGCACTGCCTGGCGATCCGGGCGCAGGCCACTCCGGCCTCGACGTACACCGTCGTCTGATTGAGGCGATCGAAACGATCGAGCGTGCCGATCGTGCTGATGACCACCCCCCTGAGTCCGCCATCGCGCACCAGCACGTTGCTGCCGAGGCCGATCCACTGAATCGGCACGTCATCCGGCAGGGAACGCAGGAAGGTCGCCAGGTCCGCGCGGTCGCGCGGGTTGAAGAACAGCTCCGCCGGGCCGCCAACATGCCAGGAGGTGTGGCGGCTCATGGGTTCGTTGCGCTTCACGCGCGTCGCGAACTCGGGCGCGAGTGCCACGCTCACGACGCCTCCCTTGCAGGCGGGACCCCGGTTGCTGACGGGCGAGCGGCCAGCTTCGTCGGCAGATCGTGCGAGGCAGCGCTGATATGACCGGCGCCCATCGTGACGACGACGTCGCCGTCGCGAATCACGTCCGACAGCGACTCCGCCAGGTCCTCGACTCTCTCCACGAATACGGGCTCGACAAGTCCGCGGCCACGCACGGCACGGCAGATTGCGCGCCCGTCGGCACCGGGAATCGGAGACTCACCGGCGGCGTAGACCTCCGTGACCAACAGGGCATCGGCGGTCGACAGGGCTTTGCTGAAGTCGTCGATGAGATCGTGAGTCCGGGTGTAACGATGCGGCTGGAATGCCAGCACGATGCGCCGCCCCGGATATCCCTGACGCAGAGCCTCGAGCGTCGCGGCCACCTCGGTGGGGTGGTGGCCGTAGTCATCGATCACGGTGATCCGGCCGGCCGCCGTCTGCACGTCGGCGATGTGCTGCAGGCGCCGCTCGATTCCCTCGAATCGGGACAGCGCGCGCTGGATGGCGGCATCGTCAATGCCGATCTCACTGGCGACCACGATTGCGGCCAGCGAGTTGAGCACGTTGTGCGTTCCGGGGAGGTTTACGGTCACGCCCAGCGGCGGACGCGAGGGGCGTACCACATCGAAGGATGTCTGCAGGCCCGCGCGCCTGATGTTGGTCGCACGGACATCCGCATCCGTCGATGCGAGGCCGTAGGAAACGATCGGCCGGCCGACGCTCTGCACGATGCTACGCACGTGCTCGTCATCGATGCACAGCACCGCCAGTCCGTAAAACGGCAGGTTGTGCAGGAACTCGACGAAGCTCTGCTTGAGCAACTCGAAATTGCCTCCGTGCGTCA
>Ga0335083_10011058_pt1 | contig 10867 bp, 9 predicted proteins | sample Lox_Sample_42_FD_206716 | JGI IMG/M metagenome (GOLD analysis project Ga0335083, IMG submission 206716) | Soil microbial communities from Loxahatchee National Wildlife Refuge, Florida, United States - Lox_Sample_4.2 | ecosystem: Environmental > Terrestrial > Soil > Wetlands | place: USA: Florida... | reverse complement strand
GGCCCGGATCGACGCCAACCTCTCGCTGGCGCGCTCGCTCGGGGTGAGCGGAACCCCGGCCTTCGTGGTCGGGCAGAAACTGGTGCCGGGCGCGGTGGAGCTTGGGGACCTGAAGCAGTTGGTGGCCGAGGCGCGGCGGCACTCGGGGGGCTAATCAGGAAGGAGGCCAGGGGCGCTGCCCCTGGACCCCGGGGGGGGGGGGGGGGGCCCGGCCCCCCCCCCCCGCCGCCCTGCGTCAGACGCGGCGCGGGGCGACGCCATCGGACAGCGAAGCGCCCCGGACGGGGCGACGGCGAGGCCCTTGTCCCGTCTGCAGCGGATGCCCCGGCGTCAGCGGGGCCACGCGTCAGCGCGTCACCGGGGACGGACAGGACCGCGCGGCGCGCGGCCCCATCCGCCCCCGCCCGGCGTTTCGATGCGCACTCGATCGCCGGCCTTAAGCCGCTCGTTGGCTTTGCCGGGCAGCCTGGTCCGCCGCCCGTCGCGCACCAGATAATTCGCTCCGGCCTTGCCGGGGCCGCCGCCGGCAAGCCCCCACGGCTGAGTGATGCGCCGGTCGGTGAGCAGGCCCAGCGTGGCGGGCACCAGGCATTCCATCTCGCGCACGAGGCCGTCGCCGCCCGGGGCGGCGCCGCGGCCGCCGGAACCGCGGCGCACACGATATTCGGTGATGCGCATCGGGTAGTACGCTTCCAGCGCCTCGATCGGCGTGTTGAGCGTGTTGGTCATGTGCGTATGGAGGCCGGCTGCGCCGGGATGGCCGGGGGCCGCGCCGGCACCGCCGGCGATCGTTTCGTAGTACGAGAAATGGCGGGCGCGAATCGAGTCGTAGCCGCCGAGCGTCATGTTCGACATCGAGCCTGAACTTGCCGCCGGGATGCGATCGGGCGCGGCGGCGGCGAGCGCTCTCAGCAGCACGTCGACGATGCGCTGCGAGGTTTCGACGTTCCCGCCCGCGACCGCCGCCGGCGGCAGCGCGTTGACGATCGAGCCGGGCGGTGCGATCACCCGGATCGGCCGCATCAGTCCTTCGTTGGCCGGCACGGCCTCGGCGGCGAGACATTTCATTACGTAGAAAGTCGCCGACAGCGTGATCGCATAGTTGGCGTTGACCGAGCCGCGCACCTGCGGCGCGGAGCCGGTGAAATCGACCGTCGCGCGTCCGCCGCCGATCCGGATCGCAACGCGGATTTCGATCGGTCCGGTGCCGACTCCGTCGTCGTCGAGATAATCGACAGCGCGGTAAACGCCGGGGCGCACGCGGCGCAGCGTCGAGCGCATCAGGCGGTCTGCATAGCCCTTAAGCGCCGCCATCGCCGCAGCCACCTGCCTCCGGCCGCTTGCCGCCACCAGGGCGCGCAGGCGCTCCGCGCCGACATTGAGCGCGGCGATTTGAGCACGAAGGTCGCCCTCGCGCTCGTCGCGCACGCGGGTGTTGGCAAAAAACAGCTCCATCACGTCGCGCGCCGGTTTGCCCGCGCGCACCAGGTGGACCGGCGGCAGACGAAAGCCCTCCTGGTAGATTTCGGTCGAGAGCGCCATCGACCCGGGCGCCATCCCGCCGATATCCGCGTGATGAGCGCGGTTGGCGGCGAAGGCGAACGGGCGGCGCTCGCCGGCGAGAAAAATCGGCGCGACCAGGGTGAGGTCGGGCAGATGGGTTCCGCCGGCGAACGGGTCGTTCACCGCGGCGACGTCGCTCGGGCCAAGCTCGAGCCTTTCGATCGCGGCGCGCACGGAAAGCGGCGTCGAGCCGAGATGAACCGGAATATGGGCGGCCTGCGCGACCAATTCGCCGCTGCCGTCGAACAGCGCGCACGAGAAATCGTGGCGCTCCTTGATATTGGGGGAGAAGCCGGTCTGCCCCAGCACGACGCCCATCTCCTCGGCGATCGCGGCGAGGCGGTTGTTCATCACCGCCAGCGCTACCGCATCGAGCTTCATCGCGCGCGTCATTCCCACGTTTGCTCAGGCCTCCAGGTGCAGGTTGCCGAAGCCGTCGGCGCGCAGCGTGAACTCGGGCGCGACGTAGGCGGTGGCGCTGAGTTCGACCACGATCGCAGGTCCGCGAATCGTGGCGCCAGCGGCGATCGCGTCGCGCGCGTAAACCGGCACTTCTGCCATGCGAGCGCGCCGGCCCGCCGCGCGATCTCCGATTACGACCTCGATTCGGCGCATCGGAGCAGGCGCCCGATGCCCGCGCGCCAGACGCTCGGGCGTGGCGAGGGCGCCCGGCGCCGTCGCGCGCAGCCGCAAGTTGACGACCTCGACCGCGGCTTCGGGCGCGGCGTAGCCGAAGGTGCGGCGATGGGCCGCGTGGAAGTCGGCGCCGAAGCGCGGGGTGAGCGGCACCTCGATTTCATAGGATTGGCCGCGGTAGCGCACGTCGGCAAAAAGCTCAGCGCGGATCTGCCCGCGGCGCGCTCCTTCGGCGGCGAGTTCGCGCCGCGCGCGCGCGAGCATCGGGGCCGCGCGTGCGGTGAGGCGGCGAAACGCGGGCGCCGTCTCGCGAACGGTCAGCGAGTATTCGCGCCCGAGCGGCGCCTGCAGCGCGCCCCACGCGCAAAGCAGCCCGGGATTGCGCGGCAGCACGATATGACGGATCCCGAGGTCGCGCGCAAGTTCGCAGGCGTGCATCGGACCCGCGCCGCCGAACGCCATCAACGCGAAGTCGCGCGGGTCGAAGCCGCGCTCGACCGTGATTACGCGGAGTGCCCGCTCCATGTTGGCGTTGACCACGCGAATAACTCCGCTTGCCGCGTCAACCGCGTTGGTGCGCATCGCACGGCCGAGCGCGGCGATCGCTTTTGCTGCACGCGCCGGATAAAGACGCATCGCGCCGCCCAGAAAATCCTCAGGTACGAGCCGCCCCGCGACCAGGTTGGCGTCAGTCACCGTGGGCGCGGTGCCGCGTCCGTAGCAGGCCGGGCCCGGATCGGCGCCGGCGCTTTCCGGCCCGACCTTGAGCGAGCCGCCCGCGTCCACCACTGCGATCGAGCCGCCGCCCGCGCCCACGGTATGGATGTCGATGACGGGCGTGCGGACGGCGTAGCCGCCGGGAAAGCTGAGCGTGCGGATGGCGGCGCGGCCGTCGAAGAGCGCGACGTCGGTGGACGTGCCGCCCATGTCGAAAGTGATGAAACGATCGACGCCGGTTGCGCCGACCAGCGCGGCGGCGCCGATCACACCGGCGGCGGGGCCGGAAAGGATCGTGCGGACCGGTTCTTCGCGGGCGAGCCGGGCGCCGATCGCGCTGCCGTTTGATTGCATCACGCGCAGACGCGCGCCGCGCAAATCGCGCTCGAGGCGGCCGAGATGCGACGACATCCGCGGCCCCACGTACGCGTTGACCACCGTGGTCGAGAGCCGCTCGAACTCTCGGTATTCGGCAAGGATGCGATGGGAGATCGAGAGCGGGAGGCCCAGCGGGGTTAGCGCGCGCGCCAACTGCCGCTCGCTTGCCGGGTTGGCGTAGGAGTGGAGCAGGCAGATCGCGATCGAGTCGGCCTCTCGCAGCGCGGCGGCGCGGCGCGTGCGCTTGAGCTCAGCCGCGGTCAGACCGAGAGCCACCTTGCCGTCGAAGTGGGTCCGCTCAGCCACGCCGAGCCGCATCGCGCGCCCGACCAGGGGTTCGGGGCGTTCGGGCGCGAGGGAATAAAGGTCGACGCGATTCTGGCGGCCTATCTCGACCACGTCCTCGAAACCGGCGTTGGTTACGAGCAGGACGCGCCCGCCCTTGCCCTCGAGCAGAGCGTTGGTCGCCACGGTCGAGCTGTAAGTGAGCAGATCGGGAACCTGGCCGCGGCCCGATCCCTCCAGTCCGTCTTCAACTATCGCTTTAAGTCCAGCGACGACCGCGCGCGCGGGATCCTCTGGTGTTGAAAGCACTTTATGCACGGTCAGGCGTCCGCCCACGATGGCGACCAGGTCGGTGAACGTGCCGCCGGTGTCGATTCCGACGATGACGGTCGAGGCCATCAGGGTTTAAGCAACACCTTGAAGTTTGGCGGGCGTCCGGCAGCATCGAGGGCGGCTGGCGCTTGGTCGAGCGGAAAGATGGCGGATATAAGCGGTCGCGGGTCGATTTTTCCTGCGGCGAGCGCCGCGATGGCCGGCGCAAACCTTCCGCATCGCGAACCCTGAATCGTAATCTCGTTGACCACTGCCTGAGCCAGCTTGAGAGCGGTGCCGGCGGCAGCGGTGCTTTTGAGAATCACGGTTCCGCATGGGCGCACGAGAGTGAGCGCGCGATTGAGTCCGGCGCTTCGGCCGGTGCAATCGATCACCACATCGAAGCCCGGTCGGAGATGGTCTTCAAGTTGTACTTCAAGCCCGAGCCCGGCCAGACGGTCGAGTTTGTCGCGATGATGACCGCCGAGCACGGCTGCAGATCCTTCGGCACGAAGCACTATCGCAGCGAGTGCGCCGAGCCGGCCGTCGCCGAGCACGGCGATTTTAGTGCCGGGGCCGAGGCCTGTCTGCCCGAAGATTTCATAGATGGCGGCGATCGGCTCGACGAAGACGCCTGCTTCGTCGCCGATCGAATCGGGCAGGGCGACAAGGTTTTCGTCCGGCAGCCGCAGGTACTCGGCGAACGCACCGTCGCGGCCCAGGATTCCCAGCACGGTGCGATCGGGACAGTGGCGCGCAAGGTCTTCGCGGCAGCGCGCGCATCGCCCACATCCGGCGTTAATCTCGCCCACCACGCGTTTGCCCATAAGCGAGTGGCTGCGGGTATCCACGACCTCGCCGACGAACTCGTGGCCCGGCACGCCGCGGAACGACATGTACCCGCGCGCCAGTTCGAGGTCGGTGCCGCAAATGCCCGCAAGGCGCACCCGGACGATGCTTTCGCCCACCGCCGGCGCGGGGTCGGGGTGGTCGCGGCGAACGATCGGCTGAGGATCGAACAGGAGCGCGCGCATCGGCCCGATTCAAACAGAAAAGCCGCCGGATGCGCTACTCGCGCGATGCGCTATTTGTGCGGCGGGTTTTATTTGCGGTTGAAGTCTCGCTGCCGCGAATTCGGCTTTAGCAGCGAGTCAATGAACCATAAGGCTACGACGGTCAAAAGGACCGCAAGCCACAATCGAATTGAGGCACGAGTTTGGGGCGGGTCTTTTTCTTCTTCCACCAGGGACCGCCAAGTTGACAATGGTTGCGAACGCGACCTAGGAGAAGCATGACGCGTACCAGCTAACAAATGAATCAAAGGGCCGAGTTTTTATACATACGGCCTCAGTCGGCGTTGCAGGAGTGCAACTTCCGTTCAACGGAGAAAACGGAAAATTGAACGGATCGTTGAGAAATCAGTCGGAAGCTTTGGCTTTCGCGCTCTTTTCGGAGGACGCCGCGCTCGAGCTTTTCTCCGATGAGCTTGATGATTCCGAGTTCGTCGAGGAGCCGTTAGCGCCGTTGCTCCCGGACTCGGCAGACTTGTTGCCCGATACGTCGGCTGGTTTGGAGCTGCCCGATCGCGCATAGTCGGTCGCGTACCATCCGGAACCCTTGAGCACGAAAGACGTCGCCGAGATCATTCGCTCGACCTTGCTCTTGCAGGTCGGACATCGCTTAAGGGGAGGGTCGGTGATCCGCTGCGTCGTTTCGAACGTTCCGCATTTGGGGCATTGGTACTCGTAAATTGGCATATCTGTAAAACGAATCCGGTCTGGGCGAACCCAACCCTTAGGTAATCACGCCCGGCAACGGTGTCAATCTGCCTCGCGATAGCGATTCGCCGGGCATTCGCGTCATCCTCAGATTTGCGCAGTCATACTCCCGCGGTCATCGCGGTCAGTTTCGCGGCGGTTCCGGCAGGGTCTGAAGACCTTATTCGGAGCGATTTATGGCGCCCCGCAGCGCCGGAGACCACTTCCACCGCCGAGCGCGCGACCCCGGCCATCCGGGCTACCGCTTCCACCAGCTCGGCGTTAGCCCTGCCACGCTCGGGGGCGGATGCGACGCCGATCACCGGGCCGCGCCGGTCAATTCGTAATATACCGCGGCGCGAGGCGCCCGGGCGAACAATTACCCTCAACGTTACAGAGCCGGCGCCGGACGTCAGCCATGCGGGAAATCCGCTTACATTCGGGCGCGGCGCGCCCGACGTGCGGGGCTGCAAGGCCATCCTACGAGCCGTACATCGCCATCGAGGGCGTCACAGCCTGAATCACGGCTCTGATCAACACCTGCTCGATAAACTCGGCAGCGATGATGACGACGATGGGCGAGAGATCAAGCCCGCCCAAATAGACCGGCAGATGCTCGCGCACCCAGTCGAAAACCGGCTCGGTCATCGCGTAGAGCGTACGTACGATGGGGTTGTACGGGTCGGGCTGGACCCAACTGAGCAGCGCCGCGATGATGACGATCCAGATGTAGATGTGCAGCATCGAGGACAACGTCGTGGCCGCAAACACGATCGTGTTTACCAGGATGTTGGGCATGGTCGATGACTCTCCGGAGGGGGCTAGCTGACGCGTCCGAGTTCGCGCGAACGCTCGGCAGCGGCCTGTATCGCATGCGCCACGATATCAGAAAAGCCGTCCGCGCCTAATTGTTTCAGCGCGGCTTCGGTTGTGCCGCCCGGCGAAGCGACGATACGAATCAGCTCCTCGGCCTTCATCGGAGAGCGGCGCATATTCTCCTCCGCGCCGCGAATCGTCTTGAGCGCCATCCTGAGCGCCAGTTCCGCCGGCAGGCCCTGTGCAACGGCAGCGTCGGCAAGCGATTTGGCGAAGAGATAGACGTACGCCGGGCCGCTGCCCGAGAGCGCGGTGACCGCGTCGAGCATTGCCTCGTCCTTAAGCGCCACTGCGTCGCCGACGGCGCGGAAAATCCTGAGCGCGAAGGCTTCGTCGGCGCGGGTCGCATGGCGTCCGCGCACCAGCGCCGCCATCCCTTGGCCAACCATCGCGGGCGCGTTCGGCATGACCCGAATGACGCGCGCGCCTCCGCCGAGCGCGCTCTCCAGCCGGTTGAGCGTGACCCCGGCCGCGATCGAAACGAAGAGTTTGTCCGCGAGGCCGCCCTTGCGCGACGACCCGTCGCCGCCCCCGCGTGCGAGCTCCATCAGCACGGCATCGATGGTCTGCGGCTTGACGGCGAAGAGCACTGCGCGCGCGGCGCCGAGCACTTCGAGGTTGTCGGTGGTGACCTCGATCTTGAGCGCGCTCTTGAATTTGCGCCGGCGCGCCGCGTCAACATCGGAGGCGATCAATTCCGAGGCTTTGAAGATCTTGGTTTCGATGAGGCCGCGGGCGAGCGCCTCGGCCATGTTGCCCGCGCCGATAAACCCCAGCTTTCTCTTCGCTTTCATCGCATGCGTTCGCCGAAGATCGCGCGGCCCACCCGCACGATCGTCGCGCCCTCTTCGATCGCAACCTCGAAATCGTCGGTCATTCCCATGGAAAGCTCGCTTAGCGCAAGGCCGGTCGCCGCCGCAAGCCGATCGCGCATCGCGCGCAGCGCGGCGAAATGCTCGCGCGAGCGCTCCGCGTCGGGCGCGGGCGGCGGAATTGTCATCAGGCCGAGGATTTCGACCGTTGCGCGCGCGTCTTCGACGAGGCGTTCGGCTGCGTCCGGCGCGACACCGCTTTTGGACGCTTCGCCTCCGAGGTTGACTTCGATCAGCACGGGGACGCGGGCCGCGGGACGCGCGCGGGCAAGGGCGCGGGCAAGGCGTGCGGTATCCAGGCCATGGATGAGGGCGAAGCGATTTGCAGCCTCGCGCGCCTTGTTGGTCTGCAGATGGCCGATGAGATGCCATCGCAGACCGTCCAGCTCCGCGAGCAAGTCCTGTTTGGCGGCGGCCTCCTGCACGTAGTTCTCGCCGAATTCGCGCGCGCCAGCTGCGTAAGCCGCGCGCAGCGCCTCGGGCGGCTGCGTCTTGGTGGCCAGCACGAGCCTGACCGCCTCCGGGTCGCGCCCGGCGCGGCCGGCCGCGCGCGCTATCCGCTCGCGCACCGCCGCAATCCGCGTCGCAATCTCGCTATGGGACAGCATTGTGCTGGCGCCAAGCTCCCGGCGCGCCTATCGCAGAGCCAAATTGCGCCGCAGCGCCGCCAGCACTTCCGCCACCGGCAGGCCCATCACGTTGTCGCGCTCGCCTTCGACCTCGACCACCAGGCCCGCGCCCTCGGCCTGGATGCCGTAGGCGCCTGCCTTGTCCATCGGCTCGCCGGTGCGGATGTACGCGTGGATTTCCTCGTCCCCGAGCTCGCGGAAGCGCACCCGGCTCGAGATCGCGCGGCTCTCGGCGATGCGCCCGCCGCGCGCGAGCGCGAATGCCGTAACCACGACGTGAATGACGCCCGAGAGCGAGCGCAGCATGCGATGCGCGTCGGCGTAGTCGCGCGGCTTGCCCAGGATTTCGCCTCCGCAATCGACTACCGTGTCGGCGCCCAGCACCAGCGCATCGGCCGCCCGCCACGAGACCGCGAGCGCCTTCTCCTCGGCCATCCGGAGCGCGAACTTTGCCGCAGGCTCGTCCGGGCGGCGCTCCTCCGCGACGCCGCTTTCTGCAAGCTCGAACTCCACGCCGGCCGCCGCGAGCAAATCACGCCGCCGCGGCGAGGTCGAGGCGAGAATCAGTCTGGTGTTCAATCCGGGAGGAGCCATCGCTTGGAGTAAGTACGTCGGCGGAAATCCGTATAGTCAGAGGTTTGCAGGAGCGCGGCGCGCCGTGCAAGCGCGGCCCGTCTTCCGAGCCGTTTACAGGTGAGCCGTGTGCAGGTGAGCCGTCTGCGGGTGACCCGCCCACGGGCGGTGTTGGTCGAACGCTGCTCGTGTGGTTACACTGACGTTGAACTGGACTGGCGCAAGCTTATCGCAAGAATATCGTACGACCATCGCAGGACCGTCGCAGAATCATCGCGAGGACAGGATCGATGAGCGAACTCGTCCACAAATTCGTCGACACCAACGGCATCCGGATGCACGTTGTCGAGGCAGGCAAGGGCTTCCCCGTTGTGTTCTGCCACGGCTTTCCGGAGCTCTGGTACTCCTGGCGCCATCAGCTTCGCGGGCTCGCCGACGCCGGCTTTCGCGCGATCGCGCCCGACCAGCGGGGCTATGGCGATACCGATTGTCCGCAACCGGTCGAGGCTTACCAGGTGCGCGAGCTGGTAAGGGACATTGTCGGGATGCTCGACGCGCTCGACGTCGAAAAGTGCGTGATCGTCGGCCATGACTGGGGCGGCTTCGTCAGTTGGCAGAGCGCGATGCGCGCGCCGGCGCGAATCGCGCGCGTGGTCAACCTCAATACGCCGTTCATGCCGCGATGGCTCCCGTCGGCGCCGGGAAGTCCCGAGCATCCCAGGGTGATTTGGGTCACCAGTCCGCAGCAGGCGCCGACCAAGCCTACGGAGATGGCGCGACAGGCCGCCGCCGGCAATTTCCATTATGTGCTGCACTTCCAGCAGCCCGGTGTCGCCGAGGCCGAACTCGAACGCGACGTGCGCCGCACCCTTCGCGGTCTGTATCGCGACCCGATGCCGCTGCCGCCGGTTGCGATGCGGCCGCCGCCGGGCGTGTTTGGTCCCGCCGGCGGCGGATTGCTCGATCGCCTGCCCGACGGACCGCTCGGCAAATACATGACCGAGACCGACCTCGACGTTTACGTCAAGGCGTTCGAGAAAACCGGGTTTCGCGGAGGCCTCAACTGGTATCGCAATATCGACCGCAACTGGGAGGAGTCCGCCAACCTGCCCGAGCGCGTCGATCAGCCGGCGCTGATGATCACCGCCGAACTCGACTTCGTGCTCTGGCCGGAGCAGACGCTCGGGATGGAACGATGGGTGCCTAATCTCAAGCGGGTCAATATCAAAGGGTCAGGTCACTGGACGCAGCAGGAGAAGCCGGGCGAGGTAAACGCGGCGCTTTTGGAATTCCTATCCGACCTTCGATAGCCGGGCCCGGAATAAACCGCGGCAAATCATGGCAGCGGATTTTGCCGCGATCGCTCCAGGCGGCGTGACCCCCCGATTGAGTTCCAGCGAACGTCACGTTATCTTATGTTGATGTTTGTGAAGCCAAGTAGTGGGTTGTTGGGTTTGTTGTCGGCGGTGGGGTTGGGCGCGCTGCTGGCTACGCCGGCACGGGCGCTAGGACCCGCGGGAACTCTCGTCGCCCCCTCGATTCGCGCCGACGCGCGTTGCATCCTCGCCCAGTTCGGCATCCTCACCGTCGTTCCGATCAATCCCGAGCAGGCTTTCGTCGAGGGCTACCAGGCTTATGTTGCCCGCGACCTGATGAAGACGATCGAGCGGATGACGCTCGCCGCGGAAAAGTACCCGGCGCTCGCCGACTACGCGCTCTTCTATCTCGGTTCCGCCCAGCGCGACAGCGGCGACCAGCAAAGCGCCGCGGCGACCTTCCGCCGCCTGAGCCTGAGCTATCCGCAAAGCGTGTTCGCCGACCAGGCGTCGCTCCAGTACGCGGAGATTGAATTCAAGCTGGGACGGCTCGGCGACGCGCAGGCCGCGGCCGCTGCGCTCGCCGCGCGTAATCCGGCAGCGGATATCGATTCGCGCGCGATGCTTATTGGGGCGCGCGCCGCGCTTGGCCTCGGCGACGCCGGGGGCGCGTTCCGCCTGCTGCAGGTGCTGCGCGAGAAATATCCGCAGGGCGCCGAGGACACTCAAGCGCGCACGCTCGCCTATTCAATCGCGTCGGCTCATCCGGATGCTATCGATACCCATTCGCTCGGCTACCATGGCCGCGAAGCTGCGTTGCTCCTGCGTGAAGGACAATCCTCGATGGCGCTTGCGCAGTGCGACGAGGCGCTGGCGCTGGAGCCGCCGCCGAGCGTGCATGCCGAGATGCTGTGGCTGAGGGCGCGCGCTTCGCGAGTGAATTCGGAGCGCGA